>Ga0307515_10000043_pt1 | contig 304612 bp, 274 predicted proteins | sample 17_EM_MG_FD_194513 | JGI IMG/M metagenome (GOLD analysis project Ga0307515, IMG submission 194513) | Populus trichocarpa ectomycorrhiza microbial communities from riparian zone in the Pacific Northwest, United States - 17_EM | ecosystem: Host-associated > Plants > Roots > Unclassified...
GTGGTGGTGCCTGCGGGCGCAGGCCCCATTCGCGGTCGCCAAGGCGGTGCAACGCCAACCCCGGTGTTGATGGGTTGCTCTTGGCACGCCGCGGTTCATCTCCGCGAGCGTGGGCCGGAGAACGCAGGCACCGCCGGCGACCTGCCGCCACGGAGTTGGCGCGCGCATGCCGCGGACGCGGATACCGGACACCGGACTTCCGAAACGGGCCGGGAGCGGCCCCTAAAGCAGGCCGGGCGGTTCGCGCGAAGCGCGGTGGAGCAACTGACGTGAACGCTGAGTTCCCCGAAGCCATCGTCAACCACCAGGCCAGCGGCGTGCTCGAGCTGCGGTGGCCCGACGGCAGCGAACACCGCCTGCCGCACGGGCTGCTGCGCGCGCGCTGCCGCTGTGCCGCCTGCGAGCAGGCCTGGCGCAGCACCGGCCAGCATCCCGAGGCGCTGCCGGCGATGCGCCTCGAAGCCATCCACCCCGTCGGCGACAAGGGGCTGAACCTCGTGTTCTCCGACGGCCACGGCCGCGGCATCTTCCCGTGGGCCTATCTGCATGAACTCGGCCGGCTGGCCGCTGCCTGAACCCAAAACCCACCATGTCACAACTCGCCACCGAACGCGTGCTGCACGTCCACCACTGGAACGACACGCTGTTTTCGTTCCGCACCACGCGCGACCCCGGCCTGCGTTTTCGCAACGGCCACTTCGTGATGCTCGGGCTGCCGGTCGAAGGCAAACCGCTGATGCGCGCCTACAGCGTGGCCAGCGCGAACCACGAAGAGCACCTGGAGTTCTTCAGCATCAAGGTGCCCAACGGCCCGCTGACATCGCGCCTGCAGCACCTGCAGCCGGGTGACGAGGTCATCGTCGGGCGCAAGCCGGTCGGCAGCCTGGTGCTCGACGACCTGCGGCCCGGGCGCCACCTGTACCTGCTGTCCACCGGCACCGGGCTGGCGCCGTTCATCAGCATCATCCAGGACCCCGAGACCTACGAGCGCTTCGAGAAGGTGGTGCTGGTGCACGGCGTGCGCCAGGTCAGCGAGCTGGCGTATGCCAGGTTCATCGAAGCCGACCTGCCGAACAACGAATTCATCGGCGAGATGGTGCGCCGGCAGCTCGTCTACTACCCGACCGTGACGCGCGAGCCGTTCCGGCACCGGGGCCGGCTCACCGACGTCATCGCGTCCGGCCGGCTGTTCAGCGACATCGGCCTGCCGCCGCTGGACCCGGCGCTCGACCGCGCCATGATCTGCGGCAGCGCCGCGATGCTCGCCGACAGCTGCAAGCTGCTCGACGCGCAAGGCCTGCACATCAGCCCGCGCCAGGGTGAACTGGGCGACTACGTGATCGAACGCGCCTTCGTCGAGAAGTAGCCCACGCGATGACGATCGAGACTTCGGCACGCAAGCCCGTGCCGTGGCTACCTGTGCCCAGCGGGTTCGCAGCGGCGCTGCAGCTGCGCTGGCCCGGCGCGCTGCTGTGCGGCGTGATCGCCATGGCCGCCAGCTTCATTTCGCGCCTGCACGGCGGGCCGCAGCTGCTGTACGCGCTGCTCTTCGGCGTGGCCTTCCACTTCCTGCACGAGGACACGAAGGTCCGCCCCGGCATCGAGCTCTGCACCGGCATCGTGCTGCGGCTGGGCGTGGCGCTGCTCGGCGCCCGCATCACGGTGGCGCAGATCGCGGCTTTGGGCTGGAGCACGGCTCTGATCGTCGTCGGCTGCGTGCTCAGCACCATCTTCGGCGGCATCTGGTTCGCGCGCCGCCTCGGACTGAGCACAACGCAGGGCCTGCTGTCGGGCGCAGCGACCGCGATCTGCGGCGCCTCGGCGGCACTGGCCATTTCGGCGGTGCTGCCGCGCAGCCGCGAGCAGGAGCGCTTCACCTTGCTCGTCGTCGTGTCGGTCACATCGCTGTCGACGCTGGCCATGCTGCTGTACCCGCTGCTGGTGCACGCGCTGCGCCTGTCGCCGGCCTGGGCCGGTCTGTTCCTCGGTGGCTCGATCCACGACGTGGCCCAGGTGGTCGGCGCGGGCTACCTGATGGGGCAGGAGACCGGCGACGCAGCGACGATCGTGAAGCTGTTCCGGGTCTCGATGCTGGCGCTGGTGGTGATCGCCGTGTCGGCAGCCTACCGCAGCCGCCGCGCCGGCGGGACGCCGCAGACGCCGCAGACGCCGCAGCGGCCGGCGCTCGTGCCCTGGTTCCTGTGGCTGTTCCTGCTGCTGGTTGTGCTTCATTCGATGCACGTCGTTCCGGATTTCGCACAGCCGTGGATCGGCGACGTGTCGCGCGGCTGCCTGATCGTGGCCATCGCCGCGCTCGGCGTGAAGACCTCGTTCCAGATGCTGCTGCAGACCGGCTGGCGGCCGTTCGTGCTGCTACTGGCCGAGACGTTTTGGCTGGCGGCCGCGCTGTTGGCGAGCATCCTGCTGGCGCGGCCCTGATTCAATGCCGGGCGCGTACGCGCGCCACCTGCGCCTCCAGTTCGGGCCAGGCCGGCTGCTCCGGCGCGTAGCGCTGGCGCATCGCGGCCGCGATGTCGGCGATCTGGCGGTCGTCGAGTGCGTGGCGGAACGCGGGCATGAAGCCGATGTCGCGTGTGGCCGGCTCGCGGATGCCGTCGAGCATGACGCGGATCAGGTTGTCGGGCCGGTCGCTGTGCAGCTTGCTGCTGTGCTGCAGTGGCCGGTTCAGGCCGAAGGTCGCGGGGCCGTCGCCGTCGTGGTGGCAGGCGCCGCAGGCGGTGGTGAAGAGGCGCTGCGCCGCGGTGGCGGGCACGGGTGCCGGGGCCGCAGCAACGGGCGGCGCGGGTGCCGGGTTGAACGATGCCAGGTACTCGGCCATGGCTTGCAGGTCGGCATCGGGCAGGGCCTGCAACTCCTTCACCACCGGCGCCATCGGGCCCGCGACGCTGCCGTGTTCCAGCGTGTGTCCATGGCGCAGGTAGCGGAAGAACTCGTCTTGCGTCCACGCGCGTAACGCGGGATTCGCAGCGGTCAGCGCCGGCGCTTCCCAGCCGTCGACCCAGCCACCGGACAGGAAGGCCGGGCCGCGCCGTTCGGCGCCGAACGCGTCGCGCGGCGAGTGGCAGGCGCTGCAATGGCCGAGGCCGTTGACGAGGTACTCGCCGCGATTCCAGGCCACCGACTTCGACGCGTCGGCGGTGCGTGGCCCGGGCTCCAGGTTCAGCGCATTCCACAGCGCCAGCAGCGGCCGCTGGTTGAACGGGAAGCGCAGGTCGTTCTGCGGTGCCGCGGCGTGCACCGGCGGTTGCGCCATCAGCCACGCGTAGAGGTCGGCCAGGTCGGCGTCCGCGCTGCGCGTGTACGCGGTGTACGGGAAGGCCGGGTAGAGATGGCGGCCGTCACGCGACAGGCCTTCGCGCATCGCGCGCTGAAAGGCGGGCAGCGACCAGCGGCCGATACCGGTCTCGGCGTCGGGCGTGATGTTGGTGCTGTAGACGGTGCCGAACGGCGTTTCCAGCGCCCGGCCACCGGCGCCGGGCAGGCCGCCCGGCGCAGTGTGGCAGACGGCGCAGTCGCCGAGCGCGGCCAGCAGCCGGCCGCGTTCCAGCGTGGCGGCATCGGCGCGTGCCGGCAGCGTAGCCAAGGGGGCGAGGGCGGGGCGTTGGCCGACCCACGCCAGGCCGGCCGCGAGCAGTCCGCCGGCCAGCGCGATGCCGGCGGCCAGCAAGCCCTTGCGGCGCGGCCAGGGCGCGTTCGCGGGCACCTCGCGCCGAGGAGGCGCAGCGGTCGGCCGCGCCGGCACCGGCTCCGCCACGCCCAGCGCCGCGCGCACGACCTCGGCCGTGAACGGCGGCTCGCGAAAGCGCACGCCGGTGGCGTCGAAGATCGCGTTCGCGATCGCCGCCGTGCCCGGCACCGATGACGACTCGCCCGCACCCAGCGGCGGCTCGCCCGGGCGCGGCATCGTCAACACCTCCACGACCGGCACCTCGCGGAAGCTCAGGATCGGGTAGCTGCCCCATTCGAGCCCGGTGACGGCGCCGCTGCCGGAGTCCGTCCGAACCCTTTCCTTCAGCGCGCGGCTGGTGGTCTGCAATACGTTGCCGTGGATCTGGTGCTGCACACCGGCGGGGTTGATCATCTGCCCGGCGTCGTGGCCGACGACGACGCGCGCGACGTGGACTTCGCCGGTGTGCCGGTTGACTTCGACATCGGCAACCCAGGCCGCCCAGGCCGAGCCGTAGCCGGGGAAGCGGCTGTGCACATAGCGTGCGTAGGCGAAGCCCTGGCCGACCTGCCAGTCGCCGCGGCTGGGTTGCTGTTGCGGCTGCGTATGGGCGATCCAGCCGGCGCGTTCGGCCGTGTGGCGCACCAGCTCGGCCGCGCGCGGGTCGGGCAAGTGGCGCAGCCGGTAGTCCACCGGGTCGACCTGTGCCGCCGTGGCCAGTTCGTCGATGTAGCTTTCGTGCGCGAAGGCGTTCGGCAAGGCCGACACGCCGCGCAGCCACGACGCGCGCAGGATCGGCGCCATGTCGTGCGCCGCGACGCGCAGGTTGTCGTAGCCGTAGGGCGGCACGGCCGTGCGGTCGCCCATTTCGTAGGCCGTGGCGCGCGGCTCGATGGTGCGCGTCAGCAGCAGCGCCAGCGTCGGCGCACCGTTGCTCGGGTACGAGGTCGTGAAGTCGTAGGCCGCGGGCGTGCCGTCGGCGCGCAGACCACCGTTGACGTCCATCAGCTGCGCCGCGCCCTTGGGTTCCCAGGCGTGTTCCTGCTCGCGCGTCAGCTGCACGCGCACGGGGGCGCCGACGGCGCGCGACAGCAGCGCGGCGTCGGCCGCGACGTCGTCGGCGCCGTTGCGGCCGTAGCAGCCGGCGGCTTCCATGCGCACCACGTCGACGGCCGTGTCGGCCAGGCCGGTGAGCCGGGCCAGGTCGGCGCGCAGCACGTGCGGGTTCTGCGTGCCGGCCCAGACGGTGAGCTTGTCGTCGCGCCAGTCGGCCAGCGCGCACGACGGCCCGATCGACGCGTGCATCTGATACGGCCAGACGTAGCGGCGCGCCATCGACTGCGCGGCTCCGGCAATCGAGCCGTCGACATCGCCGCGCTCCAGCAGCAAACGCCGCGTCGAAGGATTCGCGCTGATCGCCGTTGCCATGTCGTCCAGCGGCCCAAGCCCGGGCCAGGGCTTCCAGCGCAGGCGCAGTGCGCGCATGGCCGCTTCGGCTTGCTCTTCGCGTTCGGCGACGACACCGACGAAGTCGCGGATGTGCACCACGGCGCGCAGCCCGGGGATGTGCGCGACCGAGCTTTCGTCGACTTCGAGCAGGCTGTTGCCGACGAACTCGCCGGCATCGACGCCGGCATACGGCGGCCGGACGACGCGGCCGTGCAGCATGCCGGGCACGCGCTGGTCGTGCACGAAGACCAGTTCGCCGGTGGCCTTGGCGGGGATGTCGACGCGCGGCGCATCGGTGCCGACGATGCGGTAGTCGGCGGCCGGTTTGGTCGGCGTGGCCAGGTCAAGCTTCAGCTCGACATGGCGGCCTTGCAAGGCTTGCGCGCCGCCGTTGGCCAGCAGCCAGCCTTTGGCCTGCGCCGCGGCAGCGCGCAGCGGCGCGGCGTGGATCTGGATCGACGCGCTGGCGATCGTCGCGCCCTGGTTCGGCACGCTGCCGGTGCTGCCCAGCACCACGGCCACGCGATCCAGCGCGACGTCCAGCTCTTCGGCGACGATCTGCGCCAGCGCCGTCTGCAAGCCGGTGCCGAGGTCGACATGGCCGTGCAGCGCCGTCACGCCCCCATCGGCCCACACCGCGAGCAGGATCTCTTCGCCTTCGGCCGGGTTGGACGGCACGGCGGCCGGCTGGCCGGCAACCGGCGGCAGCGCCGGCGGCGGGTCGCGCAGCACCAGCAGCACGCCGCCGGCAGCGCGGAAGTCGGCGCGCTTCATGATGAAGCCGTCTTCGCCGCGCGATCCACTGCGCGCAGGATTTCCAGATGCGTGCCGCAGCGACACAGGTTGTGCGACAGCGCTGCGCGCACCTGCTCCGGCGTTGGCCGCGGCGTGACCTTCAGCAAGCCGACGGTGGCGACGATCATGCCGCTCAGGCAGTAGCCGCATTGCGCGGCCTGTTCATCGATGAAGGCCTGCTGCACCGGGTGCGGCCGCTCCTTCGTGCCCAGGCCTTCGAGCGTGATGATCTCGCGGCCCTGCACGCCGCCGGCCGGCACCACGCAAGACCGCGCCGGCACGCCGTCGATCAGCACCAGGCAGGCGCCGCACTGGCCCAGGCCGCAGCCGTACTTCGGCCCGTTCAGGCCGAGGTCGTTGCGCAGCACCTGCAGCAGCGGTGCGCCCGCGGGCAGGGGCAGCTCGTGCACCTGGCCGTTGACGTGCAGCCGCAGCATGCCGGGGCTCATCGCAGCAGTTTGCCGTCGGCGCTGATCATCGTCAGCTCCACATGGCGCCAGCCGAGCCGCTCACCGCCGGCGTACTTGACGTAGACGCCGCCGAGGTTGATCTCGCCGGCTGCCGCCAAGGCCTGGGCGATCTTCTCGCGCGTCGGGTTGGGCCCGGCGCGGCGCAGCGCGTCGATGGCGATCTTGCCGGCCGCATAGCCTTCCAGCGTGGCGAACGAAAGGGGCTCGTTCGGCAGGCTGGCCTTCATCGCGCGCTGGTATTCGTAGACCAGCGGCACGCCGCTCTGGAACGGGAACGGCACCGCCTGCGCGATGATGATGCCGCGTGCCTTGGGTGCCGTCAGCGCCTTCACCATGTTCTCGGCCAGCACCACCGACATCGCGTACAGCTGCACGTTACCGGCCGGGCTGGCACGCAAGGCCTTGGCCAGTTCGGTGGCGTAGCGGCCGGCGCAGACCATCAGCACCGCCGAAGGCTGCGCCTGCGCCACCTTCGCCGCCGCCGCAGCCATGTTCTTCTCGATGGCGTCGGGGGCGCCGTCGACCATCGTCACCGAGACCTCCATGCCTTCGCGCCGGGCCGCTTCTTCGGCCACCTTGGCCATCGCCGGCCCGAAGGCGATGCTGTAGGCCACCACCGCGATGCGGCGGTGGTTCATCGTCTTGGCGTGCTGCACCAGCGCGTTCACCTCGTCGGCATAACCGGCGCGGAAGGGGAACACATTGTCGGCCGCGATGACCTGCTTGTCGCCTTGCAGTGGCGCGATCATCGCGATGTCGGCACGGCCGAAAGCGTTGTCCTTGGCCAGCGCCGTCAGCCCGCCGGTGTTGACGAAGCCGATCAGGGCCAGCACCTTGGGGTCGGGCAGCACGGTCTTGGTGACGATGTCGACCATGCGCCCCGGGTTCAGGTCGTCGTCGTGGTTGACGACGCTGACCGGCCGGCCGTTGATGCCGCCGCGCGCATTCACCTGATCGAACGCGGCCTGCATGCCCAGCAGCATGCCGCGCGAATTGGTCGCAGCCGAGGCGTTGGTCTGCGAGGCCACCTGGGCCAGCAGCAGCGGTTCGGCGGCGTGGCTGCGCACTGCCGCGCAGGCCAGTAGGGCAACGACGGCGGCCTGACCCAGCGTTCGAGCCGCCGCCATCGTCATGCGGCGGCGATGTCGCCGGACTGGATGCGCTTCACGCCCTTGGCCGTCATCTGCTTCCAGGCCGCGGCGAGCGAGCCGTTCAGGTCGATGCCGCGCGTGGCGTCTTCGACCACGTAGACCGCGAAGCCGGCCTTTCGCGCGTCCATCGCCGTCCAGGCCACGCAGAAGTCGGTGGCCAGGCCGGTGACGAACACGGTCTTCACGCCGCGGGCCTTCAGGTAGGCGGCCAGGCCGGTGGCCGTCTTGTGGTCGGCTTCCTCGAAGGCCGAGTAGCTGTCCATGCCTTTGTGGAAGCCCTTGCGGATGATGAGCTGCGCGGTCGGCAGCTTCAGATCCTTCTGCAGCGCCGCGTCGTCGGTGCCTTGCACGCAGTGGTCGGGCCACAGCACCTGCGTGCCGTAGCTGAGCTTGGTGGTCTCGAAAGGCTTCTTGCCGGCGTAGCTGCTGGCAAACGACGCGTGGCCGGCGGTGTGCCAGTCCTGCGTGACGACGATGGTCTCGAAGCCGGCCGAGATCTTGTTGATCACCGGCACCACCTCTTCGCCGCCCTTCACCGGCAGCGTGCCGCCGGTGACGAAGCAGTTCTGCACGTCGACGACGATCAAGGCGCTGTTGGCATCGGGCTTGATGCGCTCGGCAGCCAAGGTCGGCAAGGGCAGGGCGGCGAGCAGCAGCGTGCGGCGGTTCAAAGCGGTCATCTCGGGCTCCATGTTGAAAGGGGTCAGACGCTGAGGTAGGTGCGCCGGACGTCCTCGTTGGCGGCCAGTTCCGCCATCGTCGCAGCGTAGCGGATCTGGCCCTTCTCGAGCACGTAGGCGCGGTCGGAAACGAGTTCGGCGAAGTGCATGTTCTGCTCCGACAGCAGGATGCTCACGCCCTGGCTTTTCAGCGACAGGATGGTGTGCGCCATCTGTTCGACGATGACCGGCGCCACGCCTTCGCTGGGCTCGTCGAGCAGCACGACGAAAGGGTTGCCCATCAGCGTGCGCGCGACGGTCAGCATCTGCTGCTCGCCGCCGCTCATGCGCCCGCCGGGGCGCTGCGGCATCTCGCCGAGGTTCGGGAACAGCTTGAACAGCGTCATCGCGTCCCACACCGGCGCAGCGCTGCCGTCGGGCCACTGGCGCGGCGGCTGGCGGCCGACTTCCAGGTTTTCCAGCACCGTCAGGTCGCTGAAGATGCGGCGGTCTTCGGGCACGTAGCCCAGGCCGGCCAGCGCGGCGTCGTGCGGCGCGCTCTTCGACAGGTCGCGGCCCATGAAGTGGATCTCGCCGCGGCGCCGCGCCAGCAGCCCCATCAAGGCCTTCAGCGTCGTGCTCTTGCCGGCGCCGTTGCGGCCCATCAAGGCCACGACCTCGCCGCGGCCGACGTCCAGGTCGACGTCGAACAGGATCTGCGCCGCGCCATACCAGGCGTTCAGCCCGCGTGCGGACAACAAGGCCGTCATGCCACCACCGCCTGCTTCTCGAAGGTCTTGCCGCTGCCGAAGTACACCTCCTGCACCTTCGGGTGTTCGCGGATCTCGGCCGGCGTGCCTTCGGCGATGAGGCGGCCGCGCGCCAGCACGATGGTGCGGTCGGCATACGCAAAGACCACGTCCATGCTGTGCTCGGTGAAGAGCACGGCGATGCCGTGCTGCGTGACCAGATCCTTGGTCAGTGCCATCAGCGCGCGCCGCTCCTGCGGCGCCATGCCGGCGGTGGGCTCGTCCATCAGCAGCAGTTTCGGGTGCCCGGCCAGCGCGATGGCGAGCTCGACGCGCTTCACGTCGCCGTAGGCGAGCACGCTGCAGGCGCGCTCGGCCTGGTGCGCCATGCCGACCTGTTCGAGCAGGGCCATGGCCTCGTCGCGCTTGTGCCTGGCGGCGCGGCGCCAGGGGTTGAACAGCAGGCCGTCGGCCGACAGCAGGGACATCTGCACGTTCTCGACGACGGTCAGCGATGCGAAGGTCTCGGCGATCTGGAAGGTGCGGCCGACGCCGAGCTTCCAGATCGCGCGCGGCGCCAGGCCGACGAGTTCGCGGCCGGCCAGCCGGATCGAGCCGCTGTCGGCGCGCAACTGGCCATTGACCATGTTGAAGGTGGTCGACTTGCCGGCACCGTTCGGGCCGATCAGCGCCAGCAGTTCGCCGGCCGCCAGGTCGAAGGTGATGCCGTCGACGGCGCGATTGCCGCCGAAAGACTTGCCGAGATCGCGAACCTGAAGCAGCGTCATGCGGTCCGCCTTTCGACGAGTTGCTTCACCGCGCCGGCAATGCCCTGCGGGAACGCCAGCACCAGCAGCAGCACGATACCGCCGAGCAGCGCACGCCAGTAGTCGGTGCTGCGCGCCACGCTGTCCTGCAGCCAGGTGAAGCTGACGGCGCCGACGAGCGGGCCCGACAAGGTTTGCAGCCCGCCGAGCAAGACCATCACCAGGCCGTCGACCGACTTGCCGACCGCCATGCTCTCGGGCGAGATGCTGCCTTTGGAGAAGGCATACAGCGCACCGGCCAGCCCGGCGAAGAGCGCGGCGACGACGAAGCCGGCCCACTGCAGCTGCTTGACCGGCATGCCGATGGCGTCGGCGCGCAGCGGTGAGTCGCGCCCGGCGCGCAGCGCGTAGCCGAAGGGCGAGAACAGCGCGCGGCGCAGGGCCAGCACGCTGCCGGCCACCAGCGCCAGGGTCAGGCCGTAGTAGGCCGTCTTGTTGGCCAGCCAGGGCGCCGGCCAGACGCCGGTGAGGCCGTTGCTGCCGCCGGTGAAGTCGTCCCACTGGAATGCCAGTGCCCAGACGATCTGCGCGAAGGCCAGGGTCAGCATCGCCAGATACACGCCGGACAAGCGCACGCAGAACCAGCCGAAGACCAGCGCGCCGGCCGCCGCCACCAGCGGCGCGCCGAGCAAGGCCGCTTCCATCGGCCAGCCAGCACGCAGGGCCAGCAACGCAGCGCCATAGGCACCGAGGCCGAAGTAGGCGGCATGGCCGAAGGAATGCATGCCCGCCGGGCCCATGATGAAGTGCAGGCTGGCCGCGAACAGCGCGGCGGTGAGCAGGTCGATGGCCAGCACCGTGGTGTACGGCGAGCCGGCGCTGAGCAGCGGCAGCGCGAGCAAAGCCAGGCCGAGCAGCGCCGCGGCGATCTTGAAGCTGCGGCTGGCCGGCCGCAGCGGCGCTTCGGCCGCGCCGGCTTGCCGGCTGGGCGCCTGCGGCCGGCCGAACAAGCCCCAGGGCCGCAGCACCAGCACCAGCGCCATGACCAGGAATTCGACGACGAGCGTGAGCTTGGAGAACGAGAAGGCCATGCCGAACACGTCGACCGTGCCGAGGCCGACGCACAGCGCCTTGACCTCCGCGATCAGCAGCGCCGCGACATAGGCGCCGGGGATCGAGCCCATGCCGCCGACGACGACCACGACGAAAGCCTCGCCGATGGTCACCAGATCCAGCCCGAGGTTGGCGGGTTCACGCGGCAGCTGCAGCGCACCGCCGAAAGCCGCGAGCAGCGATCCCAGCGCGAACACGGCCGTGAACAGCCAGGCCTGGTTGACGCCCAGGGCGGCGACCATCTCGCGGTCTTGCGTGGCGGCCCGCACCAGCGTGCCCCAGCGCGTGCGCGTCAGCAGCAGCCACAGCAGGCCGAGCACGACAGGGCCGACGGCGATCAGCAGCAGGTCGTAGGCCGGGAAGCGCCGGCCGAGGATGTCGATGGCGCCGGCGAGGCCCGGCGCCCGCGGGCCGAGCAGGTCTTCCGGCCCCCAGAACCACAGCGCCGCGTCCTTGATGACCAGCACCAGCGCGAAGGTGGCAAGCAGCTGGAACAGCTCGGGCGCCCGGTAGATGCGGCGCAGCAGCACCACCTCGACCAGCGCGCCGACGGCGCCCACCAGCAGCGCGGCGGCCGGCAAGGCGAGCCAGAAGCCGCCGGCGCCAAGCCGGTCCATCATCCAGCCGGCCAGCGAGTACGCCGCATAGACGCCGAGCATGAAGAACGAGCCGTGCGCGAAGTTGACGATGCGCGTGACGCCGAAGATCAGCGACAGCCCGGCCGCCACCAGGAACAACGACGACGCGCCAGCCAGCCCGTTGAGCAGCTGAACGAGGAACGCTGAAAAGCTCATTCCGCAGGACGCAGCTTCTTCGCTTCCGCCGCCGGCGGCAGGAACTTGGCGCCGTCGAGGTAGCGGTAGTCGACCATGGTGCCCTTGCCGCCTTCGTTCCTGGTCTTGCCGATGAAGGCGCCCATCGTCGACTGGTGGTCTTCGGCACGGTAGGTGATCTTGCCGAACGGCGACTCGTGCGTGAGGCCGCTGAAGGCGGCGATGAGCTTCTCGGTGTCGGCGCTCTTGGCCTTCTTCACGCCTTCGGCGATGGACTTGATCATCGTGTAGCCGACCACCGAGCCCAGCCGCGGGTAGTCCTTGTACTTGCGGTGGTAGGCCAGGAAGAAGGCCTTGTGCTCGGGCGTCTGGATGCCGTACCACGGGTAGCCGGTGACGACCCAGCCGTTCGGCGTTTCATCGCGCAGCGGGTCCAGGTATTCGGGCTCGCCGGTCAGCACGCTGACGACTTCACGGCCTTGGAACAGGCCGCGCGTATTGCCTTCGCGCACGAACTTCGACAGGTCGGCGCCGAACAGCACGTTGAAGATCGCGTCCGGCTTGGCATCGGCCAGCGCCTGCGCCACCGCGCCGGCGTCGACGCGGCCCAGCGGGGCGGCCTGCTCGACGACGAACTCGACATCCGGCTGCGCCGCCTTCATCAGCGTCTTGAAGGTGGCCACCGCCGTCTGGCCGTATTCGTAGTTCGGGTAGACCACGGCCCAGCGCTTCTTCTTCAGCGCCACGGCTTCGGGCACCAGCATCGCCGCCTGCATGTAGGTGGAAGGGCGCAGCCGGAAGGTGTAGCGGTTGCCGTTCTGCCAGACGATCTTGTCGGTGAGCGGCTCGCCGGCCAGGAAGAAGATCTTCTTCTGCTTGGCGAAGTCGGTCAGCGCCAGGCCGATGTTGGACAGGAAGCTGCCCGCCAGCACGTCGATCTTCTCGCGCGACACCAGCTCTTCGGCGGCACGCACGGCGTCGCCCGGGTTGGCGTTGTCGTCGCGCGTGATCAGCTCGAACTTCGTGCCGCCGGCGGCGTTGATCTCCTCGATGGCGAGTTCCATGCCCTTCTTGTAGGGCTCCAGGAAGGCCGGCTGCGCCTTGTAGCTGTTGACTTCGCCGATCTTCACGGTGGCCTGCGCAAAGGCGCCGGTGGCGGCCACCAGCAAAGCAGCGGCGATCAGTTGGGGGACTTTCATTCAGGCTCCTGGTGATGGTGACTGGTGTTGTTTCAGCGCAGCCCGTCCTGGCCGACGATCTCGCTCATCTGCAGGCCGCCGACGCGCGGCAGCGGCCGGCCGCTGGCGGTGACGACGACGGCGACGACAATCTCGTCAGGCCGCGGCGCATCGGCAACGCGCGCTTCCATGGCGTCGAAATGGCTGCGCACGAAGGCCGCGTCCTTGTGGCCCAGCGGCACGTCGATGGCCGTGCCCAGGCCGCCGATCTTCTTGGCCGACGGCACCAGCGCCGCGCCTTTTTCGACCGCCTTGCGCAGCGGTGCGCCGAGCTTGGGGTGCAGGATCGCGGCGGCATGTTCCAGCTCGCCGTTTTCGCCGACGATCGCGGCCTTGCCGTAGCTCTGTGCCTGGCCTGGTGCGATGCCGAGCGCCTTCACGCATTCGTCGCCGAGCAGGCCGCCGAGTTCTTCGCCGATGGCGATCAGCTCGTCGAGCTGCGCCGCGTAGCGCCCGGCATACGGGTTGGCGATCACGGCCATGGCCAGCGCACGGCGCGCCGGCGGTTCGACGGCCTGGCCCATTTCGAGCCGGATCTCTTCGACCTGGACGACGAGTTTGCGGATGTTCATGATGTGTCCTTTCAGCGCTGGCCGTCCCAGCGCGTGATCTCGCTGGCCTTGAGTCCGCCGACGCGCGCATGCACGCGCCCGCCGCTGCCCATGACCAGGATGAAGACGATCTCGTCGGCACGCGGCGCGCCGGGCACGCGCACTTCGATGGCGTCGAAATGGCTGCGCACGTAGCTGGCGTTGATGTGGGTCAGCGGCACGTCGAGCGTGGCGCCGGGCGGGCCGACCTTCTTCGTCGACGGCACGATGGCGAGTGCATTGCCGGGCGGTGACCCCGGCGGCGGGTCGCCTTTCCAGCCCAGCAATTCGCGCATGGCATAGCCGCCCGGCACATGCCACAGCGCGCCATGCTCGTGTTCGCCAGCGGCGCCGACGATGGCGCCTTTGCCGTAGCTTTCGATGGCTTCGGGCGGCAATGCCAGCGCGTCGAGCAGGCGGCGCGCCATCTCCAGGCCGACGGGCTCCAGCGCCGTCATCATCGGCACGATGTCGGCTTCATAGCGGCCGGCAAAGGGGTTGCGCAGCACGGCGGCGACGGCGCCGCGGCGCACCGGCACGGCGGCCGGGGGGCCGAACTCGTGGTGGATGGTTTCGACCTGGGTCAGGATGCGGCGTATCTCGATCATGCTGGTCTTCATGTAGCAATTACTGAACCAACGCGGGCGGGCCGGTGGCTGTCTTCCAAGGTCGTGGCAAAGCCCTGGCAGCACAGCACGGCCGACCATAGCAAACCGGCCGAGCGCAGTTCGCGCGCGCGCCTGCCGCCGGCGGCCAGTGCGCGCTGAACGAGTTCGGGCGGCAGCGGCGGCACATCGGTGGTGACGGGGATGTCGCCGAGGTCGGAGTCGTCCTTCAGCGTGTTCGCGGGCCGGCGCACGATGCCCGGCGCCGCCACGTCGACGGCATTGGCGACGATGGTCGCGGCGGCATCGGCCTCGGCCGCGGTGCGCGCCAGCACCGTCACGCTGTCGGCGATGCCGAGCGAGAAGCTGCGCCCGCGCCAGCCGCTGGTGGCGATGCCGCGCACCGGCAGGCTGGCGTGCACCTCGAAGTCGCCGTCGGTGCGCTGCAGCCCCGCGGCGGTGCGCGCGCCGGGCCGTGTGGCGTCGGCCACCAGGCCGACCTTCAGCGAGTGGCCGGGCGCCAGGTGCAAGGCGATGTCGCCGCCGTTGTTGACCCAGGCTCGCTGCACGCCTTCACGCCGATAACAGGCGATCAGCTCCTGCGCCACCGAGCCCGCCACCGCGGCCATCGGCGTGATGTAGCCGGCGTGGAAAGGCCGGCAGGCCGACCACATGCGGCGCGCCACCGCGCCGCGCAGCGGGCAGGGGCCGGCGATCGGCCGCCGCAGCGTCGGCAGTTCGGCGACGAGCTCGTCGAGCACGGTGCTGAAGCGCCGCCACGCGGCTTCATGGGCCTGTTCGACAACGGCGTCGTCGCCATCGGCACCGATGACGATGTCGATCGGCCCATGCTGGAAGTGCCAGCGATCGCCGGGCAGCGGAGCGCGCGCAGCGGCCATGTCTCAGGCCAGCGGCCAGGGGTTGCCCGGCGTCGGCGCCAGCCAGCGCCGCTGCGTCGGCGCGCCGTCGGGGTGCCAGGACCCGCCAGCCAGCATCTCGGCCAGGCTGCGCACATGGCCCATGTGGCCGCCGAGCGCCTGGTAGTCGGAAAGGCGAAGCGTGAATTCGATCGGCGCCACGATGGCCGGCGTGGGCACGCTACCGAAGCTGCGCGCCGGCATCAAGGACACGTCGACCATCATCGTGATGCCGCCGCCTGGCCACACGTAAGCCGGCGCGCCGCCGCAGGTGACCTTGACGAGCGACTGCTTGATCGCGCGCGTCAGCAGCACCGGGTTGTCGGTGACGCCGGCGCGCAGGCTGCCGCCGGCGCCGCCGACGAAGAGCACCGTGGTCAGCGACGGCTCGCAGTTCTCGCCAATGCGCGCCACGACCTCGGCCACCGCCGCGGGCATGGCCGCCGGCTGCGGCTGCAGTGCTTCGTCCAGCACGTACCAGCCGGCGTGTTCACCGGTGGTCGAGACCATCAGCAGGCGCAAGCCCGGCCAGGCCTTGTCGGCGTCGGGCGGCTCGAGGATGCTCAGCGGGTCGGAGATGTCGGTGCCGCCCCAGCCCGTGCCGGGGTTGGCGACCTGGAAGTAGCGCCCCGGCGTCGAGCGCCGGCCGCGGACGCGCAGGCCGGCGGGGCGCATGGCCAGGCAGCGGCCAGCCTGGTGTTCGGTGAGCACACCGGTGATGTGGTCGTCGACCACCACCACCTCGTCGGCCAGGCCGTGGAACTGGCGCGCGAAGATGCCGATGGTGGCCGAGCCGCAGCCCACGCGCATGCGCTGCTCTTCGACGCCGCCGACGATGGGCGCGCGGCCGGCCTGCACCACCAGGCTGGCGCCGCCGTCGATGGCCAGCTCCACCGCCTGCTGGTTGCCGAGCAGTTCCATCGCCTCGCAGGTGACGCGGCCTTCCTTCTTGCTGCCGCCGGTGAGGTGGTGCACGCCGCCGATGGACAGCATCTGCGAGCCGTATTCGGCCGTGGTGACGTGGCCGATGACTTCGCCGCGACAGCGCACGTTGGCCTGCTCGGGGCCAAGCCAGCGGTCGGTGTCGATCTTCAGCTTCAGGCTGCAGTAGCTGAAGATGCCTTCGGTGACGACCGTGACGAGGTCCACGCCCTCGGCTTGCGACGAGACGATGAAGGGCGCGGGCTTGTAGTCGGGGTAGGTGGTGGAAGCGCCGACGCCGGTGACGAAGACTTCGCCGGGCGTCGGCTCCGCGCCGAAAGGCAGCGTGGCTTCCTGCGTCTGGCCGCGGCGCAGCAGCAGCACCGGGTCGACACGAACCAGGCGGCCGTCGTCGTTGGCATAGCGGTCGCAGGCGCCGGCCTTGCCGCGCGAGATCTGGCACAGCACCGGGCAGGCGTTGCACTCGACCTTGTCGCCGGCCATGCGCTCGTTGCGCGGAGCGGCCCGTTCCAGCACCGCGGGCAGCGTGGGCGCTTCGGAAAGACCATCGGTGCGGGTGTGTTCGTTCAAGATGCCGCTTGCCGTCTCTGATTCACAAGGATTGGGAAGTTCATGTAGTATTCACTTAACGCGAATGCAGTGGATGCTACATGTGCCCAGCAGCTCGCGCAAGCCCCGAACTACACGTAGCCACGCCCAACCATCATGAGCGCACTGCACGAAGAAACCGTCCTCAGCGTCCATCACTGGACCGACCGCCTGTTCACCTTCACCACCACGCGCGACACGGCGCTGCGTTTCTCCAACGGCCACTTCACGATGATCGGGCTGAAGGTGGGCGCGAAGCCGTTGTTGCGTGCCTACAGCATCGTCAGCGCGAACTACGAAGACCACCTCGAGTTCCTCAGCATCAAGGTGCCCGACGGCCCGCTGACATCGAAGCTGCAACACATCCAGCCCGGCGACCGCATCGTCGTCGGCCGCAAGCCGACCGGCACGCTGGTCGTCGACTACCTGCTGCCGGGCAAGCGCCTGTACCTGCTGGGCACCGGCACCGGGCTGGCGCCCTTCATGAGCATCGTGCGCGACCCCGAAACCTACGAACGCTTCGAGCAGATCGTGCTCGTCCACGGCGTGCGGCAGAAGGAGGAACTGGCCTATCACGACCTGCTCAGCGAACACCTGTCACAGCATGAACTGCTCGGCGAGCTGGTGGCCAAGCAATTGCGCTATTACCCGACGGTGACGCGCGAGTCCTACCGCAACATGGGGCGCATCACCGAGCTGATGGCCTCGGGCAAGCTCTTCACCGACCTGGATCTGCCGCCGCTGGACCCGGCGCACGACCGGGCCATGATCTGCGGCAGCCCGCACATGCTGCGCGACCTGAAGCACCTGCTCGAGTCGCGCGGCTTCGTCGAAGGCAACACGTCGAAGCCGGGCGACTTCGTCATCGAGCGGGCCTTCGCCGAACAATGACGAAGGTGGTGGCGAAGGCGGTGGCGAAAGCGCGCAAACCCGGCAAGCCGGGCGTGCGCGAACTCGCCGCGCAAGCCACGCGCGACGCGATCCTGCGCGCGGCGACGCAGGTCTTCGCCAAGCACGGCTACGACGGCGGCCGCGTCGAGCAGATCTCGAAGGCGGCGAAGTCGTACGACCGCATGATCTACTACTACTTCGGCAGCAAGGAAGCGTTGTTCATCGAAGTGCTGGAAGCCGCCTACCGGCGCTTCAACGAAGCCGAGTCCGAGGTCGACACGAGCCACGCCGACCCCGTGCAGGCGCTGCGCGAAGTGGCGCGCTTCATGTGGGGCTACTACCGGCGGCACCCGGAGTTCATCACCTTGTTGAACAACGAGAACCTGCACCGCGGGCGGCACATCGGCAAGTCGCTGCGCGCGGCGGAGTATTCGTCGCCGGCTATCGGCGTGCTGCAGGCGGTGCTGGACCGTGGCGCCGCGGCGGGCGTGTTCCGCGCCGACATCGCGGCGCGCGACCTGTACCTGATGATCGCCGCCCTGGGCTACTTCTACCAGTCGAACCGCTTCACCTTGTCAGCCTTCCTCGGCGAGTCGCTGCTGGCACCGGAAGCGCTGGCGCACTGGGAGGCGTTCTGCATCGACGCGGTGCTGCGCACCGTGACCCCTTCGAAGGAGAAAGAACATGGCTGATGTCGCTGCTGCCGGCGGCCCGTCCGGCAAGGTCGTGATCCGCAACATCGGCTTGCTGCTGTCCGGCGACATCGATCGGCCCGTGCTCGATGCCGACACCATCGTGGTTCAGGACGGGCTGATCGCCGCCGTCGGCCGCGAAGCCGATCTCGACACCGCGCAGGCGAAGACCGTCATCGACGTGCATGGCGGCGCCGTCGCGCCGGGGCTCATCGACAGCCACGTGCACCCGGTCTTCGGCGACTGGACGCCGCGCCAGAACCAGCTCGGCTGGATCGATTCGACGATGCACGGCGGCGTGACGACGATGGTCTCCGCCGGCGAAGTGCACCTGCCGGGGCGGCCGAAGGACATCGTCGGGCTGAAGGCATTGGCCATCACCGCGCAGCGAGCCTTCGACAACTTCCGCCCCGGCGGCGTGAAGGTGCTGGCCGGCGCGCCGATCATCGAAAAGGGCATGGTCGAGAGCGACTTCGCCGAGCTGGCCGCAGCCGGCGTGAAACTGCTCGGCGAGGTCGGCCTGGGTTCGGTGAAAGGCGGCCAGGAAGCGCAGACGATGGTTGCGTGGGCGCGCAAGTACGGCATCCAGAGCACCATCCACACCGGCGGGCCGTCGATTCCTGGCTCGGGCCTGATCGACAAGGACGTGGTGCTCGAAGCCGACGCCGACATCATCGGCCACATCAACGGCGGCCACACGTCGTTGTCGGAAGCGCATGTCTGCGAGCTGTGCGAGAAGTCCACCCGCGCGATCGAGATCGTGCACAACGGCAACGAACGGGTGGCCATCGCCGCCGCGCAGGCCGCGCTGCAGCTGAAGTGCCCGCACCGCGTGATCCTGGGCACCGACGGGCCGGCGGGTTCGGGCGTGCAGCCGCTGGGCATCCTGCGGCTGATCTCGCTGCTGTCCAGCCTGGGCAACATCCCGGCCGAGCTGGTGTTCTGCTTTGCCACCGGCAATACGGCGCGTTTGCGCGGGCTGAACTGCGGCATCGTCGAGCCCGGCCGCGCGGCCGATTTCGTCTTCATGGACCGCGCCCAGCACACCGCCGGACGCACGCTGCTGGAAAGCGTCCAGCTCGGCGACATCCCCGGCGTCGGCATGGTCATGATCGACGGCCTGGTGCGCTGCGGCCGCAGCCGCAACACGCCGCCGGCGACGACCATCCCCGAAGTCGTCGCCTGACCTATTCTTCGGCGGCGCTGCCGCCCATCATCTTGCTGAAGCCGCCGTCGACGTAGGTGATCTCGGCGGTGACGCCGGCGGCCAGGTCCGACAGCAGGAAGGCGGCGACGTTACCGACATCGTCGATGGTCACGTTGCGGCGCAGCGCCGACTGGCTGGCCACCGCGCCGAGCATCTTGCCGAAGTCCTTGATGCCCGATGCGGCCAGCGTCTTGATCGGTCCGGCCGAGATGCCGTTGACGCGCACGCCGCGGCCGCCCAGGTTGGCGGCGAGATAGCGCACGCTGGCCTCCAGCGAAGCCTTGGCCAGGCCCATGGTGTTGTAGTTCGGCACCGCGCGTTCGGCGCCCAGATAGGTCAGTGTCAGCAGCGCGCTGTTCGGCCGCAGGCGCGGCAGCGCGGCCTTGGCCAGCGCCGGGAAGCTGTACGACGAGATGTCGTGCGCGATGCGGAAGCCTTCGCGCGACAAGCCTTCGAGAAAGTCGCCGGCGATGGCTTCGCGCGGGGCGAAGCCGATCGAATGCACCAAGCCGTCGAACTCGGGCCAAGCCTGGCCGAGATGGTCGAACAGGGCGGCGATCTGGGCGTCGTCGCCGACATCGCAGTCGAAGACCAGTTCGGAACCGAACTCGCGTGCGAAGTCCTGGGTGCGGCTGCGGAAACGCTCGCCGACATAGCTGAACGCCAGTTCGGCACCTTCGCGGTGGCAGGCGCGGGCGATGCCGTAGGCGATGGAGCGGTTGGACAGCACGCCGGTGATGAGCAGGCGCTTGCCGGCGAGAAAACCCATGGTGACTTTCGTGGTTTTGAAGCGGCCGGATTCTCGCATCTGGTTTCAGGCAGGGCACGCGTCTTGCCTGAGCTTCCCGCCCGGGCTATAATGCGCCTTTCCCGGGTAAAGCTGCGTGGGCGGATTCTTCCAGCCCATTTTTTTTGCGTGATCGTCTAGGTTTTAACGATCCGGCCGACCCCGGGGAGCTGAACTAACAGCGAACGAACGGGGCATTTTGGTCGGAACGAACACAGACACGGTCAAGCCGGACAGCGCGCTGCAACAGCGGCGCCTGAGCTGGCGCGACGCGATCGAGCAAACCGTCACCGGGTTGGGTTACGACCTGGTGGACGTCGAGCGCTCGGGTCGCGGGCTGCTGCGTGTCTATATCGACCGCATCGCGGGCCGGGTTTACCCTGGTGGCGACGGTGAGTTCGTCACCGTCGACGACTGCGAACAAGTCACGCGCCAGTTGCAGTATGCGCTGGAAGTCGACGCTGTCGACTACGAGCGGCTGGAAGTCTCTTCGCCGGGGCTGGACCGGCCGCTCAAGCGCGAAGCGGACTACGAACGTTTCACCGGGCACGAGGTCAGCCTGACCTTGAAGCTGCCGTTCCAGGGCCGCAAGGTCTGGAAAGGACTGCTCGAGAAGGCTGAAGGCTGGAGCCTGGTGATCAAGGATGGCAAGGCCGAGCAGGTGCTGGCTTTCGCGCTCGACGAAGTGCGCGAAGCCCGGCTCGTGCCGGTGGTGGATTTCAAGGGCCGGCGTGGTCAGAAGACCGCGCCTCAGCCGACTGAGGCGAATGGGGTAGTTGGAGGTCAGGAGCGATGAACCGCGAAATGCTGATGCTGGTGGATGCGATCTCGCGCGAGAAGACCGTCGAACGCGACGTGGTCTTTGGCGCGGTCGAAGCCGCACTCGCCTCGGCCACCAAGAAGTTGCACGGCGGCGAGGTCGATATCCGCGTCGCGGTGGACCGCGACACCGGTGACTATGAAACCTTCCGCCGCTGGCACGTGGTGCCGAACGAAGCCGGCCTGCAGAATGCCGACGCCGAGGTGCTGCTGTTCGAGGCGCAGGAACAGATCGCCGACATCGAGGTCGACGACTACATCGAAGAAGCCGTCGACTCGGTGCCGATCGGCCGCATCGGCGCGCAGGCCGCCAAGCAGGTGATCCTGCAGAAGATCCGCGACGCCGAGCGCGAGCAGTTGCTGAACGACTTCCTGTCGCGCGGCGACAAGATCTTCGTGGGCACCGTGAAGCGGCTGGACAAGGGCGACATCATCGTCGAGTCGGGCCGCGTCGAAGGCCGCCTGAAGCGCAGCGAGATGATCCCGAAGGAAAACCTGCGCTCGGGCGACCGCGTGCGCGCTTTCATCCTCGGCGTCGACCCGACGCAGCGCGGCCCGCAGATCATGCTGTCGCGCAGCGCGCCGGGCTTCATGATCGAGCTCTTCGCCCAGGAAGTGCCGGAGATCGAACAAGGCCTGCTCGAGATCAAGAGCTGCGCCCGCGACCCCGGCTCCCGCGCCAAGATCGCCGTCGTCTCGCACGACCGCCGCGTCGACCCGATCGGCACCTGCGTCGGCGTTCGCGGTTCGCGCGTCAACGGCGTCACGACCGAACTCGCCGGCGAGCGCGTCGACATCGTGCTGTGGAGCGAAGACCCGGCGCAGTTCGTCATCGGCGCGCTGGCGCCGGCGAACGTGCAGTCGATCGTCGTCAACGAAGAGCCGCATGCAATGGACGTGGTGGTCGACGAGGAAAACCTCGCCATCGCCATCGGCCGCGGCGGCCAGAACGTGCGCCTGGCGTCCGAACTGACCGGCTGGCGCATCAACATCATGACCGCCGAGGAATCGCACGCCAAGCAGGCGACCGAATCCGAAGGCGCGCGTGCGCTGTTCGTCGACAAGCTCGACGTCGACGAAGAAGTCGCCGACATCCTGATCGCCGAAGGTTTCACCAGCCTCGAAGAAGTGGCCTACGTGCCGCTGCAGGAGATGCTGGAGATCGAGAGCTTCGACGAAGACACCGTGCACGAACTGCGCACGCGGGCCAAGGACGCTTTGCTGACGATGGAAATCGCCCGCGAAGAAAAGGTCGAGGAAGTCTCGCAGGACTTGCGCGATCTGGAGTTCGAAGGCAAGGGCCTGTCGCCCGAGCTGATCGCCAAGTTGTCCGACGGCAGCATCCATACCCGCGACGATCTCGCCGACCTTGCGGTCGACGAGCTCACCGAGATGACCGGTGTCGACGAGGCCCAGGCCCGCGCGCTGATCATGAAGGCGCGCGAGCACTGGTTCACCGCCTGATCGCCCGGCGCCCAGAAGAAATACCGAGGAAACCAAAGCCAATGGCCGTGACCACCGTCGCCCAGTTCGCACAGCAGCTCAACCGCCCGACCACGGCGTTGCTGGAGCAGCTGCTTTCGGCCGGCGTTCCCAAGCAGTCGCCCGACGACGCCTTGACCGAAGCGGACAAGGAGCGTTTGCTCGAGTTCCTGCGTTCGGCGCACGGCACCGGCGGTGCCGAGCGCAAGAAGATCACGCTGACGCGCAAGTCGACCACCGAGATCAAGCAGGCCGATGCCAGCGGCAAGGCGCGCACGATCCAGGTCGAGGTGCGCAAGAAGCGCACCTTCGTCAAACGCGACGACGCGCCGGCTGGCGCCGAGCACGTCGAAGGCCCGTCGGCCGAAGACCTGGACCTGCAGCGTCGCGAAGAAGAAGCCAGCGCGCAGGCCGAGGCCATCCGCGTCCAGGAAGCCGAGCTGGCCGAAGCGCGCCGCGTGCGCGAAGAGCAGGAACGCCAGGCGCGTGAAGCGGCCGAAGCCGCCGCTGCGGCCGCGGCTGCCGAAGCCGCCGCCAAGGCGGCCGCTGAAGCGGCTGCGGCGAAAGCCGCGGCAGAAGCGGCTGCGGCCGCCGCTGCGGCGGCCAAGTCGAGCAGCACGCCCAGCGACAGCCCGGCGCCCGCGGTGCAAGCCGCGGCACCGGTGCCTGCCCCTGCGCCCGCGCCGACGCCGGTGGAAGCACCGAAGCCGGCCGAGCCCGCCAAGCCCGTGCTGCGTGTCGTGAAGGCCGCCGACAAGGCCGCCGAAGACGCCGCCAAGTCCGAAGACCTGGCTCGCCGCCGCAAGGCCGCAGAAACGGAAGCTGCGGCCATCCGCGCGATGATGGCGGCGCCGAAGAAGGCGATGGTGGCCAAGCCGCCGGAGCCGCCGAAGCCCGATCCGTCCAAGGAAGCCATCAAGGGCACGATCCACAAGCCCGCGGCCAAGGCGGGTGCGCCCGCGCCGGCCGCCGGCGTCGCCAAGCCCGGCGACAAGAAGCAGGTCAAGTCGGAGAAGCTGTCGTCCAGCTGGGCCGACGACGCGGCGAAGAAGCGCGCAGCGCTGAAGACGCGTGGCGACTCCGGCAACCGCGCCGGCTGGCGTGCCCCGCGTGGCGGCGCCCGCCGCGGCGACAGCCGCGACTCAGGCTCCAGCTACACGCCGCAGCCCGAAGCGCTGATCCAGGAAGTGCACGTGCCGGAGACGATCAGCGTCGCCGACCTGGCGCACAAGATGTCGGTCAAGGCCAGCGAGCTGATCAAGCACCTGATGAAGCTGGGCCAGATGGTCACCATCAACCAGCAGCTCGATCAGGAAACGGCCATGATCCTGGTGGAAGAGATGGGCCACAAGGCCTTCGCCGCCAAGCTCGACGACCCGGAAGCCTTCACCGAGGAAGAGACCGCCGCCCACGAAGCCGCCGAAGCGCTGCCGCGCGCCCCGGTGGTCACCGTCATGGGCCACGTCGACCACGGCAAGACCTCGCTGCTCGACTACATCCGCCGCGCCCGCGTGGCGGCTGGCGAAGCCGGCGGCATCACGCAGCACATCGGCGCCTACCACGTCGAAACGCCGCGCGGCATGATCACCTTCCTGGACACCCCGGGCCACGCCGCGTTCACCGCGATGCGTGCGCGCGGCGCCCAGGCCACCGACATCGTGATCCTGGTCGTGGCCGCCGACGACGGCGTCATGCCGCAGACCAAGGAAGCGATCTCGCACGCCAAGGCTGCGGGCGTGCCCATCGTCGTGGCGATGAACAAGATCGACAAGCCCGACGCCAACATCGAGCGCCTGAAGAGCGAACTCGTGGCTGAAGGCGTGGTGCCGGAAGACTTCGGCGGCGACTCGCCGTTCGTGCCCGTCTCCGCCAAGACCGGCACCGGCATCGACACGCTGCTGGAGCAGGTGCTGCTGCAGGCCGAAGTGCTGGAACTGAAGGCACCGGCCGACGCCGCGGCGCGTGGCCTGGTCATCGAAGCCAAGCTCGACAAGGGCCGCGGCCCGGTGGCCACGGTGCTGGTGCAGAGCGGCACGCTGAAGAAGGGCGATGTCGTGCTCGCCGGCAGCAGCTACGGCCGCGTGCGCGCGATGATCGACGAAGACGGCAAGGGCACTGACTCGGCCGGCCCGTCGATGCCGGTGGAAATCCAGGGCCTGACCGAAGTGCCGCAAGCCGGCGACGAGTTCATGGTCCTGACCGACGAGCGCCGTGCGCGCGAAATCGCCACCTTCCGCCAGGGCAAGTACCGTGACGTGAAGCTGGCGCGCCAGCAGGCCGCCAAGCTCGAGAACATGTTCGAGACGCTCGGCGACAGCGCGCAGACCTTGTCGCTCATCGTCAAGGCCGACGTGCAGGGCTCGCAGGAAGCGCTGGCGCAAAGCCTGGTCAAGCTCAGCACGCCCGAGGTCAAGGTGCAGATCGTGCACGGCGCCGTCGGCGGCATCACCGAAAGCGACATCAACCTCGCGATCGCGTCGAAGGCCGTCATCATCGGCTTCAACACGCGTGCCGATGCGGGTGCGCGCAAGCTGGCCGAGAACAACGGCGTCGACATCCGCTACTACAACATCATCTACGACGCGGTCGACGAGGTGAAGGCGGCGATGACGGGCATGCTGGCGCCCGAGCAGCGCGAAGAGGTCATCGGCACGGCCGAGATCCGCACCGTGTTCGTGGCCTCGAAGATCGGCACGGTGGCCGGCTGCATGGTCACCGCCGGTGTCGTGCGCCGCAACGCACGCTTCCGCCTGCTGCGCGAGAACGTCGTCGTCTACACCGGCGAGGTCGAGTCGGTGAAGCGCATGAAGGACGATGTGCGCGAAGTCGCCGAAGGCTTCGAGTGCGGCATCAAGCTGAAGAACTACAACGACATCAAGGAAGGCGACCAGCTCGAAGTCTTCGAGGTGAAGGAAGTGGCACGCACGCTCTAGAAGCGGGCTGATGCCACCCGCGACGGCCCCGCTCTTGCGGGGCTTGTCGCTTCAGGGGCCCCGACATGCGACACAAGAAAGCCACCGTCAACCGCAGCTTCCGCGTTGCCGACCAGATCCAGCGCGATGTGGCCGAGCTGATCCGCGACCTGAAGGATCCGCGGGTCGGCATGGTCACGATCAACAGCGTCGAGGTCTCGCCGGACTACGCGCACGCGCAGATCTTCTTCTCGGTGCTCGTCGGCAATGCCGAGGAGAGCGGGCTGGCGCTGAACGAAGCCGCCGGCTTCCTGCGCAACGGCCTGTTCAAGCGCTTGTCCATCCACACCGTGCCGACGCTGCACTTCCACTTCGACAAGACCACCGAGCGCGCCGCCGACCTGTCGGCGCTGATCGCCAAGGCCAACGCCACGCGGGCCAAGGACGACTGAATGGCCGTGAAGACGCCGCGTCGCGCGCTGCATGGCGTGCTCTTGCTCGACAAGCCGATCGGCTGGACGAGCAACGACGCCTTGCAGAAGGCCAAGGGCCTGCTGCGCGCGGAAAAGGGCGGCCACACCGGCACGTTGGACCCGCTGGCCACGGGGCTGCTGCCGCTGTGCTTCGGCGCCGCGACGAAGTTCTCGCAGGCCAGTCTGGACGCCGACAAGGCCTACCGCGCGACGCTGCACCTGGGCCAGCGCACGAACACCGGCGACCGCGAAGGCGAAGTCGTCGAAGAGCGGCCGGTCGCCGTCGACCTGCCGGCGATCCAGGCCGCGCTGGCACGCTTCCAGGGCGCAATCGACCAGCAGCCGCCGATGCACTCGGCGCTGAAGCACCAGGGCCGGGCGCTGTACGAGTACGCGCGCGACGGCATCGAGGTCGAACGCGCGACGCGACGCGTCACGATTCACCGCCTCGACATCGTCGACTGGCAGTCTCCGAGCCTCGTGATCGACGTTCACTGCAGCAAGGGCACCTACATCCGCACGCTGGCCGAAGACATCGGCCAGCTGCTCGGCTGCGGCGCCCACCTGTCGGCGCTGCGCCGCACCGGCAGCGGCCCGCTGCGGCTGGACCGCGCGGTGACGATCGAAGCGCTGGCCGAGATGGACGAAGCCGCGCGCCAGGCGCTGCTGCTGCCGGTCGACGTGCTGCTTGCCGCCTGGCCCGAAGTTCGCTTGCCCGACGACGAAGCCGGCCGTTTCCTCACCGGGCTGCGCCGCCGTGTGGCGCTGGCCGATTCGTCTGCCGTGCGCGTCTACGGCACCAACCCGCGCGCCTTTCTCGGCAGCGCCCACATCACAGCCGGCGAATTGATCGCCGACCGTTTACTGAGTCCCCTCGAAGTCCAGGCCCAGCCATGACCAAGCAAATCCGCAACATCGCCATCATCGCCCACGTCGACCATGGCAAGACCACGCTGGTCGACCAGCTGCTGCGCCAGAGCGGCACCTTCCGCGAGAACGAGAAGGTGGCCGAGCGCGTGATGGACAGCAACGACATCGAACGCGAACGCGGCATCACGATCCTGGCCAAGAACTGCGCGGTGACCTGGAAAGACACCCACATCAACATCGTCGACACCCCGGGCCACGCCGACTTCGGCGGCGAGGTCGAGCGGGCGCTGTCGATGGTCGACGGCGTGGTGCTGCTGATCGACGCCCAGGAAGGCCCGATGCCGCAGACCCGCTTCGTCACGAAGAAGGCGCTGGCGCTCGGCCTGAAGCCCATCGTCGTCGTGAACAAGGTCGACAAGCCCGGCTCGCGGCCCGACTACGTCATCAACGCCGCCTTCGAGCTGTTCGACAAGCTCGGCGCCAGCGAAGACCAGCTCGACTTCCCGGTCGTCTACGCGTCGGGCCTGAACGGCTGGGCCTCGCTGACCGAAGGCCCGGCGGGCGAACAATGGGGCCCCGACCTGAGCCCGCTGTTCGACACCGTGCTCGAGCACGTTCCGGCGCACGAAGGCGACCCGGCGGCGCCGCTGCAGCTGCAGATCTCGTCGCTGGACTACTCCACCTTCGTCGGCCGCATCGGCGTTGGCCGCATCAACGCCGGCACGCTGAAGGCGCCGATGGACGTGCTGGTGATGGAAGGCCCGGACGGCAAGTCCTACAAGGGCCGCGTCAACCAGGTGCTGACCTTCGAAGGCCTGGAGCGTGTCGCTTCCACCGAAGCCGGGCCGGGCGAGATCGTGCTGATCAACGGCATTGCCGAAGTCGGCCTGGGCGTCACGATCACCGACCCGCTGGATCCGCAGCCGCTGCCGATGCTGAAGGTCGACGAGCCGACGCTGACGATGAACTTCTGCGTCAACAACAGCCCGCTGGCCGGCCGCGAAGGCAAGTACGTCACCAGCCGCCAGATCTGGGACCGGCTGCAGAAAGAACTGCAGTCGAACGTCGCGCTGAAGGTCAAGGAATCGGGCGAAGACGGCATCTTCGAAGTCAGCGGCCGCGGCGAACTGCACCTGACCATCCTGCTGGAAAACATGCGCCGCGAAGGCTACGAGATGGCGGTCGGCAAGCCGCGCGTCGTGATGCGCGACGTGGGCGGCGAACGCCACGAGCCGATCGAGCTCGTCACCGCCGACATCGAAGACCAGCACCAGGGCGGCGTGATGCAGGCCCTGGGCGAGCGCAAGGCCGAACTCGTGAACATGGAAACCGACGGCCGCGGCCGCGTGCGGCTCGAGTACCGCATTCCGGCACGCGGGCTGATCGGCTTTTCCAACGAGTTCATGAACCTGACGCGCGGCACCGGCCTCATCAGCAACATCTTCGACGGCTACGAGCCCTACAAGGGCGAGATCGAAGGCCGCAAGAACGGCGTGCTGATCAGCATGGACGACGGCGAGATCGTGACCTATGCACTGGGCAAGCTCGACGATCGCGGCCGCATGTTCGTGAAGGCCGGCGACCCGGTCTACGAAGGGATGATCGTCGGCATCCACTCGCGCGACAACGACCTGGTCGTGAACGCCGTGCGCCAGAAGCAGCTGACCAACTTCCGCGTCAGCGGCAAGGAAGACGCGATCAAGATCACGCCGCCGATCGACGCGACGCTGGAATACGCGGTCGAGTTCATCGCCGACGACGAGCTGGTGGAGATCACGCCGAAGAGCATCCGCATCCGCAAGCGGCACCTGAAGGAACACGACCGCAAGAAGGCGAGCCGCGAAGCGGCTTGAACTTCGGGACTACTTCGGCAGCTTGTTCAGCTCGGCGTGCAGCCGGGCGCGCGCTGCCGGGTCGCTGACCGTTTCTTCGAGCGCGGCGAAGAAGGCCTCGCGGCTGGCCGCCTTGGCCGCCGCGCGCTTGGCCACCACGCCGGCAATCGGCCCGGCGTGTTGCGCCAGCAGCTTGGTGCTCTGCGCGATCAGCGTGTCGCCGATGGCGACTTTAACCGCCAGGCTGCCGGTGCTGGGCGGCGCGCTGGTGCTGCCGCCGGTGCTGCCGCCCGTCGTTCGCACGGCGCTGGACTGCGACATGAAGGCGTTGCGCGCCGCCGGGTTCGTGACCTGCTCGGCCAGGCGCGAGTACAGCGTTGCCAGGTCGGTGCAATCGCGGGCCGTGCGCCGCACCAGCACGCCGGCCAGCGGGCCGACATGCTTGGCCAGCGAGGCTTCCACCTGCGACAGCACCGCCGGATCCCAGTGCGATGCAGTGATCGGCGCACGCCGCGCCGCCGAAGCGTCGCCGACCGCCGGCGCCGCGCGTGGGCTGATGATGGTGTCGCCCGACACGCGCCCCGGCACCGGCCGGCCGACGGCGGCCAGCAGCGCTGCCTTGAACGCCGCGGCGCTGTCGTAGCGATAGGCCGGGTCCTTGGCCAGCGCGGTTGCCAGCACGCCGTCGTAGGCCGCGTCGCGTTCGCAGCCGGGCACGGACGACGGCAGCACCGGCGCCTCGTTGACCACGCGGTACATCAGGGACTCGATGCTGCCGACGAAAGGCGGTTTGCCGACCAGCAGCTGGTACAGCATGACGCCGGCCGAATACAGGTCGACACGGCGGTCGATGGTCTTGCCCAGGAATTGTTCCGGCGCCATGTAGCCCGGCGTGCCGACGACGCTGGTCACCTGCGTCAACTGCAGCGACTCGATCCGCGCGATGCCGAAGTCGGCGATCTTCAGCTTTCCGTCCTGCGTCAGCAGCAGGTTCGCCGGCTTGATGTCGCGGTGCCAGACGCCGTGCGCGTGCGCGTGTTCCAGCGCGTCGAGCAGTTGCACCGTGATGCTGACGACGTCGTCTTCGCCGAAGCGCACGTCGTTGGCCAGGTAGCGCGCCAGCGTGCTGCCTTCGACGTATTCCATCGCGATGTAGGCGATGTCGCCTTCGTCGCCGTAGTCGTAGACGCCGACGATGCCCGGGTGCTGCAGCCGCCCTGCCGCCTGCGCTTCGTTGCGAAAGCGCAGCGCCGTCGACGCGCCGGTTTCCGAGCTGTCCACCAGGTGGCGGCGAATCGTCTTCAGCGCCACCGTGCGCTGGATGCCGGGGTCGAAGCCCTTGTAGACCACGCCCATCGCGCCTTCGCCGAGCACCGCGGTGATGCGGTACTTGCCCAAGCGCTCGGGAAGGGTCATTCGGGATTCCTCAGTTGTCCAGCATGCGCATCGCCTGCACGACGCTGGCGCGCATGCGCGAGAACGAAGCAGCCAGCGTGCCGATCTCGTCCTTGCTGCGGGAATCGAATTCTGGCGCTTCCAGGTCGCCCTGGCTGACACGATCGGCCATCGATGAGAGCTTCGTCACGGGACGCACGATCACGAGCCAGATCATCAGGTTCAGCACCACGCCGACGGCCACGAAGACCGCGACCTGGGCACCCATGAAGACGCGGAACGAGCGCTCGGCACGCTGCAGCGGCAGCGCCATCGGCACCGAGATCACCTGCGCGCCGATGACTTCGTTCAGGTTCCAGCCGAAGCCGTTGGCCTGGCCGTAGCGGTCGATCATGGTCTTCGGTGCGGCTTCGACGCTGCTGTGGCATTCCAGGCAGGCGCCGTTGGTGATGCGCAGCGGCCGCGCGATCCACAGCGACGGGCCGGTGGCGGTGTCGCGCTGGCCGGTCGCTTCCTTCAGGTCGGCATTGCTGCGGAACTGGCTGACCACGTCGACCTCCCAGCCGACCGCGCGGTCGCGCGGATTCGTCGGGTTCAGCGTCGCTTCCTTGTAGGCGAAGTCGGGGTACTTGGACTGCAGCGACTTCAGCACCTCCACCGCCGAATAGCTGGGCACCGACTGCGGCAGGAACTCGTACTTCATCTGCGTCTGCAGCAGCTTGCTGATCTGCGTCGACGTGTAGGTGCGCACGGCGATGGCCTTCTCCATCAGCAGCCGGGCGTTGTTCAGCACTTCGTCCTGCGCGTTCTCCTGCAGCAGGTTGCGCGTGATGGCGCCGCTGACCGCCAGGCCCAGCACCATCACCAGCACGAACAGCAGATTGAACTTGACCAGCAGTTTCATCGCGACCTCTTGTTGTTCATCGTTGCGGAGGGTTCAACACAGGCGCCCATTCCGGGTGCGCCGACAGCCGCCCCTGCAAGGCGCGGCGGAAAGCCGCATCCTGCGCCAGCGCGGCGAAGCGGCGCGGGAAGTCGCGCCGCAGACTGGGTTCGGCCGCGAGCCAGTCCGCCAGATCCACATACGTGGGCGGCGGCAGCGCGGACGCATTGACGACACGGTCTTTGAACAAGGCCGCGCGCATCGGGATCGTGTCGCGGAAGGCGCGCGGCACCTTCGGTGGCCAGTCGGCCGGCGGCCGCGCCGCAACGGTACCGTCGGCGGACCACAGGCCGCCCGGCGGCAGGCCGCGCTGCGCGCCGCCGGAAGCACGGTCGGCGACCTCGACCGGGCCCGACTCGGCGAAGACATAGCCATCGCGCTTGTTGGCGAAGACCACCGCGGCGCCGCTGAAGGGCAGCACTTCGAGCGCCGGCGCCAGCACGCCGCCGGCCGGCGACGTGCCGTTGCCGGCAACCTTGATCCAGCCTTGCAGCAGGTAGATCGCCGCCGGCCGACCGCTGCGCGGCTTGAAGCCCGGCGGCAGCACCATCACGCGCGTCGACGGGCCGAGGTCGATGACGCTCTTGTCGGGCCATTCCAGCCGCAGCAGCGTCGTCTTGGCGCCGGTTTCGACGATCGTCGCCGGCGCGATGCGCAGCCCCGGCGCGGCGGCCCCGCGGCGCGCGCCGTCGATGACGACCGCGTCGCCGTCGACCAGCGTCAGCAGCACGCCTTGCGCCGCAGCGGGCGCCGCGACGGCGAGCGCCATGCCAAGCATCGTCACCCAGCGGCCCAGCCCCAGCCTCAAGCGGATTCGCAACATCGCCACCCAAGCACTTTCGTTGTCACAGGCAATGGTAGCCGCAGGCGGCGGCTACAGTCCCGGGTCCGACCCAGCCCGCCGCCGTCTTTGCAATGAACCACCGCAACGCGATCCTGACGATGATCGCCGTCACCCTGATGTGGAGCATTGCCGGCGTCGTGACGCGCCAGCTCGAGGCGGCGCGCGCTTTCGAGATCACCTTCTGGCGCAGCGGCTTCAACGCGCTGGCGCTGGTGCTGCTGCTGTGCTGGTACCGCGGCGGCGCGGCGCTGTGGAACACGCTGCGCAGCGGCGGCCGCAGCCTGTGGATTTCCGGCCTGTGCTGGTGCGTGATGTACACGGCCTTCATGGTGGCGCTGACCTTGACCACGGTGGCCAACGTGCTGATCACGATGGCGCTGGCGCCGCTGTTCACCGCGCTGCTGTCGCGCGTGCTGCTGCGCCACCGGCTGGCGCCGCGCACCTGGGTGGCGATCGTCGTCGCCGGCGTCGGCATCGCGTGGATGTACGGCCAGCAGGTCAGCGGCGGCGACGCGCGGCACGTCGTCGGCACGGCCGTGGCGCTGGCGGTGCCGCTGGCCGCGGCCGTCAACTGGACGCTGCTGCAGCACGGCCGCGATGCCGCGGCCGGCGCCGACATGCTGCCGGCGGTGCTGATCGGCGCGCTGCTGTCGGCGCTGCTGACCTTGCCGCTGGCCGTGCCTTTCGCTGCGTCGGCGCACGACCTCGGCCTGCTGGCGCTGCTGGGTGTCGTGCAGCTGGCCATTCCCTGTCTGCTGGCTGTCACGGCGGCTCGCGTGCTCAGCGCGCCTGAAGCCTCGCTGCTGGCGCTGCTGGAAGTCGTGTTCGGCGTGCTCTGGGCCTGGCTCGGCGCTGGTGAGGCGCCGAGCGCTGCGGTGCTCGGCGGCGGCTTGCTCGTGCTCGGCGCGCTGGTCGCGAACGAAGCGTTCTCGCTGCGCCGGGCGCGCGCCAGCTAGAGCAGACCTAAAGCCCGGCCGCGGCCCGGACCTGCGCCGGGTTGACGTCGAGCTTGGCGGCAGCGTCCAGGATCTCCTGCCAGGTCGTCGCATCCACCGGCACGCCTCCGGCCGTGCGCCGCGCCCGCGTCGCGCGTTCGGGCTCGCCGGCCACCGCGACGGGGTCGAAGCCTTCGCGTGCCGGCGAGTCCTTGACCCAGTCCAGGAAGGCCAGCGCCTCGCTCTCGAAGGCAGCCTGCCCGCCCAAAGCGGACGGGTCGACGAGCACGCTGAACATGCCGTTGAGCACGCGGCGCCGCGTGCCGTCGTCGTCGCGCTGGGTCATGCCGCCGGCGAGCGCGCCGCCGAGCAGTTCGCACATCAGCGCCAGGCCAAAACCCTTGTGCGCGCCGAAGGTCAGCAGCGCGCCCAGCGGCGGCACCACCGAGTAGCGCGGGTTCTGCGTCGGCTGGCCCTGGTCGTCGATCAGGCAGCCCGGCGCCACCGTTTCGCCCTTGTTGTAGGCCACGCGTGTCTTGCCCTGGGCGATCATGCTGGTCGCGAAGTCCAGGATCACCGGCTCGCGCCCCGGCAGCGGCACGCCGGCGCAGAACGGGTTGGTGCCGAAGCGCGCGTCGCCGCCACCGTGCGGCGCGACCACGGCACGGGCGATGACGTTGACGAAGTGCACCGACACCAGCCCGGCGGCGGCTGCCTGCTCGGCCCAGGCGCCGATGCGGCCGAGGTGGTGCGAATTGCCCAAAGCGACGACGCAGCAGCCGCTGCTGCGGGCGCGCGCGATGCCAAGCGCCATCGCCTCGTGGCCGATGACCTGGCCGAAGCCGGCGTTGCCGTTCAGCCGCAGCAGCGCGCCGCCATCGAGCTCGGTGCTGACGTGGGCGTTCGGCGTCAGGCCGCCTTGCAGATAGGCTTCGGCGTAGCGCGGCAGCATGCCGATGCCGTGCGAATCGTGGCCGGTCAGGTTGGCGGCAATCAGGTTGTCGACGACGGCGCTCACCTCGGCGGGGCTGCTGCCGAAGCCGCGCACGACGAGTTGCATCGCCGCTTGCAGGCGGGGCAGGGGGATCAGGTGCATCTCGCTCATGGCAGTGTTTCCAAGGATGGGTCTGGGCGGGCATCGATCCTAGACTGAACGCCCACCCGCTTGTTGACCCCGCTGCATGAAGCAACTGTCCGGCCTCGACGCCAGTTTCCTGTACCTTGAAACACCCGAGATGCCGATGCATGTCGGCGCCCTCCACCTGTTCGAGCTGCCGCCGGGCTACAAGGGCAAGTTCGCCGCCGCCTTGCGCAAGCACATCCAGAGCCGGCTGCCGGTGGCACCGGCGCTGCGGCGCAAGCTGTGGTGGATGCCGCTGAACCTGGCCAATCCGGCCTGGGTCGACGCCGTGCCGGACATGAAGGCGCACATCGTCGAGATCAAGCTGCCGAAAGGTGCGGGCATTGCCGAACTCGAAGCCCAGGTCAGCGCGCTGCACCCGGTGCTGATCGACCGCAAACGTCCGCTGTGGAAGATGCACGTCTTCGAAGGCCTGGCGCCGGCCGCGAACGGGCGCAAGCGCGTCGCGCTGTACACGCAGCTGCACCATGCCGCGGTCGATGGCCAGGCCGCGGTGGCGCTGGCCAACGCCTTGCTCGACCTGACGGCCGAACCGCGCAGCATCGACGCGCCGGCGTCGAAGCGGCAGAAGGTCTTCCGCCTGGAGATGACCGAGATGCTGCGCGGCGTGCTCGGCAACCAGGCGCAGAAGGTGGCGGCCATCATCCGCGAGCTGCCGTCCACCGTGGGTACGCTGTCGGGCGCGGCGTCGAAGGCGGTGTCGCAGTCGTCGCTGCTCGGCGGCAAGAAGGGCGTCAGCAACCTGACGCTGGCGCCGCGCACGCCGATGAACGCGTCGGTCACCGCCGGCCGCGCCTTCGCCAGCGTGTCGCTGCCTTTGCCGGAGCTGAAGGCGCTGGGTCGCGCGCACGGCGCGACCATCAACGACATGGTGCTGATGGTCTGCAGCAGCGCGCTGCGCCGCTACTTCGCGAAGCGGCACACGCTGCCGCGCAAGTCGATGATCGCGGCGGTGCCGATCTCGCTGCGCGAGAAGGGCGACACGACATCCGACAACCAGGCCTCGATGAGCCTGATCAGCCTGGGCACCAACATCGCCGACCCGCGGCGGCGGCTGGCCCACGTGAAGGCCGCCACCGCGGCGATGAAGTCGACGATGGGCAGCCTGAAGAGCATCCTGCCGACCGACTTTCCGTCGCTCGGCATACCGTGGCTGATCGAAGCCGCCACCGCGTTGTACGGCAAGGCCAAGGTGGCGGACCGCATTCCGCAGGTGGCCAACGTCGTGATCTCCAACGTGCCCGGCCCGCCGGTGCCGCTGTACATGGCCGGCGCGCGCATGCTGACCAACTACCCGACCTCCATCATCGTGCACGGCATGGCCTTGAACATCACGGTGCAGAGCTACGACCAGTCGCTGGACTTCGGCCTGATGGCCGACGCCGCCGCGATGCCCGACGTGCGCGAGCTGGCCGACGCGATGCTGATCGCCTTCGACGACCTGAAAGCGCTGCCGCAACCCGGCGACGCCGAGCACGAAGACACGGTGCCGCCCGAAAGCGTGGTGACGCGCGCGCGGCGCTCCATCACCGGGGCCGTGACCGGCGCGATGGGCAAGGTCGCCAAGCAAGTGGTGGGCGCTGCGGTCGGGACGGCTGTCTCGCAGGTGACAAAGCGGACGATAAATCGCACTAGGGCAAGCGCTCCAGCCAAGCGCAAGGCGGCCCGATAAGATCGGGTGCATGACTGTTCCATTCCGACGGGGCAGGGCGAACAAGCCCGAGCCCGCGCCGTCTGACACGCCATCCGTCACGTCGTCCACCGCACCGCACTGGGACGAAGCGGTGCAGGCCCCAGGCCCTTTCCTGATGATGCTGGAGGCGCGTGCGCCCTGGGAATACGCCGCGATGCTGGCCGCCGCCCCCTGGCTGGCGCGGCTGCCGGTGGGCGACGGCCACCCGGTGATCGTGTTCCCCGGCCTCGGCGCTTCCGACTTCACGACGCTGCCTCTGCGCAACTTCCTGCGCGACCGCGGCTACACGCCGTATGCGTGGAAGCAGGGTTTCAACTTCGGCCCGCGCCAGGGCGTGCTGGAGAGCTGCCGCGCGCAGGTGGCGCAGGTGGCCGAGAAGCACCGCGAAAAGGTCAGCCTGATCGGCTGGAGCCTGGGCGGCGTCTACGCGCGCGAACTCGCCAAGGAGCAGCCCGACAACGCGCGCTGCGTCATCACGCTGGGCACGCCGTTCGCCGGCCACCCGCGCGCCACCAACGCCTGGCGCTTCTACGAAATGATGTCGGGGCAATCGGCGCACGGCCATGAACTCAGCGGCCAGCTGCGTGTGGCGCCCGGCTGCCCGACGACGTCGATCTACAGCAAGAGCGACGGCGTCGTCGCCTGGCAGTGCAGCATCAACGACGATGCGCCGCACACCGAGAACATCGAGGTCCACGCCAGCCACATCGGCATGGGCATGAACCCGCTGGCGCTGTACGCCATCGCCGACCGGCTGGCGCAGGATCCGAAGGTCTGGAAGCGCTTCGACGTGCAGGGCGCGCGGCGCTGGTTCTTCAAGGTCACGCACCAGTCGCCGCTGCAAGCCAGCATGGGGCTGTAAATGCAGGTCAGCGCCAACGGCATCGGCATCGAGGTCGACGACCAGGGTTCACCGTCGGGCGAGCCGCTGCTGCTGATCATGGGCCTGGGCATGCAGCTCATCGGCTGGCCCGACGAACTGGTGCAGATGCTGGTGTCGCGCGGCTTCCGCGTCATCCGGCTCGACAACCGCGATGTCGGCCTGAGCCAGGGCTTCGACCAGCTCGGCGTGCCCAATCTCGCCTGGGCCGCCTTGCGCTTCGCGTTGCGGCTGAAGGTCAAAGCGCCCTACGGCGTGGCCGACATGGCGGCCGATGCCCTGGGCGTGCTCGACGCGCTGGGCATCCAGCGCGCCCACGTCTGTGGCGCGTCGATGGGCGGCATGATCGCGCAGCACCTGGCCGCCAAGCACCCGGAACGCGTGAAGAGCCTGACGCTGATGATGACGACCTCGGGCTCGCGCCGGCTGCCGCAGGCGCGCGGCGAGGTGCAACGCGCGCTGCTGTCGCGCCCCGACGGTTCGGACCCGGCGGCGGTGGTGGCGCACCTGCAGCGGCTGATCGGGCTGATCGGCAGCCCGGCCTATCCGCCCGAGCCGCAACGCTTGCGCCAGCGCCTGCAGCAGAGCGTGGCCCGCGCGTGGCGCCCGGCCGGCACGGCGCGGCAGCTCGCCGCCGTGGCGGCGGACGGCGACCGCACGCCGCTGCTGCCGCGCATCACCGCGCCGACCCGCGTGATCCATGGCCGCGACGACCCGCTGGTGCCGGTGCCGGCCGGCCACGACCTGGTCGCGAAGATCAAGGGCGCAGTGGCCGACATCGTGCCCGGCATGGGGCACGACCTGCCGCTGCAATTGCTGCCGCGCTTCGCCGACGGCATTGCCGAGAACGCCCGGCGCGGCTGATCGGCGCGCCTGTCAGCGGGCGAGCATCGCCGCCAGGTAGTGGTCGGCCAGCAGCAAGGCGAACAGCCCGAACAGGTAGACGATGGAGAAGCGGAAGGTCGGCATGGCCAGCGCGATGTCGCTGCGCAGCCGCCACGCGAAGGCCATGAAGCGCGCGCCGAGCACCACGGCGCCGGCGAGGTAGAGCCAGCCGCTCATGCCGATGGCCACCGGCAGCAGCGTCACGGCGAACAAGGCCACCGTGTACTGCAGGATGCGTGCGCTGGTGAAGGCCACGCCGTGCGTCACCGGCAGCATCGGCACTTCGGCGCGGGCGTAGTCGTCGCGGCGGTGGATCGCCAGCGCCCAGAAGTGCGGCGGCGTCCACAGCAGCACGATGGTGAACAGCAGCAGCGCACCGGGCTCGACGTGCCCCGTCACCGCCACCCAGCCGAGCAGCGGCGGCGCGGCGCCGGCGGCACCGCCGATGACGATGTTCTGCGGCGTGCGCCGCTTCAGGAAGACGCTGTAGACCACCGCATAGCCCAGCAGCGACAGCACCGTCAGCGCCGCGCAAAGCGCGTTCGTGCTGGCCAGCAGCAGCGCCAGGCCGGCCCCGCCGAGCACGGTGGCAAAGGCGATGGCGCGCGGCGCGTCCAGCTCGCCGCGCGGCAGCGGCCGGCCGCGCGTGCGCGACATGATGGCGTCGATGCGCTGGTCGACGAGGTGGTTGATTGCGGCCGCGCAAGCGGCGATCAGCCCGATGCCGAGCGAGCCGAAGACGAAGATCGTCCACGGCACCGGCCCGGGCGTGGCCAGCAGCATGCCGACGACGACGGTGAAGACGATCAGCGAGACGACGCGTGGCTTCGTCAGCTGCAGATAGCTGCGCCACGGCGCACGCAGCGCGGGCAGGGCCAGCGGCGCGTCGATGCTGCGTCCTTCGGCCATGGCTCTAGCGGAAGTACAGCAGGCGGGTCAGGAAGGTGTGGCCGGCCTCCGACGCCATCAGGCCCACCAGCACCAGCAGCGCCAGCGGCGGCACCAGGATCGCGTAGACCAGCGCCATGCGCTCCCAGGCCATGTGCATGAAGACGGCGACGATGAGGCCTGCCTTCAGCATCATGAAGACAAGGATCAGGCTCCAGCGCAGCAGCCCCTGGAAGTGCAGGTAGTCGACCATGTAGGACATGGCGCTCAGCACGAACAGCAGTGCCCAGATCTTCAGGTACAGGCTGATCGGGTGCTGCTGCGTGCCGCTGGCTGTGCTCATGTCGATGCTCCCTTACCAGAGATAGAACAGCGCGAAGATGAAGACCCAGACCAGGTCGACGAAGTGCCAGTACAGGCCCGCGATCTCGACGATCTGGTAGTTGCCCTTGCGCTCGTAGCGGCCGAGCAGCAGGCGCACGGCGACGACGATCAGGTAGATCACGCCGACCGTCACGTGCAGCCCGTGAAAGCCGGTGATCATGAAGAACGTCGAGCCGAACTGCGCCGCGCCCATCGGGTTGCCCCAGGGGCGCACGCCTTCGTCGAGGATCAGCTTGCTCCACTCGAAGGCCTGCATGCTGACGAACATGATGCCGAAGGCCGCGCTGACGAACATCAGCCGCGCGGCATTGCGCGGGTCGCGGCGGTAGGCGCAGTTGACGGCCATGGCCATCGTGCCGCTGCTGCTGATCAGCACGAAGGTCATGATGGCGATCAGCAACAGCGGCACGTCGGTGCCGCCGACGTGCAGCGAAAAGACCTGGCTCGGGTTCGGCCACGGCACGGTGGTGGACGCGCGCACCGTCATGTAGCCGGTGAGGAAGGAGCCGAAGATGAACGTGTCGCTGAGCAGGAAGATCCACATCATCGCCTTGCCCCAGGCGACGTGGAAAGTGTTGCGGTCCGACGACCAGTCGGATACGAAGCCGCGCAGGCCGATCGGCACGCTGGCGTTGGTCGGGATGGCGCTCATGGTGGGGCCCTCAGCCTCTGCCGCAGATGAAGCGGACGATCTCCGGTGTCAACCAGCCCAGGGCGGCGAACAGCACCACCCAGACCACGAGCAGGAAGTGCCAGTAGCGCGCGCAGAGTTCGATGCGCCAAGTGGCCGATGGCTCGTCGGCCAGCGCTGGCGCCAGCGCCGGCACGGCCACGCTCCAGGCCAGCAGGCCGCCGACGACGTGCAGGCCGTGCAGGGCCGTCAGCACGTAGAAGAAGCTGGCCGCCGGGTTGCCGGCGAGCACCACGCGGGCGTCGATCAGCGCCTGCCAGGCCCACAGCTGCGAGCCCAGGAAGGCCATCGCGGCGGCGCCGCCGGCCAGTAGCAGCCGGCGCGCGGCTTCGGGCCGCCCGGCGCGCGCGGCACGGCCGGCGCGGTGCATCAGCACGCTGCCGGTCAGCAGCAGCGCGGTGCTGAGCCACAGCGGCCACGGCATCGCGATCGGCGACCAGTCGGCCGCGTCCATGCGCATGCCGTAGGCCACGAGGAACAGCGAGAACAGCGTCGTCGCGACGCCGATGAACAGCCACAAGCCCGTGCCGACGGCGCGCGCCCGCTGTTCACTGGTGATGGCCTGCGGCAGCACGGCGCTGTTCATGACGACGCCCCGTAGGACTTCGGCTGCTCTTCGACGCCACCGGCATCGAGCGCGGCGTTCTGCATGATGAAGTCCTGCTTGGCGCCCGGCACGTTGAAGGCATAGGCCCAGCGGCTGACCACCGGCAGCTTGGCGCCCCAGTTGCCGTGTTTCGGCGGCGTATCGGGCGTGGCCCATTCCAGCGAGCACGCCCGCCACGGATTCGGGTCGGCCTTGCGGCCGCGGAAGGTGCTCCAGACGAGATTGAAGACGTACACCAGCTGCACCGCGCCGACGAACAGCGCAACCACGGTGATGAACACGTTCAGCGAATGCGCCGACGCCGGGATGAACTGGTAGTTTTCGTAGTTGTAGTAGCGCCGCGGCATGCCGAGCACGCCCAGGTAGTGCATCGGGAAGTAGATCAGGTAGGTACCGATGAAGGTGACCCAGAAGTGAAAGTGGCCGAGCCGGTCGTCGAGCATGCGGCCGGTGACCTTCGGGAACCAGTGGTAGATGGCGCCGAACACCACCAGCAGCGGCGCCACGCCCATCACCATGTGGAAGTGGGCGACGACGAAGTAGGTGCCCGACAGCGGGATGTCGACGCTGACGTTGCCCAGGAACAGCCCCGTCAGCCCGCCGGAGAGAAAGGTCAGGATGAAGGCCAGCGTGAACAGCATCGGCACCGACAGGTGTATGTCGCCGCGCCACAAGGTCAGCACCCAGTTGTAGACCTTGATCGCCGTGGGCACCGCGATGATGAGCGTGCTGGTGGCGAAGAAGAAGCCGAACCACGGGTTCATGCCGCTGACGAACATGTGGTGCGCCCAGACGACGAAGCTCAAGGCGCCGATGATGACGATCGCCCAGACCATCGTGCGGTAGCCGAAGATGGCCTTGCGTGCATGCACGCTGATCAGGTCGGAGACGATGCCGAAGGCCGGCAGCGCGACGATGTAGACCTCGGGGTGGCCGAAGAACCAGAACAGGTGCTGGAACAGCAGCGGGCTGCCGCCCTTGTAGCCGGTGACCTGGCCCATCGACACCAGCGCCGGCATGAAGAAGCTGGTGCCCAGCGTCTTGTCGAGCAGCATCATCACGCCGCTGACGAACAGTGCCGGAAACGCCAGCAGCGCCAGGATGGTGGCGACGAAGATGCCCCACACGGTGAGCGGCATGCGCAGCAGCGTCATGCCTTCGCAGCGCGCCTGCAGCACCGTGGTGACGTAGTTCAGGCCGCCCATCGTGGTGGCCACGATGAAGATCACCAGCGACACCAGCATCAGGATGATGCCCCAGTCGTGCCCCGGCGTGCCCGGCAATATGGCCGCCGGCGGGTACAGCGTCCAGCCCGAACCGGTGGGGCCGCCGGGGACGAAGAAGCTCGCCAGCAGCACGATCACCGACAGCAGATAGACCCACACGCTGAGCATGTTCATGTACGGGAACACCATGTCCCGCGCGCCCACCATCAGCGGAATCATGTAGTTGCCGAAGCCGCCGAGGAACAGCGCGGTCAGCAGGTAGATCACCATGATCATGCCGTGCATGGTGACGAACTGGTAGTAGCGCTCGGCGTTGATGAACTCGAACACGCCGGGGAAGCCGATCTGCAGCCGCATCAGGTTCGACAGCGCCAGGCCGAGCAGCCCGACCAGGATCGCGATGCTCGCGTACTGCACCGCGATCACCTTGTGGTCCTGGCTCCAGACGTACTTGGTGATGAAGGTATGCGGATCGTGGAGTATCTCTTCGGTGTCAGCGTAGGCCATGGTCGTCCTTGCTCACTGTTTGACCGGTTCGCTGCCGTACGACTTGATGTAGGCCACCAGTGCATCGAGTTCGTCGTCGCTCATCGGGATCGGCGGCATCACGTTCGCGAAGCCGCGGATGTCGCGCGACTTCGGGTCGCGGATGAAGCCGCGCAGGTACTTGTCGTCGACCAGCGCCTTGGAGCCGTCCTCCATGGTCTCGGTCTTGCCGAAGAGGCCCTTCCAGGTCGGGCCGACGCCGGCGTTGCCGTCGATGGTGTGGCAGGCCACGCAGCCCTTGGTCTGGGCCAGCGTGCGGCCGCGCGCCGACAGCGCTTCGGGGCCGCTGCCGGCCGCGGGCGCAGCCGGGGCGAGCGTCATCGCAAAGGTCGACTGGGCCGCCAGCCAGGCCTTGAAAGCGGCTTCCTCTTCGACCACCACGTAGCCATGCATGGTCGGATGGCCGATGCCGCACAGCTGCGCGCACATGGCCTCGAAGCGGCCCGCCTGCGTCGGCGTGAGCCAGAACCAGCTCACCTGGCCGGGCACGATGTTCATGCGCGCGCGGAACTGCGGCACGAAGAAGTCGTGCAAGCTGTCGTGCGAACGCAGCAAGACCTTGACCGAGCGGTTCAGCGGCAGATGCACCTCGTTGCCCATGACGAGCACATCGTCCTGGCCGGCGGCGTCGGCCGGATCCAGGCCGAAGGGGTTCTGGCCGGTGACGAAGCGTGCGTCGGTGCCGCCGAGCTTGCCGCCGGCGCCGGGGAAGCGGTAGCGCCACTGCCACTGCTGGCCCAGCACTTCGAGAATCATCGCGTCTTCGGGCGGCTGCACGTAGTTTGCATAGACCGCCAGGCCCGGCGCGAGCAAGGCGACGATGCCGACCGTCGTGATGCCGATCAACCAGTGTTCGAGCTTCTTGTTGTCCGGCTGATAGGCCGCCCGGACGCCCGGGCGGTGCCGGAAGCGCCACAGCGTATAGACGACGAACAGATTGATGACGACGAAGAACAGCCCGGTGACAGCCATCGTGATCGACAGCGTGTCATCCATCTTTCCCCAATTGGAAGCCAGCGGCGTCAGCCACCAGGGCGTGAGCCAATGAAACAGCACCGAGCCGACGACGATGAGCAGCAGGACGATCGCGATGACCATGGCCTGCTGCCCGTCAGGCCGGTAGCGGCTGTCTGCCGCCGCGGCGCGCCAGCCGCCAGTACAGCAGCGACGCGGCCAGGCCGAAGAACAGGTGGGCAACGAAGGTGCTCCAGCTGCGCAGTTCGGCGAACCACGGGAACAGCAGCGTGGCGATGTAGAAGTTGATGAAGTACAGCGCGACGCCGTAGCCGACGCCGATGGCTTGCATGGTGCCGAGATGCGCACCGTCGTGGAAGCGCGCGATGACGAAACCCAGCGCCAGGCCGAACACGACGCCCAGGCCGTAGTGGGTGAAAAGGGCCACCGCCACGACCGACACGTTGAAGGCATGCGGCGGCGCCTGCGATGCCAGCTGCGAGCCCATCGTCAGCGCGGCGATGAGCTGCGAGATGCGCCACGGCCCGTCGCTGCTCATCGACGCGGCCCAGATCAGCTCGACCACCATCAGCATCGCGCCGGCGGCAAAGCCCGACACCGCGGCCGCGGACCAGTCGACCTCGCGGTGTTCACGCCAAGGCAGGGTCAATCGGAGTTCCATGCTCACCTCCACAAAGCCGGGGCGCTGCCTGAGCAGCGGCCACGTAAAGCTCTAGGGGAACGCCGGGATGTTGGGCTCGACGCCTTCCAGATGAGCTTCCGGGTGCAAGGCCTGCAGCCGGGTCTCGATCTCTTCGACGCGCGAGCGCGGCACGTCGGTCATGAGCAGGATCTGTCCTTGCTCGATCGGGGCTTCGAAGCGCTTCAGCCGCTGGCTCGGCGTGGAGATGCCGATCATGCTGGCCGACCAGGCGCCGAAGCCGGCGCCGACGATGGCCAGCACCGCAATCAGCCCCCACTGCGGCGCGTCACCGATGATGGGGAAGGCCACCGCCATCACGGCACCGAGCACGGCACCGGTGGCACCGCCGATGCACAAGCCGGCTTCGGCGGAGCGGATCAGATCCGAGGTCTGCAGCAGGTTTGCCGCGTGCAGGCCGGACATGTCCATGTCCTCGCGTGCAACAAAGTGAATGTGGCTCTCGTCGATGCGGGCGAGCAACAAATCATCCATGGCTCGCCGCGCACTGTCGAGATCCGGCAGCAGCCAGTAAATGCGTCTACGCATGGTCGCCTCCTTGCAAGCATTCCAGGGACCCGGACCGCAAGCGCTACAGCAAACCTTCTACAACACCGCTTGGAAATCGTTCTACACCCGTTCGGCAACCGAGGCAATCCGTCGTTTCCGCGGTGCGCCCTTGTTTCAGGTGGCAACGACGGGGCCGTTTGCGGCTGGCCCGAACCGGCGCATGGCGCGCCACATCCACTACATTGGCGACCGCGCGCCAGGCCTCGAGTCCGGCGCTGGAGGCCGGCTTCGCCGGCCTGTTGGACATCATCGATTGAGTGCCATGACCAGACCCTACAAAGGCGTGTTCCCGGTCGTTCCGACCACCTTCACCGAAACCGGCGAGCTGGACCTAACCAGCCAGATGCGTTGCGTCGATTTCATGATCGATGCCGGCTCCACCGGCTTGTGCATCCTGGCCAACTTCTCCGAGCAGTTCGTGCTGTCGGACGACGACCGCGAGCGGCTGACCAAGGCCATCCTCGAACACGTGGCCGGCCGCGTGCCGGTGATCGTGACGACCACCCACTTCGGCACCCAGGTCTGCACCGAAAGAAGCAAGCGCGCGCAGGACATGGGCGCGGCGATGGTGATGGTGATGCCGCCGTACCACGGCGCCACCATCCGCGTCGGCGAACCGCTGATCCACGAGTTCTACGCGCGGCTGTCGGACGCGATCCGCATCCCGATCATGATCCAGGACGCGCCGGTGGCCGGCACGCCGCTGAGCACGGCCTTCCTGGCGCGCATGGCGCGCGAGATCGAGAACGTCGCCTACTTCAAGATCGAAACCGCCGGCGCCGCCAGCAAGCTGCGCGAGCTGATCGCGCTGGGCGGCGAGGCCATCGAAGGGCCGTGGGACGGCGAAGAAGCGATCACGCTGCTGCCCGACCTGGACGCCGGCGCCACCGGCTCGATGACCGGTGGCGGCTACCCCGACGGCATCCGCCGCATCGTCGACGCCTATGCCGCGGGCCGGCGCGACGAGGCCATCGCCGAATACACGCGCTGGCTGCCGCTGATCAACTACGAGAACCGACAGGGCGGCATCCTGACCGCGAAAGCGCTGATGAAGGCCGGCGGCATCATCGCCAGCGAAGCGCCGCGCCATCCGTTCCCGGCCATGCACCCCGCCGTGCGCGCCGGCCTGCTGGAAACCGCGAAGCGGCTCGACCCGCTGGTGCTGCGCTGGGCTTGAATCCAGGCCCAGCGTCCAGCTGCTGCCGCTAGAGCAGGCGGCGGCGGCATCGGGCGTTCATTGGTGCGACAGCGCACCGACGGCGAGACGGGATCAGCCTACAACCAGGCGTCTCTGGATCGCTGCGGTGCAGCCCTGCCGCAAGGAAACGATATGAACGCCTTCTGCAAGTTGCCGCGTGCCTTGAACGCCGGGGTCTGTGCTGCATTGCTGGCCGCGCTGGTCAGCTGCGGCGGTGGGCTCGACCCCATCCTCGGCACGCCGGCCATCGGCCTGATGCCGGTCGTCACCGGGACGTCGCCGACGGCGAGCACGCCCATCGTCACGGCGGTGGACACCCACACCAGCGTCAGCGTCAGCTTCAGCAAGCCGATGCAGTCGGCATCGATCACGACCACCAGCTTCACGCTCGCCTGCCCGCTGGGCACGGCGGTAACGGCGACCGTCGCCTACAACGCCGCGACCCAGGTCGCGACGCTGACGCCAAGCGCCGCGCTGCCGCCGAGCACGACCTGCGTGGCCACGGTGGCGGCAACCCTGCTGGACACCGCCGGCCTGGCGCTGGGCACAGCGTTTACCTGGAGCTTCACGACCGGCATCGCCACGGCCACCGACACGACGCGGCCGACCGTCGTCTTCACCGTGCCGGCCGCCGGTGCCGGCAGCGTCGCGACCAACACGCAGATCAGTGCCACCTTCAGCGAAGCCATGAACGCCAGCACGCTGAACGCCACCAGCTTCACCGTCGTCAACACCACGCTGGGCACGGCGGTCACCGGCAGCGTGAGCTATTCGGCCGCGTCGCGCACGGCCACCTTCACGCCGACGACGCCGGCCACATTGGCCAGCGCCAGCCTGTTCACGGCGACCCTCACGACCGCCGCCACCGACACGGCCGGCAACGCCATCGCCGGCAATGCCGCGGTGCTGCCGAACGCCGGCAACCATGTCTGGACCTTCACCACCAGCGCGGCCGGCGACAGCACGGCGCCGACCGTCACCGCCATCAGCCCGCTCGACGCCAGCACCGGCGTCTGCCTGACGCAAGGCGTGAGCGCCACGTTCAGCGAGCCGATGGCCGCGGCGACGATCACCGCGGCCACCTTCGGCGTCACCGATGGCGGTGTGGCGGTAGCCGGCAGCGTCAGCTACGACGCGCCGAGCCAGGTCGCGACCTTCGTGCCCACCGGCGTGGCAGGCTTCGCCGCCAGCCGTAGCTTCGTCGTCACCGTCGTCGCCGGCAGCAGCGGCGTGAAAGACCTGGCCGGCAACCCGCTGGCGGCCGACCGCACGTGGGGCTTCACGACCGGCACGCAGGCCTGCGTGACAGGCGTCAACCTCGGCACGGCGGCATCGTTCGGCGCCTTCGGCGGCGGCGCGGGCGTCACCAACCAGGGCATCAACACCGTGGTCGGCGGCAACCTCGGCACCACCGCGGCCTGCACGCTCGTCACCGGCTTCCACGATGCCGCCAACGTCTACACCGAGACGCCGCTGAACATCGGCGCCGTCAACGGCAGCATCAACTGCGGCCCGCCGGCCCCGGGCACGACGGTGACGCTGGCCGTGGCCACGCAGGCGCGCGCCGATGCGCTGGCCGCCTACAACGCGCTGGCGGCCATGCCACCCGGCAGCGACCCCGGCGCCGGCCAGCTCGGCGGTTTGGTGCTGGCGGCAGGCGTCTACACCGCGGCGGGCGGCACCTTCGCCGTGACCAGCGGCAACCTGACGCTCGACGCGCAGGGAGACGCGAATGCGGTGTGGGTGTTCCAGAGCGCCGCGGCCCTCACCGTCGGCTTGACGGCCACGCCGCGCAGCGTGCTGCTGATCAATGGCGCACAGGCCAAGAACGTGTTCTGGCAGGTCGGCAGTGCCGGCCGCATTGAGGACGGCAGCGTCATGGTCGGCACCATCATCGCGCCGGCCGGCGTGACCATCTCGACGGCCGGCCAGACGATACAGACCGTGCTCACCGGGCGCGCCATCGGCCTGACGGCGTCGGTGACGCTGGTCAACACCACCATCGTCGCGCCATGAAGCCGGCCTTCCAGACTGCTCGAAAGCACACCATGAACTCGACCCGCACCCTGCGCCTGATCGCCCTGGCCGGCCTGGGCCTGCTGCTCGGCGCCGCCAACGCCCAGGAAGGCGGCTACTTCTACGGCGGCCTGTCGGTCGGCCAGTCGCGCGCGAACATCGACGAAGCGCGCATCACCGCCGGCCTGGTCGGCGCCGGCCTCACGACCACCGCCTTCACGCGTGACGAACACGACACGGCCAACAAGCTGTTCGGCGGCTACCAGGTCAACCGCTACTTCGGCGTCGAGGCCGGCTACTTCGACCTCGGCAAGTTCTCGTTCCGGGCGACCACGTCGCCGGCTGGCACGCTGGACGGCCAGATCCGGCTGCAAGGCCTGAACCTGGACCTGATCGGCAGCCTGCCGCTGACCGAGCGCCTGGCGGCGATCGGTCGCGTCGGCGCCCAGGCCGCCCGGGCACGCGACAACTTCAGCGGCAGCGGTGCCGTCGGCGTGCTGAATCCGAACCCGAGCGCGCGCGAGGTCAACTACAAGGTCGGCGCCGGTCTGCAGTACACCGTCAGCCCGGGCTTCCTGGTGCGCGGCGAGGCCGAGCACTACCGCGTCAACGACGCCGTGGGCAACCATGGCGGCGTGAACGTCTACTCGGTGAGCCTGGTGTTCCCGTTCGGCCGTGCGCCGGCGGTCGCGCGCATGGCCGAAGCGCCGGTCTACGTCGCACCCGCCCCGGCGCCGATGCCGGCACCGCCACCGCCGCCGGTGGTGGTGCAGGCGGCAGCACCGCCCGCGCCCGTGGTGGCCGCGGTACCGCAGCGCCGGCGCGTGGCCTTCTCGGCCGAGTCGTTGTTCGGCTTCGACCAGACGACGATCAAGCCCGAAGGCAAGGCCGCGCTCGACCGCTTCGCAGCCGAGACCCAGGGCACGCGCTTCGACGTCATCACCGTCGAAGGCCATACCGACCGGCTGGGATCGCAGAGCTACAACCAGACCTTGTCGACGCACCGCGCCGAGGCCGTCAAGGCCTACCTGGTCAGCCCGGGCGGCTTCGAGGCCGGCAAGATCAACACCGTCGCGAAGGGCGAATCAGAACCCGTGACCAAGCCCGACGACTGCAAGGGCCAGGCGCCGAGTGCCAAGCTCATCGCCTGCCTGCAGCCCGACCGCCGTGTCGAGATCGAAGTCGCCGGTACGCGCTGAAGCCATGCAGATCCGCGTTGGCTTCGAGATGGAGTACGAGTGCCCGGCGCCGACGCCGATGATCCTGGCGCTGAGCATCCACTATTCGCGCGCGTCCGATCTGGTTCGGCCGGACCACCTGTTGACCCGCCCGGCGGTGCCCGTCAGCGCGTATCGCGACCTGTTCGGCAACTGGTGCAGCCGCATCGTCGCGCCGCAGGGGCACTTCGTGCTCAGCACCGATGCGCTGGTGCACGACAGCGGCCTGCCCGATGTCGTGGCCGGCTGGGCGCAGCAGACGCCGGTCGAGCACCTGCCCGAATCGACGCTGGTCTACCTGCTGGGCAGCCGCTACTGCGAGACCGACCAGCTGTCCGAGATCGCGTGGCAGCAGTTCGGCACCGGGCCCACCGGCTGGGCCCGCGTGCAGGCGATCTGCGATTTCGTGCACCGGCGCATCGAGTTCGGCTACCACCACGCGCGCCGCACGCGCACGGCCTGGGAGGCCTACAACGAAGGGCAGGGCGTGTGCCGCGACTACGCCCACCTGGCCATCGCCTTGTGCCGCTGCATGAACATCCCGGCGCGCTACTGCACCGGCTACCTCGGCGACATGGGCACCCAGCCGCCGTACGGCACGATGGACTTCGCCGGCTGGTTCGAGGCCTTCCTCGGCGACCGCTGGTACACCTTCGACGCGCGCAACAACACGCCGCGCATCGGCCGCGTGCTCATCGCCCGCGGCCGCGACGCCTGCGACGTGGCGCTGGCCAGCACCTTCGGGCCGAACACGCTGCAGCGCTTCAAGGTCTGGACCGACGAGGTCGCGCCGACGTAAACCGGTGCGTCGGCGTCAAGCCGACGCGGCCACCGCGAGCCGGTCGCGCCCGGCGGCCTTGGCGCGGTACAAGGCCGCGTCGGCACGGTGGATGGCCTGCTCGACCTCGTCGTCGCCGCGGAACAGCGAGCCGCCCATGCTGAACGCCAGCCGGGCTTCGGCCGGCATGCCGGGCACCGGCGCGCAGCGCAGGCCGGCCTGCAGCCGTTCGAACACCATCGGCAGGTCCGACACCCGGGCGCCAGGCAGCACGAGCAGGAACTCTTCGCCACCGAAGCGGCCGAGCCGGTCCTGCGCGCGCAGGTTCTCGCCGCAGACGCGCGCGAAGGTCACCAGCGCGGCGTCGCCCACCTCATGGCCGTAGCGGTCGTTGATGGCCTTGAAGTGGTCGATGTCGAGCATCGCGACGCAGGCCGATTCTTGCGAGCGGCGACGGTCTGCGTTGACTTGGCGCGCCGTCTCCAGGATGCTGCGCCGGTTCGGCATGCCGGTCAGTTCGTCGCAGGCCGCCAGTTGCGCCAGCCGCTGCCGCAAGCGCCGCTGCAGCAGCAGGTAGGCGCCCATCACGGCCATCAGCGCGGCGCTCAGCAGCAGCGTCGCCAGCAACAGCCACTGCTGCGATTCCGCGGCCCGCTGCTGCTCGCGCAGCGCCTTGTTCTCGGCGTCCCTGCGCTGTGCTTCGAAGCGCTCCTGCAGTTCGTTGGCGGCCTTGCGGTTGTCGTCGGCGACCTGCCGCTGCTGCGCCGCGCCCAGGGCCTTGCTGGCACGCAAGGCGTGCTCGAAGTCGCCGAAGGTCTCGAACAGGTTCAGCGCCGCGCGGTGGTAGACCACATCGGTGGCCGCGGTGTCGACCTGGCGCCGCACCGGCTCGGCCGCATCCAGCTCGTGCTGCGCCTCGGCGCGGCGGTGCAGCGCGGTCAGCGCATCGACCCGGCCGACGCGGGCCTTGACCACCATGTCCGGAATGTCGTAACGCTGGAACACCGATTGAGCCTGCTCGAACAGCGGCAGGGCGCGGGCGGGGCGGCCGGCCTTCATCTCGATGTCGCCATGCAGATTGGCGACGAAGCCGAGGCCGACCGCGTCGCCGATGGCAATCGAAAACGTGGTGGCACGCCCGATGTGTTCACGCGCCTGCGCCAGCTTGTCCGACACGAAGTAGGCACCGGCCAGGTTGTGGTGCACCACGCCGGCCAGATGGCGCTGCTTCGGTGGGTCGAGCAATGCCAGCGCAGCTTCGCCGGTGTCGATGGCGCGCTGCAGGCTCTGCGGATTGTCGTGCTCGCGGTGATAGATCCAGCTCAGGTCCGACAGCACGCTGGCCATGCCGGGCCGGTCATTCAGCCGCTCCAGCATCCGGTGCGCCTGGACCATGGCCGCCAGTGCCTCGGCACCGCGGTGGATGGCCGAATACACCTGCCCCTGGCCGAGTTGCTGCCGGGCCTCGCACCAATCCATGCCGGCGCGGCGGGCGAAGGCGATGGCCTCGGCATAGCGCTGGATCGCAACTTCCGCCGGTCCGGGGGTCTGCGCGACGAAGGCTTCGCTGCCGTAGAGCGCGCACAAGGCGCCGTCGTCGTGCAGCTTGCGCGCCAGCGGCATGGCACGCTCCAGGCCACGCCGGGCGACGTCGGACTGCTCCAGCGCCTCACCGGCCAGGGCCAGCCTCAGTGCAGCATCGAGCACGGTGGCGTCGTCGGCCGTCGGCGACACCTGGCGCAGGGCCGACTCGGCGTCGCGAAGCACGCTGCGCGGGTCGTCCCACAGGGCGGCCTCGATGCGCTCGAGCGCTGCCGGCTTCGGTGCGGCGCAGGCCGGCCCGGCCGCGAGCAGTGCGGCGAGCAGGATGCCAGGCAGGTGGCGCAAAAAGGCGTTGGAAGTCACGGTCGGGCCGATGGGTGGATGCACATCACAGGGCGCAACCCCAGGAGGAACCCGGGCGCACAAAGACGGCGTCACAACCGTCTTCGGCACCTGCGCCGCCGTCTTGACCGGCGACAGCGCAAGCCAGCGTCAGGGCGTCAGGAAGTCTCGGCCAGCGCCTGCAGCGTGCGCGACACAAGCGGCCCGGTCGCGCCGCCGACGCCCAGCGCTTCCAGCGCCGCCAGGTCGCGCGCGTCGTCCAGCCCTTCGGCGATGACCTCGATGTCCATCGCGCCGGCAACGCCGACGATGGCGCGCACGAAGGCCTGCTGGCCGGCTTGCGCGTGCACGCCGACGCCGTACTCGCGGCCGAGCTTGAGATAGTTCACGCCCAGCCGGCCGAGCCGCGGCAGCGTCGCGAACTGGCGCCCGAAGTGCTCGATGCCCAGCCTGCAGCCGAAGCTGCGCAGCGCCGCGCCCAGACGCTGCAGTTCGTCCAGCGACTCGGTGAGGCCGGTTTCGTCGACCTCGATCCACAGCCGCGACGCGGCACCACCGGCGCCGTCGAGCATCTCCTTGATGCGGCGCAGGAAGATCGGCCGGCGGATCGAGTGCGACGACACGTTCACCGCCACGTCGCCGTCGCTGCACGCCAGTTCGGCCAGCGCCAGCTCGACGGCCCGCAGGTCGAGGTCGACGACGCGGCCGGTTCGGATCGCCGGCGGTATGAACGCGAAGGCCGGCAGCAGCGCGCCGTCGGGGCCGCGCAGGCGCAGCATGGCCTCGCGGTGCAGCAGCGTGGCGCCGCGCCCCTGCACCGGAAAGTAGGCCAGCTGCACGTGGCCGGTGTCGAGCGCGGTCTCGATCATCACGCGCCACTGCGCGACGGCAATCAGGTGCAGCGGCTCGGCGGCCGACGTCACGCAGTAGCGCTCGCGGCGCGTCTCGGCGGCCATCACCATCGCGTCGGCGCGGGTCAGCACGTCGGACACGGGCTCTTCGAACTTGTAGCTGCTGGCGCCGATCCACGCCACGTCCCAGGACTCGGAGATGCGCTCGTCGTGCAGTGCCGCCATCGCCTTGGCGGTGCTCGTCAGCCACTCGGTCAGCCCGGCCTCGGCTACGCCGGGCAGCAGGATGCAGAAGTCGGCGCCGTTCAGCCGCGCCAGCAGGCCGCCTTGCTCTTCGAAGGGGTAGACGCGGGTGCGCAGCGCGGTCGTCACGGCGCGCAGGAAGTCGTCGGTGCGCTCGCGCCCGACGCGCTGGTTCATGCCGACCAGGTCGTGCGCGCGCACGATCACCACGGCGCCGCCGCGCCGGCCGTCGGGATCGCCCAGCTCGCGCTGCAGGCGCTGGATGAAGGCGCCGCGGCTGGCCACGCCGGTCAGCGCGTCGTGCTCCATCGCGTCTTTCATCGCGTCGAGCCGGGCGTCCTTCTCGTCGAGCATCAGGCCGACGCGCGCGACCAGCACGTTCAGCGCTTTCGACAGCGCCACCCACTCGGTGACCGCCGGCTGCGCCATCGAGACGAAGCGCCGCTCGCCGAGCGCGCGGATCTGCTCCTGGAAGCCTTCCAGCGGGCGTTGCGCCCAGCGCTGCACCCAGGCCAGCGTGGCCACCAGCAGGCCACCGCAGACGGCGATGGCCAGCAGCAAGGACCACGTCAAGGTCCACAGGAATTCATGGCCGAGGTCGGTGCGGGCCAGCACCGCGACCGTGCCGGCGCTGTCCGGCCCGGCGAGCGGGACGCGGGCCGGCGCCACGTTCAAGGGCACGGCCTGCGCGAACCACGCCGGCGCGCTGCCCGCCGGCCGCGCATCGGCCCGCTGCAGCCGCACGCGCCCGCCGGCGTCGGCCAGTTCGAGCGAGGCCCAGCGTTCCTGCGCGGCGCGTGCCGAGGCCAGCGCGGTGTGCGCAGCCTCGTCGGCGGCCGGCTGCGCCAGCGCCGTGGCAGCGGCCAGGCTGGCACGGCCGATGTCCTCGGCGACATGATGACGGGCCACGCCGATCGACAGCAGCAGGCAGGCCAGCATGGCCAGCGCGAAGCCGGCGGTGATGCAGGCCCAGGTCAGGCGGATCACCGACATGCTTGGCTCCCCCGGCAACTGGAACAGCCTTCACCGCAGAGGGGTGGAGCAACGCAGAGGTTCGCAGAGGAATGCCTTGACCTGCTCTGCGTTCCCTCTGCGTTCTCCGCCCCTCTGCGGTGAATGAATTCCATCGGAGTTGACCGCCTCATGCCATCGACGGCAGATCTTTCATCTGCTCGTACCGTTCGGCAAACGCCGCCGCGCCGACGTAGTCGCGCAAGGACAAGCCCTGCAGCAGCGCCGCATCCAGCTTGGCAACGGCCGCGGCAACGCTGTCGCCGCTGGTCACCGACGCCGCCACGTCGCGTGCCACGCGCACGATGCCCGGCAGTGGCGAGCTGCCGTCGGCCGCGGCGGGGTCCAGGCAGAAGGCAATGGCCTGCGCCACTTCGCGCGGGAAGCCCAGGCGGTCGACCCACAGGGCGCCGACGGCCGGGTGCGCGACGCCGAACACGGCCAGCTCGCGCTCGGCCAGGGCGGCGCCGCGCAGGTTGCGGTAGCGCGTGAACTCGGCCGCGGCCGCCAGCGGATGCGACTGGCACAGGATCAGGTGGCCGGTGGCCGACAGCAAGCCGGCGGCATGCGCGCCGTCGGCATCGGCCCGCAGCTGCTGCGCGAGCAGCTGCGCGGTGGCGGCGGTGATCACGGCTTCGAGCCAGAACTGGCGCAGGTTGATGCCCGGCACCTCGACGAAGGCCGACGAGACGCCGCAGGCGATGACCAGCGTGCGCAAGGCGTCGGTGCCGATCACGGCCACCGCGTCGCGTATCGACGCCAGCGAGCGCCGGCCGCTGTAGAACGACGAATTGGCCAGCCGCAGCACGCGCGCGCTGAGCACCGGGTCGTGCACCAGCTCGGCGGCCAGCTCGTTGAGGTTGGCGTCGCTGCGGCGCAGGCCGGCGATCAGCCGCTGCACCACGCGCGGGATCGTCGGCAGCGGCGTGCGGCCGGCGATCACGTCGTCGATGAAGTTCATGCGCAGCGGCGCCTGCAGCGTGTTCATTCGGTCTCGAGCACTTTGCGCAGCGCCGCCTTCTCGCTGTTCCACAGCGTGGCGTCCAGGCGCTTGACGACGCTGTTCTGCGCCTGCACTTCGCCGAGCAATTCACCGGTGCGCTGCTTCATCGCGTCGACTTCGGCGGTCAGCGCGCCGACATGGCCGAGCGCGCCTTTCAGCTGCTCCAGCATCTGGCTCTGGCCGGGCAGGAATTCGAGCATGCGCGCGACGCGGTCGCTGGCCTCGCGCGACTCGCGGAAGACGCCGCTGGACGCGGCGGCCAGCTCGCCCAGCACCGGCACCACGTCGCGCACGCTGCCGACCGCGCCGACCGTGCGTTCCAGCACCTCTTCCTGCGAACGCAGGCGCTCGTTCAGCGCCACCGACGACAGCGCCGCTTCGCGCACCTGCGGCGCCAGGTCCAGCAGCTGCGCGCTGACGCCGTCCAGCCGGGCCAGCGTCTGCCGGTGCTGCTCCAGGATGTCGGCCAGCAGCGTGGCGAGAAAGCGCTCGGTGATCTCGACGTTGGTGTTGACCTTGGTCTTCTCGGCCAGCGACAGCACCTCTTCGCGCACCTTGTCGACGAAGACGCCGACCGTCTTGCGCACGACGATCATCTGGAAGCCCAGCATGATGGAGCCGATCAAGCCGAACATCGACGCCGAGAACGCGGTGCCCATCGACTCCAGCGGCTTTTGCAGGCCGCCGACGATGCGCGCGAACTCCGACTCCATGCCGCTGCTGCTGGCGCTGCTGCCGCCGACGCTGTTGGCGATGGTGGCGATCAGCGCGCTGGTGTTGATCAGCGTCTCCAGCAGGCCGATGAAGGTGCCGAGCAGCCCCAGGCCGACCATCAGCCCGACGATGAACTGCGACAGCTCCTGGCGCTTTTCGAAGAAGGCCTCCAGATCCTTCAGCTCGGGCTCCATCACCGCCGTCTGCATGTAGACCTGGTGCCCGAGGCCGAGCTTCTGCAGCCGGCCCAACATGCCCAGCACGTGCGCCTTCGGGCCGAGCTTGGGGTCGGGCTCGTCGCTCCAGGCACCCATGCGCAACCAGGCCATGCCGCCGTGGAAGACCTCGTCCTCGCGGTACACGCGCCGCACATGGCCGACCATCGTGACGCAGCCGCAGGCCAGCACCGCCAGGATCAGCCCGTTCAGCGCCGGGTTCGAGATGAACGCGAAGGAGACGAAGTGCCAGGCCGCCGCGGCGCCGAGCACGACGCAGGCCGCCGGCGCCCAGATCAGCACCGCGAAGCGCCGCGCCAGCCGGCCCTGGCGGCCTTGGCGCTCGGCCAGGCCCGGCGGTGCCTGTTGAAGGGTGATGGTTTCGCTCACTTGCGGTCCCTGAAGGCGGTTGCGCCGATGCCCCGGATGGGCGAAAGCAGGTATTGGAGGATGGTGCGGCTGCCGGTGACGGCGTCCGCGCTGACCGTCATGCCCGGCGACAGCGGCTGGCCGAAGGCATGCCGGCTCTGCGGGTCCACGACCGCGCCGACGCGGAAGTAGCGCTCGCCGTGTTCGTCGATCAATGAATCGGCGCTGATCTCGGTAACGCGCGCGGCCAGCGTGCCGTACACCGTGTAGTCGAAGGCCGCCACGCGCACGATCGCCTTCTGCCCGAGCTGCAGCGCACCGCGCTCGGCCGGCGACGCGCGGGTCTCGATGGCCACCGTCTCGTCGTCCGGGGTCAGCTCGAGCAAGGTGTCGCCGGGCTTGACGACGCCGCCGACGGTGTTGAAGAGCAGCTTGTTGACGCTGCCGGCCGCCGGCGCCACGACCATCGTGCGCTTGACGCGGTCGTTCTCGGCGCTGAGATCCTGGTGCAGGCGCTGGATCTCGACCTGCGTGTCGGCCAGCGTCGCGCGTGACTCGCTGCGGAACTGCGCCACCGTCTCGGCCAGCCGGGCCTGCAGCTCCAGCGCCGCCGAAGCCAGGCGCGGCATCGCGGTCTCGCATTCGCGGATCTGTGTGGCCAGCCGCTCCACGCGGGCCCGCGCGTCCAGCAGTTCAAGCTGCGAGCCGGCGTTCTTGGCCAGCAGGCCGGTGATCAGCGCCAGCTGCGCCTGCGCCACTTCGCGCTCGCCGGCCAGGCCGCGCCGCCGCGCTTCCTGCTCGGCGCTTTCCTGGCGCTTCTGGCTGATCTGTTCTTCCAGCACCCGCGTCGTCTGGTGCAGCCGCGCGCGGCGCGCCTGGAACGACGCGTTCTCGTTCAACAGCTCGGGCGTGTTGGCGGCCACGCCGGCCGGCGCGCTGAAGCGTTCGGCGCCGTCGGCTTCGGCCTGCAGCCGCGCGGCGCGTGCCTGCAGGCCGCGCAGCCGGGCGTTCTTCTCGCCGCGCGACGCATTGGCCATCAGGTCCGACACGGCCAGCAGGTTCTGGCCCTTGACCACGACATCGCCTTCCTTGACGAACACCTGCGACACGATGCCGCCTTCCAGGTGCTGCACCAGCTGCGGCTTGCCCGACGGGATGACGCGGCCCTGCGTGCGCACCACGCGGTCGACGCTGGCCAGGCCAGCCCAGCCGAACAGCAGCGCGGCGGCGCAGGCGGTGGCGCAGAGCAGGGCGCGCGGCTTGCGCAGCTTGCGCGTGGCGCCGAGCGGGCCGTCGAAGTGGGACAGCACGCGCTGCAGCGATGCGCCGGCGGGTGCGGTTTCGTGTGCGGCTTCGAGTGCGCTCATGTCGCTAAGCCTCAAGGTGCGGTGATGGAAATCGTGACCACGGGGCGCGGGGCACTGCGCACGGTGTCGATGCGCACGCTGATGTTCGCGGCGGCGTAACCCTGGTCGAGCAGTTCGTTGCGCACCGCCATGACGCGGATGTAGGCCGAACGCTGGCTCTCCGACAGCTCCGGCGACGGGCCGCTGGCGACGATCTCCACCCGCGCCTGCGCCGGCGCCAGCGGGCTGCCTCCGAGCGCTTCCTTCAGCCGCTTGGCGGCGGCGCTGTCCAGCGTCAGCGCGGCGTCGGCAAAGTCGAGCTGCAGCAGGTTGTCGGTGCGGCGCAGCTGGCCGCCGGCGGCCGATGCCGCGCTCTCGTTGCCTTGCACGGCGATGCGCGTGCGGTTCGGCAGCTCGTTGCGCGGCGCGGCTTCCGGCACCGCCGTGGCCGCGTGCGCGGGGGCGGCCGCCGAGGCCGCAGCGGCCGCGGTCGCGGCGTTGTGCTGCTTGATCAGCTGTTCGGCCACGCGCTTGCCCATCAGCTGCGCGGCGAAGGACAGTGCAATGGCCAGCACGACGATGACGAAGACCATCGCGATCACCACGTTGGTGAGCGCGTCCACGAAACCGGGCCAGTAGTTGGCCGTCTTGCCGCCTTCCATGCTTGTCGCCGTCAGGGCGCCGGCTTGTCGGCCGCCGGCGCGGTAACCAGCGCGCCCATCAGCGTGCCGGTCAGATGGGCCACCTTCAGGTGGTTCTGCGTCTCGCCGATCACCAGCGAGGTCATGTCGAGCTGGGTCTGGTACAGGCGCTGGTAGGCGTCCAGCACGTCCAGCAGCGAGCGGTTGGCCGCCGTCAGCTGGGCCTGGAAGGCCTTCACGACGGCGCGGTCGGCGTCCAGCTCCTCGCGCACCGAGCGGTAGCGTTCGGCCACCGCTTCGAGGTTGGCGTAGGCCGCGTCCAGCTCCTGCAGCAGCTTGCGCTCGACGGCCAGCGCGAGCGCGGTCTTCTCTTCGCGCTGGGCGACGGCCGCGCGCATCTGCGCCAGGTCGGTGCCGCCGTTGGCCAGCGGCACGCTCAGCACCACCATCGCCTTGGTGTCGCGGAAGTAGCTCTCGGTGCCGGCCGCGTTGACGTTGCGGCTGTGGCTGACTTCGAGCGACAGCTTGGGCAGGAAGCGCGCCTGCGCCGACGCACGCGCCCAGTCGGCGGCGTCGACCTCGGCGCGCGCGGCGCGCAGGTCGGCGTTCTGCGCCAGCGCCAGCGCCTTGGCGGCGTTCAGGTCGGCGGGGATGCCCAGGCTGGCCGGGCCGCCCACGTCCAGCCGCGCCGGCGCCTGGCCGACCAGCCGTTCCAGGTTGCGCAGCGCCACGTTCAGCCCGGCGCGGCCGTCGGCGATGTTGGCGCGCGCGTTGGCCACGCGGGCCCGCACGCGTTCGCGGTCGGCGGCACTGGCGCCGCCGCCGGCCGCACGCTCGGAGACGTAGCGCAGCAGCTCGGCAAGCAGGGTTTCATAGCCCTGGCTGACCTCGATCGTCAGGCGCGACTGCAAGGCTTGCAGATAGGCGCCGGCGACTTCGAGCCCGGCCGTCGATTCGGCGCCGTCGACCTGGCGCAGCGCCGAATCGGCCAGCACGCCCTGGCGCCGCCACTCGCGCCGCGAGCTTTCGTCGACCAGCGCCTGCGTCAGCTGCGCGCTGCCGTCCTTGCGCGGCAGGCTGACTGGCGGGTCGGCGCTTTCGAGATGGCCGCGGCCGACCGCGGCCCGCAGCTCGACACGCGGCAGCAGTGCACCGCGTGCGGCGCGCTGCGTCTGTTCGAAGGACTCGGCGCGAAAGCGCGCCGCGCGCACGTCGGGGCTGTAGCCCAGGCCCTGGATGACGGCGTTGCGCAGGTTCAGCGCGTCGCCGGCGGTCTTGCCGTCGGTGCCGACGGCCAGGCTGGCGGGCACCTGCAGCACCTCGGGCAGGTCGTTCATGCGCAGCGACCGGATCGGCGCAGCCTCGGCGGCGCTGACGGCTTGCGCGCGCAGCGGCAACGCCGCCAGGGCCAGCGCTGTGCAGACCAGCAGGCGATGGCGCAACTTCATGGCGTCATGGGGTAAGGGCGGCTACGGTGGCCGCAGCAGCGGCCGCCCGCTGCGCCGGCCGCGGCGGTGCGGCATGGGCGCCGAGCAGGCGGCCCGGCGGTGCGTCGGCGACGATGCGGCCGCGTTCGAGCACCAGCACGCGGTCGGCACACTGGATGACTTCGGCGGCATGCGTGGCCACGACGACGCAGCGTCCGGCGCGCAAGGGCCCGAGTTCGCGCAGCACCTGCTCCTGCGCCGGCCGGTCCAGGCCCAGCGTCGGCTCGTCGAGCAGGATCACCTCGCTGCCTTGCGCCGGGTCGGCCGGTGCTTCGCTGCCGTACAGCGCGCGCGCCAGCGCCACCATCTGGCGCTGCCCGCCCGACAGCGCGCTGCCGTTGGTGCCGACCTCGGAGTTCAGGCCCAGCTCGCCGCGGTCCAGCGCCGGGCCGAAGCCGGCGCTGCGCAGCGCGCGCACCAGGCTGACTTCATCGACCGGTGCAACACCCGGCGCCACCACCTCGGCCAGGCGGCCGCGCAGGAAGCTCGGATCCTGCGGCTTGTAGCGCACCTGCGAGCACAGCCAGCGGCGCTGCACGTCGCCATCGATCAGATGGCCGCCGAACGCGAACTGGCCGGCGCTGTGCGGCACATGCCCGGCCAGCAGCCGCAGCAGCGTCGACTTGCCGGCGCCGGAAGCACCGACCACCGCCACCAGCTCGCCGGCGCGCAGCTGCAGCGTCAGGCCGTCGAGAATGCTGCGCGGCTGGCCCGGGTAGCTGAAGCGCACGCCTTCCAGGCGGATGCCTTCGGCCGCCAGTGCACCGCTGGCCGCCTGCAGCGCGCTGACCGGCGCCACGTCGAAGTCGACCGTGGCGCTCAGCGCGCCCAAGGCGCGCGAGAACTCGCGCCAGCGCGCGACGATCGGCGCAATCGAACACAAGCTGGCCAGGATACGACTGCCAAGCAGGCTGGCCGAGATCAGCCCGCCCACCGACAAGGCTTGCGCCTCGACGCGGAACACGCCCAGCACCAGCAGCAGCACGGTCGAGAACGACATCGCCACCGGCACGATCTGCTGCGACAGCTGCGACCACAGCCGGGCCTGCGCCGACGCGCGCGCGCCGGCCAGCGCCGGCTGGCGGTAGCGCGCCGCGGCCACGCCGGCGGCGGCCTTGGACATCAGGCTCTCGCGCGCGCACAGCACGTCGACGAGCCAGCTCAGCTTGGCGCTTTGCGCGCTGTTGGCGCGCTGCTGGCGGCGCGTGCTCAGCGACTGCAGCAGCCCGGTGATGACGACCAGCACCACGCCCACGCCCAGCGGCACGCACACCAGCGGGCCGCCGATGACGCTGACCGCCAGCACGAAGATCAGCAGGAAGGGCAGGTCGGCGATGGGCAGCAGGAACTGCGCGCTGAGCAGGTCGCGCGTGGCGCCGACTTCGCGGTAGCGCGACAGCACGTCGCCGATCGGCAGTGCCTTCGACACCGGCGCGGCCAGGATGCCGCCCATCAGCCGCTCGTCGAGGTGCGCGTCCCAGCGCGCGCCGGCGTGTTCGACGATCATCACGCGCGACAGGCGCAGGCAGATCTCCAGCCCGAACAGGATCAGCATGCCGCCCGACAGCGCCCACAGCGTGTCGTGCACCTCGTTGCCCATCGCCTTGTCGTAGACGAGCATCGAAAACAGCGGCAGCGCCAGCGCGAAGGCATTCACCAGCAGGCTGGCCAGCAGCATCTCGCCGATGTGGCGCCGGTTGGCGCGCAGGAAATGCCAAAGGGCATGCTTCACAGGCCACCTCCACGGTGGCCCGGTGCTGGATCGGCACAGGCTGCTGGCAATGAACGAGACATGGGAACGAGGACTCCATGCAGCGCCCCGGTGGGAGCGCACCGCGCAGCGTCTACGTTAAGGCGGCCTTTCAGCCGGAAACCGCAGAAGTGACGCGGGAAGCCCGGCCTGTTTCAGCCGCCCAGGATCACATGCAGCGTCGCGGCGGCGCCGTTGCTGTGGTCGCCGGTCGTGTACAGCGCGTAGTCGCTCTGCAGGCCGCCGCCGCTCGTGGTGGAGCTGCCGATCAGCTCGACTTCGCCGCTCAGCACCAGCGTGTCGCCGCTGTCCAGGTGCAGCACCAGATCGGCCCGCGAGTCGGTGATGCTTTGCAGCGACAGCAGATCGGCGCTGACGCTGCCGCTGCTGCCGTTGCGCAGGTCGACCGTCTCGACGTTCTGCACCAGGCCGCGCAGGCTGCTGAGGTCGAACGACAGCCCGCTGGCCGTCAGCTGGAGCAGGTCCTCGCCGGCGCCGCCGTCGGCCGCCGCGACGTGGCTCAGGTCCGCCGCCACCAGGCTGTCGTTGCCGGTGCCGCCGATCAGCGTGGCCGTGCCGCTGCCGGCCGTCAGCACGTCGTTGCCGCTGCCGCCGTCGAGCACGTGGCTGCCGGCGTTGCCGGTGATGCTGTTGTCCAGCGCGTTGCCGCTGCCGTTGACGGCCGAGCTGCCCGTCAGCACCAGGTTCTCGACGTTGGCGCCGAGCGTATAGGTCAGCGCGGTCTGGACGGTGTCGGTGCCTTCGCCGCTGTTCTCGGTGACGACGTCGCCGGCGTTGTCGACGACGTAGATGTCGTTGCCGGCGCCGCCGATCAGCGTGTCGGCGCCGCTGCCGCCGTCCAGCGTGTTGGCGCCGCTGTTGCCGGTGATCGTGTTCGCCAGCGTGTTGCCGGTGCCGATGGACGAGCTTCCGGTCAGCACCAGGTTCTCGACGTTCGCAGCGAGCGCGTGGCTCACCGAAGCCTGCACGGTGTCGGTGCCGCCGCTGGCGCTCTCGGTGACGACGTCGCCGCTGTTGTCGACGATGTAGATGTCGTTGCCGGCGCCGCCGACCAGCGTGTCGGCGCCGCTGCCGCCGTCCAGCGTGTTGGCCGCGCTGTTGCCGGTGATCGTGTTGTCCAGCGCATTGCCGCTGCCGTTGATGGCCGAGGCGCCGCCGAGGGTCAGGTTCTCGACGTTCGCGGCCAGCGTGTAGGTGATCGACGCCTGCACGCTGTCGGTGCCTTCGCCGCTGTTCTCGGTGATCAGGTCGCCGGCGTCGTCGACGGTGTAGCTGTCGTTGCCGGTGCCGCCGATCAGGGTGTCGGCGCCGGCGCCGCCGTCCAGCGTGTCGTTGCCGGCCAGGCCGCTGAGCGTGTTCGCGCCGCTGTTGCCGGTGAGCGTGTTGTCCAGCGTGTTGCCGGTGCCGCCGATCGCGCTGCTGCCGGTCAGCACCAGGCTCTCGACGTTGCTGGCCAGCGTGAACGTGACCGAGGTCTGGACCGTGTCGGTGCCTTCGCTGGCGTTTTCGGTGATCACGTCGCTGGTGTTGTCGACGACGTAGCTGTCGTTGCCGGCGCCGCCGATCATCGTGTCGGCGCCGCTGCCGCCGTCCAGTGTGTTGGCGGCGCTGTTGCCGGTGATGGTGTTGGCAAGCGTGTTGCCAGTGCCGTTGATCGCCGAACTGCCGCCAAGCACCAGGTTCTCGACGTTGCTGCCCAGCGTGTAGGTGATCGTCGCCTGCACGGTGTCGGTGCCGGCGCTGGCGGCTTCGGTGACGCCGTCGCCGCTGTTGTCGACGATGTAGGTGTCGTTGCCGGTGCCGCCGGCCATCGTGTCGGCGCCGGTGCTGCCCATCAGCAGGTCGTTGCCGGCGTTGCCGGTCAGCGTGTCGGCGCTGCTGTCGTTGCTGGAGGCAGCCGCACTCAGGTCGTTCAGCGGCACGATCGTGAAGCTGCTGTCGCTCGGCCCCTGCCAGTACAGCTGCGCGGCTGCCGAGCCGCTGCCTTCGATCTGGGTCACGACGATGCTGTGGTAGCCGGCGGTCAGGGTCAGCGCCACCGCGCTCGACTGGCTGCCGGTGTAGCTGGTCTGGTTGAAGATCTGCGTGCCGTCTATCGTCACCGTCATCTGGTCGTCGGCGAAGATCTTGAACTGGTAGCTGCCGGCGCCGGGCGCGAGCAGGTAGCCCGTCCAGCGCGCGCTGAAGCTGTCGCTGTTCACCACGCCGACGTCGGCGCTGCCGTCGCTGCGGTAGTTGATGTTCTCGTAGCGCGTCATCACCGCCGTGCCGCTGAGCGTGGTGTTGTTGAAGTATTCCGCGTAGAGCCCGGCCTGCGGCCGCGTGCCCGAGATCAGCACATCGTCGCCGGCACCGCCGATCAGCGTGTCGGTGCCGCTGCCGCCATACAGCCACGAACCCGTCGAGCCCGCGGTCAGCGTGTTGCTGCCGCTGTTGCCGGCCAGCACGTTGGCCAGCGTGTTGCCGGTGCCGTCGATCGCCGAGCTGCCGGTCAGCACCAGGTTCTCGACGTTTGCCGCCAGCGTCAGGCTCACCGTCGACTGGACCGTGTCGGTGCCGGCGCTGGCCGCTTCGGTGACGGTGTCGCTGCTGTTGTCGACGACGTAGGTGTCGTCGCCGGCGCCGCCGGCCATCGTGTCGGCGCCGCTGCCGCCGTCGATGACGTTGTTGCCGCTGTTGCCGGCGAGCGTGTTGGCCAGCGCATTGCCGGTCAGGTTGTTGTCGAGGTAGTTGCCGGTGAGGTCGATGGCGCCGGCATAGGTCGAATACGGGCCGGCGTAGGTCACGCCGGTGGTGTAGGTGGCGGCGCTGCCGCCCGAGATGCCGCTGGCCAGCGTGCCGTTCAGCGGCTGGTAGACGACGAGGCCGGTCTCGGTGCCGGCCAGCGAGCCGGGCGTGATGTTGGCGTCGATCTCGGCCGCGGTCAGCGCGCGGTCCCAGATGCGCACGTCGCTGACCAGGTAGTTCGCATAAGGGTCGGCCGCCCAGGCGGACTTGCCGACGAGGAAGGCGCGCGCCAAGTCGGCCGGCACGCTCTGCGTGTTGGAGCCGCTGGCATTGCCGTCGATGTAGATCGTGGTCGTGCCGAGCGCGTCGATGGTCACCGAAATCTGGTGCCAGCCGGTGCCGGCCGCGCTGGACGTCAGCGTGCTGCTGGACGTGCTGCCGACGTAGGTCTGCGCCATCACGGCCGTGCCGTTGAAGGCGACGATGATGTTGTCGCTGCTGGCCGTGGCGGTGTCGAACAAGCGCGTCCACGTGCTCTGGCTGGCGGGCAGGTAGACCCAGGCCTGCAGCGTCATGTCGCCGCCCACCGTCACCGATGGCAGCGTGATGGACTGCTTCAGGCTGCTGTCCAGCCGCACGCTGTCGCGCAGCGCGGCGTTCTCGACGTTGCTCGCCAAGGTCGCGCTGACCAGCGCGTTGACCGTGTCGGTGCCCTCGCTGGCGTTCTCGGTGATGGTGTCGCTGCTGTTGTCGACCCAGTAGGCGTCGTTACCGGTGCCGCCGACCATCGTGTCGGCACCGCCGCCGCCGTTCAGCGTGTCGTTGCCGGCGCTGCCCGTCAGCGTGTTGGCGCCGGTGTTGCCGACGAGCAGGTTGTCGCTGCTGTTGCCGGTGGCGTTGACCGCGCTGCTGCCGGTCAGCACCACGTTTTCGATGTTGCTGCTGGCGCTGTAGGTCAGCGAAGACACCACCGTGTCGGTGCCTTCGCTGGCGCTTTCGGTGACCACGTCGCTGGCGTTGTCGACCATGAAGATGTCGTTGCCGGTGCCGCCGACCATCGTGTCGGCGCCGCTGCCGCCGTCGAGCACGTCGTTGCCGGCCAGGCCCGTCAGCGTGTTGGCGGCGCTGTTGCCGATGAGCTGGTTGTCGCTGCTGTTGCCGGTGCCGTTGATGGCCGAGCTGCCGGTGAGGATCAGCATCTCGATGTTCGCCGCCAGCGTGTACGTCACCGACGAACGCACGGTGTCGTAGCCGGCGCTGCTGCCCTCAGAAACGGTGTCGCTGGTGTTGTCGACGTAGTACACGTCGCTGTTGGCGCCGCCGGCCATCGCGTCGGCGCCGCTGCCGCCGTCGATGGCGTTGACGCCGGCGTTGCCGGTGATGGTGTTGGCCAGCGTGTTGCCGGTGCCCTTGATGTTGGCGCTGCCGGTGAGCACCAGGTTTTCCAGGTTGCTGCCCAGCGTGTAGGTCACGGCCGACTGGACCATGTCGGTGCCTTCGCTGGCGTTTTCGGTGACGGCGTCGCTGCTGCTGTCGACGACGTAGATGTCGTCGCCGGCGCCGCCGGTCATCGTGTCGGCGCCGCTGCCGCCGTCCAGCGTGTTGGCGGCGCTGTTGCCGGTGAGCGTGTTGGCCAGCGTGTTGCCGGTGCCGTTGATGGCCGAGCTGCCGCCCAGCGTCAGGTTCTCGATGTTCGAGGCCAGCGTGTAGGTCACCGAAGCCAGCACGAGGTCGGTGCCTTCGCTGGACGCTTCGACGACCACGTCGCCGCTGTTGTCGACGCCATAGGTGTCGTTGCCGGCGCCGCCGGTCAGCGTGTTGACGCCGCTGTTGCCGCTGATCACGTTGTCCAGCGCATTGCCGGTGCCGTCGATGGCCGAGCTGCCGGTCAGCGTCAGGTTTTCGATGTTCGCGCTGAGCGTGAAGGTCACGGCGGACTGGACGGTGTCGGTGCCTTCGCTGGCGTTCTCGGTGACGGTGTCGCCGGCGTTGTCGACGACGTAGCTGTCGTTGCCGGCACCGCCGGCCAGCACGTCGGCGCCGCTGCCGCCGTCCAGTGTGTTGGCGGCGCTGTTGCCGGTGATCGTGTTGGCCCCGCTGTTGCCGGTGCCGTTGATGGCGGCGCTGCCGGTGAGCGTCAGGTTCTCGACCTCGGCCGCCAGCGTGACGCTGATCGACGATTGCACGGTGTCGGTGCCTTCGCCGCTGTTCTCGGTGACGGTGTCGCCGGCGTTGTCGACCACGTAGGTGTCGTTGCCGGTGCCGCCGATCAGCGTGTCGGCGCTGATGCCGCCGTCCAGCGTGTCGTTGCCGGCGCCGCCGCTCAGCGTGTTCGCGGCAGCGTTGCCGGTGAGGCTGTTGTCCAGCGAATTGCCGCTGCCGTCGATGGCCGAGCTGCCGGTCAGCGTCAGGTTCTCGACGTTGGCCGCCAGCGTGAAGGTCACCGACGACTGCACGCTGTCGGTGCCTTCGACGGCGTTTTCGCTGACCGTGTCGCCGCTGTTGTCGACGATGAAAGTGTCGTCGCCGGCGCCGCCGGCCATCGTGTCGGCGGCGCTGCCGCCGTCGATGGTGTTGTTGCCGCTGTTGCCGGTGATAGTGTTGGCCGCGCTGTTGCCGCTGCCGTTGATGTTGGCGCTGCCGGTCAGCACCAGGTTCTCGAAGTTCGTGCCCAGCGTCCAGCTCAGCGCCGAGCGCACGGTGTCGCTGCCTTCGCCGGCGCTCTCGCTGGCGCTGTCGCCGGCGTTGTCGATGACGTAGATGTCGTTGCCGGCGCCGCCGGCCATCGTGTCGGCACCCAGGCCGCCGTCCAGCGTGTTGTTGCCGCTGTTGCCGGTGATCTGGTTGGCCAGCTCGTTGCCGGTGCCGTCGATGTTGGCGCTGCCGGTCAGCACCAGGTTCTCGACGTTGGCGCCGAGCGTGAAGCCGATCGACGCCTGTACGGTGTCGCTGCCTTCGTCGGCGTACTCCACCACCGTGTCGCCGCTGCTGTCGACCACGTAGCTGTCGTCGCCGGCGCTGCCGGCCAGCACGTCGGCGCCGCTGCCGCCGTCGAGCGTGTTGTTGCCGCTGTTGCCGGTGAGGGCGTTGTCCAGGCTGTTGCCGGTGCCGCTGAGGTTGGCGCTGCCGGTGAGCACCAGATTCTCGACGTTCGCGCCCAGCGTGGTGCTGAACGACGCGTCGACGGTGTCGATGCCTTCGCCGCTGTTTTCGACGACCGTGTCGCCGCTGCTGTCGACGACATAGGTGTCGTCGCCATCGCCGCCGCTGAGCGTGTCGGCGCCGGCGCCGCCGTCCAGCGTGTTGGCGGCCACGTTGCCGGTGATCGAGTTGGCCAGCGCATTGCCGGTTCCGTTGATGGCCGCGGCGCCGGTCAGCACCAGGTTTTCCAGGTTCGCGCCCAGCGTCCAGGCGATGGACGAGCGCACGGTGTCGGTGCCCTGGCTGGAAGCTTCGGTGATGCTGTCGCCGACGTTGTCGACGACGTAGGTGTCGTTGCCGGCGCCGCCGGCCAGCGCATCGGCACCGGTGCCGCCGTCCAGCGTGTTCGCGCCGCTGTTGCCGGTGATCGTATTGGCGCCGCTGTTGCCGGTGCCGCTCAGGTCGGCGCTGCCGCTGAGCACCAGGCTCTCGACGTTGGCGGCCAGCGTGAAGCTGACCGACGCGGTCACGGTATCGGTGCCTTCGCCGCTGACTTCGACGACGGTGTCGCCGCCGCTGTCGACGACGTAGCTGTCGTTGCCGGCACCGCCGGCCATCGTGTCGCTGCCGGCGCCGCCATCGAGCGTGTTCGCCGCGGCGTTGCCGCTCAGGCTGTTGGCCAGGCCGTTGCCGGTGCCGTCGATGGCGTCGGTGCCGGTCAGCACCAGGTTCTCGAGGTTGCTGCCCAGCGTGTACGCAATCGCCGAGCGGACCGTGTCGGTGCCTTCGTTGGCGTTCTCGGCGACGGCGTCGCCGGCGTCGTCGACCACGTAGCTGTCGTTGCCGGTGCCACCGGCCATCGCATCGGCGCCGGCGCCGCCGTCCAGCGTGTTGGCGCCGCTGTTGCCGGTGACGGTGTTGGCCAGCTCGTTGCCCGTGCCGTCGACCGCCGCGCTGCCGGTCAGCACCAGGTTCTCGACGTTGGCGCCAAGCGCGAAGCTGACCGCGCTGCGCACCGTGTCGCTGCCTTCGCCGAAGTTCTCGCTGATGCTGTCGCCGCTGTCGTCGACGGTGTAGGTGTCGTCACCGGCGTCGCCGGCCATGGCATCGGCGCCGGCGCCGCCGTCGAGCGCGTTGTTGCCGCTGTTGCCGCTGAGGCTGTTGGCCAGCTCGTTGCCGCTGCCGTTGATGTTGGCGCTGCCGGTCAGCACCAGGTTCTCGACATTCGCTTCCAGCGTGTGGCTGACCGACGCGGTGACGGTGTCGGTGCCGGCGTTGACGTCTTCGACGATCGTGTCGCCGGCGTTGTCGACGAGGTAGCTGTCGTCGCCCGCGCCGCCGGCCATGGCGTCCGCGCCGGCGCCGCCGTCCAGCGTGTTGTTGCCGCTGTTGCCGGTCAGGCTGTTGGCCACCGTGTTGCCGGTGCCATCGATGCTGGCGCCGCCGGTCAGCACCAGGTTCTCGAAGTTCGTGCCCAGCGTCCAGCTCAGCGACGCGCGCACGGTGTCCGTGCCTTCGCCGGCGTTCTCGATGACGACATCGCCGGCGTTGTCGACGCCGTAAGTGTCGTCGCCGATGCCGCCGGTCAGCGTGTCGGCGCCGCTGCCGCCGTCGAGCACGTTGTTGCCGGTATTGCCGGTGATCTGGTTGACCTGTGTGTTGCCGGTGCCGTCGATGTCGGCACTGCCGCTGAGCACGAGGTTCTCGACATTGCTCGCCAGCGTGACGCTGACGCTGCTGTACGCGATGTCGGTGCCTTCGCCGGCGAGTTCGGTGATGCTGTCGCCGCTGTTGTCGACGATGTAGGTGTCGTTGCCGGCGCCGCCGGTCAGCCGGTCGGCGCCGGCGCCGCCATCGAGCGCGTTGTTGCCGGTGTTGCCGGTGATCTGGTTGGCCTGCGCGTTGCCGGTGCCGTCGAGGCCGGCGCTGCCGGTCAGCACCAGGTTCTCGAGGTTGTTGCCCAGCGTGTAGCTGATGGCCGAACGCACGCTGTCGCTGCCTTCGCCGGGGTTTTCTGAGACGCTGTCGCCGACGCTGTCGACGACGTAGGTGTCGTTGCCGGCGCCGCCGGCCATCGTGTCGGCACCCAGGCCGCCGTCGATGGTGTTGTTGCCGCTGTTGCCGCTGAGCTGGTTGTCCAGCTCGTTGCCGCTGGCATCGACGTCGCCGCTGCCGGTGAGCGCGAGGTTCTCGAAGTTCGAGCCGAGCGCGAAGCTCACCGCCGAACGGACGGTGTCGGTGCCTTCGTTGAAGTTCTCGCTGACCGTGTCGCCGCTGTTGTCGACGATGTAGATATCGTTGCCGGCGCCGCCGGCCAGCGCATCGGCGCCGGTGCCGCCGTCGAGGCTGTTGTTGCCGCTGTTGCCGGTGATCTGGTTGTCGAGTTCGTTGCCCGTGCCGTCGACATTCGCGCTGCCGGTCAGCAGCAGATCCTCGACGTTGGCCGACAGCGTGAAGCTCACCGATGAGCGCACCGTGTCCGTGCCTTCGCCCGCCGCCTCGGCCACCGTGTCGCCGCTGTTGTCGCCGTTGTTGTCGCCGTTGTTGTCGACCACGTAGATGTCGTTGCCGGCGCCGCCGGCCATGGCATCGGCACCGGCGCCGCCGTCCAGCGTGTTGTTGCCGCTGTTGCCGCTGAGGCTGTTGTCCAGCGCATTGCCGGTGGCGCTGGTGTTGCCGCTGCCGGTGAGCACCAGATTCTCCACGTTGGCCGGCAGCACCAGCGTCGCGGCGGAGCGGATCGTGTCGTTGCCTTCGCCGGCGTTTTCGCTGACGCTGTCGAGCGCGTTGTCGACGACGTAGCTGTCGTCGCCGCCGCCGCCGGCCATCGCATCGGCGCCGGCGCCGCCGTCCAGCGTGTTGTTGCCGCTGTTGCCGGTGAGGCTGTTGCCCAGCGCGTTGCCGGTGCCGTTGATGCTGGCGCTGCCGGTGAGCGTGAGGTTCTCGATGTTCTCGCCGAGCCTGAAGCTGGCGCTGGCGTAGACGGCGTCGGTGCCTTCGGAGACGTTTTCGGTGACGCTGTCGCCGCTGTCATCGACGGTGTAGCTGTCATCACCAGCGCCGCCGGCCATCGTGTCGGCGCCGGCCTTGCCGTCGATGGCATTGCTGCCGGCGTTGCCGGTGATGACGTTGGCCAGCTCGTTGCCGGTGGCGTTGATGTCGGCGCTGCCGCCGAGCACCAGGTTCTCGACGTTGGCACCGAGCACGTAGCTCAGCGACGAGCGCACGCTGTCCGTGCCTTCGCCACTGCTTTCGCTGACGCTGTCGCCGGCGTTGTCGACGACGTAGCTGTCGTCGCCGGCACCGCCAGCCATCGCGTCGGCGCCGGCCTTGCCGTCGAGCACGTTGTCGCCGGCGTTGCCGGTGATGACGTTGGCCAGCGCATTGCCGCTGCCGTCGATGGCGGCGCCGCCGGTCAGCGTGAGGTTCTCGAAGTTCGCGCCCAGCATCCAGCTGATGGACGAGCGCACGCTGTCCGTGCCTTCGCCGGCCAGCTCGGTGATGCTGTCGCCGGCGTTGTCGACCGCGTAGCTGTCGTCGCCGGCGCCGCCGGTCAGCGTATCGGCACCGGCGCCGCCGTCGAGTGCGTTGTTGCCGCTGTTGCCGGTGATGACGTTGACCAGCGCGTTGCCGGTGCCGTCGATGTTGGCGCTGCCGCTGAGCGTGAGGTTCTCGACGTTGTCGCCGAGCACGAAGCTGACGCCGGAGAAGACGCTGTCGGTACCTTGCGACGCGGCTTCGCTGACCGTGTCGCCGCTGTCGTCGACGGTGTAGCTGTCGTTGCCCGCACCGCCGGCCATGGCATCGGCGCCGGCGCCGCCGTCGAGCGCGTTGTTGCCGGCGTTGCCGCTGATCTGGTTGTCCAGCGCATTGCCGCTGGCGTTGATGTCGGCGCTGCCGGTGAGGACCAGGTTTTCCAGGTTCGCGCCCAGCGTGTAGCTGATGGCCGAGCGCACCGTGTCCGTGCCTTCGGCGCTGTTTTCGCTGACGCTGTCGCCGGCGTTGTCGACGGTGTAGGTGTCGTTGCCGGCGCCGCCGGCCATCGCATCGGCGCCGGTGCCGCCGTCGAGCGCGTTGTTGCCGCCGTTGCCCAGCAGCCCGTTGTCGAGTTCGTTGCCGGTGGCGTTGATGTTCGCGCTGCCGGTGAGCGTGAGGTTCTCGACATTGGCGCCGAGCGCGAAGCTGATGCTGCTCTTGACGAGGTCGGTGCCGCCGCCGGCGGCCTCGGTGACGCTGTCGCCGGTGTTGTCGACGATGTAGCTGTCGTCGCCGCTGCCGCCGGCCAGCGCATCGGCGCCGCCTTTGCCGTCGATGACGTTGTTGCCGCTGTTGCCGCTGATGACGTTGTCCAGCTCGTTGCCGGTGGCGTTGATGTGGGCGCTGCCGGTGAGCTGCAGCTCTTCGACGTTGGCCGGCAGCGTGAAGCTGACCGCGCTCTTCACGATGTCCCAGCCGGCCGACGCGTCTTCGCTGACGCTGTCGCCGCTGTTGTCGACGACGTAGTTGTCGTCGCCGGCGCCGCCGGCCATCGCATCGGCGCCACCCTGGCCGTCCAGCGTGTTGCTGCCGGCGTTGCCGATGACGGTGTTGCCCAGCGCGTTGCCGGTGCCGTCGATGTTGGCGCTGCCGGTCAGCGTGAGGTTCTCGAGGTTCTCGCCCAGCGTGTAGGCGATCGACGAGCGCACGGTGTCGCTGCCTTCGCCGCTGCTTTCGGCCACGCTGTCGCCGCTGTTGTCGACGACGTAGCTGTCGTCGCCGGCGCCGCCGGTCATGCTGTCGGCGCCGCCTTTGCCGTCGAGGACGTTGTTGCCGCTGTTGCCGAGCAGCACGTTGTCCAGCGCGTTGCCGCTGCCGTCGATGTGGGCACTGCCTGTGAGCGTGAGATTCTCGAGGTTGTCGCCCAGCGTGAAGGCGACGCTGCTCTGCACGAGGTCGGTACCGGCGCTGGCGCTTTCGCTGACCGTGTCGCCGCGGTTGTCGACGACATAGGTGTCGTCGCCGGCGCCGCCGGCCAGCGTATCGGCACCGGCGCCGCCATCGATGAGGTTGTTGCCGGCGTTGCCGGTGATCTGGTTGGCCAGTTCGTTGCCCGTGCCGCTGCTGTTGCCGCTGCCGGTGAGGACCAGGTTTTCCAGGTTGTTGCCGAGCACGTAGCTGATGGCCGAGCGCACGGTGTCCGTGCCTTCGCCGGCGAGTTCGGTGACGCGGTCGCCGCTGTTGTCGACGACGTAGCTGTCGTCGCCGGCGCCGCCGGCCATCGTGTCGGCACCGGCGCCGCCGTCGATGGCGTTGGCGCCGGCGTTGCCGGTGATCGCGTTGTCCAGCGCGTTGCCGCTGGCGTCGATATCGGCGCTGCCGGTCAGCGCCAGGTTCTCGACGTTGGCCGCAAGCGCATAGCTCACCGACGCGCTGACGCTGTCGCTGCCTTCGCCGTCGGCTTCGATGACGCTGTCGCCGGCGTTGTCGACGACGTAGCTGTCGTCGCCGCTGCCGCCAAGCATCGTGTCGCTGCCGGCACCGCCGTCCAGCGCGTCGTCGCCGGCGCCGCCTTCGAGGCGGTTGCCGGCGCTGTCGCCGGCCAGCGTGTCGTCGTAGGCCGAACCGACCAGGTTCTCGACGCCGCCGAGCTTGTCGCCCTGCGCGTCGCCGCCGCTGCCGCGGCCGCTGGCCAGGCTGACGTTGACGCCGGCGCTGGACGCGGCGTAGCTCGCCGTGTCGGTGCCGGCGCCGCCGGTCAGCGTGTCGGCGCCGAGGCCGCCGACGAGCACGTCGTTGCCGCTGCCGCCGTCCAGGCGGTTGCTGCCGGCGTCGCCGGTCAGCGCATCGTCGAAGGCCGAGCCGGCGAGGTTCTCGATGCTGTCGAAGGCGTCGCCGGCCGCGTCGCCGCTGTTCGTTGACGCGTCGGCCAGGCTGGCGCTGACGCCTGCGCTCGCGCCGGCGTAGCTGGCGGTGTCGTTGCCGGCGCCGCCCTTCAGCGCATCGGCGCCGGCGCCGCCGATCAGCACATCGTCGCCGCTGCCGCCGGCGAGCGCGTTGCTGCCGCTGTCGCCTTCGAGCACATCGTCCCAGGCCGAGCCGGTCAGGTTCTCGATGCTGCTGTAGGTGTCGCCGCTGGCTTCGCCGCTGTTCGTGGACGCCGTGGCCAGGCTGGCCGCCACGGCGGCCGTGGCGTTGGCATAGGTGGCGGTATCGGCGCCGCTGCCGCCGATGAGTGCATCGGCGCCGACGCCGCCTTCGAGCAAGTCGTCACCGGCGCCGCCGTCGAGCCGGTTGTCGCCGGCATCGCCCTTCAGCGTATCGGCGAAGGCGCTGCCGACGAGGTTTTCGATGCCGTCCAGCGCGTTGCCCTGGGCGTCGCCGCCGCTGCCGCTGCCGGCCACGAGATCCACCTGCACGGCCGCTGCCGAAGTGCTGTACGACAGCGTGTCGCTGCCCGCGCCGCCGTGCAGCACGTCGGCGCCACCGCGGCCTTCGATCCAGTCATCGCCGTCGCGGCCGTCGATGACGTTGACATTCGCGTCGCCGAGCAAGGTGTCGGCGTAGGCCGAGCCGCTGAGATTCTCGATCGAGACATAGCTGTCGCCGGCCGCCGCGCCGGCGTTGCCGCCGGGCGCGGCCAGGCTGGCCGTGACGCCGGCGGCGGCACCGGCGTAGCTGGCCGTGTCGCTGCCGTCGTCGCCGTCTAGCACGTCGGCGCCATCGCCGCCTTCGAGCACGTCGTCGCCCAGGCCGGCATGCAGCGCGTTGACGCCGGCGGTCGCGACGAGATCGTCGTCGAAGTCCGAGCCGACGATGTTCTCCAGCGTCGCCAGCTTGTCGCCTTCGGCGTCGCCGCCGTGGCCCAGGCCGGTGGCCAGGTTCACCTGCACGCCGGCGGCCGAGCCGGCGTAGCTGACGGTGTCGTTGCCGGCGCCGCCCGTGAGCGTGTCGCCACCGCTGCCGCCATCGAGCCGGTCGTCGCCGTCGCCGCCGTCCAGCGTGTCGTTGCCGGCATAGCCGGTCAGCACGTCGTCGCCGGCCGCGCCACCGAGCTTGTTGGCGCTGGTGTCACCGGTGAGTTGGTCGTCGAAGCCGCTGCCGCCCAGGTTTTCGATCGAGCCGAAGGTGTCGCCGCTGGCGTCGCCGCCGGTCACCAGGCCGGTGCTGAGGTCGATCTGCACGGCCGCGGCCGAACCGCTGTAGTCGGCCGTATCCGAGCCGTCGCCGCCGAGCAGATCGTCGGCACCGGCGCCGCCGACCAGCGTGTCGTTGCCGCGCCCGCCGGTCAGCACGTTATCGCCGGCGTCGCCGGTCAGGCGGTCGGAAAAGCGCGTGCCGATGAGGTTCTCGATGCGCGTCAGCTGGTCGCCTTGCGCGTCGCCACCGCTGCCGGCGCTGGCGCCGGACAGGTCGACGGTGACGCCGGCGGTCGAATCGGCGTAGCTGGCCGTGTCGCTGCCGTCACCGCCGTCCATCGCATCGGCGCCGGCGCCGCCGAACAGCGTGTCGTCGCCGCCGTCGCCGGTGAGTGCGTCGTCGCCCGGGTTGCCGATCAGCAGATTCGCGTTGTCGTCGCCGACCAGCGTGTCGCCGAGTTCCGAACCTTCGAGGTTCTGGATGCTGCTGTAGCTGTCGCCAGCGGCTTCGCCGCTGTTGGCCGACGCGTCGCCCAGGTTCGCCGTCACGCCGGCTTCGGCGTCGATGTAGCTGGCCGTGTTGGTGCCGTCGCCGCCGATCAGCGCATCGGCGCCGAGGCCGCCTTCGAGCACGTCGTCGCCGTCGCCGCCATCGAGCCGGTTGACGCCGTCGTCGCCGATCAGCTCGTCGCCCAGCGCCGAGCCGACGAGGTTCTGGATGTCTTGCAGGCGGTCGCCCGCGGCGTCGCCACCGCTGCCTTCGCCGGTGCCCAGGCTGACGCTGACGGCCGCGGCCGAGTCGGCGTAGCTGGCCGTGTTGTTGCCGGCGCCGCCGTGCAGCACGTCGGCGCCGCCACGGCCTTGCAGCAGGTCGTCGCCGGCGCCGCCGTCGATCGTGTTGGCCTGCGCGTCGCCTTTCAGCGTGTCGTCGAAGGCCGAGCCGATGAGGTTCTCGAAGCCGCTCAACGCATCGCCTTCGGCGTCGCCGCCCTTGCCGCTGCCGGCGGCCAGGTCGACCGTGACGCCGGCGGTGGACGATGCATACACCGCCGTGTCGACGCCGCTGCCGCCGACCAGCACGTCGGCGCCAGCGCGGCCTTCGATCACGTCGTTGCCGGCGCCGCCGTCGAGCCGGTTCGCGCCGGCGTCGCCGCGCAAGGTATCGGCTGCCGCGCTGCCCGACAGGTTCTCGATGCTGCCCAGCACATCGCCGAGCGCGTCGCCGCCGCTGGCCGTGCCGGCGGCCAGGTCGACGTTGACGCCGGAGCTGGAGCCTTCGTAGCTGGCGGTGTCGCTGCCGCTGCCGCCCGTCAGTTCGTCGCTGCCTTCGCCGCCGACGAGCCAGTCGCTGCCCTGGCCGCCGTCGAGCTTGTCGTCGCCGGCGTCGCCATAGATCTTGTCGGCACCGACAAGGCCGTAGACGGTGTCGTTGCCGGCCCCGGCATGGATCTCGTCGCCGAGGCCGAAAGCCGGCAGCACCAGGCCGGCCTGGCCGGAGACGCTGTATTCGATGTCGGCCGCCGTGCGCACGTCGCGCACGATGACGGGCAGCACCAGCTGGCCGCTGATCGCCTCGCCGTCCACCGTGCCGGTGGCGGCGATGGTCAGGCCGAAGGTCGACGGGCTGAAGGCGCTGTCGTCGCTGGCCACCGGGTACTGCAGCATCACCGTCAGCAGGTTGCCGGTGGCCGCCAGGTCGGCCGGCAGCTTCAGCTCCCAGCCGCTGCCCACCTGCGTGGCGCCGACCGGAATCATGCCGCTCGGCAAGCCGGTCAGCACGACCGACGTGACGACCAGCGCGTCCTTCGCGCTGAGCTGGATTTCCAGCACGCGGGCGAAGCCGGTGCCCATGCTACTGCCGCCGTCGCCGTTGATGACGTCGTCGCCGGCGGTGCCGGTGATCTGCTCCGATGCGGCCTGGATGCTGGCCGTGTGGTCGGTGGCCGACGCGGCGATGCCGCCCGAGCCGGTGATGGTGGTCTTGCCGTCCTGCGTCGACAGCTCCTGGCCGATGACGTTGTGGACGTTGAAGCCGACCGTCACCGTCGCGGCCGGCGGCGGGGGCGGAGGCGGCGGGTTGTTGTTGCCGGCGGGCGTGGGCGTCGACGAAGCGCTGGCGCTCGGCGGCAGGATCACCTGCGGCGGCGGCAGCGGCGCCGGCGCGCTCGTGTAGCTGGCTTCCTGCGCCGACTTGCCGCTGCCGTCGCTGGGCGTCAGGCCGGACGGCGGCGGCGCCGGCGTCGGGCGCGGCGCATCGTCCTGCTGCGGAGTGTCTGCGCTGGCCGCCGCCGGGGCCGCCGCGGCGTCGTCCTTCTTCGCCGTAGCGTCGCCGCTCGGCTTGCCGGCCGGCGCCGCCGAGCCGACCGCCGCGGTGCGCGTGACGACATCGGTGAGGATCACCTTGCCCGACTCGCCGAAGACGCTGGCGCCGTCGATGCGGGTGTCGGTGAAGACCAGGCGCAGCTTGTTGTCCGTCATCAACCGCAAGGCCAGGCCTTGCAGCAGGTGCTGCGTGCCGTCGGCCAGCGTCAACACCACATCGACACCCGAAACGCTGGTGTGCTGGACCAGCGCCTTGGCGAAGCCGAGCACGACTTCGCTGCCGGTGGGCAGCGGATGGACGACGAAATTGCTTGGCATGCGCAGCTCCGCCGGCCCCGCACGCCCACCCCAACGCGAGCGCGCTCACAACCCCGTCAATGGAGGGCCGACTGTGCCGGAGAGTAGGTGCAGCGGCGTCGGGGCAATGCCCCGACAAGAACGGCCTTTCGCCGTCAAACGTGGCGCTGCTCAGGCCGGCGCGGCGCCTTGCGTGCCGGTGTACACCGCGTACAGCGACTGGCTGGCGGCCATGAAGAGCCGGTTGCGCTTGGGCCCGCCGAAGCAGACGTTGCCGCAGATCTCGGGCAGGCGGATGCGCCCGATCAGCTGGCCCTGGGGCGTCCAGACGGTCACGCCGCTGTAGCCGACGGCGCGGCCGGCGTTGCTGGAGCACCAGAGGTTGCCATCAACGTCGGCGCGCACGCCGTCGGGCCCGCACTTGACGCCGTCGACCATGAAGCTGCTGAAGAGCTTGCCGTTGGACAGCCGGTTGTCCGAGCCGACATCGAAGACGGTCATGTCACCTTTGCCGCCCGGGCCGCTGTCGCCCGGGCCCTGGCCGGTGCTGACGACATACAGCTTCTTGAAGTCCGGCGAGAAGCACAGCCCGTTCGGATCCGGCACCAGGTCTTCGCCGGCCACCTGGGTGATCGCGCCGCTCTTGTCGACGCGGTACACGGCCGTCGGCAGCTCGCGCTTGTAGCTGCCGATTTCCGGCGGCTGGCCGAGCCGGGCGTTCAGCCGCCCCGCCTTGTTGGCCGGGCCGCCGGGCGCGTCGACGGTGCCTTCATAGAGCTGCGCGCCGTAGGGCGGGTCGGTGAACCAGTAGCTGCCGTCCGGGTGCGGCACCACGTCGTTCGGCGAGTTCAGGCGCTTGCCGTTGAACATCGCCGCGATGATGGTTGCCGAGCCATCGAGCTCGTAGCGCACGACGCGCCGCGTCAGGTGTTCGCACGACAGCTGGCGGCCGGCGTAGTCGAAAGTGTTGCCGTTGCTGTTGTTCGACGGCGCGCGGAACACGCTGACGCGGCCGTCGTCTTCGATGTAGCGCAGCTGGCGGTTGTTCGGGATGTCGCTCCAGACCAGGAAGCGGCCGACGGCGTTCCAGGCCGGGCCTTCGGACCACAGCGCGCCGGTCCACAGGCGCTGGATCGGCGCATTGGGCTGGCGCAGGCCGTCGAATGCCGGCTCGACGGTGAGCACGTCGGGGTCGGTGAAGTAGGTGGTCGGCGCCCCGTTGGCGCTGAAGTCGCGCGGCGGGTTGGTGACCGTGCTGGGCGGTGCGACCGGCTGTGCCTGGGCCAGGCCGGGCGCGAAGACCGCAGCGCCGACGGCGGCCCCCGCGTGGCGCAACAGCTTGCGCCGATCGATGGACGTTTCGAATGCCGGACCGGACGCTTGCTGCACCATGTCGCACCCCCTCGATCGCCGTCGAATGGAACCGGACGCACACTGAAACGCGCCCGCGTGGCATGTTACGCGCCGGGTCCCGGGCTGTGCCGGCGAGATGTATCCGAATCCACAGGCCGGCCCGCGGTCTATGCTTGCCCCCACATGAAGACGCTGCTCATCGTCTACCACTCGATGACGGGTGGCGCCCGGCAAATGGCGCAGGCGGCCGCTGCAGGCGCGGCCGCGGAGCCGGGCTTGCGCGTGCGCCTGCTGCACGCGCCCGATGCGGCTGCGGCGGACGTGCTTGGCGCCGACGGCTACCTGTTCGCGACGCCGGAGAACCTGGCGGCGATGTCCGGGCTGATGAAGGATTTCTTCGACCGCTGCTACTACGCGGCGCTGGAGCGCATCGAAGGTCGGCCGTATGCGGCGCTGGTCTGCGCCGGCAGCGACGGCCAGAACGCAGCGCGGCAGATCGAGCGCATCGCCACCGGCTGGCGGCTGAAGGCCGTCGCGCCGAGCTTGATCGTCTGCACGCACGCGCAGACGCCGGAAGCGATCCTGCGTGCCAAGCAGATCGCCGCCGAAGACCTGCGGCGCTGCGAGGAACTCGGCGCCGCGCTGGCGGCGGGCCTCGTGCTCGGCGTCTTCTGAGTCCGCGCGAGAATCCCGGCCTTTCCATCGCAAGCCTCGACATGGCCCCGACTTCGAACCCGACGCCGCAGATCCCGCTCGTCTTCGATACCGATCCCGGCGTCGACGACGCGCTGGCGCTGTTGATGCTGGCGCGCCATCCGGCCGTGCAACTGCTCGGCGTGACCACCGTCTTCGGCAACGCCGACATCGAGACCACGACGCGCAATGCGCTGGCCTTGTGCCAGCTGTTCGGCGCGGTCGTGCCGGTGGCCCGCGGCGCCGGCACGGCGCTGGCCGGCAGCGCCAAGGTTGGTTACCCGGTGCATGTGCACGGCCGCAACGGCCTCGGTGAAGTCGAGCTGCCGCTGTCCGCAGGGCAGGGCGTCGACGCGCGGCCGGCGCATGCGTTCATCTGCGACACGGTCAACCAGCGGCCGGGCGAGGTCACGCTGCTGGCTGTCGGGCCGCTGACGAACCTCGCCCTGGCGCTGCAGGCCGACCCGGCACTGGCCGGCAAGGTCCGCCGCGTGGTGGTGATGGGCGGTGCCTTCGGTGGGCATGGGCACACGGGCAACGTCAGCCCGGTGGCCGAGGCCAACATCGCGGCCGACCCGGCGGCCGCCGACCGGGTGTTCACGGCCGCCTGGCCGGTCACGGTGGTCGGCCTGGACGTGACGCAGCAGGTCGTGATGGGGCGCGAGCGGCTGGAGGCCTTGCGCCGGCCCGGCGACGCGGTGGGCCAGGCGCTGTGGCAGGCCACGCGGGTCTACCACGACTGGTATCAGCGCCGCGCCGGCATCGACGGCATCTACCTGCACGACCCGAGCGCCGCGGCCTGCGTCATCGATCCCGCGCTGTTCCAGTGCCGGCGTGGCGCCGTGCGCGTGGTGACGCAGGGCGTGTCGGCGGGCCAGACCCTCCAGGTGAGCGATCCGGCCCAGTACCCGCCCAATGCCTGGACCGACGCGCCGATGCAGGATGTGTGCACCGAGGTCGATGCTGCCGGCGTGCTGGCGCTGCTGGACCGGCTGATGCCCGGCGCGGGCTGAGAAGGCTGCTCAGCCTTTGCGCAGCACGACGTGCAACGCCAGCGCCGTCCCCACGTGCTCGGTGCAGCGGAAGCCGAGCGCGCTCAGGTCGATGCCCGCGAGCAAGGCTTCGCCGGTGCCCAGCAGCGTGGGCGACATCGCGAGGTGCATCTCGTCGACAAGGCCGGCCTGCAGATACTGGCGCACGCTGGCTACGCCGCCGCCCAGGCGCACGTCCAGCCCTTTCGCGGCTTCGCGGGCACGCGCCAGCGCCTCGTGGATGCCGCCGGTGACGAAGTGGAAGGTCGTCCCGCCCTTCATCACGAGCGGTTCGCGCGCATGGTGCGTCAGCACGAAGACCGGCACATGGTAGGGCGGCTCGTCGCCCCACCAGCCTTTCCAGCTGTCGTCGGGCCAGGCGCCGCGCAACGGGCCGAACATGTTGCGGCCGAGGATCCAGGCGCCGATGTCGACGAAGCTGCGCTTCGCGAAGTCGTCGTCCACGCCGGCGCTGCCGCCTTCGCCGCCGAACATCTGCTGGAAGGTGCGGGTGAAGAACCATTCGGGCAGCGTCGTGCCGCCGACGCCGAGCGGGTTTTCCAGGCTCTGGTCGGGGCCGGCGCCAAAGCCGTCGATCGAAACGGAGAAGGCTTGAACCTTGAGTTTGGACATGCCGAGCCTCAGGCTGCGTTGAAGAAGACATCGAGCGTCGGGAAGTCGGCCGTTGCCTGGATGCAGTCCCACAGGTAGATGGCGAAACCCGGGTCGCCGGTCCACAGCGAATAGCGCTGGCGGCCGTGCGTGGCCGCATCGGCTTCGGTCTGGTGGATGCCGTGCATCGCAAAGGCCCGGGCCCGCTCCAGCCACAGCGAATCTTGCGTGCGGTGGAACAGCTTGAGGAAGGCGTAGCCATTGCCGCCGGTGCCGTGGCACAGGTTCGATCCCTTCTTCAGCGGCCCGGCCTGCCAGGTGGCTTCGCCGCCGGCCAGCAGCAGATCGTCGAGCGCCGTGCCCGGCAGATCGGCCAGGCAGATCACGAAGCCCGGTGCGCCGTGGCAGAACTGCATCAGCATGCGCGGCGGCGTACCCGGCCGCGTGGTCAGCCAGGCCCGCCAGTTGGCCAGGCCGGCTTCCACCGTGGCCGTGCGGCGGATCGTGTTTTCGATGCAGGCCTGCCATGCCGCCCATTCGTCGGCGCCGAGCAAGTCGCGCCCGTGGATCAGCGGCGAGGCCGTCGCGACGAAGCCGTGCACGGCGTCGAGGTAGTTGCTCTGCGTGCCATACATGTCCTGCGTCCAGTAGTGGCACTGGTGTTCGTCCGACCACAGCAGCTGCGACCAGAGCTGGCGTGCGCTGCGCCGGAACAGTTCGGCCCAGCGCGCTTCACCCGTGTGCTGGTGCAGGAACAACGCGGCCAGCATCGTGCCGGGGGCACCCCACATCAGCTCGCGCGTCGGGTTGTCGATGTTGCCGCCGATCAAGGCTTCCAGCCGGTCGGCAGTGCCGGGCGCCGGCTGCAGCCACTGGCTGAGCATCAGGATGCCGGTGTCGCCCATCATGTAGGACGCTTGATATTGATCGGCTTCGTCGCCCAGCCAGGCGCGGTTCAGCGGCAGCAGCGCATCGACATGCGCGGCGTACGAGCGGGTCAGGGTTGCGGCACCCCGCGCCTGCAGGTGGTGCAGCGCCCAGACGACGCCGCAGGCGCCGAAGTAGAGCGGGTAGAAGGCCTGCAGCGAGGCGGTCTCGCCCTGGTCGGCATCGCGCGGGTGGATCGGCCAGTGCCGCTCCGGCGTGAAGCGCGCCTCGGTGTCGCGCACGATGCTCTGGATGCTGGCACGGGCGCGCGCTTCGTCCCAGGCGATCGGCAGGCAGGGTTCGTGGCGTTCAGCATCGAACAGCATCTGCGGCTCTCCTCGTCGACGGCACCGGCGAAATGGCCGGCCGCACGATGCTACGCGTCGCCGGCCATGCCGCCGCCCCGGGCCGGCTTCACCCAGCGCGCCCGCCGGTCCCTGCCGCTGTGGAAGAATCCTTCCGATTCATGCCGGGGGTTCGACCATGGCGCTCAGGGAGGACACGGCGCTGACCACGCTGCTCAAGGCGTGGCACGACGGTGATGCGGCGGCGCTCGAACGCCTGATGCCGCAGGTGCACGCCGAGATCGTGCGCATGGCGCGCTCGCGCCTGCGTGGCGAAGCGAGCGCGACGCTGTCGCACGACGACCTCGTCAACGAAGCGCTGCTGCGCCTGCTGTCGGCGCCGCCGGCATGGCAGAACCGCGCGCACTTCTTCGCCACCGTTGCGCTGACGCTGCGCGCGGTGCTCGTCGACCATGCGCGCGCCCGCTCGGCGCAGCGCCGGGGCGGCGACTGGCAGGCGGTGACGATGACGCTGTCCGACCTGGGCGAAGAGGCGATGACGGCCGAGCTGTTGACGCTGGATGCGCTGCTGCGCCAGCTCGAAGCGCTGGATCCGCGCACTTCGCAGGTGATCCAGCTGTCGTGCTTCGTGGGTCTGTCGCGCAGCGAAATGGCCGAGGTGCTGGGCATCTCGGTGCCCACGGTCGACCGTGAGCTGCGCTTCGCCCGCGCCTGGCTCGGCGAGCGGCTGGGCCGTCCGCTCGACGCTTGAGCGCGCAATGGCTGCGCCCGAAGGCCAGGACTTCGCGCAACTGAAGGCGCTGTTCAACGAGGTCTGCGACCTGCCCGACGGCGCGGCGCAGCGGCAGCGGCTGGATGCGCTGGGTGCCGCGCCGGCGCTCGTCGCGCGCGTCCTCGCCATGCTGCAGGCGGCGCCGCTGCAGACCGGCCGCTTCGCGGCGCCGGCCGCGCGCCTGCTGGCCATCGCTGCCGAGGTCGAGGGCCAGGCGGGTGACGTGTTCGGCGCCTGGACGCTGGTGTCCGAGATCGGCAGCGGCGGCATGGGCCGCGTGTTCCTGGCCGAACGCAGCGATGGCCACTTCCGCCAGCGCGCGGCACTCAAGCTGCTGCGCGCCCGGGGCAGCGCCGACGCGCTGGCGCTGCTGGCGCAGGAGCGGCAGATCCTGGCCTCGCTGACGCACCCCGGCATTGCGCGCCTGGTCGACGGCGGCGCCACGCCGAGTGGCGCGCCTTACCTCGTGATGGCGTACATCGAAGGCGAGCCCATCGACGTCGCCGCCACGCGCCAGGCGCTGGGCGCCGAGGCACTGGTGCGCCAGTTGCTGGCGGTGTGCGACGCGCTGGCCTACGCACACCGGCAGTTCGTCGTGCATTGCGACATCAAGCCGTCGAACCTGCTCGTCGACCGCGACGGCCGCGTGCACCTGCTCGACTTCGGCATCGCCCGCCTGCTGGGGCAGGACGTCGACGGCGGCGCCGCGGTCGGCATGACGCCGCGCTATGCCAGCCCCGAGCAGATCGCCGGCCTGACGCCCAGCGCCGCGAGCGACGTCTACGGCCTGGGGCGCGTCCTCGAAGAGCTGCTGTCGCTGCCGCACGTGAAGGCCCCGCGACCGCAGGAGTGGCGCGCCATCGTCGCGCGCGCCACCGCGGCCGAGCCGGCCGCGCGCTACATCGACGTGCCGGCGCTGGCGCTCGACCTGGCGCGCTGGCTGGACCACCGGCCGCTGCAGGCGCTGCCCCGTCGCTGGCGCTACGTCGGCGCCAAGTTCGTGCGCCGGCGCTGGCACTGGGTGCTGGCCGCGCTGGGCGTCGTGGCGCTCAGCCTCGGCTTCACACTGCAGCTGGTGAAGGAGCGCGACAGCGCAGTCGCCGCGAGGCTGCAGGCCGAGCGCGAGACGCAGACGACAAGACGCATCAGCGACTTCGTGATCTCGCTGTTCGACGGCGCCGACCCGCGGCTGGCCGGCCGGCCCGACCTGCCTGCGGCGGCGCTTGTCGACCAGGGCCGCCAGCGCGTCGACGCCGAACTCGGCGACCGGCCCGCGCTGCAGGCCGAGATGAAGGCGGTGCTGGCGCGTGTGTACGACAGCATCGGCCAGCCGAAGCCGGCGATCGCGCTGTACCGAGAGGCGGCGGCGCTCGAGGCGCGGTCCGACCTGGCGCGGCCGCTGCGCGAAGCCGAGGCGCTGAGCCGCCTGGCCACGGTGTTGAACAACGACCACCAGCATGGCTTGGCCGAAGTGCAGGCCCGGCGCGCGCTGGAACTGCGCCAACGCCATGCGGCCGGCGACCTGGCGCTGGCCGACTCGCACAACAGCCTGGGTCTGGCGCTGACCTACCTGGGTCGTTACGGCGAAGCGCGCACCGAACTCGACCGGGCGCTGGCCTTGCGTCGGCAGCGGCTGGAGCCGAATCACATCGAGATCGCGGTCACGCTGCACAACCTGGGGGTGCTGGAAGAGCGCAGCGGCAGCGCTGCCGACGCCGAGCGTTGGTTCGCGCAGTCGCTGCAGATGAAGCGGCTGCAGTGGCCCGACACCCATCCTGGCGTGCTGAACACGCAGGAGATGCTGGCCATGGTGCTGGCGCGGCAGCACCGCTGGGACGACGCCATCGTGCTGTTCCGGCGCCTGGTCGAGCTGCGTGCGCAGGTCCACGGCGCGGGCGCGGCCAGTGTCTGGCGCACACGCGCCGAGCTGGCGTCGACGCTGCAGGACGCCGGGCGGCTGGACGAGGCCATTCCGCTGTACCGCCAGACGCTCGCGGCCCAACGCGAGTTGCATGGCGCGAAGAGCGCGCGGGTCGGCATCACGCTGAACAACCTGGCCTCGGCGCTCGCGCTCGGTGGCGATATGTCGGCGGCCGAAGCGGCGTGGCGCGAATCGCTCGCCATCCGCGAGGCAGCGACGCCGGTCGATGGGCTGGCTGTGGCACGCGTGCAAAACCATCTGGGCACGCTGTTGTTGGCCTTGGGCCGCACCGGCGAAGCGAAGCCGCTGCTGCAGGCGGCGCTGGCCACGCGCGAAACCGGCATGGCCGCCGGCCACGGCCACACGCTGGACAGCCGCATGGCGCTGGCCGAACTGGCGCTGCTCGAAGCCGACCCGCAGGCGGCGGCACGGGTGGCGGCGCTGGAGGCGCCACCGTCCGGCGATGCCGATGCCGGCATGCGCCGGGCTGCGCTGCGCCGCGTGCAGGCCCTGGCCGCGGCGCGTGCCGGGTCGGCGGCCGAGGCGCTCGCGCTGCATGCCGAAGCCTGGCAGGCCGCCACGGGGGCGGTCGGCGAAGCACACCCGCTCGTGCTGCGCTACGCGGTCGATCTGGCCGAGGCGCTGGCGGCGCAGGGCGACCGCCAGCGGGCGGCGTCGCTCATCGCACCGCAGCTTGCGGCGCTGCTCGCCCAGCCCGCCGAGTCACCGCTGCGCCGGCGCACCCTGCGGCTGCGTCAGCAATTGCAACGCGCCTGATAGTTCCGGCTCGGGATTGCGCTTGACAGGTGAGGGGCGGCCACGCGCCCTGCCGCCGCCCACGGGTGGCCTGTCTTGCACATCCACCGAGGAGAAACCCATGGCACGCATCCTGGACCATCTGACCGCGGCCCGCATGGCGGTCACCCGCCCGGTAACCTTTCATCGACTCTTCCAAGGCGGCGGCAGCGTCTACGCCATGCGCATCGCCCGGCTGTCGAGGGCCGGCCGGGCCAAGCGCTTCCTGACCTGGGACGAACTCGCCGAAGCGCTGAACGGCGCGCCTGCGGTGCAAAGGGACTATCTGCGCAAGGGCGAGGGTGCGACCCTGCTGAAGGACTTCAACCGCTACTACCTGACGGCAACCCTGATCCTCGCGCCGTCTTCCCGCTTCGTGAAGTACGGCGAATCGCATGTGCAGAACGCCTACATCGAACGCGGCGGCACCGTGGCCAAGGAGTGGATCGACAGGCCTGGCTTCGTAGCGCCGCCGCTGGTGGTCAAGGAAGTGATTCTGGAAGGCACGGCCTCGAGTGCGGAAGCAATCGGGCAGGGCGGCTTCGGCGGCCGGCCCGACAGGCTCGTCCCGGTCCGGCGCATCCGCGCGCGGACCGACGGCAGCTTCGAGATCGAATCCTTCGACGACGCGTCGATCGACACGTACGACTGATTCAGTCGCGGTCCGGCGCGCCCAGCGGGAAGAGCGGCCGGAACGGCCGCGCCTCTTCCACCGCCCGGGCGAAGGACGGGCGCGCCAGCAGGCGCGCACGGTACGCGCGCAGCACGGGATAGGCCTCGGAAATCCGATGCGTCCAGTCGGCGTAGAACAGCGACGGCGCGGCTGCGCAATCCGCCAGCGTGAAGTCCGCGCCGGCGGCCCAGGTCCTGCCGGCCAGCTGTTCTTCGAGCCAGGCGTAGGCACGCTCCAGCCTTTCGCCGGCCAGGGCCAGGCCTTCCTCGCTCTTCAACGGAACCCGCTTCAGCGCGCTGTCGACCGCGACCTGCATCGCGTCCATCACGTGGAGGTCGAAGAACCGGTCCAGAAAGCGGACGTCCAGCGCTGCGATCGGATCCGCGGGCAGGAGTTGCACCGGCCCGGGATGGACCAGTTGCAGGTACTCGATGATGATGCTGGTCTCGACCACGTTTCGCTCGCCGTCCACCAGCAGCGGAAACTTGCGCAGGGGCCAGCGCCGCAGCCACTCGGCCGCATGTTGCGGCGTATCCGGCCCGATGCAGCGAAATTCGAAAGGCGTCCCGTTCTCGTACAGCGCGATGAGCGCCTTCTGCGTGTACGACGAAAACGGATGACCGTAAAGCGCGAGCGACATGTTCGTAGCCTCCTTGAAGCGTCGTGGTTCAGACCAGGTGGGCCTTGATGTAGGCTTCCAGCTTGGCCAGGTGCTGCTTGCCGCCTTCGATGGCGCCGTACTTGCTGACCACTTCGTCTCGCGACTCGCCGCTGGGGAAGAGCTGGCGCAGCGTGATCAGCGTGCCGCTGCCCGTTGCTTGCAGCGTGACGGTCGTTTCGAACCACACCCGTTGGCCGTCGCCGTGATCGAAGACCATCCTCGACGGCGGCGTGATTTCCTTGAAAACCATGTGGTTGGGATAGCGCGTGCCGTCAGGCCCCACCATGACGAACTTCCGGAAGCCGCCGACGCGGAAGTCCATCGTCGCTCCTTCGTTCCTGAAGCCGTCCGGTCCCCACCACCGGTCGACGTGCTCGGGGTCGGTCATGGCCTTCCAGACCAGTTCGCGCGGGAAGGGCACTTCCCGCTGCAGCACCAGTTCGCGGTTCGTTTCGTCGGGGGTCATCGCTTCTTCCTTTCGCTCTTTTCCATGTCATGCAGGTAGCTTTCCAGACGGTCGAGCCGGGACTGCCAGATGGCCCGCTGGGCCTCGATCCAGCCTGACGCTGCGTTCAACGGCTCCTGTTCCAGCCGGCACGGCCGCCACTGGGCGTTCCTGCTGCGGCTGATGAGCTTCGCTCTTTCCAGCACCTTCAGGTGCTTGGTGACGGCCGGCAAGGACATGTCCAGCGGCTGGGCCAGTTCACCAACGGTGGCTTCGCCCTTTCCCAGGCGCGCCAGCATGGTCCGCCGGGCGGGGTGGGCCAGGGCCGAGAAGACCGCGTCCAGTTGCACGTCGTACTTAACCATAAGGTTAATTTAGCGAGCGGGAACCGTCCTGTCAACGGCTGCCGTGCCCGAGCCGGCAACCACATGCAACACGATCGAGACGCCCGGCGTTGCTGCGAAAATGAGTGGACTCAGGCATCCGCCGTTGGCACGCCATCGTTTTGCAGGGAGAGAAGATGAACAGGATCGTCGACGCCGCGCGTCGCATGGCGCTCGGGCTCGCGCTGTTGTCGGGCCTGGCCGCCGGCCCGGTCGGCGCGGCCACGCCGTTTCCGTCCGATGCCGCGGGCGCGGCCGACCACCCGATGCTCAAGCGCTTCACCGGCTCGGCACTGGTCGGCTACAAGTCGAGCGCCTGGGACCAGGCCATCCTGCCGATAGGCATGGAGTTGATGCACCAGCAGGCGACCGGCCGCGACCTCGTCAAGGACCGGATCGAGGTCGACGGCAAGGTGACCAGGCTCGTCTACATCGCCCCGCCGGGCAAGACGCCGCTGGAGGTCTACCGCAACCACGAGCAGGCCTTGACGGCGGCCGGCTTCAAGAAGCGCTTCGCCTGCGAACGCGACTGCGCCAAGCTCTACTTCGCCTGGGGCAAGACGGTCGACATCGACGCCGGCATGACCTGGGCCAAGGGCGGCATCCCGGGGCAGGGCAACTCCAGCTACCCCCTGACCAGTGCGCTGAACTTCGACGGTCGAATGTGGACCGGCACGCTGAGCAAGGGCGGCCAGGACGTGCATGTGCTGCTCTACACCTCCAGCGCCGCCAGCGACACCACGAACCTGGCGGCCACCTACCTCGAGTTCGTCGAGCCCAAGCCGATGCCCACCGGGCAGGTGACCGTCGACGCCAAGGCGATGCAGAGCGGCCTCGAGGCGGAAGGCAAGGTCGCGCTGTACGGCATCTACTTCGACACCGGCAAGGCCGAGGTCAAGCCCGAGTCGAAGGCCCAGCTCGACGAGATGGCCAAGCTGCTGCAGGCGCAACCCGCGCTGAAGGCCTACGTCGTCGGCCACACCGACAACCAGGGCAGCCTGGACGCCAACCTGCAGCTGTCGCAGCAACGCGCGCAGGCGGTGGTGGCGGCGCTGACCGGCAGCTACAAGATCGATGCCAAGCGCCTGCAATCGCGCGGCGTGGCCAGTCTCGCGCCGGTGGCCGGCAACGGCAACGATGCCGGCCGCGCACGCAACCGCCGCGTCGAGCTGGTGGTTCAGTAGGGCGGTACTGCGAGCCCGGCCCCGGACCGGGGCCTGGCCGCATGGCTGCCGCGCGACCCACGGCCGCGCGCGTTGACGCGGCAAGAGCGGCTCGCATAAGATCGCGCCGCTTCACTGTTCCGAGCACGATGACCATGCGGATGTAAGCCTTTCCCGGATGCCGTTCCACGCCCCCTGCGGCGTGGCATGTCTTCGTTCGAACGGAAAGCTTGCAATGTCATCGTTCTCGACGGGCCGCACCGTGCCCGGGGCGCCTGCCCCTGCTTCAGCAGAACCCTCCTCTTTTCAGCTCCACGGCGTCCAGTGGCATCTGTCCGACGGCAAGCCGCTGTGGCAAGAGCCGCTGCACTTGTCCATCGGCCGTGAACGCCTGGGGCTGGTCGGCCGCAACGGCGTGGGCAAGAGCGTGCTCGCGCAAATACTCGCGGGCCGCCTGCCCGCCGACGGCACGGTAGTGCGCAGCGGCCGCGTCCACCTCGTCGCCCCACCGCTGCTGCCACAGGACAGGCGCAGTGTCGGCGAGGCGATGGGTCTCGGCCTGGTGCTCGCAGCCGTGGAGCGGCTCGCCGCCGGGCGGGCAACGCCGGACGACATGGTCCTGGTCGATGGCCAGTGGGACTTGCCCGCCCGCGTGGCGCAGGCCCTGGCCGAAGCGGGCCTGCCCGGCTTGCAGCCTGCTGACGCGGTGGCCGGCCTGAGCGGCGGTGAGCGAATGCGCGTGGCCCTGGCCGGCGCCATGGCGGCCAACGCTCAAAGCGTCATCCTCGACGAGCCCAGCAATCACCTCGACGCCGAGGCCCGTGACTGGCTGTTGTGCTGGCTGCAAGCCGCCAAGAGCACCGTCGTGGTCGTGAGCCACGATCGGCAGCTGTTGCGCTGCGTGGACCGCATCGCCGAGCTGAGCCCGCGCGGCCTGGCCCTGTACGGCGGCAACTACACGCTGTACCGCGCCCAGCGAGACGGCCAGGCGTCAGCCGCCCGAGCGACCTTGCAACATGCCCGCGCGGAGCGCGACGCAGCGCTTGCCAAGCAGAGACGCGAACAAGACGCACGCCAGCGGCGGCAGGCACGCGGCCGCCGCATGGCACGCACGGCCAATCTGCCGGCGATGACGATCAACGGCCTTCGCGAGACCGCCGAAGCCACGGCCGCACGCGACGCGCAGCGCGATGCCGACAAGCGCCAGTCGCTGGACGGCGCCGTGCGCGCCGCCGCCGAGCGGGCGGAGCAGCCGCCCGCCGTCTTTCTGGCACTGCCCGCCAGCCGCGTGCCGGCCGACAAGCCGGTGCTGCAGCTGCAGGGGCTGCGCCTGCCGTACGTCGGTGGCCCGATCATCGATGCAACGCTCGTCGGGCCGGTACGCGTCGCCTTGACCGGCTCGAACGGCTGCGGCAAGAGCACGCTGCTGCGCGTGATCGCCGGAGCGCTTGCGCCGCAGCAAGGGAGCGCGACGACGCAGGTTCGAACCGCCGCGCTCGACCAGGACGGCGGCGACGCATTGCCGCCCGACAGCTCGCTGCTCGAGTGCCTGCGCACGCTAGCCTGCCCGCTGCCCGGCAGCGAACTGAGAACGCGCCTGGCCCAGCTGCGTCTCGACGCGGTGCGCGTGTTGCTGCCCATGGGCCTGCTCAGCGCAGGCGAACGCCTGAAGGCCGCGCTGGCTTGTGCCCTGTGGCGCAAGGAGCCGGCCCGGATGCTGTTGCTCGATGAGCCGACCAATCACCTCGATCTGGACACGACCCTGGTGTTGCAGCGTGCGCTGCAAGGTTTCGAAGGAGCGCTCATCGTCGCGTCGCACGATGTGGAATTCATCGAGGCGCTGCGGCCGACGCATCGGTGGGAGTGGCGAGACGGTCGGCTGGTGATGCGGCAATCCTCGATGGCCAGGGCGGCCCGCGAGTCCGTCCCGATGCGCCTCCAAAGTTGGCCGGCTCGGGCCGACCGTTGAAGATCAGGCAACGTGGGCCGGGCCTGCCGCATCCCTAGTCCGGACCCTTCCGTATCCCTACCAAGGGGGGCGCGGTCTGCCATTCGCGTTCCTATAGTGAAGTCTCTTGCTTCGGACATCAACAAGGAGTCTTGCCATGCTCGCCCGTTCTTCTCTCGTCTCGGCCCTGGCCCGTGCGGGTCTGACTTGTTTCCTGGGCCTGCTGGCGCATGGCGCCCAGGCGGTCGCTCTGAACGTGCCCGTTTCTCCCAGCCCCTTTGCCGACACGCCGCTCGGTGGCACGACGGTCGCCGCACGCCCTGAACTCGCAGGTACGGTGCTGCAGGATGTGCTGACGCCATTCAGCTTCAGCGGCGTCAGCGGCACCGTACAGAACCGTGTCGTGCGTGAAACCGGCACCGGCACGCTCGACTTCTACTGGAAGGTCGATGTGACCGGCTCGGATACCGGCGCGGGTGTCAGCGCGTTCCGCCTGGCCGATTTTGGCTACAGCAACATCAACGATGCCGACTGGCGCATCGATGGCCTCGGTACGGTCGGCGCCGATACCGCGCGGCTCTTCAATGTGGCCAATAACCCGACGGGTGACATCAACTTCTTGTACGGGAATGGCATCGCGCTCAATCAATCGTCGAAGTTCTTCTTTCTGCACACGAATGCCACTGAATACAGTCTCTCGGCCACGTACGACTTGTTGACCACGGGTGCTCAACATCTGTCGGGCTCTTTCTCGACGTTTGCGCCGGCGCCAGTGCCCGAAGCTTCGACGTTTGCCATGCTGGGCCTTGGCCTGCTGGGTGTTGGCTTGATGCGCCGCAGCCGTCGCTATGATGCCTGCGGCCGCAAACTGCCGGCCCATCAAGGGAGTGCGAGTGAGGGTGTTGTCCGACGAGCCGGGGAGGCTCGCGCGTAGCGCGCGTTTGGGATTCGAGGTCTCGGCGGCATTCATGCTGCTGGCCAGTTGTGGCGGAGGCGGAGGCAGCAACACCGACCCGAGCACCGGGCTCGTCGCCTCCAGCAGCGTAGCGCAGCACTGCGCGGCGCCGCGAAGCGGCAGCTCGGACATCCTGGGCACGGTTCTCGACGAGAAGAACTGGGTTCGTTCGTGGACCGACGAAACCTACCTCTGGTATCAGGACGTGCGCGCACTGAGCGCGTCGACGCTCAACGCGGGCAACTACGCGACGGCCATCGACTACTTCGACGTGCTCAAGTCGCCGCAGTTCACCGCTTCAGGCAAGGCGAAGGATCATTTCCATTTCGTCTACGACACGCCGACCTGGGTCGCGCTGTCGCAAAGCGCCGTGTCCTACGGCTACGGGTTCGAGATCGCGCTGATAGCCAGCACGGCGCCGCGCCAGGCGCTCGTGGCCTACACGAGCCCGGGCACACCGGCGGCGACCGCCGGCCTCGCGCGCGGTGCGCAGATCCTCACGGTCGATGGTGTTGATCTGGTCTACGACAACACCCAGGCCGGTATCGATACGCTGAACGCCGGCCTGTTTCCAGACGCCGCCGGCACCCACACATTCACGGTGCTCGATCCGGGTGCGAGCACGCCGCGCAGCGTGCAGTTCACGGCTGCGGCGCTGGCCCAGGCCACGGTGCGGAACGTCAAGACCCTGCCGGCACCGAACCAGACTGTCGGCTACATGCAGTTCAACGACCACCTCGCCACCTCCGAGGCGGAGCTCGTGAATGCGATCAACCAGCTCAAGGCCAGCGGCGTCACCGACCTGATGCTGGACCTGCGCTACAACGGCGGCGGTTATCTCGACGTCGCGAGCGAGCTCGCCTACATGATTGCCGGCCCCACGCCGACCAATGGCCAGGTCTTCGAGCGGCTGACCTTCAACGACAAGAATCCATTCCAGCGCACGGCCGAGCAGTCCGTGACGCCGTTCCACGCGAGCGCGCTCGGGTTCTCGGTCGCCCGCGGAACGGCCTTGCCGACGCTGAACCTGCCGCGCGTCTTCGTGCTCGTCGGCGCCGGCACCTGTTCGGCGAGCGAGGCCATCGTCAACGGCCTGCGCGGCGTCGGCGTGCAGGTCAACCTGATCGGTGCCACGACCTGTGGCAAGCCATACGGCTTCTATCCGCAGGACAACTGCGGCACGACCTATTTCTCGATCCAGTTCCGCGGCGTGAACCAGCTCGGCCAGGGCGACTACGCCGACGGCTTCATTCCGACTTGCGCGGCGTCCGACGACTTCACGCACGCGCTGGGCGACCCGGCCGAAGGGCGCCTGGCCGCCGCACTGAGCTATCGCGCGAACGGCGTGTGCGCGCCGGCCATGGCGCAAGCGCAGGGGCTGCGCCCATCGGCCGCGCTGGCCGGGCCGACGCTGGTGCGGCCACCGCTGCGCGAGAACCGGATCTACCGGCAGCGGTGACCGGCGACGGTTGTCGAAAGCGCGGCGCTTGCGCCTTTGTCGGGCCGCAGGGTAGGGCAGAGAGAGGGGTTCATGTGCGCACGCCAGGCGCTCGCGCACTGTCCAGACAGACCCGCAACGGACTGGCTTTGAGGCTGCTGTTCGCGACCGGTTCTTGACGGCCAGGAGCCGACTGTGGCGACTGACCGCTTCGCGGCAAACTGAAGCGAACGCAAACGGATCACCCAAACGAGGGTGTCGCATAGGCCGCACCCACGGGCACGCGCCTGGAGGGACAGGGCCGTGTTCGTGGCGAGCAACGTGCCCGGACGCGCCAGAGCATCGATGCGACGAAACAGCGATTGTTTGGTTGGTATGTCCTCGAATGCTGCCGTCAGCGACGGCATCGCTCGACGCCAGTGCTCAATCGTCCACGGTCGCCATCAGGCGCGACAGCGCGCCGCCGCGCTAGCACCCGCACCGTCATTACATTTGATGAAGAACAGGCATTCGGGCGTTCGCGGCACGCAATGCGGTTTGCCTCAGCGACGCTCGTCGCACCACAAATCCTCTGCGCATTGCTAGACTCGGTCACAAGCGCACACACGATGCGTCCACCTGATGAATAGCGCAGAAGGAAGAGGCCGTGTGTGCAACCAGGACCCTCGTCACAAACGTCGTATTCGGTAATCCGCCCGCCGTGCGGCGTAGCCGGCCTACCAGATCCGACGTTGAGGCCCTCCGCCCTGGCACCGAGTCGCGCGTCGTGCGCCCGATGTCATGAGCATCGACCCTCTACTGATCGGCACAGGAGTCTTCCTTCTGGTTTCCACGCTCGTGGTCATCCTGGTCGCCAGAGTGACCGCGAGCTACCTTGCAGACAACGACGATGCCGAGGCTGCTCTCGAAGAGAGTATCCCGGCGGAGCTAGTGCCGTTGAAGGGGAACAAGTCCGAGTCTGCGCCCAAGGATGGTGCGTTGGAGCAGCTATCGCACGACGAGCAAGATCCTGATCTGCACCAGCTTGTGGCACATCACGATGAAACCAGCGATCAGATCAAGCGGCACAGAAACCTCCTTCTGGTCTTCATCACGACTGTCGCGGTGATCATCGCCCTTGCCCTTGTCGCCCGGGCTCTGCTGACGATCTTCGCTTACTCCACAGATGCCAAGAACCTCATCGAACTCTCCAGAGACTCGACGTTCTGGCTGTCGATCATCGGCGTCGGGGCGTTCATGCAAGCATTTGCGGCGACGCTCCTCTATTCGCTGCAGTCTTTTTCAAGGCAGGCGAGACATTCCTTCGGTGCGTTGTCCAGAATTCACAGCGTCAAGGTTGCCTTGCGATTGATAGATGGTCTCCCCGCGGTGGATGACCCTGCCCAGTCTGCAGAGCGGGACAGGGCAAAACTTGAACTGATACGGCTCCTCCCTGTCGATGGGCTTGACAGCGCGCCCGAAAGCGCGACCAAGGCCGCCAAGCTGATAAGTAGCATGAGCGCGGCTGCCGAGCGCGTAGCGGGAGGAAGGGACAAGTCATGAAGAAGGACGCCGCAATCAAGCCAATGGTGATCGCGGTCTGGACACTGGTCGCGCTTTGCGTGGTGTTCACCTGCTTGGTCCTCTACACACAGGTCTTTCGTCGGGACGCCCCGCCGCCGACTCCAACACCTACACCCAAGCATCCGAAAAGGGAGTTCGGTCGATCAGCGTCCGACCTGCGAAACTGCTTCCGCGAATCGCTCAAGGGCTGCGACAAGATCGTTGTTCGTGCCCTTGCCGGCGTGGGACCCTATGCCGTCCTCGGGGCGGACAATCGATGGACCGGCCTCGACATCGAGTTGGCGCAGGTCATCGCGCAGGAGATATTTGCCGACGGCGGCAGCATCGATGCCAGCAAGCTGCAGTTTGTGCGCGCAAATACGCCTGCGGAGCGCCTTCAACTGCAGGCGAATATCGACGTTGACTTCTCGGTCGGAGCGATCACGGACGACGTTTCAAGCGGGGCGGGGTCACGTCGCGCCACGTACAACGTCGACTTCGTAAGGAGCCACGCGCTCGACACCTACTCGATAGCGCTGATGGCCGGTGCCTGGCCGGCGGCGCCGGCGGAGTTCTGCAGTCCCGCGTTTGCGGATTTGCGGAACACCATCGTCGAGTTGCAGGACGCGACGGGTACTTACGAGAAGTATCGAACGCTTTGTCCGCCGATCGTCGGCTCTCGCCGGGTGCCCAAGGTGTTGAGCGCGGATAGCAAGCCAACTTCGGTACCTGCGGCTATAGAGGGCCTTGGGACGCTGGACAGGTCCTTCCTCATGTTGGACTCGGCCGTACTCATCTACGGTGGGCAAGGCAACAAGGCACTCACTCTGCTTCGCAATAAGTCCGGAGCGCCATCCAACTGGCAGAAGATCGGATTCGTTGTGCGCCGCGACGAAGGCGGTTGGAAACAGCTAATCGAGGAGTCCTTGGAGAAAGCCAGAGCGAGCGGGCGACTGGAGCCCATTTGCCAGCAGTACCAGCGCTTCTTCGTCGAGGACAAGCTTCTGATATGCAACAAGTCCTGGTCCTAGAAGGTACGTGCAACGAGCGGAGGTGGGCATGAGGCAAACTGGTGCGCCAACTAGTTTCAGTCCCTTGCGACGAAGCTTGGTGCTTGGCGCGAGCGCATCTCTCGCTGTCGGATGTGAAAGGCGTGAGCAGAGTCAGGGATTGCCACCAGCGGACGCGCCCAGATCGGATACGCCGTCTCCGCTGGAGTTCGGATTCAATGTTTTGGCTTTTCTGGTTGACCATCCGTTCATCAAGTTCATTGCCTTTCTCCGGTTGGTGCACGCAGCCAGCCAGTTGGTGCGGGATGGGTTGGCCACGTACGACAAGGAGAGGAGCATCGTTGTCTTCCGGGCGAGGAATGAAGGTGTGACTGGATGGGTCGGCACCGCCCAGGACGCTCGGTCGACGGCTGGCTACTTCTCAGTGCCGGCTCGGGCTTCTAGCCCGGCTCGGACCATTGAGTTTGATCGTGATGTCTTCTTGGGCGCCTCAGGCATTCGATACGGGGACTCGGAGCAAGTATCCCAGTTCGATGATCGCCTGCGCGCGGCATACAGCGACTGTTCGACTGAAGTCGAAATGAGCCAGGAAAGCCGGCATCCGCAGAAGCTGTTGCTGCGCGCGAAGTGCATGTCCGACAGAGGATTTTCGAACCCCATGACGATGGATGACTACCTTGATATCAAGTACACCAGGTATGTCTAGGAGCCTCTGTCCCGTCGCAGTTCTATGCGCTGGCTTTCTACTCTTGGCGTGCCAAACGCCGGCACCCCAGTACCCATGCCGCGGTGTGTGCCTGCAGCAGTACCAGGTCGTCCTCCAGGAGTGCGAGTCGTTTCACTCCCGAGAGACAAGGTTGCCGCTCAAGGACGAACTTGTGGCTCGATGCATCATGAAAGGTGGGTTCCCCAATGGGCAGCAATCGTGTAGCGACAGGTGCGCTGCGGAGCGGTAGCACCTCGACGCAACGTCGATGAGCGGGCCGAATGAACGCTCTCGCGCTGCTTTCGCTCGTCGCTACCTGGACTCAGATGGGGTCATCGGTCAAGAAGCCGATTGTGGTTGTTGCGTATGGCAACGCTGCGGGAACGGTTCAGACTGAAGCGCGCGAACTGAGTCATCACGACGTCGGAATGGTGGGAAATCGGGAGATGCCACATGCATACCGCTGCTACCGTAGCCCTTGCCGCAGCCCTGTTCAATGACAAGGGGCTACGCTCAGTCCGCCCGGCCCACTTCGTCACTCATGCCATCATGAAAAGAGCCGTGCCACTCGGGCCTTCGTTGGTAGCCATTATTGTCTTATTGGCGTTGTCTGCGTGCTCCACGCTTCACACGCACAAAGTCGGAGATCGCATCGTTCCGGATTCCGGTTACAGCTGGGTGGACGCAACGGAGAAGAAAGTTCAATGGCAGCCTGGGAGTGCACACCCGACCATTGCTCATATTCTTGCGGCACGCGACGAAGGAAAATGGGCAACAACTCCGGGTTACGTCTTTGCTCGCACCGAAGGTTTGGAGGTGGCCTGGAAATCGGGGCTGCGATTTGACCGTTATCCGAACATAACGTCATCGAATGTCGAAGGCTCTTTTGATGCCGATCCCGGTTACGTCCTCGTTGGGAAGACCTTGCTTGCGACCTGGACCCCAGGGCTGCCGCATCCTTCGACACCTCATATCGTTGCCGCGACCAATGAACAAGGTTGGATTCCTGCCGAAGGCTATGTTTGGGTTGATTTCCCTGCAAGTATGACTGTAATCTGGCAGCCAAATCAGAAAAATCGTCAGCATGCGCATGTCGTCAGCGGTGATCAAGAAGGGCAATGGGTGCCCGAAGCCGGATACAGATTTATTAACCCCAAGGCCAATTGGCTTGTGGAATGGATCCCCGACAGTCCTAGTCCGACCCGGCCGCATCTGGTCGCAGGTGACGAAGAGGGCAAGTGGAAACCAGCTGATGGCTACGCCTGGGGTCTGGACAAACAGATCGTTTGGCAAGCCGATCAGCCGAGTCGTCTTTACGCCCATGTTTTTTCCGGGAAGGACGAAGGATCGTGGGTTACTGAACCTGGCTATTTTTTTGTTGATAAACAGACGAGCTGGGCAACGCACTGGAAGGTTGATATCCCTCATCCAAGAATTGCGCATATCGTGACCAGCCCAAAAGAAGGTGTGTGGATTCCCGCTGACGGGTATGCTTGGGTTGATTCATCAAAAGGTGCCCAGGTGGTCTGGAGTCCAGGAATGCCAAGCCGTCGTTATCCCAATGTTCGAGCCTCTCCAGAGGAGGAAAAGTGGTTGCCGCAGGCTGGCTATAGGTTCCTAGATTCCAAAGTAAGTCTCGCCGTGGAACCGGTGGCGCCATTATCCACAGCTTCTGGCTCGAACCCGGTTGTAGAGTGCGCGAAAGGCGCAGGAGTTGGTGTTGTTGCGGGTTTAATAATTCATGGTATCGCGCTTGTGGCGGACGCATTTGGCTGTGCCGGAATGTGCACGACCGCAGCGGCAACAGTGACATTCCCGTCGGTGGTTAGTAGTGCAGCCACTGGTTGCGCAATGGGCGCCGCCCGGAGTGCGCTGCAATAGCAATGACGGCGGCACCGAGGGCGTCGCCAAGCGCAACGTGCGTTGGACATTTGTGCGCGACAATGTGCCTGCGTGGTGTGCCGCCAAGCTGCATGATGCATCGCGCGCCGCGAGTTCGCGCGTGTCTGCTTTGCGGCAACGAGTTCAGGACAGCGGGCGTCTCTTCAGGGTCGTCAAGCGTCCTACGACCTGCCAACTGAGTTGCCAGAAAGCCAGCGTAGAGGCGGAGTCGCGCGCTACGAGAAGTTGTCCGTCGCGGCGGCGCGGATTGCGGCGTGATGGAGCAATCACGTGCGAGTGCCGTAGCGAGTCCGTATCACTGACGCCCGAGCAACCAGGGCCGAAGTGGCTTCATGGCTTCCCGTTGCGTTGCATGTTCATCGCGCGCAACCCATTGATTACCATGCACAAACCGCGTCGCAGTGATCAAACTGGGCGTCTGGACCGACAAAGAGAAGATTAGTGCAATCAAATCAACCACATAACCCCTGGCGCCTGTCGGTCGCGCCGATGATGGACTGGACCGACCGCCACTGCCGCTACTTCCACCGCCTGATCACGCGGCGCACGCGGCTGTACACCGAGATGGTGACCACCGGCGCGCTGCTGCATGGCGACGTGCCGCACCACCTGGACTTCAGCGCCGAAGAGCACCCGGTGGCGCTGCAGCTCGGCGGCAGCGAGCCGGCCGACCTGGCGGCTTGCGCGAAGCTGGCGGCGCAGTGGGGCTACGACGAGGTCAACCTGAACTGCGGCTGCCCGAGCGAACGCGTGCAGCGCGGCGCTTTCGGCGCCTGCCTGATGGCCGAGGCGCCGCTGGTGGCCGACGGCGTGAAGGCCATGCGCGACGCCGTCGACCTGCCGGTGACGGTGAAGCACCGCATCGGCATCGACCGCGGCGAAAGCTACGACTTCGTGCGCGACTTCGTCGGCACCGTGGCCGAACGCGGCGGCTGCAGCGTCTTCATCGTGCATGCGCGCAATGCCTGGCTGAAGGGCCTGAGCCCGAAAGAGAACCGCGAGGTGCCGCCGCTGCGCTACGAGATGGTCTACCGGCTGAAGGCCGACTTCCCGGCGTTGACCATCGTCATCAACGGCGGCGTGACGACCGACGCGCAGATCGCGCTACACCTGCAGCATGTCGACGGCGTGATGGTCGGCCGCGAGGCCTACCACCACCCGTGGACGATGGCCAGCTGGGACGCCCGCTTCTTCGGCGACGCGCCGCTGGCGCGCGAGCGGGCCGAGGTCGAGCAGGCCATGGTCGCGTACATGAGCCGTCCGCGCGACGAGCCCTGGAGCCATGCATCGCGCCACATGCTCGGCCTGTGGCACGGCACGCCCGGTGCGCGCCGCTGGCGCCAGGTGTGGTCGGACCACCATTTGAAGCACGAATTACCGGCCACGGTGCACCGCCTGGCACGCGCGCCGGGGCGTGCGGTCGCCGCATAATTTCACGCAACATGGACAACAAGCATCCACCCCGACTGGCCATCATCGGCGGCAGCGGCCTGTACGACCTGCCGGGGCTGACCGACACGCGCTGGGTCGCCGTCGACACGCCCTGGGGCGAGCCGTCCGACGAGATCTTCCTCGGCCGCCTCGCCACCGAACAAGGTGTCGCCGAACTGGCCTTCCTGCCGCGCCACGGCCGCGGCCACCGCATCCCGCCGAACGAGGTCAACTACCGCGCCAACATCGCAGCGCTGAAGCTGCTGGGCGCCACCGACGTGCTGTCGCTCAGCGCTGTCGGCGGCCTGCGCGCCGACCTGCCGCCCGGCACCTTCGCCATCGTCGACCAGTACATCGACCGCACGGTGGCGCGCGCCAGCAGCTTCTTCGGCAGCGGCCTGGTGGCGCATGTCTCGCTGGCCGACCCGGTGTGTTCGCGCCTCGGCGACCACCTGCAGGCCACGCTCGCCCGGCAAGGCGTGCCCTTCGTGCGCGGCGGCACCTACCTGACGATCGAAGGCCCGCAGTTCTCGACGCGCGCCGAGTCGCACCTGTACCGTTCGTGGAACTGCAGCGTCATCGGCATGACCAACATGCCCGAGGCCAAGCTGGCGCGTGAAGCCGAGCTCTGCTACGCGTCGGTCAGCATGGTCACCGACTTCGATTGCTGGCATCCGGCGCACGACGCGGTGACGGTGGACGCGGTGATCAAGGTGCTGCTCGGCAACGTGCAGAACGCGCGCGGCCTGGTGTCGGCGCTGGCCGGCGCGGTGGCGGCAGATGCGAACGGCGCCGCGTGCGCCTGCCGCCATGCGCTCGACAACGCGATCATGACGGCACCCGAAGCGCGCGACCCGGCGATGCTGCAGCGGCTGCGCGCCATCGCCGCCCGCGTGCTGCCGCCATGAAGGTGAATGGCCAGGCGCTGCGGCCGATCCGCGCGCTGCCGTCGCGCGATGCGGTCGAGGTCATCGACCAGCGGCTGCTGCCGCACCGGCTGCACATCGAACGCCTGGAAACGCCGGCGGCGGTGCACGACGCGATCCGCCAGATGTGGGTGCGCGGCGCGCCGCTGATCGGCGCCAGCGCGGCCTACGGCCTGGCGCTGCAGATGAATCGCGATGCCGGCGACAACGCGCTCGAAGAAGCCGCAGCGCTGTTGCGACAGGCGCGGCCGACCGCGGTGAACCTGGCTTGGGCCATCGAACGGATGCTGCGCGTGCTGCGGCCGCTGCCCGCGGCGGCGCGCCGCGACGCGGCCTGGGCCGAGGCCCAGGCCATCGCCGAAGACGACGTGCGCGTCAACCGCGCCATCGGCGAGCACGGCCTGGCTCTGCTGCAAGCCATCGCGGCGCGGCGGCCGGGCCCGGTGCGCGTGCTGACGCATTGCAATGCCGGCTGGCTGGCGACGGTCGACTGGGGCACGGCGACCGCGCCGATCTACCTGGCGCACGAGCAAGGCCTGCCGCTGCAGGTGTGGGTCGACGAGACCCGGCCGCGCAACCAGGGCGCCAGCCTGACGGCCTGGGAGCTCGGGCAGGCGGGCGTGCCGCACACGCTGATCGCCGACAACGCCGGCGGCCACCTGATGCAGCGCGGCGAGGTCGACATCGTCATCGTCGGCTGCGACCGCGTCACCGCGCGCGGCGATGTCTGCAACAAGATCGGCACCTACCTGAAGGCGCTGGCGGCGCAGGACAACGGCGTGCCGTTCTACGCTGCGATGCCGCTGTCGACGCTGGACCCAAGCCTGCACGACGGCCTGGCCGAGATCCCGATCGAAGAACGCAGCGCGCGCGAGGTGACGCACATCGCCGGGCGCGCGGCCGGCGGCGACATCGTCGAAGTGCAACTCGTGCCCGATGGGACGACGGCCGCGAACCCGGCCTTCGACGTCACGCCGGCGCGCCTGGTCAGCGGCCTGATCACCGAGCGCGGCATCGTCGCGGCCAGCGCCGAAGGCCTGGCGGCGTGGACCCGACCATGATCGATCTCGAGCTGCGCCAGCAGGCGGTGGCGGCGATTGCCCGGCTCGACGCCCTGGGCCTGAACCGCGGCAGCACCGGCAACCTGAGCCACCGCGCCAGCGAAGGTGGGTTCTGGATCACGCCCACGGGCACGCCACCGGAAGACATCACGCCCGACAGCCTGGTCTGGCTCGGCGACGACGGCGCGCTGAAGCGGGGCGACTGGGCACCGTCGACCGAGTGGCCGTTCCACCGCGCCATCTACCGGGCGCGGCCGGACTTGCATGCCGTCGTGCACATGCATTCGCCGCACGCCACCGCGCTGGCCTGCCTGCGCCGCGAGCTGCCGGCCTTCCACTACATGGTGGCGGTGGCCGGCGGCGACAACGTGCCGTGCACGCCGTACCACTTGTTCGGCACCGAGGCCTTGTCGCTGGCGGTTGGTGCCGCGTTCAAGGACCGGCAGGCCTGCCTGATGAGCAACCACGGCCTCGTCGCCGGCGGTGCCTCGCTGGCGCAGGCGATGAAGGTCGCGGTCGAGGTCGAGGCGCTGTGCGGCATCTACCTGCAGGCACTCGCCGTCGGCGAACCAACCCTGTTGTCGGCGGCCGAGATGGCCGAGGTCATCGAACGCTTCAAGAGTTACGGCCGCGCCAGGGCCTCGCGCAGCAGCGCATAGACCTCGGCATGGCTGAGCAAGGCCATGTGGTTGCAGCCGTAGACCACCGCCTGGCGCTCGGGCGCAAACGCCAGCTGGCGCGCCGCATCCTTGTGGCGGCCCAGCGCGCTGGCCACCGGCACCAGGCCGTCGCCGATCAGCCGCGCCTTGACGCTGCCACCTTGCGGGCCGGTGTTCGCGGCAATGGCGTGGCAGCGCGGCCGCGACGGCAGCGGCACGGCTTGCCGCGGCTGGCCTTCGACGACGCAGCCGTGGCGCAGGTCGGTGATGCCGGCGCTGCGCAGCTTGCCCAGGCGCGCGAACGGCGCGGCGTACGGTGTCGCTTCGAGCAGCACATCGACGCCATGGCCGGCGCGTTCCAGCGGCGCGCCGTGGTGCGGCGTGCCGAGGAAGACGACGTCGTCGACACGCGCCGGCCAGCGGCAGCCGGCCAGCGCGCCGTGGTGCAAGGCGCTGCGCGCCACCAGGCCGCCCATGCTGTGGCCGAGCAGCACCAGCCGCTCCACCGGCAAAGGCCAGTTGGCTAGCAGTTGCTCCAGCAGGCCGGCCAGCTCGCGCCCGTTGGCGCCGATCGGCAGGCCGCTGTTGTAGTGCAGGTAGACCGGCGTGAAGCCGAGGTCGCGGGCCAGCGCCGCGCCGTGGTCGTGGCCGTCGCGCGTCCATTGCAGATCGTTCATGCACAAGCCGTGCAGCAGCACCAGCACGCGGCCATTGGCGGCGGGCAGGGCGGCGGCCAGTGCGCTGCGGTCATCGAGCGGCAGTGCCGTCCCAGCGCTGCGAAAGGCCATGCCGATCGCCAGCGGGTTGGCGCTGGCCGCGAGATGGTCGCCGAGCACGCCGTTCAGCGCGGCGACGACGGCCTCGCGCTCGCGGCTGCTGTCGGCCGTGCTCAGCGCTGGCGTCAGCAGGCCGAGCAGCGCGTCGACGCTGCCGCCGACCAGCCGCGTCACGCCGCGGATGCTCTTGTAGACCAGCCCGGTGATGCCGCGCGTGCGCCCGGCCTCGCCGCTGGCCGGCACGCCAGGCAGCCGCGCGATGCGCTCGTGCATCGCCTCGACCAGGTCGGTGAGCCCGGCCGTCGCTTCGGCGGCCAGGCGCACGGCGCCGCGCAGGTCGGCGCTGCGCACAGGCAGGCGCCGCTTCATGGCCGCACGCGCAGCAGCGCGGCGTGCAGGTCGGCCCAGCGGATCGGCTTCGGCAGGTAGTCGTCGAAGCCGGCCGCCAGGCAGCGTTCGCGGTCGGACTCGAAGGCCTCGGCGGTGATGGCGATGAAGTGCCGCGCCGGCACGCCACGCTCGCTTTCCAGGCGGCGTGCCGTCTTCACCGCGGTGAAGCCGTCCATCACCGGCATCTCGCAGTCCATCAGCACCAGGTCGAATCCGCCTTCGGCCGCGGCCAGCGCCTGCAGCGCGGCTTCGCCGTGCTCGACCAGCGTGGCCTCGCAGCCCAGCCGCTGCAGCATGGCGTGCAGCACTTCGCGGTTGACCGGGTTGTCTTCGGCCACCAGCACGCGCAGCGGGCCGCCGGCGGGCAGCACCGGCAGCGCGCCGTCGGCCGGTGCCTGCGCCGCCGCGGCCAGCGGCAGCTCGAGTTCGATGCTGAATTCGCTGCCGCCGCCGGCGCCGTCGGCAAGCGTCAGCGTGCCGTTCATCGCCTTCACGAGCTGGCGGCAGATCGCCAGCCCCAGGCCGGTGCCGCCGAAGCGCCGCGTCGTCGAGCTGTCGGCCTGGACGAAGGGCTCGAAGATGCGCTCGCGCTGTTCGGGTGCGATGCCGATGCCGCTGTCGCGCACGACGAGCCGCAGCCGCGCCGCGCCACTGACACCGCCGGCATCGGCGCGCAGCGTCGCCGCGACTTCGACCTGGCCCTGGGCGGTGAACTTCAGCGCGTTCGACACCAGGTTGGTCAGCACCTGGCGCAGGCGCAGCGCGTCGCCGAGCAGCGGCGTCGCGGCGGCGGCGTCGATGCGCGCGACCAGGCGCAAGCCCTTGGCGCGCGCCGCTTCGCCGAACAGGTCGACGACGTCGGCCACCAGGTCGGACGGCACGAAAGGCAGCCGGTCGATCTGCAGGTGGCCGGCCTCGATCTTGGAGAAGTCGAGCAGGTCGTTGACGATGGCCAGCATCGCGTCGGCCGAGCGGCGCACGGTCTGCAGCCGGTTGCGCGACGGCGGCGGCAGCTCGTCGCGCAGCAGCACGTCGGTCATGCCGATGACGCCGTTCATCGGCGTGCGGATCTCGTGGCTCATGTGGGCCAGGAAGCGGCTCTTGGCGTGGTTCGCGGCTTCGGCCTGTTCCTTCGCGGCGCGCAGGTCGGCGGTGCGTTCGCGCACCGTGGCTTCGAGTTCGTGGCGGTGCTGCTCGATCTGGTCGAGCATGGCGTTGAAGCGGTCGACCAGGTCGCCGAGCTCGTCGTTGCTGGCGCGCTGCGCCCGCCGCGCGGCACCGCCGCCGCCGATCGAACGCGCGATGTCGGCCAGCTCTTCGATCTGGCCCAGGCTGCGGCGCAGCAGCAGAGCCGCTGCGCCCAGCGCCAAGGCCAGCGCCGCGGCCAGCGCGCCGAACAGCGGCAGCGCCTGCGCGCGCCACAGGGTGGCGCTGTCCGGCACCGCCACCTGCACGCGCAGATGGCCGACAAGCTGGCCGTCCAGCTGCACCGGTTGCTCCAGCGTCTGCGACGCGTCGCGCCCGGCCGGCAGCAGCGTCGCAGCGCGGAACTCGGCGAAGTGCCGGCCCTCGCCGTCGAGCAGCTCGACCCGGCGCACCGCGTCCTGCGTGCGCAGCGCCGACAGCGTTTCGGCGGCGGCCTTCGGGTTGCCGAAGACCAGCGCCGCCGCCGTGCCTTCGGCCATCACCGCGGTCAGCGCGCCGAGTTCGCTGCGCATCGCCTGCTGCTGCTGCGCCACCTGGCGCGACACCTGCCAGCCGGCAAAGCCGAGCAGCCCGCAAGCCAGGCTCAGTGCCAGCAACACGGCCACCTTGTAGCGCAGCGGCAGGCGCAGCCCGGGTCGGGTGGCCTTGGAAGGCAAGGGCAGCGGTGCGTGCATGGCGCTCACCGCGGCACCGTGTCGACCGCGCGCGCCAGGCGCAGCAGCTGCGGCGCCAGCACCAGCCGCGAACGCGTCGCCGAAGGCAGGCTGATGTCGAACTGCATCAGCCGGTCGCCGAGCAGCAGATGGATCATGCCGCCGTGCGTGAGGAAGGCCGGTGCGTCGCCGACCGTCAGCGTCGGCTGTCCGGCCACGCTGCGCAGCAGGCGCTCGGCTTCGGCGGCCTGGGCGGCGCCGACATAGAGAACGTCGCAATCGTTCGCCTCCTGCAGCCGCTGCACGCGCGAGACGCGCAGCGGCCGGCCCTGCACCGCCAGGCCTTCGGCCTGCGCGAAGGCGGCGAATTGCGGGTCGCCGGTGGCCACGCACAGGCGCAGCGGCTCGGCCGGCCGGGCCGGCGCCGGCCACGAGGTGTAGCGCGCGAAGTTGATCGTGAACGCGACGCGCATGCGCTCCACCGACACGCTGTCGGACTCAGCCGACGCGCCGCCCGCCGGCAGGCCGGCCAGGCACAGCAGCGCCAGCCAGTGCCGCAGCGTCTTCATGCCGGCGCCCATGACAGCCACAGTCGCAGGCTGCGTTCGGATTCGAAGCGCAGGGCGCCGGACTCGGCCGGGCCGTACAAGGACAGCCGGCGGTGGTTCAGCTGCTGCAGCGTCAAACCGGCTTCGAGTTCGCGGCCGATGCGCTGCCGGTAGCTCAGATCGAGCCGGCCCATGCCCGGCACGCCGGCTGCCGGCAGCGCCGTGCGGGCGTTCAGCGTGGCGTCGACGCGGCGCTGCTCGTCGAGCTTGTAGCTGCCCACCAGCACCAGGCGCTGGCGCGGCACGGCGCCGAGATAGGCCATGCTGTCCGGCCCCGGCACGCGGGTGTCGCTGTTCTTCAGGCGCGCGTGGGCCAGGGACCAGGCGGCGCTCAGGTCCCAGGCGTCGCCCGGCCGCCAGCGCAAGTCGAACTCGGCACCGGTGACGATGACCGGCAGGTGCTGGGCCATGCTGCCGGTGGGCGGCGGCAGGCCGTCGCGGTAGTGCTGCCAGTACAGCGCGCCGCTCCAGCGCCAGGCCAGCGACGGCTGTCCGTGCAGGCCGAATTCGAGCGACGGCACGCCGCGCTCAGCGGCCGGAGCCGGGCCGCGCGGTGGCGGGCTCGGCCCTGGGCCTGGGGCCGGGCCTGGCGGCGGCGGTGGTCCTGGTGGCCCCGGCGGTGGCGGCGGCGGGCCGCCGCCGGGCGGGCTGCCGGGGTCGCCGGGCGGGGGTGCGCGGCGCGGCCCGCCGCCGCCGGTGACCTCGGCTTCGATCGGCTCGTTCGCCGACACCGCGGCCGCCATCCACAGCGTCAGCCGCGACGACAGCGCATAGCGCAGCCGCAGCGCCGGCGACAGCGTGGTGCCGCCGCCGTCGGCATGCTCGACCTGCGCGGCGCCGGTGACGGCGGCGCGTTCGTCGTCGAAGTGCCACTCGTCCTGCACGAAGGCGCGCAGGTTGTGCGACTCGCGTTGCGGCGCCGGCCCCGATGTGCTGCCGCGCTCGCGCTGCGTGGCCCAGGTCGCCGCACCACCCAGCTGCAGCTCGTGCCCGGACAAGCGCCACAGCCGCTGAGCTTGCAGGTCGAGCACGTCACGCTGCAGGTCGTAGGCGCCGCCGAGCTGCGAGCGGCTGGACTGCAGCGCGGCACTGAGCTCGCGGCTGCCGCCGGCCACGTCGGGCTGCGTCCAGCGCAGGCCGAGCTGGCTTTGCGCGATGCGGTAGCGCTCGCGGTGCGCCCGCTGCGGGCTGCCGTCGGCCACGTCGTAGCCGCCATCGCTCTGGCGAAAGTCGGCATCGACGAGCAGCTCGCCGGCGTCGGCCAAGGCCCGCCGCGCAGCGCCGCCCAGCGCCAGCAGCGTGGCGTTGTCCCAGTCGTCGCGGCCTTGCAGCGGCTGCGAGCCGGGCTGGCGCCGGGCGCTGGCCCACAGCGACGGTGTCCAGCCGTCGCCGGCTGCCGGTGCGCCGGCCCAGCGCACGGCGCTGTCCAGCGCGCCGCTGCTGTCGACCTGCAGCGTGGCGGCCTGGCCGGGGGCGTGCCGGGTCACGATGTTGATGACGCTGTTGACCGCGTGGCCGCCCCAGACCGCGCTGCCGGCGCCGCGCAGCACCTCGATGCGGTCGACCAGGTCCAGCGGCAGGTCGAGCAGTTCCCACTGCACGCCGCCGAACAGCGGCGAATACTGCGAGCGCCCGTCGAGCAGCACCAGCACGTTGCGCGCGTAGCGCGAGCTGCCGTCACCGCGAACGGCCACGCTGGCCAGGCGGCCGTTGTAGCGCTCCACCGACAGCCCCGGCACCTGGGCCAGCACGTCGAGCACCGTGCGCGCGCCGCCGCGCTGCAGGTCGGGCCCGGCGACGACGCTCACCGCGCCGGCCAGATCCTGCACCGCCTGGACGCGCCGGCCCAGCGTGGTGACCTCGGTTGCGAGCAGGTCCTCCAGCGGGCGGTCGAGCAGCGGCGCCGGCGCCTCGGCCGCCCTCGAGCGCGCCGAGCCGAGCGCGAAGGACAGGCACAGGATCGTTGCGAACCAGCGTCTGGGGCCCGTCATGCGTTGCACACCCTCACTGGCCCGATAGCGAACCAAGGCCCGATGATAGTCAGCGGCCGCCGCTGCCGGCCATTGGGGGCGCCATCAGGGCGGCGCTGCGCGCCGGGCCGGCCAGGTGGCCAGCAGCAGGCCGGCCAGGGCCAGCGCGAAGGCCGCCCCGTGGCTGGCGCCGAATGGCTCACCGAGGAACAGCACGCCGACCAGCGCCGCGCTCACCGGCAGCATGACGCTGAACACCCCCGCCTGCGGTGCCGGCACATGCCGCAGGCCCTGCATCCAGAGCCAGACCGTGACCATGCTGGCCGCGATCGCGTAGAAGACGAGCAGGCCCCACGTCGGCGCCGACACGGCTGCAAAGTCGAAGCTCGCGGCCTGCCACAGGCCGAAGGGCGCAACCAGCGCCAGGCCCCACAGGTTGATCAGCGCACTGATGCGCCGCGGCGACACGTTGCCGGTCAGGCGCTTGCCGATGACGACGTAGCAGGCCTCGCAGACCACGGCACCGAGCAGCAAGAGGTAGCCCCACCACGGCGCCGCGGCGCTGGCCGGCCCGGCGGGGCTCTTGGCCAGCGCCAGCAGCGCGATGCCGGTAGCCGCGCAGCCGATGGCCGCCTGCACGCGTGGCGCGATGCGCTCGCCGAGGAACAGCCGCGACAGGATCGCCACCGCCGCAGGGATGGCCGCCATCACCACGCCGGCGGCCAGCGCCGACGTGGCCTGCACGCCGAACAGCATGCAGATCGAGAACAGGAAGTTGCCGAGGAAGCTTTCCCAGAACAGCAGCTTGCGGTCGTGCGCCGACAGCGGCGCGTCGCCAGCGCCGCGCTTCACCCAGTGCAGCATCGCGACGGCCGCGATGCCGAAGCGCAGCCCGGCGAGCAGGAACACCGGGAACACCGCGACGAGCAGGCGCGACAGGCCGACATAACAGCCGACGATCGCCATGCTCGCGGCCAGGCTGGCGTAGGCCAGCAGCGGTGGCGGCTTCATCGCCCGTCAGAACGCCGCGGCATAGCGCTCGAGTTCCCAGGCGCTGACGTGGCGCGCGTAGTCGGTCCACTCGGCCCGCTTCAGGCGCAGGAATTCGGCGGCCAGCGTCTCGCCCAACGCAGCCTGCACGACGGCGTCGCCTTCGAGCGCCGTGCAGGCCTGGTCCAGCGACTGCGGCAGCAAGGCGATGCCGCGCTCGCGCAGCTGCGCCAGCGACAGCGCGAACAAGTCGTCGGTGCAATCCGGGCCGGGGGCCAGGCCGCGGTCGACACCGTCGAGGCCGGCGGCGATCAGCGCCGCGGTGGCCAGGTACGGGTTCGCGCTGGCGTCGGGCAGCCGCCATTCGAAGCGACCGGGCAGGGTGCGGACCAGCGCGGTGCGGTTGTTCGGGCCGTGGGCGATGCAGGCCGGCGCCCAGGTCGTGCCCGACAAGGACTCGCCGACCGTCAGCCGCTTGTACGAGTTGACCGTGGGTGCGGCGATCGCGGCCAGCGCCGGCGCGTGAGCCAGCACGCCCGCGATGAAGCCGGGCTCGGCCAGGCAACGCTCGCCTTCCCACAACGAAACATGGAAGTGCAGGCCGCTGCCGGGCTGGTTGGCGAAGGGCTTGGGCATCATCGAGAAGACCATGCCGCGCTCTTCGGCCAGCGCGTGCGCCGCCAGCTTGAACAGCATCAGGTGGTCGCAGCTCGCCAGTGCTTCGGCGTAGGCGTAGTTCAGCTCGTACTGGCCGTGCGCGTCTTCGTGGTCGATCTGCAGCACGTCCAGGCCGCAGGCCGACAGCGCATTCGACAAGGCGTGCAGAAAGCCTTGCTGGCGCGGCAGCGACTTGAGGTCGTACGAAGGCTTGTCGAGGCGGTCGTGGTCGTCGGCCGGCAGCCACGCGGCGCCGTCGCGCTTGAGCAGGAAGAACTCGGGCTCGATGCCGATCTTCAAGGCCCAGCCGCGCTCGGCCAGGCGTGCGATGGCACGCCGCAGCACCTGGCGCGGGCAGGCATCGAAGGGCTGGCCATCGACGAAGCCGTCGCCGACGATGCGCGCCACGCCCGGCAGCCACGGCAGCGGCATGGCCGTGGCCGCATCGCCGCGCGCGTAGTACTCGGCGCGCGGGCCGGTGCGTGGCAGGCCGGTGCCCCAGATCGACGGCCCGGCAAAGCCGGCGCCGATGCCGAGCACGTCGTCCAGGTGCGCCAGCGGCACCAGCTTGCCTTTGGCCACGCCGTGCACGTCGGTGAACTGCACGAGCAGCGTGTGCACGCCAGCGGCGTGCAGCCGCTGCTGGAGGTCGCTCATGCCGGGTCGATGCGCAGCCAGGTCGTCTTCAACTCGGTGTACTTGTCGAAGGCGTGCAGGCTCTTGTCGCGGCCGTTGCCGCTTTGCTTGTAGCCGCCGAAGGGCACCGTGATGTCGTCTTCGTCGTACTGGTTCACGTGCACCGTGCCGGCACGCAGCGCACGGGCGACGCGGTGGGCACGGTTGATGTTGTCGCTCCAGACGCTGGCCTGCAGGCCGTAGCTGCTGTTGTTGGCCAGGCGCACGGCCTCGGCCTCGTCCTTGAAGCGGATCACGCTCAACACCGGGCCGAAGATCTCTTCGCGCGCGATCTTCATGCCGTTGGCGACACCGTCGAACACCGTCGGCTCGACGTAGTAGCCGCCGCTGTCGCCGCGCGCCTGCTGGCCGCCGACGACGCAGCGCGCGCCTTCGTCGCGGCCGGCGGCGATGAAACCCATCACCGTGCGCAGCTGCTGGTCGTCGACCAGCGCACCCATCACGGTGCCGGCGTCCAGCGGGTCGGCCGGCGCGTACTGCGGCGCCTGCGCGGCCACCAGTGCGACAAAGTCGTCGGCGATGCTTTCATGCACCAGCACGCGAGACGGCGCGTTGCAGCTTTCGCCCTGGTTGAAGAACATGCTGCCGGCCACCGTCTCGGCGGCGCGCTTGAGGTCGCCGAAGTCCGGGAACACCAGCACCGCCGACTTGCCGCCGAGTTCGTTGTAGACGCGTTTCAGGTTCGAGCGGCTGGCGTAGTCGAGCATGCGCCGGCCGACGCGCGTGCTGCCGGTGAAGCCGATGGCGTCGACGTCCATGTGCAGCGCCAGCGCTTCGCCGGCCTCGCCGCCATGGCCCGGCACGACGTTGAACACGCCCGGCGGGATGCCGGCCTCGACCGCCAGTTCGGCCAGCCGCAAGGCCGTCAGCGGGCTCTTCTCGCTGGGCTTCAGGACCACCGAGTTGCCGGCGGCCAGCGCCGGGCCCAGCTTCCACGACGCCATGATCATCGGGTAGTTCCAGGGCACGATGGCACCGATCACGCCCATAGCCTCGCGCGTGATGAGCGCCAGCGAGTTGGCGGCCGTCGGCGCGATCTCGTCGTAGATCTTGTCCACGGCCTCGGCGTACCAGGCGATGCAGCGCGCGGCGGACGGCACGTCGACGGCCAGCGAATGGCGGATCGGCTTGCCCATGTCCAGCGTTTCGAGCAGCGCCAGTTCGTCCTTCGCGGCCAGGATCTTGTCGGCGAAGCGCTGCAGGATCTTCTTGCGCACCGCCGGCGGCTTGCCGGCCCAGCGCTGGTCTTCAAACGCGGCGCGTGCGCTCTTCACCGCGGCGTCGATGTCGGCGGTCCGGCCGCGGGCCACCGGGCCGAGCGAGCGGCCGTCGATGGGCGACAGACAGTCGAAGGTTTCACCCGCCGCGGCCGCGCGGCGCTCGCCGTCGATGACGATGCGGCCGTCGATCTTCAGTGCTGCAGCGCGTTCATGCCAGTTCAGCGGGGTGGCGTTCATGGTCGGCCTCAGAACGTGACCAGCATCGAAGCGCCGAACAGCTGGTTCGACTTGCGGTAGCTGCCGTCCTTGACCTGCAGGAACACCGGCTGGTTGGCGCCGTCGTAGCGGTACTCGAGCTTGAAGGTCGAGTTCTCGTCGACGCGGTAGTTCATGCCGAAGGTCAGCGCGTAGCGGTTCGCGCCGACGCTGTCGCCCTTGGCGAAGGTCACGCCGTCGGCGAGCAGGCCGCGGCCGATGCCGTTCAGCGAGTCGTCATAGCTGTAGCCGAGCAGGCCGCCGCCGTTCTTCTTGTTGTCGACGTAGTCGGCGCGGAACACGCCTTCCAGCCGCGGCGTGAACTTGTACGCCGCCGTGCCCGACAAGCCCCACCACTGCGCGTCGCGCAAGGCGCCGTCGCTGTTGAAGATGGCTGCACCCTTTTGTTCGCCGTAGCTGACCTGGCCGAACAAGGAGACGTCGCCGCGGATGAAGTAGGCGTCGAACTCGAGCAGGTTGATCGGCGTGTTCTTGCCGGCGCTGGCGAAGGCCTGTTCATCGCCATTGCCGTCGATGTAGGTGCCGTCGGACGCGAAGTTGTGCACCTTGCCGTGCAGCCCGGTGAAGCCGAAGCCGTCGAACTCGCCCTTCGAGTAGTCGACGCGGTAGATCAGCACCGGCGCCTTGTTGCCCGGCGTTTCGCGTGCGGTGTTGAAGTTGGCCAGGCCGATGCGGGTCCACCACTTGCCGCTCTTCAGGTCCATCACGGCGCCGGTGTAGGCGGTGGGCGCCATGAAGTCGAACAGCAGGTTGTGCGTGATCAGCTTGTTGCCGGCGGGCAGCGTGATCTCGTAGCCCGTCCAGTCGGGGATCTGGCCGATCCACAGCCGCGTCTGCAGGTCGGTGAGGGGGATCGAGACCGAAGCTTCGTGGATGATGGAGCCGCCGTTGATCAGCGAGCCGGTGCCGCGTTCGGGTGCCAGCGTCAGCTTCCACAAGGTGCCGCTTTCGGTTTCCTTCGCGAAGTCGAGCACGGCCATGCCGAAGTACGAGTTGTCGTAGCTGTAGCGCGCGCCGCCGTTGTTCAGGAACACGAAGGACGCGTTGTCCTGGGCCTTGTTGTAGATCCAGGTCGGGTCCATCTGGCCGGTGATCTTCAGCCCCTTGAAGCCCTGGTCGGCGAAGTTGTCCTGCAGCGCCTCGGTCTTGACGGCGATGCGATTCAGCTCGCGTGCCTGCTCCGGCGTCATGCCCCATTGGGGGGTGCTGCCGGCTTGCGGCGCCGCAGCGGGTTGCGGCTGCGCGGCGAGCTTCTTCTCCAGCTCACCCACGCGGTCGCGCAGCGCGCGCAATTCCTTCAGCAGCTCTTCGTTGCTCTGCGCGGCGGCCGGGAAGGCGGCGGCCATCGCCAGGGCTAGCACGGTCGGGCTGATTCGCTTCATCGGTTTTTCTCCTCTTGAATGTTGTCGGATTCAGGCGCGGGCGGCAGCCGCCAGGTCCAGCGTGCGCTGGCGTTCGGCGCGGGCGATCAGGTAGCTGGCGACGAGCACGCCGACCGACACCACCGCCACCGTGATCGTCGCGACGGCGTTGACGCTCGGGTTCAAGCCCAGGCGCGCGCGCGAGAAGATCACCAGCGGCATCGTCGTCGAGCCGGGGCCGGACAGGAAGTTGGACAGCACCACGTCGTCGAGCGAAATCGTGAAGGTCAGCAGCCAGGCCGAGGCCAGCGACTGCGCGATCATCGGCAGCGTCACCAGCCAGAACACCTGGGCCGGGCGTGCGCCGAGATCCATGGCCGCCTCTTCGAGCTGCGGGTTCAGGTCCTGCAGCCGGCTCTGCACGACGACGGTGGCGTAGGCCATGCCGAGCAGCAGGTGGCCGAGCCAGATGGTGGCCATGCCGCGCTCGGGGAAGCCGAAGGCGCGCTGCACGCTGACCAGCATCAGCAGCAGCGACAGGCCGACCACCACTTCGGGCATCACCAGCGGTGCACTGACCATGCCCGAGAACAGCGTTCGGCCGAAGAAGCGCCGGTACTTGACCAGCACGAAGGCCGCCAGCGTGCCCAGCACGACCGAGCCGCAGGCCGTGAGGAAGGCGATCTTCAGGCTCAGCACCAGGCCGGCGATGATCTCGCCGTCGGCCGGCAACGCGGCATACCACTTCAGCGTGAAGCCGCGCCAGACGTTGGGCAGCGGCGAGTCGTTGAACGAATAGACGACGAGCGCAACGATGGGCAGGAACAGGAAGACGTAGCCGGCACCGAGCCAGCTGCGGGCGAACCAGACGTTGAAGCGAGAGGCTCTCATGAAGGCCTCCGCCGGGCCGCCCCAAGGAGGCCGACGGCCCCCTCGGGGGGTAGCGAACGAAGTGAGCTTGGGGGCCTCATTTCCTCGCCTCCTGCGCTTCGGCCTGGTATTTGCTGAAGATCGCCAGCGGCACGATGATGAGCAGGATCATCACCACGGCCACGGTCGACGCCATTGGCCAGTCGTTGTTCGAGAAGAACTCGTCCCAGATCACGTGGCCGATCATCAGCGTCTCGGGGCCGCCGAGCAGTTCAGGGATCACGAATTCGCCGATGCAGGGAATGAAGACCAGCATCGCGCCGGCGATGATGCCGGCCTTGGACAGCGGCACCGTGATCTTCCAGAACGCGACCCATGGCGAGGCGCCGAGGTCGGCCGCAGCTTCGAGCAGGCGCAGGTCCATCTTCGCCAGGTTCGCGTACAGCGGCAAGATCATGAACGGCAGATACGTGTAGACCATGCCGAGCACCAGCGAGAACGGCGTGTTCATCAGCTTGCCCGGTGCCGGGATCAGCCCGACCGCTGCCAGCACGTTGTCGAGCCCGAGGCCGATGATGATGTCGGCGACGAAGCCATGCTCGGTCAGCAGGCCCTTCCACGCGTAGACGCGCAGCAGGAACGAGGTCCAGAACGGCAGCATCACCAGCATCAGCAGCGCCGGCTGCACGGTGCTTTTGGCGCGCGCCATGAAGTAGGCGAACGGGTAGCCGATGAACAGGCACAACGCCGTCGTCGCGGCCGCGTATTGCACGCTGCTGAGGTAGGTCTTGAAGTACAGGCTGTCTTCGGCGATGAAGGCGTAGTTGGACAGTTTGATCTTCAGCTGCAGCACGCCGTCGGCGAAGGTCAGCACGTCCTTGAACGTGACCGTCTCCATCTCGCTGACGCTGATCTTGAAGACGATCAGGAACGGGAACAGGAAGAAGGCCAGCAGGAACAAGTACGGCGACGCGATGGTCGCGCGGCGGCCGGTGAAGATGCGGCGCCAGTTCATTGCGTCAGCACGACGTGCGCCGAGCGCGACCAGTGCGCCCAGACGTCATCGCCCCAGGTGAACTCGTTCTCGCGGTGGCGCTGGATATTGGCCACGCTGACCTTCAGCATGGCACCGCTGGCCAGCAGCAGGTGGTAGACGGTGAAGCTGCCGAAGTAGGCCATCTCCTTGACCTTGCCGGGCGCGCAGTTGAAGGCGTCGGCGGGCTTGCTGCGCGCCAGGTGCACCTTCTCCGGCCGCAGCGCCACCGTCACCGCCATGCCTTCGGTGCCGGTGATGCCGTGGCCGACGTAGTGCTGGCAGTCGGGCGACGCGATGACCACATGGTCGGGTTCGTCGACCGTCAGCGTGCCGTCCATCAGGTTCACGTTGCCGATGAAGTCGGCGACGAAGCGCGTGGCCGGCGTCTCGTAGATGTCGCTCGGCGCGCCGACCTGCAGGAAGCGGCCTTCGCTCATCACCGCGATGCGCGAGGCCATGGTCATCGCCTCTTCCTGGTCGTGCGTGACCATCACGCAGGTCACGCCGACCTGCTCGATGATGTTGACGAGCTCGATCTGCGTTTCTTCGCGCAGCTTCTTGTCCAGCGCGCCCAGCGGTTCGTCCAGCAGCAGCAGCTGCGGCTGCTTGGCCAGCGAACGCGCCAGCGCCACGCGCTGCTGCTGGCCGCCCGACAGCTGGTGCGGCTTGCGCTGCGCGAACTTGCCCAGCTGCACGAGCTTCAGCATGGCGTCCACGCGCTCGGCGATCTGCGCCTTCGGCAGCCCTTCGCGCTTCAGCCCGAAGGCGATGTTCTCCCACACGCTGAGGTGCGGAAAGAGCGCGTAGCTCTGGAACATCATGTTCATCGGCCGCTCGTACGGCGGCAGGCTGGCGAGGTCGACGCCGCCGAGCACGATGCGCCCCGAGGTCGGCGTCTCGAAGCCGGCCAGCATGCGCAGCAAGGTGCTCTTGCCGCAGCCCGAAGGGCCGAGCAGCGCAAAGATCTCGCCCTTCGCGATGTCGACGCTGGCGTTGTTGACGGCCTTGTAGCCGTTGAAGTCCTTGACGACGCCCTGGATCTGCAGGAACGACGGCTCGCCGCTACTTGCCCCCATGGCGCTCACAGACCCGTCTTGAACGACGTGTAGGTGCGCGTCATCAGCCGCCGCAGGTCGTTGTTCAGCGAATCGGGCGGGATCATCTTCGCCAGTTCGGTCGGCGACAGGAACACGGTCGGATTCGTCGCCACCTCGGGCTTGATGAACTTCTTCGAGTCCGGCACCGGGTTGGCGTAGAAGACCTTGTTCGTCAGCGCCGCGTTGACTTCGGGGCGCAGGATGTAGTTGATCCACTTCTGCGCGTTGCCCGGGCGCGGCGCGTCGGCCGGGATCACCATCACGTCGAAGAACAGCAGGCCGCCGGTCTTCGGGATCAGCGCCTGGATGTTCTGCCCGGTCTTGCCTTCGATCGCACGCTGGCGCGCGATGTTGACGTCGCCCGACCAGCCCAAGGCCAGGCAGATCGAGCCGTTGGCCATGTCGTTGATGTAGCCCGACGAGCTGAACAGCGTGATGTGCGGCCGCACGCTCTTCAGCAGCGCAGCCGCGGCGGCGTAGTCGCTCGGGTTCTTGCTGAACGACGGTTTGCCCAGGTAGTGCAGCGCCGCCGGCACGACTTCGGTGGCCGAGTCGAGGAAGCTGACACCGCAGCTCTTGAGCTTGCTGATGTACTCGGGCTTGAAGACCAGGTCCCAGACGTTGTCGGGCATCGGCGTGCTGCCGAGCACCGCCTTGACCTTGTCGACGTTGATGCCGATGGTGGTGAAGCCCCACAGCCAGTTGACCATGTATTCGTTGCCCGGGTCCATCTTACCCAGGGCGCCCAGCACCGCTGGGTCCAGGTTCTTCAGGTTCGGGATCTGGGCCTTGTCGAGCTTGCGCAGCAGGCCGCCGTCGATCTGCAGCTTGGCCCAGTTCGACGACGGCACGACGATGTCGTAGCCGGTCTTGCCCGCCACCAGCTTGGCGTGAACGATCTCGTTGTTGTCGAAGTTGTCGTAGCGGACCTTGATGCCGGTTTCTTTCTCGAAGTTCTTGATCGTGTCTTCGGCGATGTAGTCCGACCAGTTGTAGATGTTGAGGATCTTTTCTTCTTCCTGGGCGAAGGCGGCGGTGCAGGCCAGCGCTGCCAACGCGAACACGAACTTCAAGCGCATGAGAAACCCTCCAGGTGCATCGGTGTTGGGGAAGTCTAAGACAGCCAGCCGGCGGCCCGCGCGTCGGCCAGCGTCAAATCCAGGCAGCGCCGGATCAGCGCCATCATCTCGTCGATCTGCGCGCGCGTGATCACCAGCGGCGGCGCGATGATCATGCGGTCGCCGACGGCACGCATGATCAGGCCTTCGCGGAAGCAGTGGCCGCGGCAGAGCATGCCGACGCCCAGCGTCTCCGGGAACGGCGTGCCCAGGCCCTTGTCTTGCACGAGCAGGATCGCTCCCATCAGCCCGCAGGTCTCGGCATCACCCACCAGCGGGTGGTCGAGCAGGCTCGCGAAAGCGTCAGCAAGATACGGGCCGACGTCGTCGTGCACGTGCTCGACCAGGCCGAGCTCCTGCACCAGCCTGATGTTGGCCAGGCCGACGGCGCAGGCCACCGGGTGGCCGCTGTAGGTGTAGCCGTGGTTGAACTCGCCGCCTTGTTCGACCAGCACCCGGGCGATGCGCTCGCCGACCATCACGCCGCCCAGCGGCACGTAGCCGCTGGTCACGCCCTTGGCGAAGGTCATCAGGTCGGGCTTGAAGCCCATCGTCTCGCAGCCGAACCAGCGTCCGGTGCGGCCGAAGCCGCAGATGACCTCGTCGCTGACGAGCAGCACGCCGTATTTGTCGCAGATGCGCTGGATTTCGGGCCAGTAGGTCGACGGCGGAATGATCACGCCGCCGGCGCCCTGGATCGGCTCGCCGATGAAGGCGGCCACGCGGTCCGGCCCGAGGCCGAGGATGCGTTCTTCGAGCCAGCGCGCGGCCTCGATGCCGAAGTCTTCACGCGACGCATGCCGGCCCAGCGCCCACCAGTACGGCTGGCCGATGTGCACGATGCCGGGGATCGGCAGCCCGCCTTGCGCATGCATGCCGGCCATGCCGCCGAGCGACGCGCCGGCCATCGTCGAGCCGTGGTACGCGTTGTCGCGGCTGATGATGACCTGGCGCTGCGGCTGGCCGATGATGTCCCAGTAGCGGCGCACCATGCGCACCACGGTGTCGTTGCCTTCCGAACCCGAGCCCGAAAAGAAGACGTGCTTGAACTGCGGCGGCGTCACCGTGGCCAGCAGCTCGGCGAGCTCGATCGCCGGTGGCGTGGCCGTCTGGAAGAACGCGTTGTAGAACGGCAGCTCGGTCATCTGCTTCGTCGCCGCGTCGATCAGCGCGCGCTGGCCGTAGCCGACGTTGACGCACCACAGCCCGCTCATCGCGTCCAGGATCTTGTGGCCTTCGCTGTCCCAGAGGTAGATGTTCTCGGCGCGCGTGATGATGCGCGAGCCCTTCTTCGCCAGCGACTGGAAGTCGGTGAAAGGGTGCAGGAAGTGCGCCGCGTCGGCGGCCTGCCATTGTTGGGTGGTTCGGGTCATGCCCAGGCCTCAGCGGGTGAGAGGAAATCGAAAACAGCCTTCACCGCAGAGGTGCAGAGGACGCTGAGGTTCGCAGAGAAGGCCTCGTTCCTCGGCGAGCCTCTGCGCTCTCTGCACCTCTGCGGTGAATGAATTCGGCTGTCCATGCTCGAGGTCGATAGACGTGTCAAACGTGCAGCAGAAGATGCTCCCGCTCCCACGGCGAGATGACCTTCATGAACTCGGCGTACTCGATCTCCTTCACCTCGGTGTAGACGGTGATGAAGGATTCGCCGAGCACGGCCGCCAGGTCGCGGTCGGCGCGCAGCAGCGCCAGCGCCTCGCCCAGGCTGCGCGGCAGCTGGAAGTCGCCGAGGTAGGCGTCGCCCTTGCACTCGGGTGACGGCTCGATGCGGTTCTTGATGCCGAGGTAGCCGCAGGCCATGGTCGCGGCCAGCGCGGCATACGGGTTGGCGTCGGCACCGATGACGCGGTTCTCGACGCGCCGCGCCGACGGCGTGGCCACCGGGCTGCGGATGCCGACGGTGCGGTTGTCGTGGCCCCACTGGATGTTGATCGGCGCGGCATTGCTGCGCACCAGCCGGCGGTACGAGTTGACATACGGCGCGAACAGCGCCATCGCCGCCGGCACGTACTTCTGCAGGCCGCCGATGAACCAGAAGAACTCCTTCGACTCGCTGCCGTCTTCATTGCTGAAGAGGTTGCGGCCGGTGGCCTTGTTGACGATGCTCTGGTGGACGTGCATCGCGCTGCCGGGCTCGCCGGCGATCGGCTTGGCCATGAAGGTCGCGAACATGTCGTGGCGCATCGCCGCTTCGCGCAAGGTGCGCTTGAAGAAGAACACCTCGTCGGCCAGGCTCAAGGGGTGGGCGTGGAAGAAGTTGATCTCCATCTGCCCGGCGCCGACCTCGTGGATCAAGGTGTCGACGTTCAGCTCCATCTTCTCGCAGTAGTCGTACACGTCTTCGAACAGCGGGTCGAACTCGTTGACGGCGTCGATCGAATACGCCTGGCGCGACGTTTCGGCGCGGCCGCTGCGGCCGATCGGCGCCTTCAGCGGCACGTCAGGGTCGGGGTTGCGGGCGACGAGGTAGAACTCCAGCTCGGGTGCCACCACCGGATCCCAGCCCTCGGCTTCGTACAGCTCGCAGACACGGCGCAGCACCGAGCGCGGCGCGAAGGGCACCAGCTTGCCGTTCTTGTCGAAGCAGTCGTGGATGACCTGCGCCGTCGGGTCGGTGGCCCAGGGCACGATGCGCACGGTGCTCGGGTCCGGCCGCAGGTGCATGTCCTGGTCGGTCGGGCTGATGACGTCGTAGTACGGGCCTTCTTCGGGGAATTCACCGGTCACGCCCATCGCCACCACGGCTTCGGGCAGCCGCATGCCGCGGTCTTCGGTGAACTTCTCGCGCGGCAGGATCTTGCCGCGTGCCACGCCGGTGAGGTCAGGCACGAGGCACTCGATCTCGGTGACGCGGTGTTTGTCGAGCCACTGCTCGAGCTCGCTGAATGTGAATGGTTCTCTGACCATCATGGGGCACCTGTCTTCGCACAACGCGCCGCTGGAAAGGGGCGGCGCTCGAACCCTGTTGTCTAGCCGACGACAGAGGTACGAGGCAAGGGCCCGCGCACCCGGTCGCGGTAGTTGCGAACGGCGACGCCGAACGCCTTGAAGAGCTGCACGGACACCGGGTTGCCGGCGGCCTGCCATTCGGGGTGCCACTGCACGCAGAGGTTGAAGCCCGGCGTGCCGGGCCGGGTGAAGGCTTCGACCAGGCCGTCAGGCGCGACGGCTTCGACACGCAGCCCGTCGGCCAGCCGCTTGATGCCCTGGCCGTGCACCGAGTTGACCTCGAAGCTGGCGCGGCCGACGATTGACTCGAGCAGGCCGCCCGGCACCACGTCGACCGGGTGCGACAGCGCGTACTGCACGGCCGCCGGCTCGCCCTTCGGCGCGCGGTGGTCGTTCAAGCCGGGCTGTTCCTGCACCGCCTGGTGCAGGCTGCCGCCCAGTGCGACGTTGGTTTCCTGCGTGCCGCGGCAGATGGCAAACAGCGGCAGGCCGCGCGCCAGCGCCTTCTGGATCAGCGGCAGCGTCCAGGCGTCGCGTTCGGGGTCCAGCGGCAGCGATTCGTCGTGCACGCTCTCGCCGAAGTGCGACGGGTGCACGTTCGATGGCGAGCCGGTCAGGAACACGCCGTCGACGGCGTCGAGCAGGCCGTCGAGTTCATCGAGCGCGAAAGGCGGCGCGATCAGCGGCAGCGCGCCGGCCAGGCGCACGGCGTCGACGTACTTGCGGCCGGCGATGTGGAAAGGGTGGTCGCCGAGCATGCGATTGCAGCTGGTGACGAGGACGATGGGTGGGCGGCTGGACATGGTGTAAGTCATGCGAGCATATCGCGCAGCCTATACCAGGCCATCCCAAGCACCAAGGCCGGCGTGCGAAACAGCGTGCCGCCCGGGAAGGCGCGGTGGCGCAGGCGGGCGAAAACGTCGAAGCGCGAAGCGTCGCCCAGCATCGCTTCGGCGACCACGCGCCCGGCCAGCCCGGTCAACGCCAGGCCGTGGCCCGAGAAGCCTTGCAGGTAGTAGACATTGGCCGCGCCGGCCAGGCGGCCGAAGTCCGGCGCGCGGTTCATCGAGATGTCGACGAAGCCGCCCCAGGCATATTCGACCTTCGCAGCCGCCAGCTGCGGGAAGGTCTGCACCATGCGCCGCCGCATGCTCTCCGCCAGGTTCGCCGGCGTCACGGTGCTGTAGCTGACGCGGCCGCCATACAGCAGCCGGTTGTCGACCGTCGGACGGAAGTAGTCGAGCACGAAGTTGGTGTCGCAGACGGCCGAACGCGACGGCACCAGGCTGGCCGCCAGCGCCGGATCCAGCGTCTCCGTGCAGGCGATGTAGGTGCCGACCGGCATGATGCGCGCCTGCAGCGCCGGCGCCAGGCCGTCGAGGTAGACGTTGCCGGCCAGCAGCACCTGGCGAGCGTGCACGCTGCCGGCGGCGGTGCGCAGCGTGGCGCACTCGCCGGGCAACAGCGCCTGCACGGGCGTGCGTTCGTAGAGGCGCACGCCGGCATCGAACGCCGCGCGCGCCAGCCCCAGCGTGTACTTCAGCGGGTGCAGGTGGCCCGAGCGCGGGTCGTGGATGCCGCTGTGGTAGCGCGGGCTGGCGATCCAGTCAGGCAGCTGCGCCGGCGTGATGCGCCGCAGCGGATAGCGGTAGATCGTCTCGATGCGCTCGGCCCAGGCGGCGAGCTCGGCGCCTTTGCGCGCCGTCGTCGCCAGCCCCAGGTAGCCGTCGCACCAGTCGCAGTCGATGCGGTGGCGGGCGATGCGTTCGTGGATCAGGTCCAGCGCTTCGATCGACATCGCCCAGACGCGCCGGGCTTCGTCCAGCCCGAGCTGGTCCTCGATCGTCTGCTGCTCGCAGGCCAGGCCGTGGATCGCCTGGCCGCCGTTACGGCCGCTGGCGCCCCAGCCGACCTGCTGCGCTTCGAGCAGCACCACATCCAGCCCGCGCTGGCGCAGTTCCAGCGCCGCCGACAGGCCGGCCAGGCCGCCGCCGACCACGGCCACGTCGCAGGAAGTACTTTCGCGCAGCGCCGGGTAGCCCGGGCCGCGCGTCGCCGTCGCTGCGTAGTACGAGTTTCTGGCGAGTTCCTGGTCGGTGGCCTGCAGCCGCACGAATCAGGCGTGGCGCCGGATCGCGCCGCGCAGCAGGTCGACGATCTGGTCGATCTGCTCGCGTTCGATGATCAGCGGCGGCGACAGCGCGACGGTGTCGCCCGTCGTGCGCACCAGCAGGCCCTTTTCGTACAGGTCGAGGAAGATGTTGAAGGCGCGCTTGGTCGGCTCGCCCGGCAGCGGCGCCAGCTCGATGCCGCCGATCAGGCCGATGTTGCGGATGTCGATGACGTTCGGCTCGCCTTTCAGCGAGTGCACGGCTTCGCCGAAATAGCTTTGCAGCTCGCCGGCGCGCGTCAGCAGGCCTTCGTCGGCATAGGTCTCCAGCGTCGCCAGGCCGGCGGCGCAGGCCAGCGGATGCGCCGAGTACGTGTAGCCGTGGAAGAACTCGATCAGGTGCTCCGGGCCGGTCATGAAGGCGTCGTAGACGGTGTCCTTCGCGACCACCGCGCCCATCGGCACGCAGCCGTTGGTGATGCCCTTGGCCAGCGTCATCAGGTCCGGCGTGACGCCGAAGGTCTGCGCCGCGAAAGCCTGGCCGGTGCGGCCGAAGCCGGTGATGACCTCGTCGAAGATCAGCAGGATGCCGTGCTTGTCGCAGATCTGGCGCAGCCGCTGCAGGTAGCCCTTGGGCGGCACCAGCACGCCGGTGGAGCCGGCCACGGGCTCGACGATGACGGCGGCGATCGTCGAAGCGTCGTGCAGCGCGACCAGGCGCTCCAGGTCGTCGGCGACATCGGCGCCGTGTTCAGGCTGGCCGACGGTGAAGCTGTTGCGCGCCGCGTCGTGCGTGTGGCGGATGTGGTCGACGCCGCTGAGCAGGGTGCCGAACATCTTGCGGTTGGCGACCATGCCGCCGACCGAGATGCCGCCGAAGTTGACGCCGTGATAGCCGCGCTCGCGGCCGATCAGCCGGGTGCGCGAGCCTTCGCCGCGCACGCGGTGGTAGGCCAGCGCCATCTTCAGCGCCGTGTCCACCGCCTCGGAGCCCGAGTTGGTGAAGAACACCTTGCCCATGCCGGCCGGGGCGATCTGGGCCACGCGCTCGGCCAGCTCGAAGGCCTTCGGGTGCGCCATCTGGAACGGTGGCGCGAAGTCGAGTTCGGCGGCTTGTTGCTGGATGGCCTGCACGATCTTCGGCCGTGCGTGGCCGGCGTTCACGCACCACAGGCCGGCGGCGCCGTCGAGGATCTGGCGGCCCTTGTCGTCCCAGTAGTGCATGCCGGACGAACGCGTCAGCATGCGCGGCGACTTCTTGAACTGTCGGTTCGCCGTGAACGGCATCCAGTAGGCGTCGAGATCCGGTTTCATGGTGGCGCTTTCGATGGCGAAAAGCGCAGTCTAGCCATGCTGCGGCGCAATGTGCTTGCGGCCTCGGGGTGGGTTCACCCGGGCAGGCGCAATATCATGCGAAGCATCGAAGGCAGCACGCCATTTCATGCCGAACACACCCGACCTGCCGCAACTCGATGCACTCGACCGCCTGATCCTCAGCGAGCTGCAGCAGGACGGGCGTTTGTCGAACGTGGATCTGGCGCAGCGCGTGCATCTGTCGCCGTCGGCCTGCCTGCGCCGCGTCAAGGCGCTGGAAGACGCCGGCGTCATCGCGCAGTACGTCGCGCTGCTGAACCCGAAGGCGGTCGGGCGCCACGGCAGCAGCTACACCATCATCAACCTTGAAAGCACGCAGCCGGCGCGGCTGGAAGCCTTCGAGCAGGCGGTGCGCGACGCGCCGGAGATCCTGGACTGCTTCTACGTCGCCGGCTCGAACGACTACCTGCTGCGCTTCGCCTATCGCGATGCCGAAGACCTGGAACGTTTCCACGCCGAGGTGCTGGCGCGGCTGCCGGGCGTGGTGCGCTCGAACTCGATGCTGGTGCTGCGCACCGTCAAGAAGACGACCGCACTAACCTTGTGACGCGGCTTTGATCCTGCCGCACAGGTAAGTCCAGACGAAACACGCCGCGGCGTAGCTGGTCAGCTCGGCGTGGTCGTAGGGCGGCGCGACCTCGACGCAGTCCATGCCGACGAAGGTCAGGTCGGCCAGCTCTTCCAGCACGCTGAGCACCTGGTTCGTGCTCAGGCCGCCGGGCTCGGGTGTGCCGGTGCCGGGCGCGAAGGCCGGGTCCAGGCAGTCGATGTCCAGGCTCAGATACAGCGGCGGGTGCCCGTGCTGCGCCAGCCGTTCGCGGATGGCGGCCAGCACCGGTGCCAGCTGCGCCGGGCTCTCCAGGCCGCGCAGCTCGCGCGCCGTGAAGATCAGCCCGCCCCGGTCGCGCACGTAGTCGCGCGCCGCGCGCAGGCCGTTCGAGCGAATGCCGAGCTGGGTGAAGCACTCGGGAACGACCAAGCCTTCCTGGATCGCTTCGTAGACCCAGGTGCCGTGGCCGCTGGGTTCGCCGTAGTGGTCGGTCCAGGTGTCGCAGTGGGCGTCGAAGTGGATCACCGCCAGCGGCCGGCCGAGCCAGGCGCGGTACTCGCGCAGCAGCGGCAGCGTGATCGAATGGTCGCCGCCGAGCCAGGCCATGTGGTGGCGGCGAAGCAGCGCGGCGGCCAGCGGCTGCAAGGCTTCGCGCATACCGGTCAGCGACGTGTTGGGCAAGGGCAGGTCGCCAACGTCGCCCAGCCGGCCGAGCGGCGTGACGTCGAACAGCGGATGCGTGCCGTCGCACAGCATGTGGCTGGCGCCGCGGATCGCGCGCGGGCCCATGCGCGCGCCGGAGCGGTTGGTGGTGCTGCCGTCCCAGCCGATGCCGGCCACGGCATAGGGCTGGTCGGTTGCGGCGCCGGCCTTCAGGAACGACGAATCGGAGAGGTAGGCGAACGAGGTCATCGGGCACGGCTAGGGCACACTGGAGCCCCATGATACGGACGCCTTTGTGATGAAGCCGGTGCTGATCCTGCAGCACTTGTCGGGTGACGGCCCGGCCTATCTGGCGCGCTGGCTGCAGCGCGAAGGTGTGCCGTTCGAGCTGCGCAACACCCAAGCCGGGCAGGCCTACCCGGACGACATCGCGGCCTACTCGGCGTTGGCCGTGCTGGGCGGCGAGATGAGCGCCAACGACCCGCTGCCGTCACTGCGCCAGGCCGAGCGGCTGATCCTGCAGGCCATGGGCAGCGGCCGGCCGGTGATCGGCCATTGCCTGGGCGGGCAGCTGATGGCGCGGGCCTTGGGCGCGCGCATCGTGGCGTCGCCGGCGCCCGAGGTCGGCTGGCAGCCCTTAGAGGTGGCCGACTGCGCGGCCGCGCGCGCGTGGTTCGGCCACCTGGGCCGTCAGGTCGTGTTCCAGTGGCACTACGAAACGTTCGAACTACCGGTGGGGGCGCAGGCGCTGGCCGGCAGCGCGGCTTGCCCGCAGCAGGCCTTCACGATCGGGCCGCACCTGGCGATGCAGTTCCACATCGAGATTGACGACGAGAAACTGCGGCGCTGGTCGCTCGCAGAGCCGCAGCCGCACGCAACGGTGCAAAGCGGCCAGGCCATGCGCGAGGGCGTTGCCGTGCATCTGGCGGAACACCAGGCGCTGGCCGACCGGATCTACCGCCGCTGGCTGGGTGCGACGTCGGCGAACTGACGCCGCTCCCGCATCGCGGGAGGAAAATTTCGTATCACGGAATTTGCAGACGCTGCAGCGCAGCAAAATTCACCAGATGGGAGAACGTCATTCCGCAATATGGATTGCATGGCTTAAGTCATTGATTTTCAATGATTCAATCTTTTGTCTTATATAAGACATATGTTGCTGCGCAGCACAGGATTCCCGCTACGCTTGAGGCGTCCAACCTCTTCGTCACAAGGAGTCTTCGCATGAACCAACCGACCCGTGAACAGCAGATCGCAGCCCTGGAAAAGGACTGGGCCGAGAACCCGCGCTGGAAAGGCATCAAGCGCGGCTACAGCGCCGCCGACGTGGTGCGCCTGCGCGGCTCGCTGCCGATCGAGCACACGCTGGCCAAGCGCGGCGCCGAGAAGCTCTGGACGTTGATCAACACCGAACCCTTCGTCAACACGCTCGGCGCGCTGACCGGTAACCAGGCCATGCAGCAGGTCAAGGCCGGGCTGAAGGCGATCTACCTGTCGGGCTGGCAGGTCGCGGGCGACGCCAACAGCAATGGCGAGATGTACCCCGACCAGTCGCTGTACTCGGTGGACTCGGTGCCGAAGTGCGTGAAGCGCATCAACGCCACCTTCCAGCGCGCCGACCAGATCCAGTGGAGCGAAGGCAAGAACGACATCGACTTCTTCGCGCCCATCGTTGCCGATGCCGAAGCCGGCTTCGGCGGCGTGCTGAACGCCTTCGAGCTGATGAAGGCCATGATCGACGCCGGCGCCGCCGGCGTGCACTTCGAAGACCAGCTCGCCGCGGCGAAGAAGTGCGGCCACATGGGTGGCAAGGTGCTGGTGTCGACGCGCGACGCCGTCAGCAAGCTCGTCGCCGCCCGCCTGGCCGCCGACGTGATGGGCACGCCGACCATCCTGCTGGCGCGCACCGACGCCGAGGCCGGCGATCTGGTGACGAGCGACATCGACGACAACGACAAGCCGTTCTGCACCGGCGAGCGCACCGTCGAAGGTTTCTTCCGCACCCGCAACGGCCTCGAGCAAGCGGTCAGCCGCGGCCTGGCCTACGCCGAGTACGCCGACCTGATCTGGTGCGAAACCGGCAAGCCCGACCTGGCTTTCGCGAAGGCCTTCGCCGACGCGATCCACGCCAAGTTCCCGGGCAAGCTGCTGGCCTACAACTGCAGCCCGAGCTTCAACTGGAAGAAGAACCTCGACGACGCGACGATCGCCAAGTTCCAGCGTGAACTCGGCGCGATGGGCTACAAGTTCCAGTTCATCACGCTGGCCGGCTTCCACAGCCTGAACTACTCGATGTTCGAGCTGGCCTACGGCTACGCGCGCAACAACATGAGCGCCTTCGTCGAGTTGCAGGAGAAGGAATTCGCCGCTGCCGACCGCGGCTTCACCGCGGTGAAGCACCAGCGCGAGGTCGGCACCGGCTACTTCGACGCGGTGACGACGACGATCGAGCGCGAGGCGTCGACCGGCGCGCTGAAGGGCTCGACCGAGGACGAACAGTTCCTCGACGGCACGCACCACTGATCTGCTGACACCCTGACATCAGGCGGGGAGACAAGCGAACGGCGCCGCGAGGCGCCGTTTTGCATCGAGCCGTCGACTTCAGGCGCCGCGCTGCCGGCGCAACCACAGCGCGCCGAAACCGGCTGCGCCAGCGAGCAGCGCACCGACGAAAGCCGGCGACGCCAGCGCCATCAGCGCGCTGCCGGCGTCATGCAGCAGCCAGCCCGGCAGTTGCTGCAGCGCGCCGCCGATCTCGTCCTGGTTCTGGATCGTGAAGCCGACCGCAGCGTCGCCGCGCTCGGCCACGATGAGGGCCTGCGACGACTTGACCGTCAGCGTGCGCAGCAGCTCCCAGACGATCGGGTTGCCGTAGACCTTGTCCAGCACCAGTCCGCCGAAGACCAACACGCCCACCACCACCGGCACGCCCCAGCGCTTGAGCCAGGCCGACGCCGCCATCGTGCCCAGGATCAGCGGCGACAGCCACAGGCTGGCCAGCAGCAGGCCCAGCATCAGGCGCAGCGCCAGCAGCGCGAAGGCCGCGATCAGGCTGGCCCAGGGCAGGCCGAACCAGGCGCCGATGCCGAAGGCCTTCGTCACCAGCAGCAGCGACGCGAGCAGGCCGCCGGCCAGCCCGACCAGCAGTGCCAGCCACGGGAACAGCAGCAGGTGCGTCAGCAGCGTCGCGCCCAGACTTTGCAGATGCGAGGTCGGCAGCGACAGCCAGAACTCGATCGAGCGGTCTTGCACGTCGCGCCGCGCCAGGCCGGGCGACTGCAGCAGCGAAGCCAGCCAGGCCAGCGTCAGCGACAGCGCGCCGATGCTGCAAACGGTGGCCAGCGCCACCATCAGCGCCCCCGGCGGCCCGGCGCGTTCGACTTCGCCAAAGTCGGCATGCACCTCGCCGAACAGGCCGGCGACGGTGATGACCACGATCGGCAGCGCCATCAGCACCAGCCAGCCGCGCTGGTGCTGCATCCATTCGCGCTGCAGCAGCGTCTTGAATCGTTTCATCGCCAGCCTCTTCAGAATTGGGTGCGGTTGATTTCAGGCGCGCGGGTCAGCGCCACGAACAGGTCGACCAGGCTCGGCCGCACGCGCGTGCCGCGCGCCTGCACGTCGGCCGGCGGTGGGCCGTCGAACAGCGCCGCCGTGCCGCCCTGCGTGCGGTAGCGCAGCAGCGGGTGCGCGGCAGCCATCGCGTCGGCTTCGGTCGGGTCGTGGCTCAGCGCGACGAAGCGTCGGTCCATCTCTTCGAGGCTGATGCTCAGCACGAGCTTGCCTTCGTTGAGCATCAGCACGTCGCTCAGCAGGCTCTCGATCTCTTCGACCTGGTGCGTCGAGATCAGCACGCTGCGTTCGCCATCGCACCATTCGTCGATGAGCATCTCGTAGAAGCTCTTGCGCGACAGCACGTCCAGGCCCAGCGTCGGCTCGTCGAGCACCATCACCTGGGCGTCGATGGCAGCGATCAGGGCCAGGTGCAGCTGCACGACCATGCCCTTGGACAAGGCTTTCACCTTGTGGCTCAGGCTGACGCTGGTGCGCTGCAGCAGCGCCTCGGCGCGCGCTGCGGAAAAGCGCGGGTGCAGGCCTTGCATCAGCGTGATCAGCTGATCCACACGCGCCCAGCGCGGCAGGATCGCCACGTCGGGGATGTAGCACAGCGACTCCAGCATCTGCACCCGTTCGCGCCGCGGCGACAGGCCGAGCACGCTCAGCTCGCCGTCGCACGGCGCCAGGCCGACCAGCGCCTTCATCAGCGATGTCTTGCCGGCGCCGTTGTGGCCGAGCAGGCCGACGACGCGGCCTTTCGGAATGGTGAAGCTGACGTCGTCGACGGCGCGTTTGCGGCCGTAGCGCACGGTCAGCCCTTTGGCCGAAACCAGCGGGGTGTTCATTGATCCTCCCAGGAAAGTTGTTCGGCGCCGATCTCCAGCCGCCGCAGCCGTTCGCGCAGGCGCGGCCATTCGTCTTGCAGGAAACGCTGGCGTTCGCTGGCCTTCAGCCGTTCGCGCGCGCCGGTCTTGACGTACATGCCGACACCGCGGTGCGCTTCGAGCAGCCCCTCGTCGACCAGCGCCTGCAAGGCACGGTTGACGGTGAGCGGGTTGAGCAGGTGCTGGCTGGCCAGCGCGCGCACCGAGGGCATCGGTTCGCCGTCGGCGGGTTGGCCGTCCAGCAACCGGGCGGCCAGATGGTCGGCCAGTTGCTGGTAGATCGGCAGCTTGTCGTCCCAGTGGGGCATGGTGCTTTGGCCGGTGTGTTGCTGATGTAGCACACCATAACAGCGAGGCCCGGCGCCGTCTTCCGGCCTGCGACAGGCTGCAGCGTCGGGCGACGAACTGCAGCGTGTACGATCGATTCGAGGAGGTGCCTGGCTTGTCCGTGACCGTGGTGCTCGGCGTCGCGACCGTCGTTCTCGGCGTCGCGGCGCTGTCGATCTGGAAGCGCCAGCGCGTGCTGCGCCGCGAGGCCTACATCCGGCATTTCGAGCTGCCGCGCGGGCTGTTCGACAAGCTGCGCCAGCGCCGCCCCGAGCTGACGCTGAAGGACTGCCAGCTCGTCGCGCACGCGCTGCGCCAGTTTTTCCTGGCCTATCTGAAAAGCGGGCGCGGCTATGTCTCGATGCCGTCGCAGGTGGCCGACGACCTGTGGCACGAGTTCATCCTGTACACGCGCAACTACCAGGCCTTCTGCCGCCAGGCGTTCGGCAGCTTCCTGCACCACACGCCGGCCGTCCTGCTGAGCGGCAACCAGCGCAGCAATGCCGGCCTGCGCCGAGTCTGGTGGTACGTGTGCCTGGACGAGAACATCAACCCGCGCCAGCCGACGCGGCTGCCGCTGCTGTTCGCGATCGACGGCAAGCTGAGCCTGGCGGACGGCTTTCGCTACGTCGCCGATTGCGAATCGGTGCGCCGCGACGGCGGTGGAGCGGGCGCCGTCTACTGCGGCGGCGACTTCGCCAGCAGCAGCGTCGATGGTTCCACCGACGGCTTCGGCGATGTCGGCAGCAGCGGCAGCAGCAGTGACGGCGGTAGCAGCAGCGACGGCGGTGGTGGGAGTGGCGGAGACGGCGGCAGCGGCTGCGGCGGTGGCGGCTGCAGCAGCTGAAAGCTCTGCCGGCTACATCGACGCTTCGAGCATCTCGCGGTAGTCGTCGCGCGTGGCGATGCGTGGGTTGGTCTTGTGGCAGTGGTCGGCCATCGCACCGTCGACGATGCGCTCGAACAGGTCGCGGGTCACGCCCATCGCCGCCAGGCCGGATGGCAGGCCCAGGCGCGCGTTGATCTCGCGCAGCGCTTCGGCCAGCTCGATGCCCATCTCGTCGCAACCGCCGATGCCGAGCGCGTGCGCCATGCGCAGCAGCCGCTGCTCGCGCTGGATGCTTTCGGCCGCGGCGTTGAAGCGGATCACCGCCGGCAGGAACATCGCGTTCAGCGTTCCGTGGTGCAGCTTCGGGTTCACGCCGCCCAGGCTGTGCGACAGCGAATGCACGCAGCCCAGGCCTTTCTGGAACGCCATCGCGCCCTGCATGCTGGCGCTCATCATGTTCCAGCGCGCTTCGCGGTCCTGGCCGTTGCGCGTGGCGCGCTCGATGTGCGCCCAGCCACGCGCCAGGCCGTCGAGCGCAATGCCGTCGGCCGGCGGGTTGACCGCCGGCGCCATGAAGGTTTCCATGCAATGGGCGATCGCGTCCATGCCGGTGGCCGCGGTCAGCATCGGCGGCAGGCCGAGCGTCAGTTCGGGGTCGAGCAGGGCGGTCTTGGGCATCAGATGCCAGCTGTGGAAGCCGAGCTTGCGGCCGTCGTCGACGATGACGATGGCGCCGCGCGCCACCTCGCTGCCGGTGCCGGCGGTGGTGGGCACGGCGATCAGCGGCGCGACGCGTTCGCTGATCTTGGTGCTGCCGCCTTCGATGGTGGCGTAGGTCTTCAGCGGCCCTTCGTGCGTGGCGGCGATGGCCACGCCCTTGGCCAGGTCGATGCTGGAGCCGCCGCCGACCGCCACCAGCCCGTCGCAGCCTTCGCGCCGGTACACGGCCACCGCGGCGCGCACGGCGGCTTCGGTCGGGTTCGACGGCGTCTGGTCGAACACCGCGTGCGGCATCGCACCCAGCGCATCCAGCGCCCGCTGCAGCACACCCGCCGCGCGTACGCCGACATCGGTGACGACCAGCGGCCGGCGCATGCCGCTGCGTTCGCATTCGGCAGCGAGCAGCTGGATCGCGCCGTAGTCGATCTCGATCTGGGTCAGGTAGAGGATGCGGGCCATCGCGACAGTATGCTACGCCCCGCCTTGAACAAGACACCCAAGAAACCGCCGCTGACGCCTGCCATGGCGGGCCTGCTCGATCGCATCCGGCGCGCCGGCCGGCCACCGTTCCACACGCTGGCGCCGCGGGCTGCGCGCGCCGCCTACGAAGCCGGCGCCGAAGTGCTGGAGCCGCCGCGTGCGCCGCTGGCGCGGGTCGAGAACTTCAGCATTCCAAGCGCCGACGGCACGCCGCTGCGCGCGCGCCTGTACGCGCCGTCGCACGAACGGCTGCCGGTGCTGCTGTACCTGCACGGCGGCGGCTTCGTCATCGGCAGCCTGGAAACGCACGACAGCCTGTGCCGGCAGCTGGCGCTGAAGAGCGGCGGCGCCGTCGTCGCGCTGGACTACCGGCTGGCGCCCGAGCACCGCTTCCCGACCGCAGTCGACGATGCCTGGGCGGCGATGCACTGGCTGGCGGCGCAGGCCGGCGCGATCGGCCTCGACGCCCGGCGGCTGGCCGTCGGCGGCGACAGCGCCGGCGGCACGCTCGCCGCGGCCTGCGCCTTGCGTGCACGCGATGAAGGCTTGCCGCTGGCGCTGCAACTGCTGATCACGCCCGGCACCACGGCCTTCGCCGACACGCCGTCGCACCGCTTGTTCGCCGACGGCTTCCTGCTCGACGCCGTGACCATCGCCTGGTTCTTCGACCACTACATCGACGGCGCGCAGCGCGAAGACTGGCGTTTCGCGCCACTGCTGGCGGACGATGTCGACGGCGTCGCGCCGGTGTGCCTGATCCTGGCCGAGAACGACCCGCTGGTCGACGAAGGGATCGCCTACGCCGACCGCCTGCGCGCCGCCGGCGTGGCGGTGGATCTGGAGCTGTACCGCGGCCTCACGCACGACTTCATCAAGATGGGCCGTGTGCTGAAGGAAGCCGGCATGGCGCAGGATGCGGCAGCAGCCGCTTTGAGAAAGGCCTGGTTCGAATGACCCGCCATGATTTCCGCTTCTTCGACCGCCTGCGCGTGCGCTGGGCCGAGGTCGACATGCAGAAGATCGTCTTCAACGGCCACTACCTGATGTACTTCGACACCGCCGTGGCCGGCTACTGGCGCGCGCTGGCGATGCCGTATCACGAGACGATGGCGGTGCTGCAAGGCGACCTGTTCGTGCGCAAGGCGACGCTCGAATACCTGGGCTCGGCGCGCTACGACGACGTCTGCGATGTCGGCATCCGCTGCGGCCGCATCGGCAACTCGTCGATGGTGTTCGAAGCCGCGCTGTTCCGCGGCGAGACGCTGCTCGTCAGCGGCGAGCTGGTCTACGTCTTCGCCGACCCGGCCACGCAGACGAGCCAGCCCGTGCCGCCGCCGCTGCGCCAGGTGTTGCAGGGCTTCGAAGCCGGCGAAGCCATGCTCGACGTGCGCGTCGGCAGCTGGGACGAACTCGGCCCGCAGGCACAGCCGATCCGCAGCGCCGTCTTCATCGACGAACAGAAGATCCCGGCCGAGCTCGAACACGACGCCGCCGATGCGAGTGCCGTGCACGCGGTGGCCGTCAACCGCTTCGGCATGGCGCTGGCCACCGGGCGCTGGATCGAAGCCGCGCCGGGCACGGCGCAGATCGGGCGCCTGGCCGTGCTGCCATCCATGCGCGGCAGCGGCGTCGGAAGGGCGGTGCTCGATGCGCTGATGCAGGCCGCGCGCGAACGCGGCCAGGTGCGCGTCACGCTGCATGCCCAGGCCAGTGCCGTGGCGTTCTACCGGCGCGCCGGATTCAGCGCACACGGGGCGCCGTTCGAAGAGGCCGGCATCCAGCACCTTGAAATGGTCAAGCCGCTTTAGTCGAACGCGTCGAAGATCTCGACGTGTCGCTCGCCGACACGCCACGGCGCCAGCGCGGCGGCGGCTTCGGTGTCGTCGTCGGCATCGCCATGCACTTCCATCAGCGTGACCAGACCGGCAGCGGCACCCGGCCGGCGCCACAGCTCGAACGGTTGCCGCTCGCGCAGGGGGCGCAGCGCTTCGACCACGGCGGCGACGTCGCGCTCGGCCACCTTGTAGTAGACGTAACGGCGGCGCATCGCCAGTCTCGCGGCTTCAGGCTTCGCTGGGCAGCGCGTAGGGCAGGGCGCTGGCCGTCAGGCGCGGGCCGGCCAGGCTGCCGACGTGCAAGCTGATGCCTTCGTCCAGCGCCGCCAGCTTGGTTTCGGCGAGCACGCTGTAGCGGCCCGAACCATCGGGCGCGGCTGCGGCGCCGGCCACCATGCCGGCCGGCTGGCCGGGGTCGCTACTGGCGAACAGTTCCTGGCCCGACGCTGCGGCGCCGTCGCTGTCGAACAGGAAAGCGCGGCGCTTCAGGGTGCCACGGTACTGGCTGCGCGCCACGATCTCCTGACCCGGATAGCAGCCCTTCTGGAAATTCACGCCGCCGACGACTTCGAGATTCACCATCTGCGGCACGAACTGCTCGGCCGTCGCCGCGACGATGCGTGCGACGCCGCTCTGCACCTCGAGCCAGCGCCAGGCTTCCGGCGCCAGTGCCGGCAGCGCGGGGGCATCGGCGCCGGCCCACAGGAAGCGCGGCACGCCGGCCGCGTCGGGCAGGCGGATCACGTCGGCTTCGCCGCGCGTCTTGCGGCGCCAGGCGCTCGGCGGCGCATCGGCGCCCAGCGCTTCGACGGCCGCGTCGCCAGCCAGACCGTACAGCGGCAACTCGGCACTGGCGTCGCTGAGCTTGCACTTCGCGCGCAGCACGAACATCGACAGCCGCTTCAGCGTCGCCGGTAGCAGGTCGGCGCTGCAGGCCAGCAGCAGCTCGTTGGGGCTGCGCTGCCAGACGACGAAGCTGGCCAGCAAGCGGCCCTTGGCCGAACAGTAGCCGGCCAGCCGCGCCTGTTCGGCGCCGAGGTTCAGCAGGTCCTGCGTCAGCTGGCCTTGCAGAAAGGCGACGGCCTCGTCGCCGGCAGCGCGGATCACGCCCCAGTCGGCAAGCCGCACGGCGCCTTGCAGCGAAGCGGTGGAAGGAACGGTGGCACTCATGCGCCGATTATCATCGTCGGTCATGTTCGGACTGGCGTTGGGGTCTCGCGGGTGGCGCGCCGCGCTCGTTGTCTTGCTGTCGCTGCCGGCGCTTGCCGCCGCGGCGGCTTGGTGGTGGCTGGAACAGCCGCTGGTTTTGGCCGCCGGCAGCGTCGAGTTGTCGGTCGAAGCCGGCACGCCGCCACGCGACATCGCACTGGCCTGGGTGCAGGCCGGCGTCATGACCTCGCCGCGTCTGCTCTACGAATGGTTCCGCTGGTCGGGCCAGGCGCGCCGCATCCGCGCCGGCAGCTACGCCGTCGAGCCCGGCACGACGCCGCGCCAGCTGCTGACGAAGATGGTTCAAGGCGACGAAACGCTGGAGAACGTGCGCCTGATCGAAGGCTGGACGCTGCGCCAGTGGCGGGCCGAACTGGCCCGCGCGCCGCGCCTGAAGCCGACCACCGCCGGCATGAGCGACGCCGAGCTGATGGCCGCGATCGGCGCCCCGGGTGTCGCCGCCGAAGGGCGCTTTTTTCCCGACACCTATGCCTACAGCCGCGGCGTCAGCGACCTGCTGGTGATCAAGCGCGCGTACCGCGCGATGCAGCAGCGTCTGGTGGCGGTGTGGGCCGAACGCGGCGCCGACACGCCGCTGAAGAACATGGACGAAGCGCTGACCTTGGCGTCCATCGTGGAGAAGGAAACCGGCCAGGCCGCCGACCGCGGCCTGGTGGCCGGCGTCTTCGCGAACCGGCTGCGCGCCGGCATGCCTCTGCAGACCGACCCGAGCGTGATCTACGGCCTGGGCGAGAGCTTTGACGGCAACCTGCGCAAACGCGACCTGCTCGCCGACACGCCGTACAACACCTACACCCGCGGCGGCCTGCCGCCGACGCCGATCGCGATGCCCGGCCTGGCATCGCTGCGCGCCGCGGTACGGCCCGAGCCGACGAAGGCGCTGTACTTCGTGGCCCGCGGCGACGGCCGCAGCGTCTTCAGCGAAACGCTGGCCGACCATAATCGGGCAGTGAACAAGTACCAACGCAACGCCCCTTGAGCCCCGGCCGCTTCGTCACCTTCGAAGGCATCGACGGCGCCGGCAAGAGCTCGCACATCGAATCGCTGGCAAGCTGGGTCCGCGCCCGCGGCCATGAAGTCGTGGTCACGCGCGAGCCCGGCGGCACCGAACTCGCCGAGCGCCTGCGCGAACTGGTGCTGCATGCGCCGATGGACACGCTCACCGAAGCGCTGCTCGTCTTCGCGGCGCGGCGCGATCATCTGGTGCACTGCATCGAGCCGGCGCTGGCGCGCGGCGCCACGGTGCTGTGCGACCGCTTCACCGACGCCAGCTTCGCCTACCAGGGCGGCGGCCGCGGCTTCGATCTCGGCGTGCTGGGGACGCTGGAAACCTGGGTCCAGCAGGGCCGCCAGCCCGATCTGACGGTCTGGTTCGACCTGCCTGCAGCCGTCGCCGCGGCGCGGCGCGCGGCGGTGCGCGCGCCTGACCGCTTTGAGCGCCAGGACGAAGCCTTCTTCGAGCGCGTGCGTCAAGGCTATGCGCGGCGCGCCGCGCTGGACCCGGCGCGCTTTGCGCAGATCGACGCGATGCCGGCGCCGGAAGCCGTCTGGGCCCAGCTCGAAGCCGCCGTGAAAGCCCGCGCATGGTGGTAGGCGAAGACGGCGCGCTGCCCTTGCCCTGGCTGGCCGCGCCGCTGGCCGAGGCGCTGGCGCAGCAGCGCGGCCATGCGCTGATGCTGCACGGCGCGGCCGGCATCGGCGCGCTGCACTTCGGCCTGGCGCTGGCGCAAGCCTGGCTGTGCGAAGGCCAGGCCGCGCGCGGCCCGTGCGGCCGCTGCGGCAGCTGCCACCTGGTGCAGTCGCACCTGCACCCGGACCTGTTCGTGCTGTTGCCGGAAACGCTGCGCCAGTCGCTGGCCTGGCCGCTGGTCGACGACAAGCCCGAAGGCGAAGACGGCAAGAAGAAGCCGAGCCGGCAGATCCGCATCGGCGAAGTGCGCAGTGCCATCGACTGGGTCATGAAGACCTCGTCGCGCGGCCGCGGCAAGGTGCTGCTGATGCATCCGGCCGAAGCCATCAACCCGCAGGCCGCGAATGCCTTGCTGAAGACGCTGGAAGAGCCACCCGCCGGCACGCGCGTGCTGCTCAGCGTGGCCGACCCGGCGCACCTGCTGCCGACGGTGCGCAGCCGCTGCCAGCGGCTGGCGCTGCCGGCGCCGCCGGCCGCCGAAGCCGCGCGCTGGCTGGCAGCCCAGGGCGTGCAGGATGCCGACGTGCTGCTGGCCGCCGCCAGCGGCCGGCCGCTGGACGCGCAGGCGCTGGCAGCAGCCGGCATCGACGCGGCGGCCTGGACGGCGCTGCCGCGCGCCGTGGCGCACGGGCAGGGCGCCGCGCTGGCGGGCTGGCCGGTGCCGCGCGCGCTGGACGCGCTGCAGAAGCTCTGCCACGACGCACTGGCGCGCGCGGCCGGCGGCGCGCCGCGCTACTTTCCGGCCGGCAGCGTGCCGGGTGGCCGCATCGCCGATCTGGTCGAGTGGCAGTCCAGCCTGTCGCGCGTGGCGCAGCACGACGAACACCCCTGGAACGAGGCCCTGCTGCTCGATGCACTCGTGGCGCAAGGCCGCGCCGCCCTTACACTGCCGGCATGAACGACCGAGTGCCTTCGCGCCCCGGAAGCCTGGGACCAGCAGCCGGGCCGGCGGCTGCGGCGCAGAGCCGGCCCAGCGTGATCCAGCTCGTGTTCCGCGAAAAGGGCGCGCTGTATGCCGCCTACATCCCCGTGCTCACCGACGGCGGTCTGTTCGTACCGACCACGCGCGAATACCGCCTCGGCGAAGACATCTACCTGCTGCTGTCGCTGCCCGACGACCCGCAGCGCTACCCGGTGGCCGGCAAGGTGGCCTGGCTGACGCCGGCGAATGCATCGGGCGGCCGTACGCAAGGCGTCGGCGTGCGTTTTCCGAATGACGAGAAGACGCGCGGGCTGAAGCTGAAGATCGAAGAACTGCTGGGCACGTCGATCTCTTCGTCGAAGCCGACGCAGACGATCTGAGTCGGCCGCACGCGGCATGTTCGACGATTCCCACTGCCATCTGTCGTTCCCGGAGTTGCACGAGCGCATTGCCGCCATCCGCACCGAGATGGCCGCCGCGCAGGTGGACCGCGCGCTGTGCATCTGCACGACGCTGGAGGAATTTCCGCGCGTGCATGCGCTGGCCACGGCGCACGACAACTTCTGGTGCACGGTCGGCGTTCACCCCGACAACGAAGGCGTGGCCGAGCCCAGCGTCGACGACCTGGTCAGCCGCGCTGCGCTGCCACGCGTGGTGGCGATCGGCGAGACCGGGCTCGACTACTACCGGCTGAACGGCCGCAGCGTCGAGCAGATGGCCTGGCAGCGCGAGCGCTTTCGCAACCACATCCGCGCCGCGCGCAGCACCGGCCTGCCGCTGGTGGTGCACACGCGCAGCGCCAGCGCCGACACGCTGGCGATCCTGGCGGAAGAGGGCGCCGGCCAGGTGCGCGGCGTCTTCCACTGCTTCACCGAGACGCTTGAGGTGGCACGTGCGGCGCTCGACCTCGGCTTTCACATTTCCTTCTCCGGCATCCTGACCTTCCGCAATGCCGAAGACCTGCGCGAGGTGGCGCGCGAAGTGCCGCTGGAGCGCTGCCTGATCGAAACCGACAGCCCCTACCTGGCGCCGGTGCCGTACCGCGGCAAGACCAACAGCCCGGCCTACGTGCCGCATGTGGCGGCCAAGCTGGCGGAAGTCAAAGGCCTGCCGCTGGACGCCGTGGCACGGGCCACGCGGCGCAACTTCGAGCACCTGTTCGGCATTCCGGCGCTCGCCGAATGAAGGCGACATGACATGAAGCGATACTTGAAGTTAGCCCTCTATCTATTTGTGGCTGTATGGCTTTCTGGCGCCAACGCTGGTGCCTATGAAGACTTCTTCCGGGCCGTGAACGTGGACGACGCACGCACCGTGTCGGCCTTGCTGGCCCGCGGTTTCGATCCCAATTCGCCCGACGAAAACGGCCAGGTCGGCCTGTTCCTGGCGCTGCGCGGCAAGTCGCCGAAGGTGGCCGCGGCGCTGCTGGCACAGCCGGAGACGCGCGTCGATGTCGCCAACACCGCCGGCGAAACGCCGCTGATGATGGCTGCGTTGCGTGGCCAACTGGACTGGTGCCAGCGCCTGCTGGAACGTGGCGCCCAGGTGCGGCGCGAAGGCTGGACGCCGCTGCACTATGCAGCCAGCGGGCCGGAAACCCCGGTACTGGAACTGCTGCTCGACCGCGGCGCGCCGATCGACGCACCATCGCCGAACCGCACCACACCGCTGATGATGGCCTCGCGCTACGGCAGCGACGCATCGGCGCTGCTGCTCATTTCACGCGGCGCCGACCCCAAGCTGCGCAACGACAAGGGCTTGAACGCGGCCGACTTCGCGCGCCTGGGCGGGCGTCAGGCGCTGGCGGCCAAGCTGGACGAATTGGCGCGTTGAGGCCGGGCTGCGGGACAAGCGTGTCGGAATTCATCCGACGCGCGGCTTGGTACCGCGCCGACTGCGCTTTCTGTGGGCTGCGGCGTAGAGTTGCCGATATCGCTGCTAACACAGCCCCGGGAGCTCAACATGCCGCACCAAACGCCGATTCGCAATCCGTTCATGCTGATGCTCAACCCCGAGGTCGTGCTGGCCGCGATTGAAAACTCGGCCCACCTGAGCGGGCTCAATCGGCACCTGTGCCGGCCGCTGGACCGTCCGACCTTGGCCAATGCCAAGCCGGCCGACGAAAGCGTCGACAGCGACGATGACGACGACAGCGATCTGGCCGACGTCATCGGCCAGTGACCGACAGGCGGCGCTCGGCCGCCTTCCAAGTATCCGGCGATCTAACGGCGACGCTGCGTCGCCGCTGAAGCACCCAGCCAGACCAGCGCCAGCACCACCAGGCTGCCGACCAGAACCCATTCGCGGTTCTCCCTGACGAAGCGGATCAAGGTATTCGGCATCCAGCGCCGCACATCGATCTCTTCGCCTGGCCGTGACGGCTGCGTACGGCCAGCCCCAGCATACGGATCGCGCGTCTCCGCGGTAGGCGGTGAGTTGTAGCTGCCACTGTTGGCGCGGCCGCCATTGAGCCCCGAGCGCCAGTCCACTGCACCGGTCTGCGGGCCATCTTTGGCACCGGCGCGCACGGCATCGGCGGCACCGGGCGCCGGCGGCGCCTGCGGCGGACCGAAGGGGTTCGTGGCGGCTGCGCCCGCAGGGCTCGGCCGTGCCAGGCCCGGCAGCCCGCTGCGCTCGCCGCGGGGCGCGCGTTCCGTGCCTTCCAGCGGCGGCGGCGCACCTTGCAGTTCCAGCAACATGCGCACGGTCTTCGAGTCGCCCGGCACATCGCTCGGTAGCGCCGGATCGCCGATACCTTGCCGGGCACGCGCTGCTTGCGCGCTGCCGGCGTCACCGTCGGCCTGGCCTTCGCTGGCGGAAGTCGCCAGCGCAGCCCAACCCGCTGGCGCGAGCCCGAGTTCCAACGACATCAACAGCGACAGCAGCAGTGTTCTTTTCGTAGTTTTCATTCGAGTACAGCAGCGCTGGTCGATTTGTAACCGATAGCAAGAGGCGGGCCTCCTGGGAAAACTCCTAGTGGATCAAGGGCTTGGGGCTGATGCCCGCGTTTGTCTAGATGGGGCTGTAAGCGTGGTCGACAGTCAGGGGCTGATTTTTAGAATATCTACAATGTATAAAGAGACGACTCGTTATGCACAGGGGTTGTTTCGGCTGCCTGACCGAGTGAGGCGCCGGCGTCTGGTCCACCGGTTATGAACAGCGACAGAATGGCGGCCGCGCCCAGCGCGCCGGCCTTCTCCAGGCGGCCGGCGATGCGCTGCCATAGGGATCGTTCTGTGCCCTCGGCAGCGCGCGCAGCGTGCATCGACGCGACGACAAAATCAGGGTCCATGCCGGCCATTTCGGCCAGCTTCGCGGCGGTGATGTCGTCGGGAAGTGACCGTGCATGCTGCCAACGGTTCAGAGTGTTGTCGGACACCCCCATGACTCGGGCAAGCCGGTAGTTTGAAGGGATGCCGGCGCCGCTCTTGGCGGCCGTCAGAAGCTGCTCGATGGTGACCATGTAACCCCCTAGTGCCGTACGTACGGCGTAATCCACAAGGTTAGGGGTATCCCTGTACGTATGCAAGGCCCCACGAATAGGGGCCTCACATGCCTGTTGACCCCCACAATGCTTGTGGCATACATTCCACACGCCGCCCGGGCCTTCAAAGCTCAAACCTACCCCCGGTTCCACCCGGGCGGCCCTTCGGGGGAAGGGGCGAGCACTTGGAACGGGGGTTCCTGTGGGTGACGGAAACAAAGCTTTGCCGGCCTGGTGTGCGAATCGCTTGATGATGGGCGACGCAGACCAACCGATCCCGGCGCCGCCGGCCTTCGATCTTTTCCCCGCGGTGCGAACCGGCTTCGTGCTGATCGCGCAGAAGCCAGAAGGCACCGCGTTCTACGTGTACGACGACGCCAAGCGGGCAGAAGCCATGCGCAGCGCCTTCGGCATGGCGGCCGTCGTCTCTCAGGTCGTGCCGGCGGCGTTCATGTGGCCCGCCGAGGTGCCGGCATGAGCGGCGCCGAACAGGCCAGAAACTGGGCTTCGGTCTCAACATCGAAGGTCGTGTATGTCGGCATCGTCGACCGCGCCGAGTTCGACCGAATCGAGCTGCCGGCAACGGAGCACGCTGCGATAGCGGGCCTGCTTCCGTCGGAGCCAGCCAGGCGCTGCATCAGCAAGATGGCGGCGGACGCAACCGGCTTGCTCGTGGTCTTCCAGCATTGGGTGCAGGCTTGAACGCGCCGCGCGACCTCGGGGCCATCGTCGCCGACCTGGGCAAAGCCGACACGGCCGCCGAAGCGGCCATCGCAGCGCGCGCGGTCGGTGACGCGGCCCTGCTCAAGGCCAGGGCCACGGCAAACCGGCATTGGGGTGCAACCGCCGCAGCGTGGCGCGGCATGTCGCCTTTCCTGCGCGAGCTGTTCGTCTCGATGTACACCGAGACGCCAGCAGGCCGCGTCCAGCTCGTCGCGCAACAGCCGTGGGACAGCTTCTCGACGGCCGAGCGCTGCGCGATCGGCGCGGCGGCGCGACAGCTGCACCGGGAGACGGAGCGGGCAGGGTGGCTGCGGTGAGCGCGGTTGCTGTGCTGTTCGCGCGCTCGGACAGCCACTACAAGGCGATGCCGGGCGTCGACGTGTGGGACATCAAGCGCGACGCACGTAACTGGCCAGGTGGGGGCCCTCTGATTGCGCATCCGCCGTGCCGGGCCTGGGGTCGGCTCCGCAAGCTGGCAAAGCCGCGGCCCGACGAAAAGGCGCTGGCGCTGTTGGCGGTGCAGCATGTGCGCGAGTTCGGGGGGGTGCTGGAACATCCGGCGCACTCGACGCTGTGGCCGGCGGCCGGGCTTGCCGGCGCCTGGCCAGCGCGATGCGTTCGGCGGCTGGACGTTGCCCATCGTGCAGAGCTGGTGGGGCCACCGCGCAGAGAAGGCGACGTGGCTGTACATCGTCGGCTGCGCGCCGGCCGAGGTGCCTCAAATGCCGATGCTGTTGGGCGAGTCGTCGCACGTCATCACGCAGTGCAGGACGGTCAGCGGCGGCCGGCTGAGGAAGGGCATGCGGGGATGGCGGCCCGAGTGCACGAAGGCCGAGCGCGAAGCCACGCCGCCAGCACTGGCGGCGTGGCTCGTTGATCTGGCGGCAGCGTGCAGCGTTCAATGATCCGCGTGGACGGTCCGGTAGTCCTCGATCTGCTGCAGCGGGCCCCGTATGCCGATTGGGTGCATACGGAGTGGGCCGAGTGGGGCGGGGACGTTCCAAGGCGGCAGACACTGGCCGAGCGCATCGCGGCCAACAGCGCGCCGCTGCGCGACCGAAAAGGCCACGCGCTGCGCGAGGTGGCGGAACTTCAGATCATGGCGGCCAGGGCCCGGGCTCATGGCCGCATGCCTGACGCCGAGCTGCGCATGCTGGCCAAGCGCCGCGCTGCGCTGCTCGGCGACCTCATTGCCGGCCTTGACGCGGCCTACACGCCGGCCGGCATGCTGGCCTGGCTCAATGGCCAGATCGAACCGCTGCAGGGTCGGCCGTTCGCGTTCGAGGGCGACCGGCCCGAAGGCGACCAGCTGCGCGGCTTCATGGGCCGTGCGCGCTGCCCGATGTGGTGGCGCCGCCAGCTGCGGCGCGCGGCCGTGCTGGACCGCGAGACGGAAGCCAACCGGCGCGGCGAAGTCAACGCGACGAAGCGCCAGCCCTACGTCACGCACGACACGCTGCACCGGCACCAGCGGCGCAAGGCAGAAAACGACGCCATGATGGCCGCGCAGGAGCTGGAGAACGACGCCGGCCAGGTGATGACGCTGGCCGACCTGGCGGCCGCCACGACCAGCAACAAGGCTATACGGCGCGGCGAGCTCATGACGCGCATCGCGGGCTGCGAACGGCTGGCCGAGCACCTCGGTCTGCGCGGCGTCTTCCTGACGCTGACGGCGCCGTCGCGATTCCACGCCGTGCACCGGCATGGCGGCAAGAACGAGCGCCACGACGGCAGCACGCCGCGCGATGCGCAGGGCTGGCTCTGTGCGGCCTGGGCGCGGGCCCGGGCGAAGCTGCAGCGGCTGGGCCTGCTCGTGTTCGGGTTTCGGGTGGCCGAGCCTCACCACGATGGCTGCCCACATTGGCATGCACTCCTGTGGGCGAAGCCGGAGCTGTACGACCGCGCGGTCGACGTGATCCGCGCTGCGTGGCTCAAGCTGGAAGGCGCGGAGCCAGGCGCGGCCGAGCACCGTTGCAAGGCCGTCGACATGAGGCCGGGCGGGGCCTCGGGCTACATCGCAAAGTACATCGCCAAGAACATCGACGACGCCGGCTCGGTCGGCGAGGAAGGGCACTATGACGACGGCGGACATGCAATGGCTGGCAATTGGGCTGCTGGCGGCAATGGTCGGATGGCGGTGGGTGCTGCTGGCGGTGCTAGCGGTGTTGGTGGTGTTGGCGGCGCTGGTGCTGGTGCCGATCAAGGCCGTGGAGCTGGCATTCCTGTGGTTGCGCAAGGTGACCTGTTCGGCGGTACGGCGCAGCGCGTCGAAGCCTGGGCAAGCGCCTGGGGAATCCGACAGTTCCAGGCCATCGGGCAGCCTCCTGTCACCGTGTGGCGCGAGCTGCGACGAGTGCCAGAGCAGGCGAGGGGAGGGGCAACCCCGCGCCTGTCCGTTGCGTTCGAGGCAGTGAACCGCGAGGGCGTGCGCCGCGCCGATTGGGCGGCCTACGTGCTGGCCCAAGGCGGCCTCTGGACCGGCCGGAAATACCTGCTGCGCATCGCGCAGGTAGTGGCCGAGCGCGTGGGCCGGTACGAGACGACGGAACAGCCGCGCCCGGTGGGCGTGGTCGACTCGACAGGGCCGGGAGACTGGCACCTATCGCAGCGGCGCGAGTGGCGCCCGCGCGGGACATGGAGCCGGGCCGAGCTAACGCCGGTGCGTGGGCCTTTCGCGCCAACGGCGCGACCTTGGACCCGTGTCAATAACTGTACGCAGCTGCCCGGCCTCGAAGCCGCGCGGCGCCTGCGAGAGGCAGGAATGCTGATGTTCGATGGAACCGGGGGCGGTTCAACCATCGAAAGAACGCACCATGCGCAACCCGAAAGACATTGCGGCCGACCTGAAGGCCCAACGTGACAAGGCCTCGACGGCCTTCGTGCCCCTCAACGTCGTGCAGGCCATGGACACCATGGTCGAGTTCGCCGAAAGCGTCTCGGCGACGCTCGACGCGGCCGGCCTGATCCCGGCCGACAAGCCGGCCGAGGGCGGCTGACCGTGGCGGCCGAGCTGATCGGCCGCTGCAGGTGCCCGATCTGCGGCAGCGACAAGGGCAGGTTGACCCTGGCCAAGTCGCTGTTGCCGGTCATCACGTGCAACGGCTGCAATGTCCAATGCTTCGCGCGCTCCGACGTGAGCGACAGGCACTTCCGCGCGCTGCTCATCGCCGAGCCGGCGCAAGCGGCAGCGCCACCAGCACCCGCACCGGCCAGCGTGCCGGCCACCATCGCGCCGCCGCACGCCAAGCCCACGGGCTCGGGCTGGGGCTTGTTCGGGGCCAGGCAATGAAAGTCATCCAAGCACAAGCACCGGCGCCGGCAGCCGTCGACGTCAATACCGTGCAGCCGGCCGCCGAAACAACCGCACCGCCGGCCGGCTTCGAAGACCTGGCCGCCAGCGCCGCCGAACTCGAAGGCGGCCCGCCGGTGCCAGGCACCGAAGCGGCGGCGCAGTACGCGGCGGCCTCCGTCAAGCAGACTGCATCCGAGGTGCTGCAGGCCCTGAAGCTCGGCCGCATGATGGTGGCGCCGATGTTCCGATGGTGGCGCGACTTCGGCCAGGTCTGGGGAGACGACACGCTGCAGGGCATCGCCACCGGCGGCGCGGCCGTCATGCAGCGCCACGGCTGGACCCTGGGCGACCTGTTCGAAAAATGGGGCCCGTACATCGCGCTGGCCACGGCGACAGTGCCGCCAAGCATCGTCACGTACCAGGCGGTCAAGGCCTACACCAAGCACCTCGAACAGCAGGCGAAGAACAAGCCACCGCCGACGCCGACGGAAGGGGCTGCCGATGGCGCCGACCAACAAACCGCGCATTGAGGCGTACATCGGCGCCAGCGGCAGCGGCAAAGGCGTCTCGATCAATGCCCGGCTGCGCGAGCTGGCGCCCGCGCGGCTGCTCATCTGGGATCCCCGGGACGAATACCGCAAGCACGCGCGGGCCGTCTCGCTGCAAGCGGCCGTCAAGGCCGTGGCGGCCAGCGCCGGCAAGCCGTTCGCGCTGCGCGTGATCCACGACGGCAAGAGCCCGCCAGACGCCGCCTTCGGCCTGCTCTGCAACCTCGCCTTCCGGGCGCGGGACGTGCTGCTGCTGGCCGAAGAACTGTCGGACGTGACGACGGCAAGCCGCGCGCCGCCGGCCTGGCGCCAGTGCATCACGCAGGGCCGGCACCAGGGCCTGCACATCCTGGGCGCGGCCCAGCGGCCGGCGCTGATCGACAAGACCTTCCTGGGCAATGCCACGTATATCCGCTGCTTCACGCTGCGCTACGCCGACGACAGGATGGCCATGGCCAAGGCGCTGGACGTGCCGCCCGAGACGATATCGGCGCTGCAGACCACCGAGCGCGCCAGCTCGACCGTGATCCGCTTCTACGAACGGGATTTCAGGGCGGGAACGCAACAGCCGGGCTCGATCACGCTGCGTCGGAAGCCGGGGGCTACGTAGGAGCTACGTACGGGGTCGGGGGCTACCTACGAACGGGTCGGGTGGGGTTCACTGGAAGCCCCATCCAACCCAGCATAGGACCGTCATGCAAGCCAACGTCAAGAACGCCCTGATCACGACCGCGATCGTGCTCGCCTCCATCTTCGTGCTCCGCAAGGTGCCGGTGGTCGGCGGCTTCGTCGATCAGGCGCTCAAGGGCTGATCGCCCGGCATCCACCCAACAGCACCACAAGGAAACCGCCATGCGCGCCGTTCGCCTCCCGACCGTACAGAACGTGAACCCGAACACCCGCGCCAGCATGCGGTTTCCGCTCGGTGTCACCTACGAAAAAATCTATCTCACGCTGGGCACCAACATCACCCAGGCGCTGATCAGCAACCTCGTCTTCAAGATCAACAACAAGGAATTCCAGCGCTGGAACACCTGGGCCGACTACCAGGCCTACTTGAACTACAAGGCCAACGGCAGCAACGCCGCCTTCGCCTTCGTCGACTTCACCGAGCGCCTGGCTCGCGACGAGGTGGCCATGAAGCTGGGCACCGTCGCGGCCTGCGCCGAAGCCGGCGTACAGGATTTCACGATGGAATTCGACCTGGGCAACTACACCCAGGTCGCGGCCTCGCAGATCACGGCGTACGCCGACGTGGAAGCGCCAAGCGCGAACCCGATCATCCAGCGCATCCAGGTGCAGCAGAAGGCCATTGCCTCGGCCACGCAGGATCAAATATTCGTGCCCTTCGGCCTGAACGGATACCAGGTCAAGCGCATGCTCATCAAGCACGCGAACCTGTCTTCGGTGCGCGTGCGCCGCGACGGTGTCGACTTCTACGAAGACCTCCCGATCGCGCTGGCCAATGCGCGCCAGGTCGACTTCGGCCGCGTGCCGCAGGCGGGCTACCACATGATCGATTTCATGCCCGACACGCTGCAGTCGAACGCCTTCAACACGGCGCAGGTTGCCGTCGGCGGCAAGGCGGTCCCGGTGCAGAACCTGGACATCCGCCCGACCACCAGCGCGGCCGACACGCTGACGATCTACACCGAGAGCTACGCGCTGAACTCGCAGCTCTGACCCGATACCCCACCCCGCCGAGAAGTCGAGAGGGAAGGGCGGGGCCGGCATCGTGCCGGCCCCGCCCGCAACGAAGGAAAGATCATGCAGCTGCTGGAACAGTACGACGACAACGGCGACCCGACCGGCTACGGGCAATACCCGCAGCTCACGACCAGCGACGTGAGCGAGTGGAACAAGCTGCAGCCCTACGTGTCGCGCGTGCAGGGCCAAGAGCAGGCGCCGTGGTGGCAGTCCATCATCCAGTACGGCGCCGTCAAGGCGCTGGACAACACGTTTCCTGGTCGAACCAACGGCATCCAGGGCAACACCGCGCCGGGCAGCTTCGCGGGCCAGAACGGCACCACGTACAACCAACGCGGCAGCCAGAACGCGCCGCCGTCGCCGGCCGCCGGCCTCGGCCTGGCCAACGCGTCGACGGGGATGTTCGGCCTGTCGCCGCTGATGCTGATCGCCATCGGCGCCGCGCTGTTCATCGCGTTCAAGCGATAGGGGGCGGCCATGGCCGCCGATCCGTACACCGCATTTTTCGGGGGCGTCGGCCAGGGCGTCGGAAAGGGCATCGGCAATGCCATGTCCGACACTGGCGTCACCTCGAACACCGCGAGTTCGGCCACCTACGGCACGCAGCTCGGTGGCGGCGGCTGGAGCATCAGCTTCGGCGATGGAGACATCACGTCCAAGGCGGCCAACGAACTGACTGCGCCGCCGCCGGACGCCACGCCGAACCCGCTTGGCACCTTCGCCGGGGCCAGCCTGGGCGGCTCGGGTCCTGAGCTGCTCATCGTCGCGCTGATCGCCGCCGCGCTGATCTACCGGCTTCGCAAGGGGCGCCGCTGATGGGCCTGCTCTCGTTCCTCAACCCGATGGACATGCTCGGCGGCGGGGGTGGCGGCGGCGGTTCGTCGTTCTCTGGTGGCGGGGCTTTCAACAAGGAAAGCACGAACCAGAATTACAGCCAGACCGCGACCAACGAATACAGCAACAACACAACGTTGGGCAATGGCGCGTCCTACGTCGGCAACGGCGGCAGCTACGACGCCAGCACCAAGAGCTGGCTGTCGAACTACATCAACGACAGCAGCACGCACTGGACCGACGCCAGCGTGCGCAACAGCACGAGCTTCGAAGTCAACGACAGCAGCTCGCGCGACTACTCGGACCGCTCGACCTCGAATTGGTGGCAGGACAACAGCAGCAGCATCCAGGTCAACGACAGCAGCTCGCGCGACTACTCCGACCGGTCTTCGAAGTCGTGGGACAACAGCGTGCGCAACAGCACGAGCTTTCAGGTCAACGACAGCAGCACACACGACTATTCGGACCGCTCGACGCTGAACTACGACGGCAGCAACCGCAGCACGACCAGCATCACGAACACCGGCACCGACGCCGCGCAGATCGTGCGGCTGAATGCCGGGTTACTGCAGTCGGTCAGCGAGAACAACGGCGAGACCGTGCGCGCGCTGGCCAAGATGGGATTTGACACCCTGGGCCAGTCGACCAAGGCGGCCACCGATCTGTTCGCCAGCAGCAGCGCCGAAGCCTCGGCCGCCTGGGGGCATACCGTCGACAAGGCGGCCGAGCTGATCGACAGCCTGATGACGACGACGCGCACGACCGTGGCCGACACGCTGCAGGCCTCGCAAAACTTCGCCAGCAAGGCCATCGCAAGCACCCCGGACGCGGCCAGCTCAACCACCGTTCGTTTCGCCATCGCAGGCGCCGCAGTCGTCGTGCTGGCGGTGCTGTTCCTTCGCAAAGGCTGACCATGCAGACCCTCGACATTGGCCTAGCGGCCGGAGAGCTGAAGACCTTCGATATCGGCGGTGCCTACTTCGAGTTCATCGAAGGCCAAGGCGCGGTCGATATCAACTTCGTCGATTCGAGCGGCTCGCGCGCCAAAGACCTAGAAATGCTCGGCGCGCTGCCGGGTTACTGGGTTGCCGGCGCGTTCTCTCGGTTCGAGATAAAGAATCAGCTGGGCCAGGCGCAGACCCTGCGAATCATGTTCGGCAACGGCACCGGCGGAAGCCGGCGCATACAGGGCAATGTCAGCATCGTCGACCGTGTGCAGCAGCAGTGCCAGTCCGTCAGCGCCGCCGACCTCACGCTAGGCTTCGCGGCGACGGCCATCGTCGCGCCGGGCGCCAACACAAAGGGCGTCATCCTCCGTGCCTCCATCTGTGAGGTGCAAGCCGGTGCCAGCGGCTCGGCGAACCTGCGACTAATCGCGGCGGCCACTGCGCCGGCCTCGCTCGTGCCGGGCGCGAATTCGATCATCCTAAATTCGGTTGCAACAACCGTCACGGGCAGCGTCACAGGATCGTATCTGTTCGACCAGCGCCGCGAGGTGCCGGCGGGCTGGGGAATCTACCTCTGCAAGAACCACCTGACGGCCGCCGCGCTCACATGCTCGGTAAGTCTGTCGTGCGAGGTGCTCTGATGCGCGCGGGCGTGGTCGTGATCGCGGCGGGCCTTGCGGGCATCGTGGCGCTGCAGCTGCTGGCGCACAACCGCGCGCAGGCGGCGGCCGAAGCCACCGCGCAAGACGACACCGGCCCGGCCGTGTCGACCGCATGGGATGCGCTCGACCTCTGGGGCTTCTCTGCCGCCACCTTCGAAAACCACCAGGTGCAAACCGCAATGCAAGACCTCGATCGCAGCGGCAGCAACCTCGCCGCGTTCCTGTCCATGATCGCCACCAGCGAGGGCACGGACCGCGCCGCAGACCCGTACCGCGTCTGCTACGGCTACCGGCACACAATCGACTCGTTCGCCGACCATCCAGCCGTCACGGGCGAATGGAAGGGAGAGGACATCAGCGACCTCGGCCCGCAGTACGCCGGCAAAGTCAGCACGGCCGCTGGCCGCTACCAGATGCGCCGGCAAACCTGGCTCGAATGCAAGACCGCGCTAGGCCTGCCCGACTTCAGCCCGGCCAGCCAGGACAAGGCGGCCGTGTTCCTTATCCGCCGCCGCCGCGCGATCGACGCCGTACAGGCCGGCCGCGTGGCCGATGCCATTGCACTGTGCCGTCAGGAGTGGGCCAGCCTGCCGGGCGCCGGCTATGGCCAGGGGGAGCGCCAGCTGGCCACGCTCGAAAGCGCCTACACCAACGCAGGGGGCACCCTCGCATGAATGCCATGAAGGTCCAATCAATCGCCGTCATCGGCGCACTCGCGGCGGCGGCCATAGCGGCGCTGTACATCGCAAAAAAAGGCGTGGCCGGTGCGGCTGCGGGTGCAGTAGGTGCGGCGGCTGACGCCGCAACCGGCACCGTCATCGGCATCGGCCAGGTGTTCGGGATCCCCGAAACGAGCATGAGCGACTGCGACAAGGCGCGCGCCGAGGGGCGGACCTGGGACGCGTCATTCGCGTGTCCGGCTGCAACCTTCATCGGCCACCTCTGGGACACGGTCACGGGCTCAGGCGGCGGCACCGCAACCAACGCGCTGCAGGGCGCGCAAGACAAGTTCCAGCGGCCGAACCCGGCCAGCTCGGCGCCGCCGGCACCGGCGCCGCTCTCGTTCATCGGCGCCGGCCAGTCTTTCAAGGACCTGGCCGACGGCGCCGGCATCAATGTCTTCTGGAACCCGGCCACCTACGGCGGCGGGTTCGACCTCCACTGAAAGGACCAACCATGAACTTCTTCCTTCAACGCCTGCGCGAACCCTCGACCTGGGCTGGCATTGCCGCCGTGATGGCCACCGGTGCGCAAGCCTGGGCCACCAAAGACCCGGGCGCCATCTGCGCCACGGTGGCCGGCGCAGTGGCCGTGCTGGCCCCGGAAAAGGGCGCCACCAAGTGAAGCTCGAAGACCTCGCCAAGGCAGCGGCAGGCGCTACCCTGGGCGGCGTGTTGACCTGGGCCGGCCAAGGCCTGACCACCGCGGGCGAGCTGCGCGCGCTCACGCATGCCGTCGAGCGCATGGAGCTACGCCTTGACGCCATGGCGCCGCTGGCCGCGCCCAAGGTGGCGGCCAAGTGAAGGCCGGCGGCTTCGTCAAGATGGTCGCGCTGAGCATCGCCGCGTCGGTGCTGGCCTCCATCATCATCAACCGCGTTCCGGCGCTGCGCCGGCTCGTGCAGGGAAGCTAACGACCGAAGCGGGTAGAGTCTCGGCCTGCAGCCACGGCAACGACACCGGGGGGGGCGCAAGGGAGAGAACATGAAAGCGACGATGATTGCGGCAGCCTGCGCGCTGCTGCTGGCGGCTTGTGGCGGCGGGGATGCGCCGCAAGAGGCGCCTCAGGAGTGCCGGACAGTGACCAACACGTCGGGGGGGTTCCTCGACAACACTGGCGCGGTGATCATCCCGGCAAGCACCATCGTCAAGACGCTGTGCTGTACCAAGGGCTTCACGACCTTCAGCAGCGGAGAGGTAGTGAATCCGGACGGCAGCGTCATGCGCGCCAGCGAAAACACCGTCTGCACGACCTAGCGCACGGCCCAAAGCGGCGCGTTCGCGCTGCCGAAGTCGCCGGTCGACACCAGGCGCTCGATGCGCTCGCGGAGCGCTGCGTTTTCGCGCTGCAGGGCCTCGGTGAGTGCCGCAGCATTGCGCAGAGTGAACACCGCTTCGGACTCGACCACGGACCATCCCCAACGCGACGAGAAGAACAGCGCGAGGGCGGCCGAGTGCGGCCAGCTGTCGGCCGCGCGCCAGCGCCACACGGTGCGCTCAGACACGCCCAGAGCCTTGCCGAGCACGGCTGACGTGGGGTGTCCGAGGTCGGCCAGGATCAAGGCCATGGGTGGGAGCTGGCGAGGCAAGCGATGCAATGTCATGCCGCCGTTGTCGGCAGCATCGGTGCCAGGCTGAACGGCGCCAGGCGGCGGGCCATCCTCCGAAAGGAGGATAAAGCGGCAACAAACCACAATGTATATTATGTTAAATTTATGCTTCGCCACTTCGGCCGCCGCTGCGGCTCGGCTACCTGAATGGTGCGTTCGAGATATGGCATTCGCCGCGTCTTTCATTGCAACGCCATCCATGCGCACCAAAGGCTTGTTCGCCGCCACCGATTGCGCTGGAAAATTCGCGTCCACCAGGCACAAGTCGTCGCCGTGGCCCATGGCGCGCAATACCTCGAGTAACTTCGGGCCGAGCAGCGGGTCAATGTTCTTCAGCATCGTGGTCCCAGGAGGATGGTAGGTTGAGGCGAAATGAGCGCGCAGCGTCAAGCGCGCGGCGATCCGGAAATTGCGTCGACGAAGTCTTTCAGCTCGGACCGGTTCGGCATCGAGGCTTGTGCGCCGCGGCGGGTTACGCTCAACGCGGCCGCGTGTTGAGCAAAGTCGACGGCCGCGGGCATCGTAGAGCCTGATACCAGGGCGCACGACAACGCGCCCACGAAAGTGTCTCCGGCGCCCGTGCTGTCCACTGCCGCGACCTCCGGCGCGCGCCGGTGATGGGTACCGGAAGCGTCGGCCAGGACCGTACCGTTCTTACCCAGGGTGATGATCACGGTCGACAGGCCTGCGCTTCGCAGGAACCGTTCGCACCCGAGGCGATCGCGGCACGGCCAGAGACTGCGACCCGAGCTCATCGTCGCCGACGCAGCCGATCAGACTCACTGCCGCCCCCAGCCGTGCAGCCGTGCAGCCGCCACGGCCTGGTTGGCGCCCTTGCCGCCGGGCGCTTGCAGGAATGAATGGCCGATGACCGTTTCGCCGGGTGCGGGCAAGCTGGCGCAGCGCACCTGCTCGCCGGGATGTTCTTCGCAATACGAAGCCCGCAATGATGAACAAGCAGATTGTGGTGGTCGGTAGCATCAACATGGACCTGATGGATTGCGCGGCTGACCGGGAAGGCGCTGCGAGAGCTGCCGTTCAAGCTGGCGTAACCGACCACGCCCAGGTTGCCAACTTCCGCAACCTAACGCTGCTAACCGGACGGACGCCGCCACCTGACGGCAAGAGCCCCCCAGCCGACTCGGGACGTTCATGCGCCGTCCTCGAACAACTCAAGGATGACGTGCCGCAACCAGTCACTGCCTGGGTCTGACTCGAACCGGCGGCTCCAGTGGAGTGCCACTGCGATCTGGCTTTGCGGAAGATCCGACCTGATGGCGGCAAGTCGGTCCGCCACCAGTGGAACAACGCCACCCGGTGCGATGGCGACCAGGTCGGTGGCGGCAACGATCGAGGGCAAGACGAGAAAGTGCTCCGTGACCAGCCGCAGCCGATCCTCCAGGCCCAGCTGCTTCAGGATGCGCAAGGTGTCCGCGTGGGAGCGAACGGCAACGAATTCCAGCGTCTTCAAGGCAGAGATCGGCGCACGGCCTTTCAAGGCCTTGTTCAGGAACGGATGATCGTGGCGCAAGAGCACCGAGTACTGGTCCTTGAGCAGGCGAGCGCGCTGCGTGTCCTTCACCGACGGCAGGTGCCCGATGGCGAAGTCGAGCCGGCCGCTGTCCAGAAGGTCGCCGATCTGTTCGCGCGGCACGACCGGGCGTGTCTCGATGCGTACCCCAGGGGCCCGTGCGCGCAATGCCGTCATCAGGCCGGGCAGGAAGCGGGCCTCTCCAATGTCGCTCATGTGGATCTGGAAGACCCGCCGCGACGCCGCCGGATCGAACTGCGTCGTGTCGGCCAGGGCTTGCTCCAGAGTCGCGAGGGCTTCTCTCACGGGCCCGGCCAGGCGGTTGGCCTTCGGCGTGGGTTCGACGCCGCCGGCGATGCGTGTGAACAGCGGGTCGTGCAGCATCCGCCGCAGCCGCGCGACGCCCTGGCTTGCCGTCGGCTGTGTCAAGTCCAGCTGATCCGCCGCGCGGCTCACGCTGCCTGAACGGTAGACGGCGTCGAAAAGTCTCAGCAGGTTCAGGTCGATGTCTTTGATCTGCACTGCGATGCTCGCTTCGGCCGCACACGCGATCAGTATGCGTCATATGCATGTCTCTTAGTTCGACATCGGCATTGATGCATGAATGGAGGCCGTCGACACTGCGAGCCGATCCAGACAAGGGCTATTCAAATGTCGTACCCAGCAGTTGACACGCAGGCAACCCACCGGGTTTCGGTTCGGGAGGCCGTCCTCCAGCTGTTGCGATCGTTCGGCATGACGACCGTCTTCGGCAACCCGGGCTCGACGGAGCTTCCCTTGTTCCTCGGATTCCCGAGCGACTTCCGCTACCTGCTGGGCTTGCAGGAGTCGGTCGTGGTCGGCATGGCCGATGGCTACGCACAGGCCACCCGCAACGCGGCGTTCGTGAACCTGCACTCCGCGGCCGGCGTGGGGCACGCGATGGGCAACATCTTCACGGCCTACAAGAACCGCACGCCACTCGTCATCACGGCCGGGCAGCAGGCCCGTTCCATCCTTCCATTCGAGCCCTTTCTGTTCTCGAAGCAGGCGGCCGAGCTGCCAAGGCCATACGTGAAGTGGAGCGTGGAGCCTGCCCGCGCCGAAGACGTGCCGCACGCCATCGCTCGTGCGTACTACATCGCGATGCAACCGCCGCGCGGACCGGTGCTGGTGTCGATCCCGGCCGACGACTGGACCGCGATGACAGAGCCGGTGGCTCCCCGGCTGGTCAGCCAGCAACTGCGCCCGGACCCTGCCGTGCTGCAAAGGATCGCCGAGGCGCTGAATGCCTGCCGCAAACCGGCCTTCGTCGTCGGCGCGGCGGTGGATCGCGACGGCGCCTGGAATCAACTGCTGCAGCTTGCAGAGCGCCACGACGCCCGGGTGTTCGTGGCGCCGATGTCCGGGCGCTGCGGCTTTCCGGAGGATCACAGGCTCTTCTCGGGTTTCCTTCCGGCGATGCGCGAGCGGATCGTCGAGCGGCTCGCGGAACACGACCTGGTCTTCGCGGTCGGGGCGGCGGCCTTCACCTACCACGTCGAAGGCAGCGGGCCCCACCTGGCGCCTGGAACCGAGCTGGTCCAGCTCATCGATGACCCCGACACTGCCGCCTGGGCGCCGATCGGCACGTCCGTCGTGTCCAGCATCCGGCTCGGCCTGGTCGATCTGCTCGCGTTGGCGGCTCCGGTCGAACGGGCCGCCTCCCGGGCGCTGCTGCGGGCCGAGCGGCCCGAAGCGCCTTCGCGCGGTGGCCGCATGTCCGCGGCGTTCGTGTTGAGGATGGTGTCTGATCTGCGAGATCCCCGAAGCATCGTGGTCGAAGAAGCGCCGAGCATGCGGCCTGCCATGCAGGCCCATCTGCCGATCCTGCACAGCGAGACCTTCTACACGATGTGCAGCGGTGGGCTGGGCCATGGCCTGCCGGCCGCCGTGGGCGTGGCGCTGGCCAAGCCCGAAGCGCGGGTCATCGCGATCATCGGCGACGGGTCTGCCATGTACTCGATCCAGGCGCTGTGGACCGCCGCGCAGCATGCACTGCCGATCGTCTTCATCGTCATGAAGAACCGGCGCTATGCAGCGCTGCAGGACTTCTCGCCGGTATTCGGCTACGCCCCCGACGAGACTGTGGCAGGGACCGAGTTGCCGGAGCTCGACTTCGTGGCCCTCGCGAAGGGGCAAGGCGTCGCGGCGCTCTCGGTGTTCGAGCCGGACTCTCTTCAGGATGCGCTCAGCAAGGCCTTTGTTGCGCGGCAGCCGGTACTGATCGAAGTGGAAGTGGCCTAGCATGAGTACCGTCTCCATGTTGATCAACGGCGAAGCGCGCGTGTCGAGAAGCGGGCGCGTCTTCGAGCGGCGCAACCCCTTGGACGGCACGGTGGCGAGCACGGCACCTGCGGGTACGGTGGCCGATGCGATCGAAGCCGTCGACGCAGGCGCCGCGGCTTTCGCTCACTGGTCGATGACCGGGCCTTCGCAACGCCGCGCGCTGCTGCTGGAGGCTGCCAGCCGGTTGCTGGCGCTGGCGGACGACATCGCGCAGGCCATGGCGGCCGAGGTCGGCGCGTCGAAGCTGTGGGCTCAGTTCAACGTGCGCCTGGGCGCAGACATGCTGCGCGAAGCGGCCTCCTTGACGACGCAGATCACCGGTGAGGTGATTCCATCGGACACCCCGGGATCACTGGCTCTGGCCATGCGCCAGGCCGCTGGCGTCGTGCTCGGCATCGCACCGTGGAACGCGCCTGTCATCCTCGGCGTTCGTGCGCTGGCCGTCCCGCTGGCCTGTGGCAACACGGTGGTCATGAAGGGGAGCGAGTTGTGCCCGCGAACGCACGGCCTGGTCGTGCAGGCGCTGCACGAGGCGGGCTTGCCGCCGGGCACGATCAACTTCGTCACGAACGCCCCGCAGGACGCGGCGGATGTGGTCCAGGCCATCATCGCCCACCCCGCCGTGCGCCGGGTGAACTTCACCGGCTCGACCCACGTGGGCAGGATCATTGCGCAGCATTGCGCTGCGCATTTGAAGCCCTCCGTGCTGGAACTGGGCGGCAAGGCGCCGCTGATCGTTCTGGACGACGCCGACGTCGACGCCGCAGTCGATGCAGCGACCTTCGGCGCCTTTGCCAACTCGGGCCAGATCTGCATGTCGACGGAGCGGATGCTGGTCGACGAGCGTGTGGCTGAAGAGTTCGCAGCCAAGCTCAAGGCCAGGGCCGTGGCGTTGCCGACCGGGGATCCGCGGAGCGGACCGGTCGTGCTCGGCTCGGTGGTCGACATGTCGACAGTCGAGCGAGCCCATGCGCTGATCGACGACGCGCTGGCCAAGGGCGCGCAGCTTCTGTGCGGTGGGCCGGCGGCCAGCACGGTGATGGCGGCAACGCTGCTCGACTTCGTGACGCCCGAGATGCGCCTCTACAGGGAAGAGACCTTCGCACCGGTCAAGGCCATCGTCCGCGTGAAGGACGAGAGCGATGCCGTCCGGTGCGCCAACGACAGCCCGTTCGGGTTGTCGGCGGCCGTCTTCTCGCGCGACATCGCCAGGGGTCTTCGGGTGGCGCAGCAGGTCCAGTCCGGAATCTGCCATGTCAACGGGCCCACTGTTCATGACGAGGCGCAGATGCCCTTCGGCGGCGTGAAGGACAGCGGCTGGGGCCGCTTCGGCGGCCGGGCCGGGGTCGAGGCGTTCACCGACCTCCGGTGGATCACCATCCAGGCAGGCGAGCGCCACTATCCGTTCTGAAGGCGAAGCCATGCGCAGGCTCCTGAACGTGGAAGACTGGCGCGCGGCCGCGCGACGCCGTCTGCCCAGACTGGTGTTCGACTACGTCGACGGCGGTGCCGAGGATGGCGTGACGATGCGCGCCAACCGCGGCGACTTCGAACGCATCGCCCTGCTGCCTCGGGTTCTGCGCAACACGGTGGACGTGTCGACCACGACGGAGCTGTTCGGCCGCCCGTGGAGCAGCCCCATTGCCGTGGCTCCGATGGGCCTGAACGCGCTGACCCGCCCCCATGGAGACATTCTTCTCGCCAGGGCCGCCGCGGCATATGGCGTTCCGTTCGTGCTTTCCACAGCGTCGAATGCCAGGCTGGAGGATGTCAGGGCCGCAGTGCCCGATGCCGACCTGTGGCTGCAGCTCTACGTCTTGCAGGATCAGGCGATCTCGGAGCAACTGCTGCGCAGGGCAGCCGCAGCGGGCTACACCACACTGGTCCTGACGGTCGACGTTGCCGTCAGCGGGCTGCGGGAACACGATCTGCGCAACGGCTTCAGTCTGCCGTTCAAGGTCTCGCCGCGGCTGGCCGTCGACTTTGCGCAGCATCCGGCGTGGAGCGTTCGCCAGCTGCTCGCCGGCAGGCCCGCGTTCGTGAACCTGGTCGAGCGAGTCTCGGGGCCGATGTCGCCCGAGGCGCAGGCGGCGCTGCTGTCTCGTGCGATGGACCAGAGCCTGGACTGGCCCCGGTTGCGTGCCCTTCGAAAGAGCTGGCCCGGGCGCATGCTGCTCAAGGGCGTTCTGCATCCGCTGGATGCCAGGGCTGCGCTGGAGCACGGCGTCGACGGACTCATCGTCTCCAACCACGGTGGCAGGCAGCTTGACGGTGCCGTCTCATCCATTGCCACCTTGCCCGGCATCGTCGCCGAGGTTCAAGGACGGATCCCAGTGCTTCTGGACAGCGGCATCCGGCGCGGCGTCGACGTGGCAAAAGCCATGGCGCTCGGCGCCGCGGCGGTTCTGGTCGGCAGACCGCTGCTGTACGGGCTGGCCGTCGCCGGCGAGTCGGGAAGCCTGCGCGTGCTTTCCGGCCTGACTGAAGAGCTCAAGCGCTGCATGACGCTCTTGGGCGCCGCGAAGACGCCGGAGCTTGGCGATATTCAAACCACGGCAGCTTCTCGATTCACCCGTTGAACGCCGCTCGGGCCGGCGCGCTGTCATACAAATTGGAGACTGGTCATGCGTGTTGTTGAACTCTGGAAGACCGTGGCCTGCTGCGCTCGGCGCGTGGCGGCTGCTCGGCACTTCGCGGTCGGTGCTTGTCTCGTGTCGCTTGCAGTGTTGCAGGGGTGTGCGAGCCTGTCGCCCCAGGCCGCGGGCGCCGGCGTGAAACGCATGTACGTCCTGTACTGCGGGGAAGCCCAGGTTCCGGACATCTCGCCCTGGTCCGAGGGGAAGAATGCCAACGTCGCGGCCTCGTTCAGCAACCAGTGCTATCTCATCGAGCATGCGAAGGGGTGGCTGATCTGGGATACCGGCTACCAGGATGCATTGGCCAACAAGCCCGAGGGCCTGAAGACTCCCCGATTCACCGCGTACCGCAAGAAAACGCTGCAAGTACAGCTCGCGGAAATCGGCGTTTCGCCGGGCCAGGTGACCTACCTTGCCATGTCGCATTCGCATGCGGATCACATCGGCAACGCGAACATGTTCGCATCGTCCACGCTGTTGATACAGAAGCCGGAGTACGACGCTGCATTCGGCGCGGATGCGGCGAAGCAGGGCTTCCCGGTACAGAGCTACGACCAGTTGAGGGACAGCAAGAAGCTTCTTCTCGAAGGCGACCACGACGTGTTCGGGGATGACTCCGTCAGGATCATCGCCACGCCGGGGCACACCGCCGGCCATCAATCACTGCTGGTTCGCCTCCGCAATACAGGGGCCGTGATCCTGACGGGGGATGTCGCGCATTTCCAGGAGAACTGGGAGGCCAGGCGCGTCCCGGTCTTCAACTTCAGTCGGGACGCCAGCCTCGCCTCGATGGAGAAGCTCTCGGCCCTTGCGAAGCGAGAGGCCGCGCAGATCTGGATCAATCACGACAGTTCGCAGACCGCCGGCAAGCGTCTTGCGCCGCTGTACTACGACTGAACGGCGCGGCAGCCATCAAACACTTCCACTACACCACCACGCTGGAGACAAGACATCATGAATGAATCTGCAATGACCCGCCGCAGGCTGCTGGGCGCTGGTGCTGCCCTGCTGATGGCTTCGACGGAGGCCCTTGCGGCAGACGGGCGAACCATCGAATGGGTCGTGGGGTTCGCCGCAGGGGGCGGATCGGACGTCGTGGCCCGCACGGTCGCCGAAGGAATGGCGAAGGAGCTGAACCAGAACATCGTCGTCATCAACAAGCCCGGTGCGTCGACCAACATCGCAGCCGACTATGTGGCCAAGACCCGGGATCCTGGGAACACCATGCTCACGGCGGACTTTGCGACGCTGGCAACCAATCCCCATCTCTACAGCAAGCTGACGTACAGCATCGAACGCGACTTTTCCCTGGTCGGGATGCTGGTGCGGTATCCGTTGATCCTGGTCGTCCACCCCAGCGTCCCGGCGAAGGACTTCAAGGAGTTCCTGTCCTGGGCGAAGGCGCAGAAGGAGCCGGTGAACTACGCAACGCCCGGAGCGGGCACGCCGCATCACCTGGCTACCGAACTCCTGCGGGAAGCGACGGGTTTGCGACTGAGCCACGTGCCCTACCGGGGTGGTGCCCCGGCCATGCAAGACGTCATAGGCGGGCAACTGCCGTTCATGCTCATCGAATCGACGGGGGGGCTGCAGCACATCGCTTCCGGGCGCGTCCGAGCGATCGCTGTGGCCAGCGGTACGCGGATGTCGGCGCTGCCCGACGTTCCCACCTTGCAGCAGCAGGGGCTGAAAGGCTTCGAGGCCTTCGCCTGGCAGGGGCTTGCGATTTCCGCTGCCGCACCTTCGGGCACGGTCGAGAAGCTCAACCGCGCGCTGGTGGCGTCCCTCAGCTCTTCAGCGGTGCGGGCGCGCCTTCAAGTCCTGGGTGCAGAACCGCTTCCAGGTACGCCTGCGCAGATGGTGGACTTCACGCGGGCTGAACGGGAGCGCTGGGGTGCATTGATCAAGCAGCTTGACCTCAAGGCCGAGTGACGGGGGGCTGTCTGGGTTTTGCCGACGAAGGCCGCGGGGTGCGCGCTCCCCTACCCTCGTTTGCGCGCTCGCGGGGCAGGGTGGCCCGAAGCCTGGCTCAGAACCAGGCCCAGATGCGGCGCAGCCAGGCAGGCGCGCGGTCTGGCTTCGGGCGATAGAGCTGGCGGAATGTCGACGGCATGAGTCTGGCCTCCTGTGAAGCTTGACTGTATATTCATACACCACTGTATGCAAGACCAGCTCAATGGCCAGCGGTCATTTCGCCACTTCGATGGCCGTCAGCGTAATGGCCCCGTTGACCCTGTCGGCCGCGAACTTCACCTTGTCGCCTTCCTTGAGGGTGTCGAGCATCTTCGCGTCGGCAACCTTGAACACCATCGTCATGCCGGGCATGTCGAGGTTGGCGATGGGGCCGTGGCGCAGCGTGACCTTGCCCTGCTCCTTGTCGATCTTGCGGACCTCGCCGTCGGCCATCGCCGGCGTCTGAGCCGCCGCGGCGGCCGCAAACGCCAGCGCGAAAGCCGCGAGCAACACCCGGCGCTTGAACAGGTCGTTCATTTGACGACCACCTTCCCCACCATGCCGGCCTCGAAGTGGCCCGGCTGCAGGCAGGCGAACTGGAAGTCGCCGGCCTTGGTGAACTGCCACACGATCTCGCCCTTCGCACCCGGCTTCACGTGAGCCATGTTCGCGTCCGCGTGCTCCATCTCGGGAAACTTTCGCATCAGCGCCGCATGCTCCTTCAGCGCGTCGACGGTGCCCAGCACCATCTCGTGCAGCACCTTGCCGTCGTTGCGGATGACGAACTTGATGGTCTCGCCGCGTTTGACGACGACGCTGGCCGGCGTGAAGCGCATCGTGTCGGCCATGTCGACCTTGACCGTGCGGCTGACCTTGCCGGGGTCGCCTTCGCGCCCGAAGTCGGTGTCCTCGACCTTGCTGGCATCGTAGTCACGGTGCTTGGCGTCGCCGTGGGCGAAGCTTGCCGTCGCGCCCAGCGCGACAAGCGCGAAGGCGACTGCGTTCAATTTCTTCATCATGCGGGGAATCTCCTTCAATGGCCTTCGTGGCCGCTGGGTTTGCGAACTTGCAGGGTGCCGGCGTCGGCCCGGGGAGCCGCCGCCCGAACGGGTTCAGGCATCTCGGCCGTGTACTCGCGGGCCAGCGTTCCGGGCGGGTGCTTGTAGGGGCCCGGATCGCTGTAGTCGCCACGCTTGACGTCGTCGCGCACCTTCACCACGCTGAACATGCCGCCCATGCCGACCGGCCCGAAAGGCCCCTGCCCGGTCATCATCGGCAGCGTGTTGTCGGGCAGCGGCATCTCCATCTCGGCCATGTCGTGCATGCCCTTGTCGCCCATGACCATGTAGTCGGGGATCAGGCCGGTGATCTTGCGGACGATGTCGCGCTGGTCGACGCCGATCATCGTCGGCACGTCGTGGCCCATCGCGTTCATCGTGTGGTGCGACTTGTGGCAGTGGATGGCCCAGTCGCCGGCCAGGGCGTCGAACTCGACGGCGCGCATCTGGCCCACCGCGATGTCGGTCGTCACCTCGGGCCAGCGCGCGCTCTTGGGCACCCAGCCGCCGTCGGTTCCGACCACCTCGAAGTGCGGCCCGTGCATGTGGATGGGGTGGTTCGTCATCGTCAGGTTGCCGACGCGGATGCGCACCCGCTCGCCGGTGCGCGCCACGAAGGGCTCGATGCCCGGGAAGGCGCGGCTGTTCCAGGTCCAGAGGTTGAAGTCGAGCATGGTGTTGACGCGCGGCGTCGCACTGCCCGGCTCGATGTCGTAGGCGTTCAGGATGAAGCCGAAGTCGCGGTCGACCTTGAACTGCTTCGGATCCTTCGGGTGCACGATGAACAGCCCCATCATGCCCATCGCCATCTGCGTCATCTCGTCGGCGTGCGGGTGGTACATGAAGGTGCCCGAGCGCTGCAGCACGAACTCGTAGACGAAGGTCTTGCCGACCGCGATGGGCGGCTGGGTCAGCCCCGTGACGCCGTCCATGCCAGACGGCAGCAGGATGCCGTGCCAGTGCACGCTGGTCACTTCCGGCAGCTTGTTCGTGACGAAGATGCGGATGCGATCGCCTTCCACGGCCTCGATGGTCGGCCCCGGGCTCTGGCCGTTGTAGCCCCAGAGCCTGGCCTTCATGCCGGGCGCGATTTCACGCACCACGGGTTCGGCCACCAGGTGGAACTCCTTGACGCCGTCCTTCATGCGCCACGGCAACGACCAGCCATTGAGCGTGACGATGGGTTGGAACGGCCGGCCATTCGGCGGCAGCGGCGGCGGCTGCATCGAAGCGGACGTCTGGATCACGGCTTCGGGCAGCGAAGCCGCACCGGCCCGGCTGACGGCCGCCGCTCCCAGGACGCTGGCGCCTGCCGCCTTGAAGAATGTTCTGCGGTTGGTCATGTCGGTCTTCCGTCAGTGAGCGGCTGGCGAGCGGCCGGCGAGCGCGGTCTGCAGCTGGGTCTCGGCCACCCAGTAATCGCGCAGCGACTCGACGGCCGCCGTGACGCTGCCGATCTGCTCGCGCGAATCGGCCAGCAGGTCGAAGACGCTGGCCAGCATGCCGTTGTAGCGAAGCAGGTTCTCCTCCGAGATGCGCTTGCGCAGCGGCACGACTTCGTCGCGGTAGTGCCGGGCCAGCTCGTAGGCCGTGCGATAGGCCGAGTAGGCTTCGCGCACTTCCGAGCGGGCGTTGATGGCCACCTGGGCCGTGCGATGCACCGCCTGCATGTAGCTCGCTTCGGCGCGTGCGACGCGTGCCGAGCCGAAGTCGAACAGCGGCAGTTCGAGCTCGATTTCATAGCCGTTGCTCCGCGCTTCGCCCGTCGTGCTCTGGTTTTGGTAGCCGGCTTGCAGCACGTTGACGAACCGGGTCGTCTTCGTCAGCCCCAGCGAGCGGGCCATCGATTCGGTTGACCGCCTGGCCATCAGCACGTCCAGGCGCTTGTCCATCGCCGTCTGCTCGGCGTCCTTGGCTTCGGCCGGTGCCGCGGGAAGGTCCGGCAGTCGTTCGGGCAGCCTGAAGCCCAGCTGCTCGCCGGACAGCGCCAGCACCCGCGTCAGCCGCTCGCGCGCCGCCACGGCCTGGTGCTGCGCACGCGCCAGCTGCGCCGTGGCGTCGGCCTGGAAGGACTGCTCGCGCATCTGCGCCAGCTTGCTGAAGTTGCCCGCGGCCGCCATGCGGCGGGCCAGCTCGCTGGACGCATCGGCGGCTTCCTTGACCTGGGCGAAATAGCCCACCAGCTGCTGCGCCGTCACGGCTTCGAAGAAGTCCTTGCGCGCCTCGGCCGCCAGTCCGACGGTTTCGTAGGCAGCCTGCAGCTGAGCCTGCTCGAAACGACTTTGCTCGACCTGCCGCGCCACGGGCATTGTGAACAAACCCAGCACGTCGAAGAGCACGGCCCGGTCGATTTCGGCGCCGCCGCCGCCGTGCAGGCGGCCGAAGCGGAACGACGGGTTGGCCAGTCGGCCGGCCCGCACCAGGTCAGACTCGACGATGCCAAGCTCGGCATAACCGGCCTGCAGGTCGCGGTTGCCGAGCAGCGCGACTTCGACGGCGCTGTCAGCGCTGAGCGGCTGCTTCAGCAGCTCGGCGATGCGTGCCTTCGCGGCGTCGCCCTGCTCTGCCGTGCGCTGGTAGACGGGCGTCTGGCCGATGCGCTCCTGCGAGAGCTGCCCGACCGTGCCGAAGCCACCATCCGGCGAAAACGAAGCACAGCCGGCGAGGCCGAGCGAGGCGGCCGCAATGGCGGCGCCCCAGGCGTGTTGGTACTTCTTCATGGTTCGAACTCATCTGACGCACCGGCGCAGACGCCGCCGGCGGGTACCCCGCGCGAAGGACGCGCAGGCCCTGTTCAGCCCCTCTTTGCAAAGGGACCTGACGGGGTCAGATGGTTCGTGGAGGACGGTCCTGGCCGCCCGAATGGAAGGCCGGCACCGGCGCCTGGAGCGCCGGGAAGGTGATCGATGCGGTCAAGAGCGGTTCTGCGATCGTCGGCGGCGCGAAAGCCAGCGGCGTCACGCAGCAGCCGCTGGCGCAGAAATGGCAGGTGTTGGGCTGCGAGCCCGAAGAAGAATCGTCCTGCTTCTCGCCGCCGGCAGCGCCTTGCGCCGCGTGGTGCGCATGCGTGCCCGCGTCGCCATGCCCGTCATGGTCGTGATGAGCGTGCTCGGACAGCGCCGCCGCCGCCGCGGTGCCGACGCCATCCGGGCACAGCATCGCCGCTGCCACGGCCCCGCGAATGGGCAGCAGTACGGCCAGCAGGACCAGGATGAGGGTGCGCAGGTACTTCAACGGATGCGGATTATCCGAGCGTGGAACTAGGACAGTCTAGACCTTCCCACAGGGGCAATGTCAAGCGCAGCGCTAAACTGCCCCGGCCCATGTACCGCTTTCGCCTGCACCGCTGCGCGACCCCGTTCTTCGTGGTCTTGTCGCTGCTGTTCTCGCAGCTGGCACTAGCGGGTTATGTCTGCCCGGGCCAGTCGGACGCGGCGGCCATGGCCGCGATGATGGCCGCCGGCGAGCCCTGCGAAGGCATGGACCCGGCCCAGCCCACGCTGTGCCACCAGCATTCGGCGGGCGCTGCGCAGTCGTTCGAAGCCGCGAAGGTTCCCGCAGCGTCCTTGCCGGCCATCGTGCAGGTGCTCGAGCTGCCCGTGCTGCTCGAACCCGCTTGCGTGACCACGGTGCCCGTCACCGCCCATTGCGAGGCTCAGGCGCCTCCGGCCCCCCTCTTCCTGGCCACGCTCAGACTGCGCGTCTGACCCCTCCGTTGACCGACCGGCGCTGGTGCGGCTTGCCCGTTCACCGGCAAACGCCCCGTTCGTCCCCGGAGATTCCATGTCGACATTCGTCTCGCGCGCCACCATGCTGGCCGCCGCACTCCTGCTGGCCACAGGCGGCTTCTGGCTGGGCCGTTTCACCAGCCACGGAACCGACCCTTCGTCGACCGCGCCAGCGAGCGAACGCAAGGTGCTGTACTGGCACGACCCGATGGTCCCCGGACATCGCTTCGACAAGCCCGGCAAGTCGCCGTTCATGGACATGCAGCTCGTGCCGGTGTACGCCGACGAATCCGGCAATCTGGGCGATTCGGGCGTGACGGTGAGCCCGGCGATGCAGCAGAGCCTGGGCATTCGAACCGCCATCGTCAAGCGCGCCGAGCCGAAGAGCCTGCGACTCGTGGTGCCGGCCGAGGCCGTCATCCGCACCGGCCGGCGCGTGGTGGTCATCGTGCGCAAGGAAGACGGCCGATTCGAGAGCCGCGACGTCAGCATCGGCCAGGAACTGGGCGAGGACATCGAAGTGCTGCAGGGCTTGAACGAAGGCGAGCAGGTCGTCGCCAGCGGCCAGTTCCTCATCGACTCGGAAGCCCGGCTGCGCTCGGCCGGGCTCGGGGGGCCGAAATGATCGCCGCGCTGATCCGCGGGTCGGTCCATAACCGCTTCCTCGTGCTCATCGCGACGGCGTTCCTCGTGGCCGCCGGCGTCTGGTCCGTCTCGAAGATGCCGCTGGACGCGCTGCCCGACCTGTCGGACACGCAGGTCATCGTGCGCACGCCCTACCCCGGCAAGGCGCCGCAGATCGTCGAAGACCTCGTCACCTACCCGCTGACCACCACGATGCTCAGCGTGCCGGGCGCCAAGACGGTCCGCGGCTACTCGTTCTTCGGCGATTCCTTCGTCTACGTGCTGTTCGACGACAAGACCGACCCGTACTGGGCTCGCTCGCGCGTCGTCGAGTATCTGAATCAGGTGCAGAGCCGTTTGCCGCCCGGCGCGACAGCCGCACTCGGGCCCGACGCCACCGGCGTGGGCTGGGTCTACGAGTACGCGCTCGTCGACCGCAGCGGGCGGCACGACCTGGGACAGCTGCGCGCGCTGAACGACTGGTTCCTGAAGTTCGAGCTGAAGACCGTGCCGGACGTCGCCGAGGTCGCCAGCATCGGCGGCATGGTGCGGCAATACCAGGTGCTGCTGGACCCCGAGCGCCTGCGTGCCCGGGGCGTCACGCAGGCGATGGTGCTCGACGCGCTGCGCAAGGCCAACCAGTCTGCCGGCGGATCGGTCGTCGAGCTGGCCGAAGCCGAGTACATGGTGCGCTCGCGCGGCTTCCTGAAGTCGCTGGACGACTTCCGCACCATTCCGCTGGCCACATTGGGCACCACGCCGCTGCTGCTGCGCGACGTGGCCACCGTGCAGATCGGCCCCGAGATGCGGCGCGGCATCGCCGAACTCGATGGCGAAGGCGAAGTCGCCGGTGGCGTCGTCGTCATGCGTTCGGGCAAGAACGCGCGCACGACGATCGCGGCCGTCAAGGCCAGGCTCGAGTCGCTGAAGGCGAGCCTGCCGGCCGGCGTCGAGGTGCTGCCGACCTACGACCGCTCGCTGCTCATCGACCGCGCCGTCGACAACCTGGGCTGGAAGCTGCTGCAGGAGTTCGGCGTCGTGGCGCTCGTCTGCGCCGTCTTCCTGTTCCACCTGCGCTCGGCGCTGGTCGCGGTGGTGACGCTGCCGCTTGGCGTGCTGGCGGCCTTCGTCGTGATGCACGGCCAGGGCGTCAGCGCCAACATCCTGAGTCTGGGCGGCATCGCCATCGCGCTCGGCGCCATGGTCGACGCGGCCATCGTGCTGATCGAGAACGCGCACAAGCACCTGGAGGCCTTCGAGACCGAGCACGCAAGACAGCCAACGCCTGGCCAGCGCTGGCAGCTCGTCATCGACGCATCCACCGAGGTCGGGCCGGCGCTGTTCTTCTCGCTGCTCGTCATCACGCTGTCCTTCGTGCCGGTGTTCTCGCTCGAAGCCCAGGAAGGCCGCCTGTTCGCGCCGCTGGCCTTCACGAAGACGTATGCGATGGCGGCGGCCGCGGGCCTGTCGGTGACCTTGGTGCCGGTGCTCATGGGCTACCTCGTGCGCGGCCGCATCCCGCACGAGGCGGCGAATCCTCTGAACCGCTGGCTGATGGCGGCTTACCGGCCGGCGCTGGAAGCCGTGCTGCGCTTCCCCAAGGCGACGCTCGTCGTTGCCGCCCTGCTGCTGGCCGCGACCACGCTGCCGGTGATGCGCCTCGGCAGCGAGTTCATGCCGCCTTTGGACGAGGGCGACCTGCTGTACATGCCTTCGGCCCTGCCCGGCTTGTCGGTGTCCAAGGCGGCGGCACTGCTGCAGCAGACCGACCGCCTCATCAAGATCGTCCCCGAGGTGGCCCGGGTGTTCGGCAAGGCCGGCCGTGCGGACACCGCCACCGACCCGGCGCCGCTGGAGATGTTCGAGACGACGATCCAGTTCAAGCCGCGCAACGAGTGGCGCGCCGGCATGACGCCGGACCGGCTGATCGAAGAGCTCGACCGCACGGTGAAGGTGCCCGGCTTGTCGAACGTCTGGGTGCCGCCCATCCGCAACCGCATCGACATGCTGGCCACCGGCATCAAAAGCCCCGTCGGCATCAAGGTCGCCGGCAACGACGTCGACACCATCGACCGCCTGACGACGCAGATCGAGGCCGCCGTCAAAGCCGTGCCCGGCGTGTCTTCGGCCCTGGCCGAGCGGCTGACCGGCGGCCGCTACATCGACGTCGACGTGGACCGGCTCGCCGCGGCGCGGTACGGCCTTTCGGTGGCGGACGTCCAGGCCGTGGTCTCCACAGCCATCGGCGGCGACAACGTCGGCGAGTTCATCCACGGCCGCGAGCGCTACCCCATCAACGTGCGCTACCCGCGCGAGATCCGCGACTCGCTGCAACGGCTGCGCGAGCTGCCCTTCGTCACCGACAAGGGCGCCCATTTGCGGCTGCAGGACGTGGCCCAACTCAGCATCGAGGATGGCCCGCCGATGCTGCGCAGCGAGAACGCGCGCCTGTCGGGCTGGGTCTACGTCGACGTGCGCGGCCGCGACCTGCGGGCCGTGGTGGGCGACATGCAGGCGGCGGTGTTGAAGGCGGTGCCGATGCCGGCCGGCTATGCCGTGTCGTGGTCCGGGCAGTTCGAGTACCTCGAACGCGCGACCGAGCGGCTGAAACTCGTCGTGCCGGTCACGCTGGCCGTCATCTTCGTGCTGCTGTACCTGCTGTTTCGCTCGTTCGCCGATGCCGCGCTGGTCATGGCCGCGGTGCCGTTCTCGCTGATCGGGGGCTTCTGGCTGGTCTGGGCGCTGGGGCACTCGGTCTCGGTGGCGACGGCGGTCGGCTTCATTGCGTTGGCCGGGGTCGCCGCCGAGTTCGGCGTCGTGATGCTCGTCTACCTGAAGAACGCGCTGGCGCGGCGCATCGCTGCCGGCGAGCCGATGAACGATGAAACGCTGCTCGCGGCGGTGCGCGAAGGCGCCGTGCTGCGCGTGCGACCCAAGGCCATGACGGTGGCGGTGGTGATGGCGGGCCTGTTGCCACTGCTGCTGGGCAGCGGCACCGGCTCGGAAGTGATGTCCCGGATCGCCGCGCCGATGGTCGGCGGCATGCTGACGGCGCCGCTGCTGAGCATGCTGGTCATGCCGGCGGTCTGGTACTGGCTTCGCCGGCGCAGCCTGCGGATGCCGCAGGCTTCAGCCGACAGCCAGCCCTGAAGTCACCAGGTCGCCTTGCCGGCCCGCCAGGCCTGGAAGCGCGGCAGCAGCTCTGGAAAGCTGGGCTCGACGAACCAGGCCGGGTCGAAGCGCTCGCTGTCCACAACGTGCTGGCTGTAGGTGCCTGGCGCGCAGAAACGCAGTTCTTGCGCGCTGACGCCCGCCTTGTAAAGCTGGTTGCGGAAAGCCTGAAGTTTTTGCATGCCGCTACCGGTGGTCGCATGCAGGCTCATGCTGCCGGGCGGCACCAGCACGGCGCGCGTGGTGTCGACCATCAACAGCGCGAAAAGATGCTCCGGCGCCGCTGCGTCCTGCACCAGCACCGCCTTCTTCAGCGCCTCGGGTTTGACGATCGAACGATGCAGCGCATCGCACTCGACTCTGTCGACGACTTGGATCATGTTCGGTGGTAGGCGACGCCGCGGACGAATTGCTGCGCTGCAGCATCGCAGGAGTATGCACCTGTGCGCCGGCAATTCAAACGGTCCTCCTGTAACCGATGTCAAAGCCAAGGGTTTACGCCGATCGGACACAGGCTTGGCGTAAAACGACAGATCAGGCCCCGCCGATCCGGCCCGGGCCGCCACCGAACCAGGGCCGAAACTTGTCAATGCCGATCGCCATGGTTGCCACCGAAGCGCCGCGCCGGCCTGCCCGTGTCCCGAGCAGGCCATCGCATGTCGTCCTCGGGCCCTACCACCTGGCGGTCGACTTCCGCGAGCGCGCCGGCATGTACGACAAGCGCAAGCTCGCCTGTCTGAACCTCGAAGACGCCCGCATCGAGCTGCGCGAAGACCTGACCGGGCTGCGCCTGGTCGAGGCCTTTCTCGAATGCATCATCCGCCTCAGCCACTTCAGCAAAGGCTGCCAGCAAGGCTGCGTCGAAGAGGCCTACACGCACAGCTTCGCGACCGGCATGGTCGAGTTCGCGCAGCGCAATCCGCAGGCCTGGCATTGGTTCAACCGCCTGCTGACGCAGCACCTGGCCGGCAACGTCGGCTACGACAGCATCGTGCACGGCGCCGTCGTGCGCCCGCCGCGCATGCCGCGGCGCATCCTCGTCGGCGGTTATCCGGTGACGATACGCAGCATCACCAAGGCTGAAAGCGGTTGCGCCTTCGGCTGGTATCACTTCTCGAAGCAGGAGGCGCAGATCTACTGCGGCCTGACCGGTGCCAACCTGGCGGTCGTGGCGCTGCACGAGATCACGCATGCCGTGCACCACATGTACAACATCCGCACGCGCGACAAGCACCAGAACTTCCGCCGCGCCCAGCTCAAGGGCTGGCTGGGCATCATGAAAGAGAACCCCGGCGCCTGGCGCTGGCTGGCCTGGGTGATGAGTTTTCCGGCGCAGGCCCGCATCGAGCCCGAGGCGACCGGCGCCCGCTGAGCCCGCGGGCAGCGCCGGCCGGTCCGGTTTGAGCCGGATCAAGCCGGGCCGCGGTGCGCCGGCGCCCAATGCCGGCATGGCCGGCGCGCGCACGCGGTGCGGCCCCATCAAGCGGGATCGAGCCCATCATGAAGAGCATCCTCGTCCACCTCGACGCGTCGCCGCGTGCCGCTGTTCGGCTGGCCATGGCGCGCAGCCTGGCGCGCCGGCACGGCGCTGAACTGACCGCGCTGTACGGCGTGCTGCCGTCGATTCTGGCGTCGCCGTGGGCGGCCGGCGAAAGCATGGCCTATGCAGCCTCGGCACTCGCCGACCTCGACCAGGCGCAACGCGAGCGCGCACGCGCCGTCTTCGAACAGGCGGTCAGCGACGGTGCCTTGAACTGGGTCGACGGCGGCACGGCGCCATACTGGAGCCTGCTGCAGCACGCGCTGACCTCGGACCTGGTGGTGCTGGGCCAGGCCGATGCCGGCGATGCCTTGACCGGCGCCCTGCCACCCGACCTGGTGCCGGCCTGCATCGCCGACAGCGGCAAGCCGACGCTGGTGGTGCCGTTTGCCGGCAAATTCGAGCCGAACGCCAAGCAGGTGCTGATCGCCTGGAAGCCCACGCGCGAGGCCGCTCGCGCGGTGACTGCCGCGCTGCCCTGGCTGCGCCAGGCCGAGCGCGTGCTCGTCGCCAGCCAGCCCGAAGTCGACGAAAGGCGCGGCGACGCCGGCACGTCGATCGAACACTGGCTGCGCAACCACGACATCGCAGCGCCGATCCACTCGCACCGGGTCGGCACGGGCGATGCCGGCGAATCCCTGCTGTCCCTGGCCGCGGACACCGGCGCCGATCTGCTGGTGATGGGCTGCTACGGCCACAGCCGGGCTCGCGAGTGGGTTCTGGGCGGCGTCACCCGCACCGTGCTGGAGTCGATGACGCTGCCGGTGCTGATGGTGCATTGATCCGCCGCCTCGCGCACGGCCCGTTTCCAGGGCCGCGCGCGGGCCGCGCTTCACCGGGCCCGGGCGTGCTCGATGGCCGACTGGCACGCGGCGCAGCGCTCGGCCGCCGGCTGCACCAGCAGGCGCTGCAGCGCGACCGGCTCGCCGCAGTCCACGCAGTCGCCATAGCTGCCGCGGTCCAGACGGTGCAGCGCTGCGTCGACCTGGGCGAGCTCGTCCCGGTCGCGCTGCTCCTGCGCGCCGGCGAGTCCGGACTCCCCATATCTCGCCGCTTCGTCCTTGCGGTCGACGACCTCGTGCGCCTGCGGCGCGAGCGACTCGCTGCGCGCGCTCTCGGCCGCATGCACTTCGGCGCGCAACTCCCGCTGCCGGTAGGCCAGCAGGTCGCGCAAGGTCGTCAGATGGGCTTGAGTGGCGAGATCCATGGCGTGCTCGTTCAGTCGCTGGGGATGGGGGGCTCGGCAGATTCTGGAACCCCGCCCCGTCGGCGTGCTTGATGCGTGTCAAGCCGGCGTCTCGGCGCCGCGCCGCGGGCCGCGCGAGGCTGCCGTCCTACAAGACGGCGTGCGCTTCTCCGACGCCTGCCTGTGCAGCGCGTGCCTAAGCTCGGGGCTTTCCCCCGCCCATGGAACTGCAGATCCTCGCCTGCGGCCTGCTGCTGCTGCTGACCTCGCTGACCGCGCCCGTGCTGCAGAAACTGCCGGTGAGCACGGCGATGATCTATCTGGCCGCCGGCGTTGCCATCGGCCCGCTGGGCTTGCGCTGGCTCGACGTCGACGTCGTCGGCCGTGCCGGGCTGGTGGAGACGCTCGCCGAGATCGCGGTCCTCGTCTCGCTGTTCGTCACCGGGCTGAAGATCGATGCCCGCGTGTCGCGCGCGAAGTGGCGCGTCGCGCTGCGGCTGGCGTCGCTGACGATGGCGCTGACGATTGCCGCCATGACCGTGCTCGGGCACCTGCTGCTCGGGCTGCCGTGGGGTCTGGCATTGGTGCTGGCGGCCACACTCGCGCCCACCGACCCGGTGCTGGCCGCCGACATCCAGGTGCGTGACGCCGAAGACCGCGACGCGCTGCGCTTCGGCCTCAGCGGCGAGGCCGGTCTCAACGACGGCACGGCGTTTCCCTTCGTGCTGCTCGGCCTGGGCCTGATGGGCCTGCACGACATCGGCGCCGTCGGCTGGCGCTGGTTCGGCGTCGACGTGCTGTGGGCGGTGGCGCTCGGCGTCGCCACCGGCTGGGTCGTCGGCTATGTCGTCGGCAGCGCCGCGGCGCGTTTCCAGAGCTGGCGACCGGATGTCGAGCCGCTGAGCGAGTTCATCGCCGTCGGTTCGATCGCAGCGTCCTTCGGCGCCGCGCAGCTCGCCGGCGGCTACGGCTTCCTGGCCGTCTTCGTCACCGGGCTGGGCCTGCGCCACGCGCTGGCGCGGCCGGCGGCCAAGACCGATGCCACGGTCGAGAACGTCAGCAGCGTGCTGCAGTTCAACGGCCAGCTCGAACGCATCGTCGAGTTCGTGCTGGTCATCGTCGTCGGCGCCGCGCTGGCGCGCATCAACTGGTCTTGGCCGCTGCTGCTGTTCGCGGCCGTCAGCCTGCTGCTGATCCGGCCCTGCCTGGTGGCGCTGACCGTGCGCGACGACGTCATCAGCGTGCGCCAGCGGCGGCTGATGGGCTGGTTCGGCATCCGCGGCATCGGCTCGGTCTACTACCTCGCCTACGCCATCCATCATGGCGTCAGCGGCGCCGAGGCGGCCACGCTGGCTTCGGTGGTGCTGGCGGTGGTGGCGATCTCGATCGTGCTGCACGGCATCTCGGTGACGCCGCTGATGGCCTCGTATGAACGGCGCCAGCGGCGTGAACGACCGGCGTCCAAGCGGCCGCGCGAGCCGGTGCCGTAGGCCGTCTCCTACCGCGGCACGCCGTTGCCGCCGACAAGCGCTTGCGGCCGGCACCGGTCGCGGCGCCCAGCCGGCGATTCAAACAATGACCCTTGCGAGCGAAGGAGAGCCGATGAACCCAAGCCCGGGCCCGCAGCCGGCACCGCCGGCCGCCAGTGCCGAGCCGCAGGCCGAATGGACCGGGGCCGACGGCAGCTGGACTTTGCGCGTCGCCGGCGCCTGGCAAGGCCATGACGCCGGCCTGCCGGCTGCGCCCGAGGGCCTGCGCCAGGGCCGCGTGATCGTCGCCGCGCAAGAGCTGCAGAGCTGGGACGCGCGCTTCGCGTCGTCGCTGTGGCAACGCCTGTCCACGCTCGACCGACACCAGGTCACGTTCGAGCTCGACAGCCTGCCGGCCGGGCTGCAGCAGATCCTGTCGCTGGCGCTGCCGCCGGCACCCGACGCCGACGGCCCTGCGCCGCCGCGGCCGCGCCGGCGCTACCGGCCCGGATGGGTCACGGCGCTGGGCCAACGTGCCACGGCGTGGTGGGCCGACGGCCGGCTGTCGCTCGAATTCATCGGCGAGGTGCTGCTGTCCTTCGGCCGCCTGCTGCGCGGGCGCAGCGACCTGCGCGCCGCCGACCTGGCCTGGCAGGTTGACCAGACCGGCCCGCGCAGCGTGCCCATCGTTTCGCTGGTCAGCATGCTGATCGGCATCATCGTCGCCTACATGGGCGCGGCGCAGCTGCAGCGCTTCGGCGCACAGGCCTACATCGCCGAGCTGGTGACGGTGGGCGTGGTGCGCGAGATTGCCGCGCTGATGACCGGCGTGATCCTGGCCGGTCGCGTCGGCGCCGCCTTCGCGGCCCAGCTCGGCAGCATGCGCGCCAACGAAGAGATCGACGCCTTGCGCACGATGGGCGTCGACCCGGTGGACCACCTGGTGCTGCCGCGCGTGCTGGCCATGCTGCTCGTGTCGCCGCTGCTGACGGCCTATGCCGCGCTGGTTGGCGTGATGGTCGGCGGGCTGGTCGCGGTGGCGATCTACGGCGTGGCACCGGCCGAGTACGTGTTCAAGAGCCTGCGCGCGCTGACGCTGCCGCATGTGCTGATCGGCCTGCTCAAGGGCACGGTCTACGCGGTGCTGGTGGCGCTGGCCGGCTGCCGCCAGGGCCTGAACGCCGGGCGCAGCGCGCAGGCCGTCGGCGAGGCCACGACGGCCGCGGTGGTGCAGGCCATCGTCTGGATCGTCGTCGCGGCCTCGCTGCTGACGGTCGTGTTCCAGCGCCTGGACTGGTGAGGCCGATGGACAGCACCGTCGCCGAGTCGCCCCCGGTCGAAGCAGCCGGCACCGCGCCGGCCGCCCCCTTGCTGCACGCCGAAGGCCTGAGCCTGGCCTTCGGCACGCGGACCCTGCTGCAGGATCTGAGCTTCGAGATCCGGCCCGGCGAGGTGTTCGTCATCATGGGCGCCAGCGGCTGCGGCAAGAGCACGCTGCTGCGCTGCCTGATCGGCCTGCACGCGCCGCGCAGCGGCCGCGTGCTGTACGGCGAGCGCGATCTGTACAAGAGCGAAGAGGCCGAGCTGTCGCAGCTGCGCCGCGAGTTCGGCGTCATGTTCCAGGCCGGCGCACTGTGGAGCTCGATGACCGTTGGCGAGAACGTCATGCTGCCGCTGCAGCTGTTCGGCACGCTGGACGCGGCTGAGCGCGAGCAGGAAGCGCGCTTCAAGCTCGCGCTGGTCGGCCTGGCGGACAGCTTCGACGTCGAGCCGGCGTCGCTGAGCGGCGGCATGCGCAAGCGCGCGGCGATCGCACGCGCGATGGCGCTGAACCCGGCGCTGCTGTTCCTGGATGAGCCGTCGGCCGGCCTGGACCCGCTGACCTCGGCGCGGCTGGACGAACTGATCCTGCACCTGCGCCGCCATCTCGGCACGACGGTGGTGATGGTCACGCACGAGCTGCAAAGCATCTTCGCGGTTGCCGACCGCGCCCTCTTCCTCGACGGCGACGCCAAGACCATGAGCGCGCTCGACGCGCCAAAGCGGCTGCTCGACAGCGGCCCGGAGAACGTGCGCGAGTTCCTGCGCCGCGGCCAGCCGCCATGAAGCGGCGCGCCAACGCCACGCTGATCGGCGCCTTCGTCGTCGGCGGCCTCGTGTTGCTGGCGGCCGCCGTCATCGCAGTGGCCGGCGGCAAGCTGTTCACGCGCAAGGAGCGCGCGGTGATGCACTTCGGCGGCTCGGTCTACGGGCTGCAGGTCGGCGCGCCGGTGGTCTTTCGCGGCGTGCGCGTGGGCAGCGTCGCGTCGATCAGCGTGTTCTATGACAAGGCCAAGGACAACTTCACCATTCCGGTCGTGGCCGAGCTCGAACGCGACGCGATGCGCGGCCTGGACGGCGTGCGCGCCGGCGCCGACGAGGCGCTGCCGGCGTTGGTGGCGCGCGGCCTGCGCGCGCAGCTGTCGATGCAGAGCCTGCTCACCGGCCAGCTCTATGTCGACCTGGACCTGCGGCCGGACCAGCCACCCGCCGTGCGCGGCGCGTACCGCGACGCGGTGGAGATCCCCACCGCCGCCACGGCGATGCAGAACTTGAAGAGCCAGCTCGACGGCGTCGACTTCCGGCGCCTGATCGACGACGTTTCGGCCATCGCGGCTTCGGCGCGTGCGCTGGTCGGCGGCCCGCAGTTGAAGCAGGCGCTGGACGATCTGCAGCAGATCACCGGCAGCGTGAAGCGCCTGTCGGCACGGCTCGAACAGCGCATGGTGCCGCTGACCGACGAAGCGCAGGGGGCGCTGTCTGGCGCACGCCGCGCGATGGACCGGGTCGGCGGTGCGGCCGACGGCGTGCGCGACACCGCGCGGCGCTTCGACAAGACGGCCGACAACGCCGCGGCGCTGCTCGCGCCCGACGCGCCACTGGTGCGCAACGTGCAAAGCGCGGCCGACGAACTGACGCGCACTGCCGCCGCACTGCGCCAGGCCACGGCCGACGATTCGAACCTGGCGCGCAACACCGAACGCGCGCTGCAGGACGTTTCGCGCGCGTCGCGTGCCGTGCGCGAGCTGGCCGACCTGCTCGAACGCCACCCCGAGGCCTTGCTGCGCGGCCGCCCGACCGGCGCTGCACCACCCTGAGAAAGCCGCCATGCGCCTGCGTTGCCTCCTTCTCGTTGCCGGGCTGGCGCTGGCCGGCTGCGGCACGCCGCCACCGCCGCCGCAGCTGTACCAGTTGCGCATCGAAGCGCCGCCGGCCGCCGTGCCCGCACCGCGTGCCGGAAACGAGGTCTGGGAGCTGGCCACCGCGCTGCGCCTGCCCGAATACCTGGACCGCGAGACCATCGTCGTCTCCAGCGGCGGCGCCGGCCTGCAGCCGCTGGACGGGCACCGCTGGGCCGAACCGCTGCGCGACAGCGTGCCGCGCCTGCTGCGCCACGACCTGGGCCTGCTGCGCGGCGCCGACAAGGTCTGGCCGGCACCGGCGCCGGCCGGCGTGGCCGTTGCGCGCCAGCTGCGCGTCGAGCTGCTGGCGCTGCAGGCCACGGCCGACCGCGCGGCGGTGCACTTGAGCGCGCGCTGGTGGCTGGTCGACCCGCGCGGTCAGGCGGCGCCGCTGCTCGGCCAGGCCGACCTGCGCGTGCCGACCGCCGGCACCGGCGTCGACGCCATCGCCGGCGCGCACCGCGCCGCGCTGTGGCAACTGGCCGAGCGCATCGCCGACACGGCGGCGGCCCCTGCGCGCTGAGGGGTCTTTCTTGTCAGTGCTGTCCGACAAGCGTGCAGGCCACCCGCCGATGCACGCCGGGGCAGCGCCCACCTAAGCTGGGGGCCAGCCGCCACCCCCGACGGGATCGACACCATGAAGCGCTTCCCCCACCTCCTCGTTGCCGCCATCGTTGCCATTGCGCTGGGTGGCTGCGCCATGCTGGTGCAGGTCGACGAAAGCGATGTCGAGACCTACGCTGCCTTCCAGCCATTCGGCTTTGCCGACGAGTTGCTGGCCGATCTGCCTTGAGCCCGGACGCCGCAACATGATCCGCACTGTCACCGCGTCACCCCTGGCCGCCCATCTCCATGCCTGCGAGCGCGCCCGTGGCCGCACCTTTGCGCTGCGCTGCGCCGGCGAGCGCATGCATGCCGTGATGGCGCCGCGCTTTTGCACCACCGTCTTCATCGCCGCGAGCCTGATCGCGCTGCTGGCCGTCTGGACGTGACGCGCATGGCGCGGACGCCTGGCGATTTCGCGCCGCTGACGCCAAGCCCTGTCGGCAGCCGGCTGCTATCGGGCCAGGGCCGCGCCCTGGAGCCACCGCTGCGTTCGGTGCTGTTCGGCGCCGCGCGTTTCGCCGAACACGGCCGCAGCCTGGCGCAGGCGCAGGACGTGGCCGGGCCGCACGAGCGCCGCGGCACCTTCTTCCCACGCCTGCACGAAAACATGCAGGTGCTGCGCGATGCCCGCGCGCTGCTCGAAGAACACGCCCGCCAAGGCCACCACCTGGCACCGGCCGCGGGCTGGCTGATGGACAACGGCCTGCTGCTCGAACAGCAGCTCGAAACCGTGCGCGACGGCCTGCCGCGGCGCTACTTCGAAAAACTGCCGCGACTGCGCGGCGAGCCGCTGGCCGGCCTGCCGCGGGTCTACGGCATCGCGTGGAACTGGGTCGCGCACACCGACAGCGGCGTCGACGAAACGCTGCTCGAAGCCTTTCTCGGCGCCTACCAGAGCGAACGCGAGCTGACGCTGGCCGAACTGTGGGCGATCCCGACGACGCTGCGCGTGGTGCTGGTGGAGAACCTGCGCCGGCTGGCGGAGCGCGCAGCCACGGTACAGGCGGCGCTGGACGCCGCGCACCGCTGGGTCGAGCTGCCGCCGGGGCCGGGCAAGATCGAGCTGCTGAAACGCATCGGCGTCGCGCTGCAGCAGCGCGGCGTGCTCGAAGCCTTCGCACTGCAGCTGCAGCGCCGCAGTGCCGAATGGTCGGCCGACATCACCGCCGACACGCGCAGCTGGCTGACCACGCACCTGAGCGACAGCGCCGGCGCCTTGCAGCGCCAGCAGCAGCAGGCCGCCGAAGACCACCACAGCGTGCGCAACGCCGTCACCGCGCTGCGCACGCTGGACCGGCTGGACTGGCGCGGCCTGTTCATGCGCAGCAGCGCCGTGCTCGGCGAGCTGCAGCGGCTGCCGGTCTTCGCCGCCGAGTCCGAGGCCACGCAAGACCAGGCCTTGCGGGCGCTGGAACGGCTGGCGCGGCGCGCCGCGCTGCCTGAATCGCAGGTCGGCGCCGCGGTGGCGCGGCTGGCGGCCCGCGCCAGCGGCGGCGCCCGTGCACCGCTGCATTGGCTGACGGGGCCCGGGCGCAGCGCCTTGCGCCGTGAACTCGGGCTGCCGGCGATGGCCTGGCAGGGGCGCGCGCTGGCCGCACTGCGGCGCGTCGCCACGCCGGTCTACCTGCTGTCCTTGCTGCTGGCCACAGCCGGCGTGGTGCTGGCGGTGCTGCAAGGCCACGCGCCGGCGCCGGCCTGGGCCTTCGGCATCAGCGCGCTGCTGCTGGCCTGGCCGGCCAGCGAAGCGGTGGTGGCGGCGCTGCACCGCTTGCTCAGCGAATCGGTGCCACCGCGCCGGCTGCCGCGGCTGGCGCTGGACGACGGCATCCCGGTGGCGCAGCGGCCGCTGGTCGTCGTGCCGGCGATGCTGACCCACGCCGGCGCCGTGCAGGCGCTGGCCGCGCGGCTCGAACAGCACCACCTGGCGAATCCGGAGCGCCACGCGCAATTCGCGCTGCTGTCGGACTGGGCCGATGCGCCGGCCCAGCACAGCGCCGGCGACATGGCACTGCTGCAAGCCGCGCAGGCCGCCATCGAAAGCCTGAACCATCGCTACCCGGCCGGCCCCGACGCGCCGCTGCGCTTTCTGCTGCTGCACCGCGAACGGCGCTGGTGCGACAGCGAGCAGTGCTGGATGGGCTGGGAGCGCAAGCGCGGGAAGCTCGAAGCACTCGTGAGCTGGCTCGCCGAACAGCAGAACAGCCCGTTCCTCGACCTCGGCGCCGTGTCCACGCCGGCACCCGCCATCCGCAGCGTCGTCACGCTGGACAGCGACACCGACATGCCGCCGGGCCGGCTGCGCGAACTCGTCGCGGTGGCGTCGCACCCCTTGAACCTGCCCGAGATCGACGCCGTGACGCGGCGCGTCGTGCAGGGCTACGGCATCCTGCAGCCGCGCGTGACGGCGCCGCTGCCGGCGCCGGGCAGCATCACGCCGTTCTACTGGCTGTTCAGCGGCCAGTGGGGCGTGGACCCGTACAGCGTGCCGAGCTCCGAGATCTACGAAGACCTGTTCGCCGAAGGCAGCTTCACCGGCAAGGGGCTGCTCGACGTGAAGGCCTGCCACGCGATGCTGTCGCACCGGCTGCCCGATTCGCATGTGCTCAGCCACGACCTGCTCGAAGGCGCGCTGGCGCGCTGCGCGATGGTCAGCGACATCACGCTGGTCGAAGACCCGCCGGCGCATCCCGACGTGGCCGCTTCGCGCCTGCACCGCTGGACGCGCGGCGACTGGCAGCTGCTGCCTTTCGTGGCCCGCCCCGCGGCCTGGCCGATGGCCGGCATCAACCGCTGGAAGATGACCGACAACCTGCGCCGCTCGCTGGTGGCGCCGATGTCGCTGCTGCTGCTGCTGTGGGTGCTGGCCAGCGGGCTGCTGTCGCTGCCGGTGGTGTTGTGGCTGGTGCTGGCGGCCTATGGTGCCGGACCGCTGCTCGGCGCGCTGGCCGGGCTGGCACCGGAGCGCGACGACCTGGCGCTGGGCCTGTTCTTCCGCCGCGCGCTGGTCGAGGTGCTGCGTGCCGCGCTGGGTGCCGTGTGGCGCCTGGCGCAGCTGCTGTCGTCGGCGCTGATGTACGCCGACGCGGTGGCGCGCGCGCTGCTGCGCCAGTACGTCACCCACCGCCACCTGCTGCAGTGGACCACCGCGGCCGCGGCCGAAGCCTCGGCGAGTACCGAACTGCCGGCGCTGTGGCGGCGCCATGCGCGCGTCACGGCGGCGGCGGTGCCGATCCTGCTGCTACTCGTGGGCGCGCGGATCGGCGGCCTGCCGGTGGATCTGGGCTGGGCAATCGTGCTGTGCGGACTGTGGGCCGCGGCGCCGCTGTGGACCTGGCTGGCCTGCCGGCGCTTCCCGGCCCCGGTCGAACACCTCGACGAGAGCGACCGCGAGCTGGTGCGCGCGCTGGCGGTCGACACCTGGCGCTACTTCGAGCGCCATGTCGGCGACGCCGACAACCACCTGCCGCCGGACAACGTGCAGATGACGCCGCAGACCATGGTGGCGCACCGCAGCTCGCCGACCAACATCGGCCTGTACCTGGTGGCCACCGCAGCGGCGCGCGAGATGGGCTTCATCGGCCTCGTCGACATGGTCGACCGCCTCGAACACACGCTGGCCACGCTGGACCGGCTGCCGCGCTGGCGCGGCCATTTCTACAACTGGTACGAGACGCAGACGCTGGCGCTGCTGACGCCGGCCTACGTGTCCACGGTCGACAGCGGCAACCTCAGCGCCAGCCTCTTGGTGATGGCCGCGGCCTGCGAAGAACTGGCCGCGCAAGCCGCGTGGGACGACGCGCCGCGTGCCGCACTGGCCGCGTCGGCACACCGCCTGCAGCCGCTGGTGCCGGCCATCGTCGGCGCGCCGGCGCTGGCGGCACTGGTTCGGCGCTGCGAACTCGGCGAAGCCGATTGCAGCGACGAACTGCGCGAGCAGCTCGCCACGGCGCGGCGCGAACTCGACGCGCTGCTGCAAGGCCGGCCGCTGCCCGAAAGCGGCGGCGCGATGCGCCGGCTGCATGACCACGTGGCGCTGCTCGACGCCTGGCTGCGCGACTGCAACGCCGACGTCGCGCCGCTGCGCGCCCGGCTGCTGCGCCTGGCCGCGCACGGCCGCACGCTGGCGCTGGCGGCTGACTTCAGCGCCTTGTACGACCCGCGGCGCCGGCTGCTGCACATCGGCTACCGGGTCGAGAACGAACAGCTCGACGACAGCCACTACGACCTGCTGGCCTCCGAGTCGCGGCTGGGCAGCCTGGTGGCCATCGCCAAGGGCGACCTGCCGCCGCGCCACTGGGCGGCGCTGGGCCGGCCGTTCTTCGCCGCGCTGGGCGGCGTCGGGCTGAAGTCCTGGTCGGGTTCGATGTTCGAGTACCTGATGCCGTCGCTGCTGCTGGCCGAGCCAGCCGGCAGCCTGCTGCACCAGGCGGTGCGCAGTGCCGTTGCCGAGCAGCGCGCCGAAGGCCGCGCCCGCGGCACGCCATGGGGCATTTCGGAGTCGGCAATCGCCGTCCAGGACCACACGCTGGCCTACCAGTACGGCCCGCAAGGCGTCGGCCGCCTGGCCTTGCGCCGCACGCCGCCAGACGAGCGCGTGGTGGCGCCGTATGCCAGCGTGATGGCCTTGGTGGTGGCCCCGCGCGAGGCGGTGCAGAACCTGCGCGCGCTGGAAACGCTGGGCGTGCGCCGCGGCCTCGGCTTCATCGAATCGCTGGACTACACGCCGCACCGCCAGCCGGCCGCGCCGGACGCCGGCCATGCGGGCTTCACACCGGTCGACACCTTCATGGCCCACCACCAGGCGATGAGCCTGCTGGCCTGCGCGCACCTGCTCACCGCCGGCTGCGTGCAGCGCTGGGCCGCGGCCGATCCGCATCTGCGCGCCGTGTCGTGGCTGCTTCACGAGCGGGCGCCGCACCAGGCACCGCGCCTGCGCGAACGCCCGGTGCCGGAGCTGCCGAGCGCCGCGCCGCGCTTGCGCTGGCAGCTCGAATGCGAGCCGCGCCGCACGCCGGTGCCGCCGACGCACCTGCTCGGCAACGGCCGCTACGCGCTGGCCTTGCGCGCCAACGGCGCCGGCTTCAGCCAGTGGCAGGGCCAGGGCCTGACGCGCTGGCGCGACGACGCGCTGCGCGACCTGCATGGCCTGTTCGGCTACGTGCAGCGCGCGCACGACGCGCGCTGGGCCTCGCTGAGCGCACGGCCCGCTCCCGACGACCAGGCCGACTACCGCACCGAGTTCCACCCGGACCGGGTGCTGCTGCACGCGCAGTGGCCGGACCTGCTGGCCACGACCACGGTCTCGGTCAGCACCGAAGACGACTGCGAGCTGCGCCGCGTGGTGCTGCACAACACCGGCCGGCGCCCGCTGACGCTGACGCTGGCGATGGCTTTCGAAGCCACGCTCGCGCCGCAGCGCGCCGACGAGGCGCACCCGGCGTTTTCCAACCTCTTCGTGCAGGCGCGCTGGTCGGCCGACGAACGCGCGATGTTCCTGCAGCGCAAGCCGCGGCTGGCGCAAGACCCGGCGCTGCACGCGGTGCACTTCCTGGCCGCCAGCGACGGGCCTTTGCTCGACGTCGAGATCTGCGCCGACCGTGCGCGCTGGCTCGGCCGCCTGGGCAGCGTCGTGAACCCGCTGGGCGAGATGGCCACCGGCGTCGGCCTCGGCGACGACATCGCGCTCGAAACCGGGCTGGACCCGGTGTCGGTGATCGCGGTGCGCCTGAGCGTGCCGCCCGGCGGCATCCGCACGCTGACCTTCGGCCTGGGCTGCGCGGCCGAGGAAGAGGCGCTGCACGCGCTGGTCGACCGCTTCCGGCACGAGGCCGGCGCGCAGCGCGCACTGGGCCTGTCGGACACGCTGGCGCGCATCCGCCTGCGTGAACTGCGGCTGGACGCCGACACCTGGGGCGCCTGGCTGCAGATGAACACGCTGCTCGTCAACGCCGTGACGCGGCCGCTGACCGTGGCCGCCGAAGGCACCGACCGGCGGCTGCTGTGGCGCCACGCGATCTCCGGCGACCGGCCCATCGTCGCGCTGTGGGTCGAAGGCGCCGAAGGCGTCGAGCTGGCACGCCAGCTGGTCAGCCTGCTGCCGCAGTGGACGGCCGGCGGCGTGGCGCTGGATCTGGTGGTGGTCAACGCCGAACCGCCGTCGTACCTGGCGCCGGTGCAGCAGGCCTTCGCGACCTTGGCCGAGCTGGCCGCGCTGCGCACCGACCCGCAGGTGGCACCGGAACGCCGCGCCGTGCTGAAGCTGCTGAACGCACGCGACCTGCAAGGCGGCGAAGCGACCGCGCTGCGCCTGCTGGCCCGCGTGGTGCTGCAGGCCGACGGCCGCTCGCTGGCGCAGCAGATCGAACGCCTGCGCGCGTTGCACGACGACGACCTGGCCGATCGCAACCGGCCGTCGCACCGCGCCATCCTGCAGCAGGCGCCGGACGCCGATGCCACGGCGCCGGGCGGGCGCTTCGAAGGCGCCGATGCGGCCTACCGCTTCAGCGTGTCACCGTCGCAATACCCGCTGCGGCCGTGGGTCAACGTGCTGGCCAACCGCGACTTCGGCTGCCAGGTCTCGGAAGCCGCGGCCGGCTTCACCTGGGCCGGCAACAGCCGAATGCACCAGGTCACCGGCTGGTCCAACGACGCCTTGTGCGACCCGCCGAGCGAAGCCGTGCTGCTGCAGGACCTGGACAGCCAGCGCGTCTGGCTGCTCGGCCGCGGCCTCGACGCGCCGGGGCGCGACGTGCTGCACGGCATCGGCAGCACGCGCATGCGCCATGTCGTCGACGGGCTGGACATCGAACTGTGCTGGTGCGTGGACGCCGAGGCCGCGGTCAAGCAGCTGCAGATCGCCATCACCGTGCGCCAGGGCCCGCCGCGGCGTTTGCGCCTGGTCGGCTATGCGGAGTGGACGCTGGGCGCGTCGCGCGCCGAACGCGCCAGCCTCGTGACGCGGCCGCAGCGCTGGGACCAGGGCTTCGCGCTGCAGGCCACACAGCTCGACGCCGGCGGCGGCCACGGCGGCGCGACGGCCTTCCTCGGCTGGCGGCTGCAGGACGACAGCGCCGGCACGCGCGTCGAGCCCGACGACTGGAGCTGCGACCGGCGCGAATTCTTCGATGGCGACGGCCGCTGGGTGCTGCCGTCACGGCTGCGTTCACGCGCCGGTGCCGGCCTCGACGCCTGCGCCGCGCTGGCCTGCAGCCTGGCGCTGGGCGTCGGCCGCACGGCGCAGCTGGCCTTGCTGCTGGGCCACGCCGACAGCGCCGAAGCCGCCGCGGCATTGGCACAGAGCGCCTGGGCCGAGGCGCCGGCGCAGCGGCTGGCGCGTCAGCGCGCCGTGTGGCCGGCATTGCTCGGCGCCATCGAGGTGCGCACGCCGGACCCGCTGTTCGACGCGCTCGTCAACCGCTGGCTGCCGTACCAGGCGGTGGCCTGCCGCCTGTGGGCGCGCGCCGGCTTCTACCAGGCCGGTGGCGCCTTCGGCTTCCGCGACCAGCTGCAGGACGCGATGTGCCTGGCCGACCGCGCGCCGCAGCTGCTGCAGCAGCAGATCGCCCTGCACGCGGCGCACCAGTTCGTCGAAGGCGATGTCCAGCACTGGTGGCACATGCCGTCGGGCGCCGGCGTGCGCACGAAGATGAGCGACGACCTGCTGTGGCTGCCGTTCGCGGTGGCGCACAGCGTGCGGCGCAGCGGCGACAGCGCGCTGCTGGACGAAACCGTGCCCTTCCTGCGCGGCCCGCCGGTGCCCGAGCACAGCGAGGATGTCTATGACGTGCCCGCCGTCGCCGACGAACGCGGCACCGTCTACGAACACGCGGCCCGCGCCATCGACCACAGCCTGCGCACCGGCACGCACGGCCTGCCGCTGATCGGCACCGGCGACTGGAACGACGGCATGAACCGCATCGGCCACGAAGGCCGCGGCGAATCGGTGTGGCTCGGCTGGTTCATGTGCCGCGTCATCGACGACTTCGCGCCGCTGGCTGAACGCCGCGGCGATGCGGCGCGCGCACGGCGCTGGCGCACGGCGCGCACGGCGCTGGCCGGCGCGCTCGAATCCGCCGGCTGGGACGGGCAGTGGTACCGCCGCGCCTTCTTCGACGACGGCACGCCGCTCGGTTCGGCCGCCAATAGCGAATGCCGCATCGACCTGATCGCGCAGGCCTGGGCGGTGCTGTCGCAGGCGGGCGCGCCCGAACGGGCGGCGCAGGCCATGGACAGCGCGGGCCGTCTGCTGTGGGACGCCGGCGCCGGCGTGCTGCAGTTGCTGGACCCGCCGCTGGCGGCGGCCGAGCCGAGCGCCGGCTACATCCAGGCCTACCCGCCCGGCATTCGCGAAAACGGCGGCCAGTACAACCATGCCGGCGTCTGGGCACTGATGGCCTTCGCGCAGCTCGGCGACGCGGCATCGGCGTGGCGCGTCTTCACGGCGCTGAGCCCGGCGCACCGCAGCATCGACCCGCGGCTGGGGCCGCTGTACGCGCTGGAGCCCTATGTGGCGGCCGGCGACGTCTACAGCCAACCACCGTATGCCGGCCGCGGCGGCTGGAGCTGGTACACCGGCTCGGCGGCCTGGCTGCAGCGCGCGGCGCTGGAGTCGATCTGCGGCCTGCTCGTCGAAGGGGCGACCATGACGCTGCGCCCGTGCCTGCCGCCGCACTGGCCGCAAGCCGACATCACGCTGCGCCGCGACGGCCACTCGCACCGCGTCACGCTGTGCCGCGACGGCGCGGTGGCACAGGTGCTGCAGCAGCAGAATCCGCGCGCGCTGCGGGCGCAGCCGGGCGAGCGCATCGACTTGGCAGCCCTGCCCGACGGCAGCCATCACGTCGTGGTGGCCGACGCGGTTTCGCAGGGGGTGCCGGAGGTCGCGGCAAGCGCCGCCTGAAACGGCGCGTCAGCGCGGCCGCAGGCCGACCGGGTCGCGCTCTTCGTCTTCGATGTCGCCGGTGATCAAGACCTCGCGGCGCCAGCGCGCCAGCAGCGTCTGCATCTCGTCGCCCATCGCGAGCCAGTCGATGCCGGGCTGGCGCCCGACCTGGTGCAGCAAGCCATCGACGCGTTCGAGGTGCAGCCGCGTCGCGCCTTCCAGCACCTTCAGCAGCACATCCTGGCGCAGGGGCGAGGTCGCGCCGGCCAGCACCAGCTCGCCGATCTCCCGCAACTTGTCGAGGTCTTCCTCGTCGGTCTCGAAGAGGCCGTGGTCGCCGCCGAAAGCGTCGCTCAAGGCGGGGAACAGCAGCTGTTCCTCGAGCTTCCAGCGCAGTTCCAGCGCCAGCACGAGTTCACGCACGCTGTCCGAGCGCTGCTGCATCGGCAGCGCCGGCAGGCCTTCGAAGCGCTGCTCCAGCGCGTGCCGCAGTTCGCCCAGCAGCGCTGCCGCGTCGCGTTGTTTCGTCATCCAGTGTCTGGCCATCGTCGGCTCCTTGCATCGAGCCACCATGCTCGGGCGGCTGCGGGCCGTATGGCGCCGGAGACCGGCGCGGGCCGCTGTAGGACAAGGCCGCACGGCGGCGGCGCTGGCTCAGGAAAGCCGGGCCGACGCCGATTCGCCGCTGGCTTCACCCAGGTGCGTGCAATACGAGATCAACTCGTCGAGCTCACGCGACTTGTCGAACACCCGGTCGGCACCGAGCGACGCGCAGTGCTGGCGCATGTCGGGGGTAGCGTAGTTCGTCAGCACGACGCGCTTGCCGGCGCTGCCGCTGCGGGCCGCCGACTTCAGAACGCCCAGGCCCGAACCCGACTTCAGGAAGATGTCGATGATGACCAGATCGCAGGCGTTGCGCGGCTCGGCCAGCCACTTCAGCGCACTCGCTTCGTCGCCGGCGGAGCCGATGACTTGCACCGGCGACAGCTCTTCGAGCGTCGCGACGAGTTGATCCAGGATCAGTGGGCTGTCTTCGACGACGAAAGCTTTCACGGTTTGCATGGGGCAAGTGGGTGAGTCGGGGCGCCGTTTTGGGCCGTTCGGGCAGTGTGCCAGCCGCGCCTGGCGGCCGGCCCTGTCCGGGGCCGCATATCGCCGTAGGCAGCGTCCTACAGCACGAAGCTCATGGCGCCGGACTGCGGCTCAGCGCTCACGGGCGTGCCGGGAATCCAGGTCAGCGGGTGCGTCGACTCGTAGCCGATCCATTGGTCGTCAGCCTCGTCGGTGGCTGCAGTGCGGGGCGGCGGCGCGTCTGCCGGTGTGTCCCGGTCGGCGTTGGCGTTCGAGTTCATGGTGCGGCTCCGAAGCTCGTGTGCGTGTACGCCGAGCATCGACCTGCGGCCGCGCCCGTTCCATCGGCCGCGGGCGCGGTGCACCGTCGGACGGCGCCTACAACGACGAAGCGTCGGCCGTCGAGTCAGCCGTAGATGCCGCGCACCTGGCCGAACAGCCGCGCCAGGCCGAACAGCGCATCGATGGCCGGCGTCGCCACGCCCAGGCGCTGGCCCAGCTCACGCACCACGCCGACGATGGCATCCAGCTCGATCGGCCGGCCGCCTTCCACGTCCTGCAGCATCGATGTCTTGAACGCGCCGAGTTTGGCGGTGATGGCGTGGCGGTCGGCCGGGCTTTGCCCGATCGGGCAGCCGAGCAGCGCGCCGATGGCGGCGGCCTCGCGCATGGCCTGCGAACAGAACTCGCGCACCAGCGGGTCGGCGAGCACGCGGTCGGCGGTGGCGCCGGTGATTGCGCTGACCGGGTTCATCGTCAGGTTGCCCCAAAGTTTGTACCAGATGTCGCGGCGCACGTCGGCCGAATGCGTGACGTCGAAGCCGGCGCGCGCCAGCAGGTCGGCAACGGCCTGTACCCGATCGCTGCGGCCGCCAGCGGGTTCGCCGACGATCAGGCCCTGCCCCATCTTGTGCAGCACCAGTCCGGGCTCGGCGGTCGACGCGCTGGCGTGCACGACGCAGCCCACCACCTGGTCGGCCGGGATCGCCGCGCCGATCTCGCCACCGGGGTCCACGCTTTCCAGCGGCGCGCCGCCGAGCGCCGCGACGCCGCTGCCGAACCACCACGGCACGCCGTTCATCGCCGGCAGCACCAGCGTCTGCGCGTCGAGCAGTGGTGCGATGCGGCGCGCCACGTCGGTCAGCGCCGGGCCTTTGACGGCGATGACCACCAGGTCTTGCACGCCGAGTTCGGCGGCATCGTCCGAAGCCGATGCCGGCGCCTGCACCAGCGCCCCGCCCTGTTGCAGCCGCCAGCCGTGGCGGCGCAGCGCCGCCAGCGTGGCGCCGCGTGCCAGCGCGCTGACCTGCACCGCGCCGGCGGCGGCCAGCCGCGTGCCGATAAAGCCGCCGATCGCGCCGGCGCCGATGATGCAGACCTTCATGTCCTTCAGGCTCCGCGGTGGATCGGCAGCTCGCGCACGCGGTGGCCGGTCAGCGCGAACAGCGCGTTGGCCACCGCCGGCGCGATCGGCGGCGTGCCGGGTTCGCCGACGCCGCCGGGCGGCGCACTGCTCGGCACGATGTGGGTTTCGATGACCGGCATCTGCGCCAGCCGCAGCATGTCGTAGCTGGGGAAGTTGCTCTGCTCGACGCGGCCGTTCTTCAACGTGATGCGGCCGTAAAGCGCCGCGCTGAGGCCGAAGACGATGGCGCTCTGCATCTGCGCTTCCACCGTGTCCGGGTTGACGACGATGCCGCAGTCGACGGCGCAGACGACGCGCAGCACACGCGGCTCGCCAGCTTGCAGAGTGACCTCGGCGACCTCGGCGACGATGGAGCCGAAGGACTCGTGCAGCGCGATGCCGCGGGCCCGGTCCGGCGGCAGCGGCTGGCCCCAGCCGGCCTTCGTGGCGGCGAGTTCGAGCACCGCCTTGTGGCGCGGGTGCGCCGCCAGCAGCGAGCGCCGGTATTCGTACGGGTCCTTGCCGGCGGCGGCCGCCAGCTCGTCGAAGAAGCTCTCGGTGAAGAAGGCGTTGTACGAATGGCCGACGCTGCGCCACGAGCCCACCGGAACCGGCGTCTTCGAGCGGATCTGGCGCACGCTGAGGTTCGGTATCGCGTACGGCAGCTCGAACGCACCTTCGATGTGGTTCTTGTCCGGCATGTCCATCGCGATGGCCGGCAGCAGCCGCTCGGTGGTGCCCAGGCCGACCGACGGCGCGGCGACGCGGTTCAGCCAGGCCAGCGGCTGGCCGTTCGCGTCCAGCGCCGCGGCAAACCGCGCCACCGCGGCCGGCCGGTACATGTCGTGCTGCAGGTCTTCTTCGCGGCTCCAGACCAGCTTCACCGGCAGGCCGCCCGTCTTCATCGCGATCGCCACCGCCTGCTCGGCCATGTCGAACTCCAGCCGGCGGCCGAAACCGCCGCCCAGGTAGGGCACGTGCACGGTCACGCGGTCCATGTCGACATCGGCCACGCGCGCCGCGCGCCAGCGCACGAACGACGGCACCTGGGTCGAAGCCCAGACCGTGACCTGGCCATCCTTGACCTGGGCAACGCAGTTGATCGGCTCCATCGGCGCGTGGGCCAGGAAAGGCACTTCGTAGATTGCTTCGAGCTTGCGCGCCGCGCCGGCCAGCGCGCTGTCAGCGTCACCGACGCTGCGAAAGCCGGTGCCGCTGCCGGCGTCGAGATCGCGGCGCAGCTGGGCGCTGATGGCGGCCGAGTCGAGCTTGGCATTCGGCCCGTCGTCGAACTCGATCTTCAGCGCCGCCAGCGCCTGGCGCGCGCGCCAGTAGCTGTCGGCGACGACGACGACGGCGTTGTCGCCGAGCTGGAACACGTCCTTCACGCCGCGTGCCGTCTTGGCCGCTGCCGCGTCGACGGACTTCACCGTGCCGCCGAACACCGGGCTCTGGCGGATCGTGGCGTACAGCATGCCGGGCAGGCGCACGTCGATGCCGAAGACGGCGCGGCCGTTGACCTTGTCGGCCAGGTCCTTGCGCGGCATGGGCCGGCCGATGATCTTGAAGTCCTTCGGCGCTTTCAGCTGCACGTCGTCCGGCGGCGACAAGGCACCGGCGGCCAGCGCCAGCTCACCGAAGCGCGCCTGGCGGCCGCTGCCGGCGTGCGAGACCACACCGCGCTCGACCCGGCAATCGGCGGCCGGCACGTTCCAGCGCTGCGCCGCCGCCCGCACGAGCATCGCTCGGGCGCTGGCGCCGGCCAGGCGCATCGGCTCCCAGGCGTCGCGCACGCTGGACGATCCGCCGGTGATCTGCAGCGACAGCGTGTAGCCCAGGCGCTGTACCGCGCTGCGCGCAAAACGCGCCATGAAGCCGTCGTCGTCGGGCTGGAAGGGCACGATGTTCAGCAGCACCGCGGCATTGGCGTAGATGCGCGCGATCGGCGCCGTCTCGGTGCTCACCGTGTCCCAGTCGGCATCCAGCTCTTCGGCCACCAGCATGGCCAGCGCCGTGTGCACGCCCTGCCCCATCTCCGAACGCGGCACGGCGACGACGACCTTGTCGTCCGGCGTGATGCGCACCCAGCCGTTCAGGCCGCTGAAGCTCTTGGCGTCGCCCAGGCGCGATTCGTTCGACGGTGCCGTGCAGCCGACGAGCAAGCCGCCGCCGGCCAATGAACCCGCGATCAGGAAGCGCCGGCGCTTCATGCCGGGGCCCCTTGCAGCTCACGCGCGGCGCTGTGGATCGCGGCGCGGATGCGCTGGTAAGTGCCGCAGCGGCAGATGTTGGTGACGTTGGCGTCGATGTCGGCGTCGCTCGGCGCGCGCTGGCCGCGCAGCAGGCCGGCTGCCGCCATGAGCATGCCGCTCTGGCAGTAGCCGCACTGCGGCACCTGGTGGCGCAGCCAGGCCGCCTGCAGCGCGCGCACCACCGCGTCGGGCTCGGCTTCGATCGTGCGCACCGACTTGCCGTCAACCGCCGCCAGCGGCAGCACGCAGGAGCGCACGGCGACGCCGTCGACTTCCACCGTGCAGGCGCCGCAAGCGGCGACGCCGCAGCCGAACTTGGTGCCGGTCAGGCCGAGTTCGTCGCGCAGCACCCAGAGCAAAGGCATCTCGGGCTCGACATCGAGCTCGCGCGCCTGGCCGTTGATCGTCAATCGGGGCATCGGGTCACCTCATGTGGCCCCCGATGCTAAAGGCTCGCTCAGCCGCTGAGCGCGGCCGGCCTCGTGTCTTCGAACAGCGACGGGCTGAATGCCGGCTGGGTGTCGGGCCGGTCGTCGTCGGCGGCCCACAGCGCCAGCGCCTGCGCCGTCATCGGCCTTGCGAACAGGTAGCCTTGCAGCTCGTCGCAGCCCATGCCGACCAGCAGGTCGCGCTGGACTTCGGTTTCCACGCCCTCGGCCACGACATGCAGGCCCAGCGTGTGCGCCATCTGCACGATGGCGCGGGCGATCGAACGGGCGTCTTCGCTGCTGTCCAGGTCGCAGACGAAGGCGCGGTCGATCTTCAATTCGGCCGCCGGCAGCCGGCGCAGCGAAGCCAGGCTCGAGTGGCCGGTGCCGAAGTCGTCGATCGACACGTGCACGCCGGCGCGGCGCAGGCGCTCGAAGGCCTCGCGCGTGACGCGCGTGTCCTCCATCGCCACGCTCTCGGTGATCTCGCAGGTGAAGCGCGACGGCGGGATGTGGTGGCGCCGCAGCGCGGCTTCGATGCGGTCGACCAGGTCGTCCTGGCGCAACTGGTAGCCCGACAGGTTGACGGCCACGCGCATGCGCAGGCCTTGCTCGCGCCACGCGCCGGCCTGGCGGCAAGCCTCGCGGATGACCCAGTCGCCGATGCTGGGGATCAGGCCGTAGCGTTCGGCCAGCGGGATGAAGACGCCCGGGCTGATGACGCCGCGCTGCGGGTGGCGCCAGCGGATCAGCGCCTCGGCGGCGGTGATCTGCAGGCTCTTGGCCTCGACCTTGGGCTGGTAGAAGAGTTCGAATTGGTCACGCTCGAGCGCGACGCGCAGGTCTTGCAGCAGTTCGGTCTGCTCGCGCTGCGCCACGCTCATCTGCAGATCGTATTCGGCATGGGCGCCGCCGCCGGCGAGCTTGACGCTGCGCATCGCCAGCACGGCATTGCCGAGCAGCCGTGCGCGCGAGCCATGCTGCGGGTACGCGGCGATGCCGATCGAGCAGGTCATGCGGATCTCGTGATGGTGCACGCTGAACGGCCGCGCGATGGCGGCCGCGGCGAACACCGCGGCGCACTGGCCGGCGTCGCGGTCGCCGCGCACGACGAAGGCGAATTCGTCGGCCGCGATGCGGCTGGCCGCCAGCGAACCGGCGCCCAGGCAGCCCACCAGCCGCGCCGCGGCTTCGCGCAGCACGACGTCGCCGCTTTCGTGGCCGTAGACGTCGTTGACCGAGCGCAGGTTGTCGATGTCGACGTAGATCAGGCACAGGCGTTCGGCGTGGCGGTCGCTGCGCAGCACCGCCTCGTCGAGCGCCTGGTCGAATGCGGCCCGTGACAGCAGGCCGGTCAGGTGGTCGGGCAGCCGCAGCGCGGCATCGACTGGAGCGTCGGCCGGGGCTTCGTGCGGCGCCGGCGCGGCACCGACGAGCGTGCGCAACAGGAACAGCAGCGAGCCCACCGCCAGCACCAGGCTGGCGGCCGTGATCCCGAGCAGCAGCTCCCCATGCCCGGCTGCCCACGACGAAAGGCCCCATTCCATGGCACGGTTATCGGCCCGCCCGGTACGGGGCTTTAGCCGTCCGGCACGGGCTCGAGCCGGCTGGCCGTTCAGCCGTCGGCTGCGTAGACGGCCGCGGCGGCGCGCAGCCGCCGGCCCATCTTCTCGCGCAGCGCCGGCGGGGCCAGCACCTCGACCTCGTCGCCCTGGCGCAGCAGGTCCATCACCAGCTCGGTGTCGTCGACGTACGGCAGGCGCAGCTCGTAGCGGCCATCATCCAGCCAGCGGCCCTGCTGCTCGGCGTGCCATTCTTCACGGCTGATCCAGGCTGCCGCCTGCGCGGCGAAGACCAGCGTCGCCCATTGCCGCGTGCCGCCGGCGTAGATACCGTAGCCGGCGTCCATCTCGGCCTGCACCTGCTTCATCGCGATGTCGCGGGCGCGCGTTTCCAGCGTCGCCGCGGCTTCGATCGCGTCCAGCGCAAAACGGCGCAGGCCCTCGACGCGGTGGCACCAGGCGTCCAGGTACCAGGTGTTGCGGTAGTGCACCAGGCGCTGCGGCGAGACGTCGCGCTCGCTGACCTCCCCGCGGCCGCGCGTCAGGTAGCGCAGGTGCAGGCGGCGGCGCTGCAGCAGGCTTTCGGCGACCAGCTCGAAGAAGCGGCTCGGCACCGGGCGCCGCGCGGCGCTGATGATCTTCACGCGCTTCATCAGCGTGCGGTCGTCGCCGCTGCCCAGCATCTGGTGGATGCGTTCGAGCAGCGGCTGCAGGTGGCGGCTCAGCGTGCCGTCGCTGTCCAGGCCGCTGAGCAGCTGGTGCGCCATCAGCAGCGAATACAGCTCGCGCTCGTCGAACCACAAGCCGGGCAATTCGTGGCGGCGGTCGCGCGCGCTTTCGGCGAAGCGGTAGCCATTGGCGTCGCGGTCGTATTCGATCGGCGCGCCCAGCCGGCTGCGCAGATATTCAAGGTCGCGCTTCAGCGTCGCGCGCGAGACCTCGAGTTCGTCCTGCAGCGCCTGGAAGGCGATCGGCCCGCGCTGGCGGATCAGCCGCTCGATCTTGTACAGCCGCTCGGCGCTGGCCATCAGAACAGCCCGACGACGCGCCCTTCGTCGTCGAGGTCGATGACCTCGGCCGACGGCACCTTCGGCAGCCCCGGCATGGTCATGATGTCGCCGCAGACCATGACGACGAATTCGGCGCCGGCCGCCAGCCGCACCTCGCGCACGTTGACGACGTGGCCGCTGGGCGCGCCGCGCTGCTTGGGGTCGGTGGAGAAGCTGTACTGCGTCTTCGCCACGCACACCGGGTAGTGGCCGTAGCCGCCGTCCTGCAGCTGCTGGATCTGCGCCCGCACGTCGGCGGCGGCGCTGATGTCGGCGGCGCCGTAGACCTGGGTCGCGACCTTCCTCATCTTGTCCCACAGCATTTCGCTGTCTTCGTAGACGAAGCGGAAGGCGTTCGGCGCGCCGCACAGGCGCACCACCTCGTGCGCCACGTCGACCGCGCCGGCGCCGCCTTCGGCCCAGTGTCGCGCCAGGTGCAAGGGCACGCCCCAGGCCGCCACGCGCTCGCGCAGCAAGGCGTGCTCGGCTTCGGTGTCGGCCGTGAAGTGGTTGACCGAGACGACGCACGGGAGGCCGTAGCGCTGCGTCACGTTCTCGACATGGCGCTGCAGGTTCGCCAGGCCCTTGTCCAGCGCGGCGACGTTCTCGCGGTTCAGCTCGGCGAGCTCGGCGCCGCCGTGGTACTTCAGCGCGCGCACGGTGGCCACCAGCACCGCGGCATCGGGGCGCAGGCCCGACTTGCGGCACTTGATGTCGACGAACTTCTCGGCCCCCAGGTCGGCGCCGAAGCCGGCTTCGGTGACCACGTAGTCGGCCAGCTTCAGGGCTGTCTTGGTGGCCAGCACCGAGTTGCAGCCGTGCGCGATGTTGGCAAACGGCCCGCCGTGCAGGATGGCCGGGTTGTTCTCCAGCGTCTGCACGAGATTCGGCGCCAGCGCGTCCTTCAGCAGCACCGTCATCGCGCCGTGCACCTTCAGGTCGCGGGCGCGCACCGGCGTGCGCTCGCGCGTCTGCGCAACGACGATGTTGCCCAGCCGCTGCTTCAGGTCGGCCAGCGACGTGGCCAGGCAGAAGATCGCCATCACCTCGGACGCCACGACGATGTCGAAGCCGTCCTGGCGCGGAAAGCCGTTGCCCGGGCCGCCGAGGCCGACGGTGATGTCGCGCAGCGCGCGGTCGTTCATGTCCATCACCCGCTTCCAGGTGATGCGGCGCACGTCGATGCCCAGCGCGTTGCCGTGGTGCACGTGGTTGTCGATCGCCGCGGCCAGCAGGTTGTTGGCCAGCGCGATGGCCGAGAAGTCGCCGGTGAAGTGGAGGTTGATGTCCTCCATCGGCACCACCTGGGCGTAGCCGCCGCCGGCGGCGCCGCCCTTCATGCCGAAGACCGGCCCGAGCGACGGCTCGCGCAGCGCCACGATGGCGCGCTGGCCGATGTGGTTCAGCGCGTCGCCGAGGCCCACCGTCGTCGTCGTCTTGCCTTCGCCGGCTGGCGTCGGGCTGATCGCGGTGACGAGGACCAGCTTGCCGTCGGGCCGGTCTTTCAGGCTGTCGATGTAGGCCAGCGACAGCTTGGCCTTGTGGTGGCCATACGGAACCAGGTGTTCATCGGCAATGCCGAGCCGGTCGCGGGCGAGATCGGTAACGCGCAGCAGGCGCGCTTGTTGGGCGATTTGGATGTCGCTCAGCGGCACGGTGGGGCTCCCAGGGACGGACACAAAGCGCGCATTGTGGCAGCGCGCCGGCCCCGCGCCGGCGGCCGGCTCTCGCTTCTACTTCGGCTGCGCGGTGGCCACCGTGGCCGGGCCGGCGCCGCCGCCGAGCACGCGATACAGCAGCACGGCGTTCTGCGCCTTCGCCAGCTGCAGCTGCACCACCGCCTGGCGCGCGGCCAGCGACGAGCGTTCGGCATCCAGCAGGTCGAGCTGGCTCGCCGCACCGCCCTTGAACAGCAGGTCGGCCAGCGCCAGGCGCCGCGTCTCGGCCGCCGCCTGCGCCTGCTGGGCCACCAGCTGGTCGTTCAGCGTCGCGCGGCCGGCCAGCGCATCGGCCACCTCGCGGAAGGCGACCTGGATCGCCTTCTCGTACTGCGCCACCGCGATCTCGCGCGCCGCCTTCGTCGCCTCCAGGTTGCTCTGGTTGCGGCCGGCGTCGAACAGCGGCTGCAGCAGCTGCGGCGCGAAGGTCCAGGCGGTGTTGTCGAACAGGCTGGACAGGTGGTTGCTCGCGAAACCGGCGCTGCCGGTCAGCGTGATGCGCGGAAAGAAGGCAGCGCGCGCGGCGCCGATGTTGGCGTTGGCCGCGATCAAGGTCTGCTCGGCCTGGCGCACGTCGGGGCGCTGCAGCAGCACGTCCGACGGCAGCCCGGCCGGCAGCTCGGCGAAGCCCAGCGCGTCCAGCGACGGTGCCGCTGGCAGCGTGGCCGGCAGCGGCTGGCCGAGCAGCAGCACCAGCGCGTTCTGGTCCTGGCTGCGCTGGCGCTGCAGCGCGATCACGCTGACCCGAGCCGCGGCGATCAGCGATTCGGCGTTGCGCAGTTCGGGCTCGGCCGCGGCGCCGGCATCGAAGCGCACGCGCGTCAGCTTCAGCCCTTCTTCGCGCGACGCCAGCGTGCGCTGCGTCACCTGCAGCAGTTCGTCGTCGGCGCGCAAGGCCAGCTCGGCATTCGCCACCGCGGCGATCAGCGTCATCTGCGCGCTGCGCCGGCCTTCGTCGCTGGCCAGGTAGCGCGCCAGCGCCGCTTCGGACAGGCTGCGCACGCGGCCGAACAGGTCGAGCTCGAAGGCGCTGACGCTCAGGCCCGCGCTGTAGGTGCTGGCGATGCCGCCCGTGGTGCCGGGCGCCCGGCTGCCGCTGACGCCGACACCGACGCTGGGCAGCCGGTCGGCGCGCTGCACGCCGTATTGCGCGCGCGTCTGCTCGACGTTGAGCACGGCGATGCGCAGGTCGCGGTTGTTCTGCAGTGCGATCTCGACCAGCGCGCGCAGCCGGGCATCGGCCAGGAAGTCGGCCCATGCCCGCTCGGCGGCCGGCGTGCCGCTGCCGGCGGCGGCATCGGGGAAGGCGGGGGCCACCGGTGCCGGCGGGCGTTCGTAGGTCGGCGTCAGCGAGCAGGCCGACAGCACGGCCGCAGCCAGCAGCGCCAGCCCGGGTTTGAAGGCGGCCTTCATGTCAACGGTCCTCCAGCGGCACGTTCAGGTTCACGTTTTCCGTCTCGTGCGCGTGGATGCGGCGCTGCCGTTCGCTGCCCTTGAAGAGGCGCCGCACGACGACGAAGAACACCGGCACGAAGAACACCGCCAGCACCACCGCGGTGATCATGCCGCCGATGACGCCGGTGCCGATGGCACGCTGGCTGGCCGAGCCCGCGCCCGAAGCCACGAACAGCGGCAGCACGCCGAGGATGAAGGCCAGCGAGGTCATCACGATCGGCCGGAACCGCAGGTGCGCCGCTTCCAGCGCCGCATCGATCGCGCTCTTGCCGTGCGCCTGCAGGTCTTTCGCGAACTCGATGATCAGGATCGCGTTCTTCGCCGACAGGCCGATGATGGTGATCAGCCCGACCTGGAAGTACACGTCGTTGGCATAGCCGCGGAACATCGTACCGAGCACGACGCCCAGCACGCCGAGTGGCACCACCAGGATCACCGAGAACGGGATCGACCAGCTCTCGTACAGCGCGGCAAGGCACAGGAAGACGGCCAGGATCGCGAAGCCGTACAGCACCAGCGCCTGCGAGCCGGCGAGCTTTTCCTCGCGCGACAGGCCGGTCCACTCGTAGCCGAATCCGGCCGGCAGCTGGGCCGCGAGCTTTTCCATTTCGGCCATCGCGGCGCCGGTGCTGAAACCGGGTGCGGCGCTGCCGCCGATACGCATCGACGGATAGCCGTTGTAGCGCACGGTCTGCATCGCGCCGGTGATCCAGCGCGTCGTCGCGAAGGCCGACAGCGGTACCGGCTTGCCGCTGCTGTTGCTGGCGTTGAGCTTCAGCAAGTCCTCGGGCTGCATGCGGGCCGGCGCATCGGCCTGCACCACCACGCGCTGCAGCCGGCCGGCGTTCGGGAAGTCGTTGACATAGGCCGAACCGAGCGCGGTGGAGATCGTCGCGTTGATCGAATCGAAGCTCACGCCCAGGGCGCTGGCCTTGTCGCGGTCGATGTCGATCTGCAGCTGTGGCGCGTCTTCCAGCCCGTCCGGCCGCACCTGCGTCAGCACCTTGCTCTGCGAGGCCATGCCGAGCAGCTGGTTGCGCGCCGCGACGAGTGCGTCGTGGCCCTTGCCGCCGCGGTCTTGCAGGCGGAAGTTGAAGCCCGACGCGGTGCCCAGCTCAGGAATCGGTGGCGGGCTCAGCGGGAAGATGAAGGCGTCGCGCACGCCCATCATCGCGCCGAAGGTGCGGCCGGCCAATGCCGAGGCCGAGTGCTCTTCGCCATGCCGCTCTTTCCAGTCCTTCAGCGTCACGAAGGCCAGCGCCGCGTTCTGCCCCTGGCCGGAGAAGCTGAAGCCGAGCACGCCGACGATGCTCTGCACCTCGGGCTGCTTCAGGATGAAGCCTTCGACCTGCTGCATCGCGGCGCGCGTGCGCTCCTGCGTCGCACCCGGCGGCAGCTGCACGTTGACGATCAGGTAGCCCTGGTCCTCGGCCGGCAGGAACGAGGTCGGCAGCCGAAAGTAGGCCCAGGCCACGGCGCCGATGATCGCGGCGTAGATGATCAGGTAGCGCGCGGCCTTGCGCAGCATCCGCGCGACCAGGCCTTCATAGCCCTTCGCGGTGCTCTTGAAGCCGCGGTTGAACCAGCCGAAGAAGCCGCGCTTCTCGACGTGGTGGCCGGCCGGCACCTGCTTGAGCAGCGTCGCGCACAGCGACGGCGTCAGGCTCAATGCCATGAAGGCCGAGAAGGCGATGGCCGCCACCATCACCGCCGAGAACTGGCGGTAGATGTTGCCCACCGAGCCGGAGAAGAAGGCCAGCGGCACGAACACCGAGATCAGCACCACGGTGATGCCGATGATCGCGCCCTGGATCTGGCCCATCGCCTTGCGCGTGGCTTCGCGCGGGGCTAAGCCTTCCTCGCTCATGATGCGCTCGACGTTCTCGACCACGACGATGGCGTCGTCGACGACGATGCCGATGACCAGCACCATGCCGAACATCGTCAGCACGTTGATCGAGAAGCCCAGCGCCAGCAGCACCGCGAAGGTGCCGAGCAAGGCCACCGGCACGACGATGGTCGGGATGATCGTGTAGCGGAAGTTCTGCAGGAACAGGAACATCACCAGGAACACCAGCACCACGGCTTCGATCAGCGTCTCGGCCACCTGCGAGATCGAGATCTTCACGAAGCGCGAGCTGTCGTACGGGATGCTGTAGGCCACGCCGGGCGGGAAGTAGCGCTTCAGCTCTTCCATCTTCGCGCGCACCGCAGCCGCGGTGGCCAGCGCATTGCCGGTCGGCGACAGCTGCACGCCGATGCCGGTGGACGGGTTGCCGTTCAGCCGTGCCGACGTGGCATAGGCCTGGCCGCCGAGCTCGATGCGCGCCACGTCCTTCAGGCGCACGCTGGAGCCGTCGCTGTTGGCGCGCAGCTGCACGTTGCCGAACTGCTCGACCGAACTCAGCTGCCCGCTGACGACGACCGTCGCCGCGACGCCCTGCCCGGCCACGTTCGGCAGGTCGCCGATGGTGCCCGACGAGACCTGCGCGTTCTGCGCCCGGATCGCGGCCACGACCTCGGCGGTAGACAGGCTGAAGCCCTGCAGCTTGGCCGGGTCGATCCAGACGCGCATCGCACGTTCGGTGCCGAACAGCTGCGCCTGGCCGACACCGGCCACGCGCTGCAGTTCGGGCAGCACGTTGCGCGACGCGTAGTCGCCCAGCGCGATCGGGTCGTAGTCGGGGTTGCTCGACGACAGGATCGCGAACAGCAGGAAGTTCGAGCGCGACTTGTCGACGCGCACGCCTTGCTGCGTAACGGCCGCCGGCAGCCGCGGCGTGGCGCGGCCGAGGCGGTTCTGCACCTCCACCTGCGCCAGGTCGGCGTTGGTGCCGGGTTCGAAGCTCAGCGTGATGTTGCCGCTGCCATCGGCCTGCGCCACCGATTCGATGTAGATCAGCCCCGGCGCGCCGTTCATCTCGCGCTCGATGACCGACAGCACGCTGTCTTCCAGCGTCTGCGCCGAAGCGCCCGGGTAGGCCGCCGCGACGACGATGGACGGCGGCGCCACCGGCGGATATTGCGCCACCGGCAGCTGCGTGATGGCCACGCCGCCCATCACCAGCACGAAGAGCGCGATGACCCAGGCGAAGATCGGCCGGTCGATGAAGAATCGAGCCATGTCGGGGTGCCTCGCTGATTTTTGTTATTACGAGCGAGCCGAAGCCGCGGAGGCCGGCGCTGCTGCTGCGGCCGGTGCCGAGCCCGCCGGCTGCCAGGGCACCGGGTTCACCGGTGCACCGGGCACGAACATCTTCTGGAAGCCGTCGACGATGACCTTGTCGCCGGCCTTCAGCCCGTCGGTGACGACCCACTGGCCGTTCTGCCCCGAGCTGATCTTGATCGGCCGCGGCGCAGGCTTGTTGCCTTCACCGACCACGAGCACGCTGTCGCCGGTGTTGCCGCGCGTCACCGCCTGTTGCGGCACCAGGATGCCGGCCGGCAACTCGGCCTGCGCCAGGCGCACGCGCACGTACTGGCCGGGCAGCAGCAGGCCGTCGGGGTTGGGCACCTCGGCGCGCAGCGTCACCTGGCCCGAAGTCGCGTCGACCGTCAGGTCGCTGAACAGCAGCTTGCCGGCGCGCGGCAGCTCGCTGCCATCTTCGAGGATCACGCGCACCGCGACGGCGTCGCCGCCCAGGCGCACCAGCTGCTTGGCCGCCATCGCCTTGCGCAGGCGCAGCACCTCGCCACTGGACTGGGTGAAATTGACGTAGACCGTGCTCGTCTGCTGGATCAGGGCCAGCTGCGTGGCTTCGGCAGCGCTGACCAGCGCGCCTTCGGTCACCAGCGCGCGGCCGATGCGGCCGCTGATCGGTGCCGTGACCTGGGCGTAGCCGAGGTTGATCTTGGCCGTCTGCACCGCGGCGCGCCCGGCCGCGGCGTCGGCTTCGGCGCCCTTTTGCGCCGCCAGCGCGTTGACGTAGTCCTGCTGGCTCAGCGCCTTGGCCTCGGCCAGCGGCTTGTAGCGCTCGGCCGTGGCCGTCGTCTGCGCCAGGCTGGCCTGGGCCCGCGCCAGCTGCGCCGCGGCGCTGTCCAGTGCGGCCTGGTACGGCGCCGGGTCGATCTGGAACAGCGCCTGGCCGGCCTTGACCTCGCTGCCTTCGTTGAACTGGCGCTTCAGCACCACACCGTTCACGCGCGCCCGCACCTGCGCCACGCGCAGCGGCTCGACGCGGCCGGGCAGCTCGCTCAGCAGCGCCACGGCTTGCGGCGCGACCGTGATCACGCCGACCGGCGGTGGCGGCATGCCGCCGCCTGCCGGCGCTGCGCCGGCGGCGCCTTCCTTGCCGCCGCAGGCGGCCAGGGCCAGGAGCACCAGCGCGGCGGCCGGCAGGGAAAGACGATGCATCAGGTCGCGGGGTATCACGGGCGGTCAACCTCGGGCAGGCGGGTGGAAGGAATCTTTGTGACTCAGGCTTGACCCCGCGCAAACGCGGAGTGCACCTGGAAGCGCTGTGCAGTATACATACAGCCTAGAATGTATGTATAGCAACAGGCCAGCCGCGATCCAGCGCGGCCGGCCCCGGTCAATCGAAGCGCCAGATGGTACGCAAGACCAAGGAAGAAGCCCTCGTCACGCGAGGCAACATCCTCGACGCCGCCGAACACCTGTTTCAGGCGCAAGGCGTGTCGGGCACCTCGCTGCACGACATCGCGCAGGCCGCCGGCGTGACGCGCGGCGCCGTCTACTGGCATTTCAAGGACAAGGGCGAGTTGTTCAACGCGATGATCGACCGTGTCTGCCTGCCGATGGAGGAATCCACGGCCGCGCTCGACCGCGACGACGACCCGGCACCGCTGGCCGCGCTGCGCGAACACATGCTCGCCATCTTCGAGCGCATCGCGGCCGACGCGCAGGTGCAGCGTGTCTTCGAGATCGCGACGCAGAAGGTCGAATACGGCGGCGAACTCGGCGCCGTGCGCGAGCGCCACCTGCAGCGCCGCGGCGACTACCAGGCGCTGCTCGAACGCACGCTGCGAACGGCACAGCGCAGCGGCGAGATCGCTGCCGACGCGCCGCCGCCGGCGCAGATCGCGATCGGCCTGCACGCGCTGCTCGACGGGCTGATCCAGAACTGGATGCTCGACCCGAAGGCCTTCGACCTGCCGGCAGTCGGCCGCCGGGTGCTGGACGTGTATCTGGCCGGGCTGCGGGCGTGAGGTCATCCCAGCCCCCGCCGGTGTCCGGCGTTCAGCGCAGAACATCAATACCTTCACCGCTGAGGGGCAGAGAGCGCAGAGGCGTCGCAGAGGAATTTCAGGTCTTCTCTGCGTACCTCTGCGCTCTCTGCCCCTCAGCGGTGAAGGTCTTGTTTCTGCTGAGGCCGAGAGGCCGTCGGAGCGAGGCCCGGCGCGTCTGGCCTGACAATGCCGGCCGTGGACTACCCCGACTACAACCCCCAGATCGACAGCCCGCCGCTGAGCGACGCCGAGCTTGACGCGCTCGACTCGCTGCTGCAGGCGCTGCCCACCGACGACGCAATGAACATCGAGGGCATGGACGGCTACCTGACCGCCCTGCTCGTCGGCCCGCCGCTGCTGACGCGGCTGAAAAGCGCCGATTGGCTGCCCGCCGTCTGGGGCGGCGACGGCGCCGACGCGGCCACGCCATTCACGAGCCAGAAGCAGCGCAAGCGCACGGCGCTGCTGGTGCTGCGCCACCTGCACGGCATCGACCAGCAGCTGCGAACCAAGGCCGAGGCCTGGGAGCCGGTGTTCAGCGTCGCCGAAACCGACGACCGCGAGTTCGTCGACGCGGAGGACTGGTGCATCGGCTTTCTGCAGGCCGTGGCGCTGGACACCGAGGCCTGGGCGCCGCTGTTCGACGACCCCGTGCTCGGCCCGGCGCTGGTGCCGGTGGCCTTGCTTGGCGGCGACGAAAGCGGCCTGTCCGAAGCTGACGCGGCGCGGCTGGCCGACCCCGAACAGCGCGACGCGCTCAGCCGTGCCGTCGTCGACGCCGTGATCCTGCTGCACCAGCGCGCGCCCGCCTGAGATTGCGGCCCGTCAGGCGCTGACCGCTTCGCGCAGCAGCGGCGCCGTTTCGGCGGCTGAAGCCGCAGCCAGCGCCTGGCGCCTGGGCAGGCAGCACTGGTTCTGGATCAGGTTGCTGCGCGCGAACAGCTCCGCCACCCAGTCGACGAAGACACGCAACTTGGCGCTGAGGTGCCGGTTCGGCGGGTACACGACGTACAGCGGAATCGGATCGCTGCACCAGTCCAGCAGCACCGGCACGAGTGTGCCGCTGGCGATGTGCTGCTGCGCCTTGAAGGTGGTCGTCAGCACCAGCCCCAGGCCGGCCAGCCCGGCGGCCAGGCTGGCGTTGGAGTCGTTCACCGCCACGACATGCCGGCCGGTCACTTCGATGCGCTCGCTGCCCTTCGTAAAGTCGAACGGGTACATGCGCCCGGTGCGGTGCGAAAAGTAGTTCACCACGCGGTGGTGGCTGGCTTCGAGTTCGCTCGGGTGCTGCGGCGTGCCGTGGCGCTTCAGGTAGTCGGGCGTGGCGCACAGAATCATGTGGAACTCGCCGATGCGCCGGGCCACCAGCGACTGGTCGGTGATCTCGCCGCCGCGCAGCACGCAGTCGACGTTCTCGCCGATCAGGTCCACCGGCCGGTCGCTGACGCCGAGGTCGATCTGGATGTCGGGGTAGCGGGCGTGGAAGTCGGGCAGCGCCGGAATCAGCAGCCACTGGCCGACGGCCGAGCCGACGTCGATGCGCAGCCGCCCGCGCGGCGCGGCCTTGGCCTTGGACATGCTCGATTCGAGTTCGTCCATCTCGCCGAGCAGGCGCATCGCCCGCTCGTAGTACGCGGCGCCGTCGGCCGTGACGGTGACGCGGCGCGTCGTGCGGTTCAGCAGCTTGGTCTGCAGATGCGCTTCCAGCGTCTGCACCAGCCGCGTCACCGTCGGCTTGGGCAGGTTCAGCGAATCGGCGGCCTTGGTGAAGGTGCCCGCCTCGACGACGCGCACGAAGGTCTGCATGGCGGCAAATCTGTCCATTGAGGGGCACCTCCTCGCGGCCCGACGTTCCGGCAGCGATTGAACTGCAATTGCAGGGCTGGATTGTTGCGATGGCTGGAACAGCTTGTGAGCGCCACGCCTATTTGTTCGCGGCGCCATCGAACCTATCTTCTGCTGCATTGCAACACGCCAGGCGCCATCGAGATGGCGTGCCGAACATGTCCCCTCGCACGGTCAGGTCGTTCAAAGCCGACGCGGCGCCCAGCTGGCGCGACGAGTCGGTGCCGGTAGCAGGCGCTGCGGCCTTGAGCGTGCGGGTCTACTGCGCTGCCGAACGCGGAACGGGCATGCCGATGGTCCTGCACTTCCACGCCGGCACCTTCGTCGGCGGGTCGGTCGCCGGCGGCGCAACGGTGGCGCAATTGCTGGTCGACGCCGGCGCGGCGGTGGCTTCGGTCGACTACCCGCTGGCGCCTGCACACCCATTTCCGCAGGCGGCCGAGGCCGGCTACGTTGCGCTGCAGTGGCTGGAGCGCCAGCGCCGCCGGCTGGCGGTGGCGCGCGCGCCTTTGTTCGTGGCCGGCGAAGAAGCCGGCGGCAACATCGCCGCCGCCGTTGCGATGATGGCGCGCGACCGCGGCGGCCCGGCGCTGGCCGGGCAGATCCTGCTGTCGCCGATGCTCGATGTCTGCATGGCCACCGCGTCGCTGCGCGACGCACGCATCGGTGTCGCCGGCTGCCCTTGCGCCGAAGGCTGGCGCGCCTACCTGGCGCAGGCCGCCGACGCCTTGCATCCGTATGCCACGCCGGCGTCTTCGCTGCGGCTGGCCGGCTTGCCGCCGACGCTGCTGGCCAGCGCGACGGACGACCCGCTGCGCGACGAGACCCAGGCCTTCGCAGAGCGCCTGCGCGCGGCCGGCGTGCCCGTCGAACTGCATCTGCTGACCGTGCCGACCGGCTGGCCGCGAAGTTACCAGCAAGGTGGCGCCGCGCCGTGGTCGGCCGCCTTGCGCGAACGCATCGAACCTTTCTTGAACCACCAACCTGCCAGGGAGCTCCCATGAAGAAGATCAGCTTGCGCACCCGCCCCCACCTGCTGGCCACCGCGACCGTGTTGACCGTGCTGGCCGTCTTGCCGGTGGTGTTTTTCGGACTGCACAGCAGCCCGGCCGAAGCCACGCCCGCGGCCGCGGCGCCGCCGGCGATGCCGGTGTCCGTGGCCACCGTCGTGGCCAGCGAAGTCGCGGCCTGGGACGAGTTCTCGGGCCGGCTCGAGGCCGTCGAACGGGTCGAATTGCGTTCACGCGCCGCCGGCACCGTGCAGGCCGTGCACTTCCGCGAAGGCGCCCTGGTGAAACAGGGCGACCTGCTGTTCACGATCGACGCCGCGCCATATGCCGCCGAGGTCGACCGTGCCGAGGCCCAGGTCGCGTCGGCACGCTCGCGCGTGCTGCACGCCACCAGCGAACTGCAGCGCGCGCAGCGCCTGTGGGACGAACGCGCCATCGCGCAGCGCGAGTTCGACGAGCGCAGCAACACGATGCGTGAAGCCGAAGCCAACCTGCGCGCGGCGCTGGCCACGCTGCAGTCGGCGCAGCTGAACCTCGGCTACACGCAGGTGCGGGCACCGATCGCCGGGCGCATCGGCCGCATCGAGGTGACGGCCGGCAACCTGGTCGCCGCCGGCCCGGGCGCACCGGTGCTGACGACGCTGGTCTCGGTGAGCCCGATCTACGCCAGCTTCGACGCCGACGAACAGGTCATCGTGCGGGCGCTGAAGGGCCTGCCCGGCGGCGCCGGCACGCGGGCGCAGCTGGACCGCGTTCCCGTGCAGATGGGCACGTCGGCGACCGCCACCCTGCCCTTCAACGGCAAGCTTCAACTCGTCGACAACCAGGTCGATGCGAAGAGCGGCACGATCCGCGTGCGCGCCGTCTTCGACAACGCCGACGGCAGCCTGATCCCCGGCCAGTTCGCACGCCTGCGCATGGGCGCGACGAAGGCGGCGACGGCACTGCTGATCAACGAGCGCGCGGTCGGCACCGACCTGAACAAGCGCTTCGTGATGGTCATTCCCGCCGACAACAAGGCGGTGTGGCGTGAAGTCACGCTCGGCGCCTCGGTGAACGGCCTGCGCGTCGTCACGCAAGGCCTGCAGCCGGGCGAACGCATCGTCGTCAACGGCTTGCAGCGCGTGCGGCCCGGCACCTTGGTCGCGCCCACGGCGGTGGCGATGGACGCCAAACCCGAGGTGCAGGCCGAAAAGGCTGCCAAGGGCGCGGCTGCCCGGCAATCTTGATCGGGAGCCTGCCATGAACCTGTCCAAATTCTTCATCGACCGGCCGATCTTCGCCGGCGTGCTGTCGCTGCTGATCTTCCTGGCCGGCCTGGTTGCCGTGCGGGGATTGCCGATCTCCGAGTACCCCGAGGTCGTGCCGCCGTCGATCGTCGTGCGCGCCACCTACCCGGGCGCCAACCCGCAGGTCATCGCGGAGACCGTGGCCACGCCGATCGAGGAGCAGATCAACGGCGTCGAAGGCATGCTCTACATGAGCAGCCAGGCCACCACCGACGGCCTGATGACGCTGACCGTCACCTTCAAGCTCGGCACCGACCCCGACAAGGCGCAGCAGCTGGTGCAGAACCGGGTCGCCCGCGCCGAAGCGCGGCTGCCCGAGGAAGTGCGGCGGCTCGGCATCACCACCGTCAAGAGCTCCGTCGACCTGACGCTGGTGGTGCACCTGCTGTCGCCGAACGGCCGCTACGACATGACCTACCTGCGCAACTACGCGGTGCTGAACGTCAAGGACCGGCTGGCCCGCGTCGAAGGCGTCGGCGACGTGCAGTTGTTCGGCTCCGGCGACTATTCGATGCGCGTCTGGCTGGACCCGCAGAAGGTGGCGAATCGCGGCCTGTCGGCCAGCGATGTCGTCAATGCCATCCGCGAGCAGAACGTGCAGGCCGCGGCCGGCGTCGTCGGCGCTTCGCCGGGGCTGCAAGGCATCGACGTGCAGCTGTCGGTGAACGCGCAGGGCCGGTTGCAGACCGAAGAAGAGTTCGGCGACATCATCGTCAAGACCGGAAGCGACGGCGCCGTGACGCGGCTGCGCGACATCGCCCGCATCGAGCTCGGCGCGGCCGACTACGCCTTGCGCTCGCTGCTCGACAACAAGGACGCGGTGGCGGTGCCGATCTTCGCGGCGCCGGGCTCGAACGCGATCGCCATTTCCGACGGCGTGCGTGCCGTCATGGCCGACATCCAGAAGGCGATGCCCGAAGGCGTGAACTACGAGATCGTCTACGACCCGACGCAGTTCGTGCGCGCGTCGATCGAGTCGGTGGTGCACACCTTGCTGGAGGCCATCGCGCTGGTGGTGCTGGTGGTGATCCTGTTCCTGCAGACCTGGCGCGCTTCGATCATCCCGCTGCTGGCGGTGCCGGTGGCCGTCGTCGGCACCTTCGCCGTGATGCGGGTGTTCGGCTTCTCGATCAACGCCCTGAGCCTGTTCGGGCTGGTACTGGCCATCGGCATCGTCGTCGACGACGCGATCGTCGTCGTCGAGAACGTCGAGCGCAACATCGAGGCCGGCTTGAGCCCACGCGACGCCACGTATCGCGCGATGCGCGAAGTCTCCGGCCCGATCATCGCGATCGCGCTGGTGCTGGTGGCCGTGTTCGTGCCGCTGGCCTTCATCAGCGGGCTGACGGGGCAGTTCTACCGCCAGTTCGCGCTGACCATCGCGATCTCGACGGTGATCTCGGCGATCAACTCGCTGACCCTGTCGCCGGCACTCGCGGCGCTGCTGCTGAAGGGCCATGACCAGCCCAAGGACGCGCTGACGCGCGGCATGGACCGCGTCTTCGGCGGCTTCTTCCGTGGCTTCAACACGCTGTTCAAGCGCGGCGCCATCGGCTACAGCGGCGGCGTCAAGACCGCCCTGTCGCGCAAGGCCGTGATGATGGCCGTGTACCTGGTGCTGGCCGGCGCGACGGTGCTGGTGTTCAAGGCCGTGCCCGGCGGCTTCGTGCCGGCGCAGGACAAGCAGTACCTGATCGGCTTCGCGCAGCTGCCCGATGCGGCCACGCTGGACCGCACCGAAGAAGTCACGCGCCGCATGGACGACATCGTCATGAAGCAGCCGGGCGTCGAACACGCGGTGACGTTCCCGGGGCTGTCGATCAACGGCTTCACGAACAGCTCGAACTCGGGCATCGTGTTCGTGACGCTGAAGCCTTTCGACCAGCGCAAGAGCAAGGACTTGAGCGCCGGCGCGATCGCGATGTCGCTGAACCAGCAGTTCGGCCAGATCCAGGACGCCTTCATCGCGATCTTCCCACCGCCGCCGGTGCAAGGCCTGGGCACGACGGGCGGCTTCAAGCTCGAACTGGAAGACCGCGCGTCGCTCGGCTTCGCGGCGCTGGACGCGGCGCAGAAAGCCTTCATGGCCAAGGCCTACCAGACGCCCGAGCTGGCCGGCCTGTTCTCGAGCTGGCAGATCAACGTGCCGCAGCTCTTCGCCGACATCGACCGCACCAAGGCGCGCCAGCTCGGCGTGCCGATCACCGACGTGTTCGAGACGATGCAGGTCTACCTGGGCAGCGTCTACGCGAACGACTTCAACAAGTTCGGCCGGACCTACACCGTGCGCGTGCAGGCCGACGCCGCCTACCGCGCGCGGGCCGAGGACATCGGCGCGCTGAAGGTGCGCTCGACCACCGGCGAGATGGTGCCGCTGGCCGCGCTGATGAAGGTGACGCCGACCTTCGGCCCGGAACGCGCGATGCGCTACAACGGCTTCCTGGCGGCTGACATCAACGGCGGCCCGGCGCCGGGTTATTCGTCGGGCCAGGCGCAGGATGCGGTCAAGCGCATCGCGGCCGAGACGCTGCCGCCCGGCATCAGCTACGAGTGGACCGACCTCACCTACCAGGAGATCCTGGCTGGCAACTCGGCAGCGCTGGTGTTCCCGGTGTCCATCCTGCTCGTCTTCCTGGTGCTGGCCGCGCTGTACGAAAGCCTGACCTTGCCGATCGCCATCATCCTGATCGTGCCGATGGGCCTGCTGGCGGCGATGACCGGCGTCTGGCTGACGCATGGCGACAACAACGTCTTCACGCAGATCGGGCTGGTCGTGCTGGTCGGCCTGAGTGCGAAGAACGCGATCCTGATCGTCGAATTCGCACGCGAGCTGGAGTTCGCCGGCCGCACCCCCGTGCAGGCGGCGATCGAAGCCAGCCGGCTGCGGCTGCGGCCGATCCTGATGACGTCGCTGGCCTTCGTGATGGGTGTGCTGCCGCTGGCGCTGGCCACCGGCGCGGGCGCGGAGATGCGCCAGGCGATGGGCATCGCGGTCTTCGCCGGGATGATCGGCGTCACCGCCTTCGGCCTGTTCCTGACGCCGGTGTTCTATGTGCTGTTGCGCCGCCTGACGGGCAACCGGCCGCTGAAGCTGCATGGCGAGGTGCCGCACACCGAAGCCTTCGCCGTGGCGCCGGTGCCGCAAAACGATTGACTGGAACATCATGAAAACAAAATTCGTCCTGGTTCCATTGCTCGCGGCCCTGGTGCTGGCCGGTTGCGCCACGACCCCGGCGCCGGTGCCTGAGCTGCCCGCCGCACCGACAGCCTTCCACGAAGGCGACGCCGCCTGGGCCCGCGTGGTGCCGGCCGAAGCGCAGCCGCGCGGCGCCTGGTGGCTGGCCTTTGCCGACCCGGTGCTGGCCGACCTGGTGGCCCGTGCCGACCAGGCCAACGGCGACATCGCCCGCGCCGCGGCGCGGCTGGCACAGGCCCGCGCCCTGCTGCGCAGCGCCGATGCCGATCGGCTGCCGCAGCTCGGCGCCAGCGCCGGCGCCTCGCGCGGGGCCGACGGGACGACCGCTGGCCGCGCCACCACCGTGCTGCAGACGGGCGCGAGCCTGTCGTACGAGGTCGACCTGTTCGGGCGCCTGGCCGGTGCCAGCGACGCGGCGTCGCTGGATGCGAAGTCGCGCGCGGCGCTGCTGCAGAGCACGCGCCTGGTCGTGCAGGCCGACGTGGCGCAGAGCTACCTGACGCTGCGCCTGCTGGACAACGAACGTGCGCTGGTGCGCGACACCGTTGCCGCCTACCGCGACACGCTGCGCTTGACCGAGAGGCGCTTCGCGGCCGGCGACCTGTCCGAACTCGAGGTCGAGCGCGTGCGCGGCGAGATGGCCGCCACCGAATCCGACGCACTGGCGCTGGACCGCCGCCGCGCCCAGCTCGAACACGCACTGGCGGTGCTGACCGGCGAGTCGGCCACCAGCTTCCGCATCGAGCCGGTCACGACGGCGGCGGCGCTGCCGGTGATCCCGGCCGGCGTGCCGAGCACGGTGCTGGCGCGCCGGCCGGACGTCGCGGCCGCGCAGGCCACGCTGCAGGCGGCGCAGGCACGGGTCGGCATCGCGCAGTCGGCCTGGCTGCCGAACCTGTCGCTCACGGCCAACGGCGGTTATGCGTCGGCCGAGCTGTCGGACCTGTTCAAGTGGCCGGCGCGCGCCTGGGGCATCGGCGCGCTGTTGTCGATGCCGCTGTTCGACGGCGGCCGGCGCGAAGCCGGCATCGCGAACGCGCGCGCCGAACTCGACGCGGCCTTTGCCAGCTACCGCGAGCAGGTGCTGGTGGCCTTCCGCGATGTCGAGGACGAACTCGCTTCGTTGCGCCTGCTCGGCGAGCAGGAACAGGCCCTGGCGCGCGCCGTCGACGCGGCGACGCGGGCGACCACGCTGTCGGAATCACGCTACCGCAACGGCCTGGTCAGCCAGCTCGACCTGCTCGACGCCAAGCGCAACGAGCTGCGCAACCGGCGCCAGGTGCTGCAGGTGCGTGCGGCGCGCTACCAGTCGACGGTGGGCCTGATCCGCGCGCTGGGCGGAGGTTGGACGGTGTAGCGCTACGACGAAACCGCAACCCCGGCCTCGAGCCAGTGCAGCACGGTTTCGTAGAGCTGCACCGGGTCCATCGGCTTGGCCAGGTAGTCGTTCATGCCGGCGGCCAGGCAGTCGGCACGGTCCTGGTCGGACGCGTTGGCCGTCATCGCGACGATGGGCAGTGCCGACAGGCCCGGCAGCGCACGGATCGCGCGCGTGGCCTGCAGGCCGTCGAGCACCGGCATCTGCATGTCCATCAGGATCAGGCGGTAGCCGCCGCCGGCCATGGCCACCGCCTGCCGGCCATCGTCGGCAACATCGACCGCCAGGCCGGCGTGGCCGAGCAGCTCGCGCGCCAGCTCCTGGTTGACGATGTTGTCTTCGACCAGCAGCACCCGATCGCCGGCATGCGTGCGGCGCAGCGCGTTCTCGGCCGCATCCAGCAGCGGCAGCACGTCGGTGGCGAGCGCCGGCACGGCTTCAGCGAGCTGCAGCCGGGCCGTGAACCAGAAGCAGCTGCCGACACCCGGCTCGCTGCGCACGCCGACCGTGCCGCCCATCAGCTCGGCCAGGTGCCGGGTGATCGCCAGGCCCAGGCCGGTGCCGCCGAAGCGCCGCGTCGTCGAGCTGTCGGCCTGCTCGAAGGCCGCGAACAGGCGGGTCAGCCGGTCCGGCGCGATGCCGACGCCGGTGTCCTGCACTTCGAAGCGCAGCAGCACCGAGGCCGGGCCGTCTTCGAGCCGGCTGCAGTGCAGCGCGACCTGGCCGCGTTCGGTGAACTTCACGGCGTTGCCGAGCAGGTTCACCAGCGCCTGCGACAGCCGCGTCGGGTCGCCGCGCAGGCGTGCCGGCACGTCGCCGCGTTCGACCCGCAGTGCCAGCCCCTTGGCGTGCGCCGCCTCGGCGACCAGCCCGGTGCTCGTCGACAACAGCGTCTCGAAGTCGAAGTCGACGTTTTCGAGGTCGAACTTGCCGGCCTCGATCTTCGACAGGTCGAGCACGTCGTCGATGATGTGCAGCAGGTGCTGGGCCGCCGCCGTCACCTTGTCGAGCCGGCTCTGCGCCAGCGGTTCCTGCGACGCGGTACGCAGCAGGTAGGTCAGGCCGATGATGGCGTTCATCGGCGTCCGAATCTCGTGGCTCATGTTGGCCAGGAAGGCGCTCTTGGCGCGGTTGGCGTCTTCGGCGGCGTCGCGCGCCACGGCCAGCTCGCGCGTGCGCGTCTGCACCAGCGCTTCGAGGTTGTCGCGGTGCTCCTGCAGTTCGCGTTCGACGGCCTTGCGCGCGGTGATGTCGGTGACCATGATCAGCACGCCAAGGAAGCGCCCCGTCGCGTCGTGCATCGGGCTCGAGCTGACCAGCGTCCACAGGTCGCTGCCGTCGTGGCGCACGAAGCGGAAGTCCTGTTGGCCGCCCTCGCCGAGGCGGCGGCGTTCGAGGTTGGCGCTGGCCGCAGCGCGGCCGGCCTCGTCCATGAACTCCAGCGGTGACACGCCTTGCAGCGCGTCCACCGTCGTGCCCAGGATCTGCGCCATGCGCGCGTTGGCGAAGTTCGTGCGGCCTTCGGGGTCGAACTGCCAGATGCCTTCCTGGGAGGTTTCGACGATGCGCCGGTAGCGCTCTTCGCTGGCGCGCAATGCCTGCGCCGCGCGTTCGCGCTCGGTGATGTCGTTGATGGTCAGGAAGGCGACGCGGCGGCCGTTGCGGTCATGGGCCAAGGCGCCGCCGTAGCTGAAGATGCGCTGCCAGGCCGCGTCGTCGCGGCGGCTCACCACCAGCTGCAGCCCATCCACCGATTCACCGCGCAGCAGCCGCTGCATCGGCCAATCGGGCGGAAGCAGCTCGCGGCCCTCGGGCGTGCACAGCAGGAAGAGGCGCAGGAACTCGTCCCGTTCGAGCATCGGCGTCGCCGGATCGAAGCCGTACAGGCGGGCCGCGGCCGCGTTCCATTGCAGCGCCTGGTGCTCGTTGTCGGCGACGACCAGGCCTTCGGACAGGTGGTCGACGACGATCTGCAGCCGTTCGCGGATGTCGTCCAGCTCGGCACGCACACGATAGGCTTCGCTGACGTCGCTGAACACCAGCACCACGCCTTCGATGGCTCCGGCCTCGTTGCGGATCGGCGCCGCACTGTCGGCGATCTGCCGCTCGCTGCCGTCGCGCGCCAGCAGCGCGGTGTGGTTGGCCAGGCCGACGACGTCACCCCGCTCGAGCACCTTGCGCACCGGGTCGGTGACCGGCTCGCGCGTGCTCTCGTGCACGACATGGAACACCTGCGCCAGCGCCAGGCCGCGCGCCTGGGCCAGCGTCCAGCCGGTCATGCGCTCGGCGGCGCCGTTCATGCGCGTGATGCGGCCTTCACGGTCGGTGGCGATGACGCCGTCGCCGATCGAGTTCAGCGTGATCGCCAGATCCTGCTCGTTGGCGCGCAGCGCTTGCTGCGCCGCGTCGCGGGCGGCCAGCATGGCCTGCAGGTCGCCACCCAGGGCCTGCAGCTCGCGCGGCGCGGCGCGCAGGTCCGGCAGCGGCAGCTCGCCGGCCAGCGCCGCGGGGTTCTGCGTCGCCTGGCGGGCCAGCAGCGCCAGCGCCTCCACCGGGCGCGCGGTGCGGCGCGAAACCCACAGCGCCAGCAGCGTCGCCGCCGCCAGCGCCAGCAGCGCGGTCACGGTGCTGGCGAGCACCCGCTGGCGCACCGGCGCCAGCACGGTGTCCAGCGGCACGCCGACGGCGACGTACCAGTGCGTGCCGGCCACAGGCGCCAGGCCGTAGATGTGCTCGACGCCCTGCGCATCGAAGGCGCGGCCGGTGCTCGCCTGGCCCGGCAGCAGCCGCGCCCGCCACGGCGCGGCGCCCGGATGGCTGCCGATCGCGGCCGCCGCGTCGACGCTGCTGGCCAGCACGACGCCTTGCTCGTCGACGATGCGCGCCACCGCGCCGGGCGGCAGGCTGTCGGTGTCGGCCAGCAGCTTCAGCGCGGCCAGGTCGATCGACAGCGCCACGACGCCGGCGGTGGCGCCTGACGTATCGGCCGCCGGCAAGGGCACCGCGGCGAACAGGATCCAGCGCCCGCTGAACAGGCCGCGCGTCAGCGTGCCGAGCGTGAAGCCGCCGGCCTGCAGCGTCGGCGCCAGGTACAGCGCCGGGTTCACCTTCGGCGGTGTCTGCGGCGGCGGCGGCAACGCGCTGCAGATGCGGGTGCCGTCGCTGCGCACGCTGATCAGGTTGGTGTATTCCGGGAACATGCCGTTGAAGGACACGAACACCGGATCGCAGCGCTCGGCGTCGAGCTGCCGGATCTGCGGCCGCTGCGCCAGCCAGGCCAGCAGGTCTTGCGCGCGCTGCAGGCGCTGCCCCGTCTGCATGGCAGCGGCGCGCGCCGAGCGCAGCACCTGCCCGGCCGCCTGATCGGACTCCAGCCGTGCAGCGTTGAAGGCGGTGAAGGCGATCAGTGCGATCAGCGGCAGGGCTGCAAACAACACCAGCAAGACGAGCTGGAACCGGAGCGGACGGGCTGGTGGTGCCATGCGGCCAGTGTGCCGCAGCCGCGCGAAGCCGCTCCAACAAAGATGCGGGCCGCAAAGCCTCGTTGTTCAGGGATCACGAAAGGCAGCCTCGGCCATCGGATGTCTTCGGCCGCGGCTCGCCGGCCTGGGAGAAGCCTTTTCGGCCTCGCGTGAGCCGTTTCGGGCACCTGCCCTGCGTACTCCGGCAGCCCCTCGCATGCCGTCGGCAGCGAGCCCCGCCATTGCCCAGGAGCGCTCCACCATGCCCAAGCTCACCCACCTGATCGTCGCCTTGCTGGTTGCCGCCGCCCCGGCCACCCGGGCGCAGGACGTGTCGATCGGTGTCGACAACATCGCCGCATTCAAAGGCGCCCGGCGCGTCGCGATCGACGAGTTCGGCGTCGAGTTCATCACCACGTTGAAGTCCAACGGCAGCAGCGCCGCATCGAGCGTGTCGGTGCAGGCCGAGCTGTTGGGCGTGTCCGACGCGGCGATGCAGGCCCTCACCGACCGCGCCTACGCCGACACGGTGGCGGCCCTCGTCGCGGCAGGCTTCGAGGTGGTGCCGCTCGAAGCGCTGCAGGCGCGCCCGGAGTACCAGGATCTCAGCACGAAGATGGGCAAGCCATCGCCCTACCTCGTGGACGATACCGACAGCGTCTCGAAGATCTTCGCGCCGGCCGGCATGCCCGCCTACTTCCAGAGCTCGGGCGGGCGCGGCAGCCTGAGCGACCGCAACACGGCATTCAACGGCGCCTACGGCGGCCAGGCCAGTGCCTTGGCGAAGAGCATGGGCCTGCACTTCGTGCGCTTCCACTTCCTGGCGAGCTTCGGCGTCGGCAGCGGGTCCAAGGGCTTTCTCGCGAACATCGCGGGCCGCTCGAGCGCGGGCATCGACCCCGGCCCGACACTGGTGGCCAACGAGACCCAGGCGCAGATCGTCTCGCACGACGGGCAGCGGGTGTTCCGCACCAGTTCGCGCGGCGGCGTCAACGGCGCCGCCTATCTGGACCGGGCCTTGCGCCTGCCGGCCGACGGCTTCGTGCTCGAGGACACGACCAGCGCCGAGAGCAAGCAGTCGGACAACGTGTCGAATGCCGTTTCGCTGGGCCTTGCGCTGCTGACCGGCGGGCGCAGCCGCAGCACGAAGAGCGCGACGCTCGCCGTCAAGGTGAGCGAAGCGCAGTTCAACGAAAGCTACCTGCGCATGATCGGCGCGGCGCGCGACGCGCTGGTCGCGCGGCTGAAGAGCGGCGCCGAGTGAGGTCACTCAGGGCAAGGGCGCGGCGCCGAGCTCGCGCCGGAGCCAGGCGCGGGCCACCGCCCAGTCGCGCTTGACGGTGGCGAGCGATGTGCCGAGCGCTTCGGCGATCTCTTCGTTTTCGAGCCCGCCGAAGAAGCGCAACTCGACGACCTTGGCGGCGCGCGGATCGATCGCTTCGAATGCAAGCACCGCTTCGTGGACCGCGATCACGTCGACCGACGGCGTATCGCTGACTTCATGCGCATCGGTAAGCGACAGCGACACCAGCTGCATCTCGCGCTTCTCGGCGCGCTTGGCCATCGCATGGTTGACCAGGATGCGCCGCATCATCGTCGATGCCACCGACAGGAAGTGCGCCCGGTTGTTCCAGCGCGTGCGCGTCTGCTCGGCCATGCGGAACCAGGCTTCGTGCGTCAGCGCCGTGGCCGACAGCGTGTGCGCCGGCATCTCGCGCGACATGTGGCTGCGCGCGATGCGGTGCAGTTCGCCGTAGAGCCGCTCGAACAGATGGTTCGACGCACCGGCCGCACCGTCGTCGAGTCGTTGCAGCCATTCGGTGACGTCGCCAAGCGGGGGGGTGTTCATGGGTGGGCGAATTCTTCCGTCATTTGCGTGAGCCGTTTGGGTCGCGACTGCGGCGTATGTCTCGGTGCCCCTCGATTCGCGACGGGGCGGCCCTCACGGAGAACGCCATGCGACTGACCCTCACGACCCTTTTCTGTGCCGCCCTGGCAGGCCTGGGCGCCTGCAGCGGCAACGACGACGCGCCCGCGGCGCCGCTGCCGAGCGCGCCGCCGGCTGCCGTGGCACAAGCCACGCTCAGCGGCGTGGCCGCGGTCGGCAGCCCGCTGGCCGGCGCCACGGTAACCGCCACCTGCACCAGCGGCCCGCAGCTCATGTCCTTGCCCACCAGCAGCAGCGGCGGCTGGACGCTGGACGTGCCGGCGAACACCCTGCCCTGCGCCCTGGAAGCCGGCGGCGGCACGGTGGCCGGCGTGGCCAACCTCGTCAAGCTGCATGCGCTGGCGGCCGCGGCCGGCCGCGTGAACATCACGCCGCTGACCGACCTGGCGATTGCCCACGCGGCCGTCCGCCTGCCGGCCGACTGGTTCGCCGGCCTGCTGGACGCGCGCAGCGGCACCGCGCTCGACGCCCGCACCGCCACGAGCCAGTTGCTGGCCGCGCTGGCCACCGCCGGCTACACGGTGCCGGGCGGCAGCTTCGATCCGTTCAGCGCCGTCTTCGAGGCCCAGTCGTCCGATGCCTACGACGCCTTGCTCGACGCGCTGCAGGCCACGCTGAACCACAACGGGCAAAGCTACGCCGACCTGCTGGCCGCCCTGGTGTCCAGCAACGGCCCGCTGCTGAATCTGCCGCCGATCTTCACCGGCATCACCCCCACGCCACCCAGCCACGGCGCGATAGTGCTGTTGCCGAAGGGCAATGCCACGGCAGCCGACATCGCACCGCTGGTCGGCAGCTACCACGGCAGCCTCGGGCGTGTGTTCAGGCCGGGCCAGCCGACGGTGGATACCGCCTCGTGCACGATCGACGTCGCCGCCGACGGGACGATGACGGTCTCGGCCGGCGACCGTTCGATCGCCGCGGCGATGGGCGGCGACGTCGGCGACCTGATCCTCAGCGTGCTCGACATGTACCGCGTGCAGGCCAGCGACACCGGCACCGACCGCTACGCGCAGCTCACCACGGTGCGCGGCGTGCTGGCCCAGGGTGTGGCGCGCCAGGGCGGAACCGGCTTCACGACCGCCGAAGACCGCGTCGAATGCACGTTGCCGAACCCCGCGCCCAGCAGCGCCGGCAGCACGACAGTGGCGCGGATCCAGGGCGCGACGGCAGCCGACATGGCCGCCAGCCTGGTCGGCACCTACAGCGGTGCGGGCTGCACGGTGACCATCGGCGAGAACGGCGTGCTGCACCTGACGAGCTCGGCTGTCGACATCACCACCGCCCTTGGCGGCGACGAGAACGACGTCATCGTCCTGTTCGGCGGCGCCGGCGTGCTGCAGGCGCAGGACTACTTCACCGGCGGCGAGCAGATCTACATCGCCTTCACCTACGAGGCCGCCAACCCGGCGCTCAACCTGCCGGCATCGTTCAGCGCCGAAGCCAGCCACCGGGAGCCGCGGCCCTGGGCCACGCTCGCCCAATGCAGCGGCCTGACGCGGCAGTAGCCGCAGCGGCATCGGACGCGCCGGCACTGTCTAATACGCCCCCATGACGAAGCCACCCGACGCACCCGACTGGCAACGGGTGCGGCGCCTCTTCGACGAGGCCGTGGCCCTGCCGCGCGGCGAGCGTGCGGCGTTCGTCGCCGGGCTCGCCGCCGACGATCCGGTCAAGGCCGAGCTCGCATCGCTGCTCGTGCACCACGACGACGACACCGACAGCGAGCCGCTGCTCGCGCAGCCGGCGGCGCGCGGCGCAGCCGGCAGCCCGTCGCGCCAGGGCGAGCGTTTCGGCGCCTGGGAGATCGTGCGGCCCACCGGCAGCGGCGGCATGGGCGAGGTGTTCGAGGCGCGCCGCGCCGACGGCAGCTTCGAGGGCCGCTGCGCGATCAAGGTGCTCAAGCGCGGCATGGACAGCGCCGCCGTGCTGGAGCGGTTTGCGCAAGAGCGGCGCGTGCTGGCGCGCCTGGAGCACCCGCACATCGCGCGCCTGTTCGACGCCGGGCTCAGCGTCGATGGCCTGCCCTACTTCGCGATGGAATACGTCGACGGCCGGCCCATCGACGAGGCCGCGCGCGGCCTGCCTGTCGAGCAGCGCTTGGCGCTGTTCCTGCAGCTGTGCGACGCAGTCGCATGGGCGCACCGCAAGCTGCTGGTTCACCGCGACCTCAAGCCGGGCAACGTGCTCGTCACGCCGCAGGGCGACGTCAAGCTGCTCGACTTCGGCATTGCCAAGGCGCTGGACCCGCTGGATGGCAGCGCCGACGCCACCATAGCCCCGTTGCGCGCCTTCACGCCCAACTACGCCAGCCCCGAGCAGGTGCGCGGCGAGCCGGTGGGTACCGCCACCGACATCTACAGCCTGGGCGTGCTGCTGTACCAGCTGCTCACCGGCGTGCGCCCGACCGGGCGCGACGCCACCACCGCGGCCGAAGCGGCGCGCCGCGTGCTCGACGAAAGTCCGGCGCCGCCGAGCAGCCTGCCCGAGCGCATCAGCGACGACCCGCAGTGGCTGGCCACGCGCAAGCGGCTGCAGGGCGACCTCGACAACATCCTGCTGAAGGCGCTGGAAAAGCCGATCGAGCGGCGCTACGACAGCGTCGACGAGCTGGCGCGAGACGTGCGGCGCTACCTCGGTGGCTTTCCGATCAGTGCGCGCCCGCCCACTTTGCGCTACCTGGCGGGCAAGTTCTTCACGCGCCACCGCTGGGGCGTGGCACTGGGCACCGCGGCGGTGCTCGCGCTGTGCACGACCGCCGCCATCGCGCTGCTGCAGGCGACGCTGGCCGAGCGCGCGCGACAGGCTTCGCAGCAGCACCTCGAAGACGTGCGCGCGCTGGCCCGGTCGATGATCTTCGACGTCAACGATGCGCTGTCCACCGGCATCACGCCGGGCCGCGCGGCGCTGGTCAAGGTGGCCGCCGAATACCTTGCCCGGCGCATCGACACGCCCGACCTGTCAGTGGCCGAGACGCTGGACTTGGCCGACGCGCTCGGCCGGCTGGCCGACGTCGAAGGCAACCTCGCGATGCACAACCTCGGGCGCAAGGATGCGGCGCAGCAGCGCTACGCCCAGGCGCTGACCTTGCTCGAACGGGTGCCGGCGAGCCGGCGCACCGACGCGCGCTGGTGGTACACGGCCGCCAGCATCCATCGCAACCAGGCGATGGTGCTGAAGGTGCTGGGCCGCCCCGGGCCGGCTCTGGACAGCGCCACCGAAGGCGCGACCCAGATCGAGCGGGCGCTGGCGCTGGCGCCGCCGGACGTCAAGACGCGGCGTCTGGCCTGTTTGCTGAAGCTCGAACAGGTCGACGCGCTGTACACGATGGACGAGCAGCCGAGCCTGGGCCGGCTCGACGACGCGCTGCTGGCGCTGCGCGGGGCCGTGGCCTGCGCCGAAGCGCTGCAAGCGCTGCCCCAGCCGCGCGACACGACGACCGTGCTGCTGAGCAGCGCGCTGGCGCGCCAGTCAAGACTGTCGATGATGGCCGGGCGGCTGGACGACGGCGTGGCGGTGGCCCGCCGCAACCTCCAGCTCATGACCGCACTGCAGGCGCGCCAGCCGCAGGATCAGCAAGTGGTCCGGTTCCGCACGATCGCGCAGTCGCTGCTGGGCTATGCGCTGATCCATTCGGGGCACTCCGACGACGGCATCGCGGCGCTGTCGGCGGGCGTGGACGCGGCGCGCGAACAGCTGCGCGGCGACCCGCACGACGAGCGCCTGCGGCGCGACTTCATCGCGCTCGACTGGACGCTGGGCGACGCCATCATGACGCTGGGCGACGGGCCGCGCGCGTTCGCCGCCTGCAGCGACGCCGACCATGCATTCGGCGGCGTCAACCAGGCCAGCGGATCGGACCACGAGCTGCGCTCGCTGCGCGACGGCATCGACCGCTGCCTCAGCGGCGCGCGCCTGCTGCAGGGCAGGCCGGCCGACGCGCTGCGGCTTATCGACGACTCGCTGCGGCGAATCCGCGCACGCGAAGCGCAGGCCAGCGCCGACGACAAGGTCCAGCTGCTGCGCAGCCTGGGCCTCGGCCAGCTGCTGCGGGCTCGCGCCTTGCAGCAATCAGGGCAAGCGCCCGCGGCACTGGCCGAAGCCCGCGCCGCGGTGGGACAAATGGACGCGCTGGTGCAGGCCGACGCAGCCAACACCGAGACGCAAGCCGATGCCGCTGACGTGCGGATACAGGCGGCGTCGCTGGGGCCGCCGGGCAGCGACGCCGAACGCTGCGAATGGGCGCGCGGCGCGCATGCGGCATTCAAACGCCTGGCGGACAGTTCGCGGCTCAACCTCGAATACCGGGCCGATGCGCAGCGTGCCGCCCAACGAACCGCCCGCTGCGCCGGTGCGGCCGGCTGACGGCTGTTGAGATCTGCGCCAATCGAGCCAGCCCGGGCCAGATCCCGCGAACCGACGCGCAGGGCCTAGGTTGTGAAGTACTTCAGCGGCGTCGCCGCGTCGCAAGCCGCCTTGGGGTCTGGGCTTCGACCTTGCTCCAACAGCTTGCGCGCGGCCAGGTGGTCCAGCGGCGCGTTGACCGACTCCACGCAGGCCAGCCGCCCGGCGGCGTAGTGCAGGATCGAGAAGCTAGTACTGCGTTCCGCCAAACCGATTACATGAAATCGCGTCTTCGTCCGCCATGCGTCGTTGCAAATCCTCGCCATAGCTACGGCTATGGCTGCGGTTTGCGTCTAGCCTGACGAACGAATCCATCGATTTCATTTGTAATCGGTTTGGCGGAACGCAGTACTAGTCGGCGTGGCGCCCGGCCGGCGATATCGTTCGCCATCAGCGGGAGCCAAGCCGGCCATCTGCAGACGAATCGAGCCCTGCTCGCTCCAGAACCACGGCAGCGCTCTGTAGGCCTGAGGCATGAGCAGGATCGTCGCTGCCGCCGCCTTGGCCTGGTCGTTCGCGTTCTGCACCGACTCCAGCCTCAACCGGCGGGCGGTGGTCGGCTCCGGAAAGCTTGCGCAATCGCCGATGGCGAGCACGGCGGGATCGGCGGTGCGCATCTGCTCGTCGACAACGATGCCGTTATCGCAAGGCAGTCCAGCCGCTTCGGCCAGCGCCTGCTCGGGCACCGCGCCGATGCCCAGCAGCAGCGCGTCGACGGCCAGCCGCTCGTCGCCCGCCTGCACCGACACGAGACGATCGCCACGCACCTCGAACCCGCCGATCGAGATGCCGGTCCGTAGGTCGATCCCGCTCGCGCGGTGCACTTCCAGCACATGGGCCGACAACTCCGGCGATACCGAACGTTGCATCAGCCGTGGCGCCGTCTCCAGCACGCGCACGGCGTTGCCGAGCGCGCGCGCCGTGGCGGCCACTTCCAGACCGATGAAACCACCGCCAAGCACCGTCAGGCTGGCGGCCGTCGGCCATGCGGCACGCAGTCGTTCGGCATCGCCCGCGCTGCGCAGCACGTGCACGTTGGCCAGTCTCTGAGGCAATTGCGGCAACCGACGCGCGCGCGTTCCAGTGGCAAGCACGAGCCATTCATAGCCCAGCACGCACCCGCCGGACAGCGTGACCGTGCGCGCGGTGCGGTCGATTGCCGCCGCCGCGTCGCCGCGGTGCAGCGTGATGCCCTGCTCCGCAAACCACGTCTCGCCCCGGTGCCACTGCAGCGCCTCGTCGGCTCTCTTCTGGTAGGCCTTGGACAGCGGTGGCCGTTGGTACGGCAGCACAGGCTCTTCACACACCAGATGCACCCGAGCACCATGCCCGGCGGCCGCGAGCGCGCCGCGCAGCTGCACGCCGGCATGGCCGCCGCCGACGATCACGATCTCATGCATCTTCGCCCTCGCTCGGCGCCGCGCGACGCCGGGCCTTCGGGAAGCGCTTCGTCACGTAGGCCTCGGTCGCCGTCTCCACGGCGGGCAGGTTCTCGTGCAGCCGCTTAAGCAGCCCGATCAGCGTGTCGCGTTCGGCGTCATCGAGCACCGCCAGCAAGGCCCGCTCTCGTTCCAGAGCGACGCCCAGGATGTTGTCGTGCATCTGGCGCCCCTTCTTCGTCAGCGTGGCGATGCGAACGCGGCCGTCATCGGCGTCCAACGACAGCGTGATGTAGCCCCTGGCCTGCATGCCCTTGAAGCAGCGGCTGACCGAGGCCTTGTCCATGCCGACGATCTTGGACACCTGCTGTGCCGACACCGACGGATGGATCGCGAGCAACACCAGACAGCGCCAGGTCTCGATGCCAACGTCGAAGACTCGCAAGTAGTGCTGCGATGCGCCACGGGACAGCTTGTTGGAGATCCAGGTCAGGACCGCGGGGACGTAGCGGTCGAGGTCGACGACGTTGGTGGAACTGGTCATCCCGCTATTGTTGTCGCTCGGGGAGTCGCACGATCAGGCCGTCGAGTTCGGCCGGCATTCTGATCTGGCACGACAGGCGGCTGGTGGGCCCGCGCTCGGCGGCGGTGCATTCGAGCATCTCCTCCTCGTTGGCCAGTGGCGGAGGCAGGCGCACGGCCCAGCTTTCGTCGACGTAGACGTGGCAGGTCGCGCACATCGCCGAACCCCCGCACTCGGCGACGATGCCGGCCTCACCGGCGGCCGTGACGGCCTGCATGACGCTGGTGCCGGTGGCGGCTTCGATGTCGCGCGCACTGCCGTCGGCGCGAATGACGTGGATCTTCGGCATGACCGGGTTCCTCAGACGGGAATGAGGCGCAGCGGCAACGTGTCCAGCGCGCGCAAGGTGTTGTTCGGGCGGCGCGTGTGCGGGCCGGTGACCTCGATCGCCTTGACGCGCCTGGCCAGCGCGGTCAGCACCACCTCGCCTTCGAGGCGCGCGATGGCCTGGCCCACGCAGCCGTGGATGCCGGAGCCCAGGGCGACATGACCGGTCGGACGGCGGCCGATGTCGTAGCGCTCCGGCTCGGGCCACTTGCGCGGGTCGCGGTTGGCACCGCCCAGGAAACACAGCACCTTGGTGTTCTTGGCCACCGGCACGCCGGCGATCTCGGTGTCGCGGCCGGCCGTGCGATAGAAGGTCTGGGCGGTGGACTCCCAGCGCAGAGCCTCTTCGAATGCAGGCCGTGCCAGCGCCGGGTCGGCGTGGAGCCTGGCGTACTCGGCAGGGTGGTGCGCCAGCGCGAACAGCGCATTGCCCAGGCCGTTGATCGTGGTGTCGACACCGGCCGACAGGAACGAGCGCACCAGCATCGGCGCCTGTTCGTGACTGATCTCGCCGGCATCGGCGGCCTGGTAGATCTGGTCGCCGAAGCCGCCCGGCCGCAGGTTTTCGCGGGCGCAGTGGGCCATGATCCATTCGGTGACCGGGCCCATGCGGGCCGCCGACTTGGCCAGCAGCTCGTTGCGCGGCCCCAGCGCGTTGAACACCATGTCGCCGTAGATCAGCAGGTTCTCGCGGCCGTCAGCTTCCACGCCCACGGCATCCGGGAACACCTTCAGCGGGTACAGCTGCGCCAGGTCGTGGATGCCGTCGATCGTGCCCTGGTCCATGCAACGGTCGAGCAGCGTTTCAGCCTCCGCCGCGAAGGTCTCGCGAATCTGCATCACCGTCTTCGGGCTCAGGATGCGCGAGAGGATCGCCCGCATCTGCGTGTGCTGCGGCGGGTCGGCCTCCAGGATCAGGCTCTTCGGACGGAACGGTGCTTCGAGGTTGAAGTTGGTCAGCCCGACACCGGCGCCCGAGATGAAGTTGACGTGGTCGTTCAGCACTGCATGGACCTGCTCATGGCGCGAGCAGGCCACCAGCGACGGATAGGGCTTCAGCCTCACCACGGGTCCGGCCTCGCGCACGGCGTGATGCATCGGGTAGGGGTCGTTCAGGTTCTCCGGCGCGTACGGGTCGAAGTCGAGTTCGGGGATCGTCATCGTGTGATTCATGCTGTGTTCCTTCAGTGCACGGCCATTCCAACGAAGCGTTCGAGCGTCGGCAAGTCGTCGCGCAGTTCATCGGCGGGCGCGGCGTGCGCTACCGCGCCGCGTTCCAGGATCACCGCGCGGCCCGCGTAGGCCAGCGCCTCGTCGACCTGCTGCTCGACGATCAGCACCGTGATGCCCAGCGAGGTACTCATCTCGCGGAAGGCGCGCAGCAGGTCCTGTCGGACAAGCGGCGCCAGGCCTTCCAGCGGTTCGTCAAGCAGCAGCAGCCGGGGGCGGCCCAGCAGCGCGCGGGCCACCGACAACATCTGCTGTTCGCCGCCCGAGAGCTGTGCGCCGCCGTTGCGGCGGCGCTCAGCCAGGCGCGGGAATAGCGCATACGCTTCGTCCAGCGCCGAGCGCGGGCGCTGCTTGAGGCCGGCGACGAGGTTCTCCTCAACCGTCAACGACGGGAAGATGTCGCGCGTCTGAGGCACATAGCCCAGGCCCCGGTGGGCGCGCTGGTGCGGCGCGAGCCCGGCGAGATCCTCGCCATCGAAGACGATGCGCCCGGCGCGCAGCGTGGCCAGCCCCATCACTGCGCGCAGCGTGGTCGTCTTGCCGGCGCCGTTGCGCCCGATCATCGCCAACCGTTCGCCGGCCGCGACGGCCAGGGTCAGGCCGGCGAGGACGGTGGTCGGACCGTAGCCGGCCGTGACGTGGTGGATCTGCAGCAGCATTTCAATGCCCCAGGTACGCGGCGCGCACCGCCGGGTGGGCCCTGATCTCGTCGGGCGTGCCTTCGGCCAGCACCGCGCCTTCAGCGAGCACGACGATGCGCCCGGCGAAGCGGAACACGAGGTCCATGTCGTGCTCGATGATCAGCACGGCCAGCGTCTTCGGCAGCGCATCCAGCGCCGCCAGCAGGCGCGCGCCGTCGCTCTTGGGCACACCCGCCATCGGCTCGTCCAGCAGCAGGACTTTGGGCTGCAAGGCGAGCGCCAGAGCAATTTCCACCAGGCGCTGCTCGCCATAGGCGAGTTGCTCGGTCGGCAGCCCCGCGTGTTCGCCCAGGCCGAGTTGCGCCAGCATCGCGCGCGCCTCGGCCGCGAGCGCCGGGTAGCCATCGATCGAGCGCCAGGCTCGACCCGTGAGGCCTTCGCGCTCGAACAGCGCCAGCTCCACCTGCCGTTGCACTGCCAGGTGCGGCGTCAGCGTGGTGATCTGGAACGTGCGCGCCAGGCCGCGGCGCACGCGCCCGGCCTGAGCGAGTTTGGTGACGTCTTCGCCCGCCAGGTGGATGCTGCCCTTGGATGGCGGGATCACGCCGCTGATCTGGTTGACCAGCGTTGTCTTGCCGGCGCCGTTGGGGCCGATCAGCGCCACGCGGTCGCCAGGCTGCAGGGCCAGCGAGACGGCGCGCGTGACGTGCAGGCCGCCGAAGTGCTTGTCGAGCAAGCGTACGTCGAGCAGGGCCGTCATGAGCCGCCCCGCTTCGCCTTGAACCAGGCCCAGGCCTTGGCCGGTGGCATCAGCACCACCACCATCAGCACGCCACCGATCACGAACAACCAGTGGTAAGGGTTGATCGACGAGGCCGTGTGGTGCAGCAGCGTGAAGACCGTGGCGCCGACGAGCGCGCCGCTCAGCCGGCCCGTGCCACCCAGCACCAGCATCACCAGCGCCTCGGCCGACAGGGCGAAGCCTAGACTGTCGAGGCCGACGATCGCGTTCGTCTGTGCGCTCAGCGCACCGGCGGCGCCGGCCATTGCACCGGCCAGCGTGTACATCGCCAGCAGCCGGGCGAACACCGGCGTGCCCAGCGCTGCCATGCGCGCACGGTTCTCGTGGATGCCGCGCACCGCCAGGCCGAACGGCGAATCGACGACGCGCCGGGCGACGTAGAGCCCCAGCGCCAGCACAGCCAGCGCATAGAGCGCGGCGGTGCGGCCCTCGAGGTCGAAGGCGAAGCGGCCGAACATCGGCCCAGGCGCGAAGCCGCTCAGCCCATCGTCGCCGCCGGTCCAGTCGCGCGCCTTGCTCGCCAGACTGGCCAGGATCTGCGCAACCGCCACCGTCAGCATCAGTAGCGTGAAGCCTTGGTAACGCAGCAGGAAGGCGCCGGAGGCCAGCGCCACCAGCGCGCCGGCGCCGATGCCCACGGCCAGGCCCACCAGCGGATCGGCCATCACGTGCAGCGCAAAGATCCCGGCGGCGTAGGCGCCGGCCCCGAACAGCGCCGCCTGGCCGAGTGTGGCGAGACCGGCGATGCCGACGACGAGGTCGAGCGACAGCACGAGCAACGCGGTTGTGAAGAGCCGCGTCAGCAGCCCCAACTGGTCAGGCAACACGAACCAGGCCGCCAGCCCGATGACCGCGACGATCGCCGGCAGGCGCCACGGTGGCGCGACGCGTTGCGCGGCACTCATCGTCGCAGCAGGCCTTGCGGCCGCCACACGAGCAGCAGCACCATCGCGGCGAAGAAGAACAGGCTGCCCCACTGCGACGCGAAGTACTTGCTGGCCGTCTCGACGAGGCCCAGGGTGATCGCGGCGACCAGCGATCCGCCGATGCTGCCCATGCCCCCGACGGCGACCACGACCAGCACCAGCACCAGGTACTTCAACGCGTAGTAGGGCTCCAGCGGCATCAGCTCGGCGCCCAGCACGCCACCCAGCGCCGCCAGCCCGGCGCCCGCCGCGAAGCTGGCGCACTGCACGCCACGGATCGGGATGCCGAGCGTGGCCGCCGTCTCGGGGTGGTCGACCGCGGCGCGCAGCCAGACGCCGAAGCGGGTCTTCGCGACCGTGTAAGCCGCGGCCGCCGCGACCAGCAGGCCCGCGCCCAGCACCAGCAGGCGCTGTGCCGGCAAGGTGCGGAACCCCAGGTCCACGCTGCCCGCCAGTTCCGGCGGCAGCGGGATCATCTGCACCTGCGGGCCGGCCAGCGCGTTGGTGGCGGCGATCAGGAAGAACGCCAGGCCGATCGTGAACAGCACCTGCTCCAGTTCGGTCCGCCGGTACAGGTGGCGCAGCACCATCGCTTCCAGCAGTGCGCCGAGCGCGGCCGTGAGGACCAGCGCGGCCACCACGGCCGCCCAGAAGTTCCACTGCGCCTCGCGCACCAGCAGTGCGGTGGTGTAGCCACCGATCATGGCGAACGCACCATGGGCCAGGTTCACGAAGCGCATCAGACCCAGCGTGACTGACAGGCCGACAGCAATGACGAACAGCACCATGCCATAGGACAGCCCGTCGATCAGCAGGTTCGCCAGGACCGTCACTTACTTGTCCAGGCCGTAGTCGACCTGCGGGCCGAAGTTCTGCACTTCCTTGTTGACGAGCTGGCCGCCGACCTTTTCGACTTTGCGCAGGTAGACGTTCTGCACGATGTGGCGCGTCTTCGGGTCGATGCGCACGGGGCCGCGCGGGCTTTCCCACTGCAGCGCGCGGGCGGCGGCAAGGGCCTTCAGGCCGTCCTTCTGACCTCCCGTGGCTTCGATCATCTTGTGAATGACATACATGCCGTCCCAGGCGCCGACCGAGGCGTAGTTCGGCACGGCCTGCGGGTTCTTCGCCGCCAGCGCGGCGATGAACTTCTTGTTCGCCGGCGAGTCGTGCGCTGCCGAGTAGTGGAAGGCAGTAGTCAGTCCGACTGCCGAGTCACCGAACTTCTGCAGGTCGTACTCGTCGGTCTCTGCGGTGCCGAGGAACTGGATGCCGGCCTTGGCCAGGCCGTTCTCGTTGTAGGCCTTCACGAAACCCAGGTTCGGCGGGCCGCCCGGCAAGAAGGTGTAGACCGCCTGGGCGCCGCTGGCCTTGATGCGCTGGATGAAGGGCGCGAAGTCGGTGGTGGCGATCGGCATGCGGATGCTCTCCACCACCGCGCCGCCCTGTTTCGTGAACTCGCTCTTCCACGCGGTCTCGGCGTCGATGCCGGGGCCGTAGTCGGTGACGGCGGTGACGACCTTCTTGATGTTGTTCTTGGCGGCCCACTGCGCCAGCGGCACCGTCACCTGCCACAACGTGTAGCTGGTGCGGATGATGTACTCGCTCTTGTCGGTTATGGATGACGTGGCGGCGTTGAACACCACCATCGGCGTACCACTCTGCTGTGCCAGCGGAGCGGCAGCGAAGGCGTTCGGAGTGAAGACGAAGCCGCCCAGGTAGTCGACCTTGTCCTTGACGATCAGCTCCTGCACCAGGTTCTTGGTCTGCCCCGGGTTCGGGCCGCCGGTGTCGCGGTAGATCAACTCCACCTGCTGGCCGGCCAGCTTGCCACCCTGAGATTCGACGTAGGCCTCGGCCCCCGCCTTGAACAGCGTGCCGTAGTGTGCGAACGGGCCCGAGAACGGACCCACGATGCCGATCTTCACGGTCTGCGCCGCGGCTAGTCCTGGCGCGAGGACACAGGTCGAGGCAATCGCCCACAAGAGGCGGCGGATGTTGAAGGCCATGCGGCTTGTCTCCAGTAGTGCGGCGCGATCGAGAACATGCGCCGCTTTGATCTGCCGCAACCTTAGAAGCAATTGGTTGCTATGTCAACCAGTTGCAATGTCAACCGAAAGAGGGGTTTTCACTGACACGGATCGGCACGCAGGCACCATTCGAGGTCTGGATCGCGATCCCGCAGCACATGGTGACCCCCCCGACTCGACCAGCCCGCAATCCGTGTCGTGCGCATGTCGGACGAAGCCTTGGCCGAGGGTGTCGAACGCCTGAACATCGACGGCGTCGAGGTGCCGATCTTCAACGCGGCCCGAACCGTCGTCGACTGCTTCAGGTTCCGCAACAAGATCGGCCTGGACGTGGCGCTCGAAGCGCTGCGCGAAGGCTGGAATCAGCGCAAGTTCACCCTGGATGACCTGTGGCGCCACGCCACACGCGGCCGTGTGGCCAACGTGATGCGGCCATACATCGAGGCGGTCACGGCATGACGGCGAACCGCGCCGCGTCGATCCGTGCGCGGCCCAAGCAGCACACGGACGCATCGAAGCAGGACTTCAAGCTGACCCTGACCCAGCACGGCCTGGAACGCCTGCTCTACCGGCTGTCCATCTCCGATCACGCGCCGAACTTCCTGCTCAAGGGCGCGCTGCTGCTCCAGCGGCCAGACGCACCGGCCGACGCGCGACGCTGACCTGCTCGGGTTCGGCCCGGACGACGCGCCGACGCTGGTCGGCGTGTTCCGATCCATCTGCAGCATCGCAGTGGGCCGGACGTGCTCAACGTGCGCTGGTGCAGGGAAGACACCCTTGGGGGCCGGTGCGGGGCGTGGTGACTGACCAGGACGGCGAACGGGTTCCGGCCTGGCTCCTTGCTGCGACTTCCTATCGACTGCAGGCGGCGACCGGGCTCACAGTCAGCGTGTAGACCTCGCCAGCGGTGCGCGCGAGAACGCTGGTGAGGACATAGGTGCCGGGCACGATGGTCGGTGCGCTTTCGCTGCCGGTATAGATCTGCGGGCCAGTGGTCTTGACGAGCGCAAAGCCGCCTTGCGGGCCCGAGCCCAGTCCGCCTCCGCCGCCGGCGATGGCGTTGCCGAACTGAACGGTGTCCTGGCGCGACACCGATTGCTGCCCGAAGTACGTGACTCCGACACCGTAGACCCGGAAGGCCTGCGTGCTCGACCAGTCCGGTACCGGCTGCGAGTCCATCAACCAACTGGCGGTTCCGCCATTGCTGTCGGTCAGCGTGAACAGCAGCGTTTCAGCCCTCGCCGATGCGCCGAGCAGCGCCAGGGCCAGACCCACGACCGTCGCCCACTTCGGGCAGGGTACTTGGAAATTCATAAGGCAGGCCTCCTGAGGTTTGGATGGTCTGCGCATTCTGTCTGCTGCGGCGCGCCACAGGCCCCCCCTAGAACGAGGCACAGAGGCCCCTCGGTCCCTTCAAGCTTGGGGGATTCAGGCGTTGTGCGCCTCTTGCTCCCGTCGCCCGGGGGTCATGCGGGCTCGCGAGATGAGATCCAGCGTAAGGCCTCGGCGGGCCTGGCGCGATTCCTGTGACGGGCGTTCGTTCCCAGATCTCCAAGACATCGATCTGCTGGACCCAACTGCCGCTCGTTGCGCCTTCGAGGCGCAGGGCCCCGCGGCCCGGCGCAAGTTACCCGGACATGGCGTGCTCGACACACGCGGCGTCAGACCATCCTTTCGCGCCCCTGCCAGTGCGGTGCGCGCAGTACCGTCTTAAACACCTTGTCGCTGGCGTTGCGCGGCAGCGCCGCGTGGAACTCGAAGCGGCGCGGCCGCTTGTAACGCGCCAGGTGCTGCACGCACCAGGCGTCCAGCATGTCGGCGCCGGCGTGGTGACCGGCGCGCAGCACCGCCGCAGCACAAGGCGATTCGCCGTAGGCCTGGTCAGGCACACCGAACACCGCCACTTCGGCCACCGCCGGGTGCGCGGCGATCGCGGCTTCGATCTCGCCCGGGTGGATGTTCTCGCCCCCGCTGATGATCACGTCCTTGCGCCGGTCGACGATGGTGAACACGCCGTCGGCTTCGACGCGGGCCAGGTCGCCCGAGCGGATCCAGCCATCGACGATGGCCTCGCGCGTGGCCGCGTCGTTGCGCCAGTAGCCCAGCATGCCGATGTGGCGCTGCTGCACGATGATCTCGCCCACCGCGCCCGGCGCCACGTCCGCGCCGGCTTCGTCGACGATGCGAAGCCGGCTCAACAGTGCCTCGCGTCCGGTGCACTGGCTCCAGCGTTCGTGGTCTTCGGGCCGCAGCACCGCGGCCATGCCGCACTCGGTGGAGCCGTAGATCTGCATGAAGGCAACCTGGGCGAAGACTTCGCGTGCCTTGGCCAGCGCCGCCGGCGTGATCGGCGCCGAGCCGTAGAACACCTTCGTCAGGCAGGCCAGATCAAGGGCCGCGACCTGCGGGTCAAAGGCCATTGCGGCGCAATCGAGATCCTGCGCCGCCCGATGACCGCCAGCACCTACACACTGCCCGAGTTCGCCTTCCGCACCCCGCCCGAACTGGGCGGCGGCGCGGCGCCGGCGCGCTACCCCGTCGTCATCGTCGGCGGCGGCCTGGCCGGGCTGACGCTGGCGGCCGACCTGGCTTCGCGCGGCGTCGCCAGCGTGCTGCTCGACGAGGACAACACGGTCGGCGTGCGCGGGGCATCCAGCCGCGGCATCGTCTACGTGCAGCGCACGCTGGAGATCATGGCCCGGCTGGGCGTCTACCAGCGCCTGGCGGCCAAGGGCGTGACCTGGTCGGCGGGCAAGATCCTGGCCGGCGACGAGGTGCTGTACGCCTACGACTACCAGCCGCAGAGCGTCTCGGTGCAGCCGCCGTTCATCAACATCCAGCAGTTCTATCTGGAGTGGTACCTGGTCGATCGCATCAACGATCTGGGTCTGTGCGACCTGCGCTGGAGCAGCCGCGTGGTCGGTGCGACCAACCATGACGACCTTGTTGCTCTGACCGTCGCCACACCCGAAGGCGAGTACACGCTGCAGGCCGACTGGGTGGTGGCCGCCGATGGTGTCAACAGCAGCTTGCGCAATCTGCTGCAGCTGCCCGAACACACCGAACGGGGCCAGGACCGCTGGTGCATCACCGACGTGCGCTTCAAGCGCCAGCCGCTGACCAGCGCTGGACCTGGATCGAGGCGCCCTTCAACCGGGACCGTGCGGTCTGGCAGCACCTGATGGCCGACGATGTCTGGCGGCTGGACTTCCCGATGGCACCCGACGCCGACCCGGCCGAAGTCAGCCGCCCCGAGGTGGCGCGCGAGCGCGTGGCCCGCATGCTCGGCGCCGACGTGCAGTTCGATCTGGTCTGGGTCGGTCCGTATGCCTACCGCACGATGTTGATGGAGCGCTTCCGCCACGGCCGCTTGCTGTTCATCGGCGACGCCGCGCATGCCAACAGCCCCTTCGGCGCACGCGGCGGCAACTCCGGGGTCATGGACGCCGACAACCTGGGCTGGAAGCTGGCCCTGGTGCTCGATGGCCGCGCCGATGCGCGGCTGCTCGACAGCTACCACGACGAACGCCACCGCGCAGCGGCCGAGAACATCCGCATCACTGGCCGCTCGGGCCGCTTCCTGCAGCCCCGCTCGGCGGCCGAGTTCCGGCTGCGGCGCGCCGTGCTGAACCTGGCGCGCGAGCATGCGTTCGCGCGCAGCCTGCTCAATACCGGGCGGCTGTGCTCGCCGCATCACTATGGCGGCCTGCCGGCCTTCGGTGGCGATGACGCCGGCCAGGCCGGCATGGCGGTGCCTAACGTCGTATTGTCACGTCATGCCCGCGATTGCACGCTGGTCGACCTGCTGGCGGCGGCGGGCACGTCGCCGCTGGCCTTTGTCTTCGGCCCCGGCAAGGCGGCGCTGATCAGCGCCTCGCAGGCCGAGCGGCTGCCGGTGCAGGTGCTGGCCCTGGGCGAGGATTTCGACGACCCGCAGGGCCTGCTGGCAACCTGCACCGCCTGCCCACCGGGCGGCGTGGCGCTGGTCCGCCCCGACAGCCACCTGGCCGCGACCCTGCCCGATGCCAGCCCCGAAGCGTTGCTGCGGGCAGCGCGCGCGACCTTCTACCGCCCACAGCCATGAACACCGACATCGACCGGTCGACCTCGAATCTCGGCGACGCCGACGGCTTCTACGAAGACCTGCTCGCCGCGCACCAGGGCTTGTCAGACGCCGACAGCGCGCTGCTGGACAGCCAACTGCTGCTGTTGCTGGCCAACCAGGTGGGCGATCCGGCCGTGCTGAGGGCCTGCCTGGCTGCCGCGCGCAGCGCCTTGCGCCAACACCACCTGTGAAAAAGGCCCCTTGCGGGGCCTTCTCATTTGTTCACTTGGCGGAGTCGAAGGGATTCGAACCCTTGATGCAGGTTTTGCCCACATACTCCCTTAGCAGGGGAGCACCTTCGGCCACTCGGTCACGACTCCGGCGAAGAAAAAGAATTCTAGCCTACGCCGCGGCCGTGTCCTGCTCCAGGTCGAAGGCCTTGTGCAGCGCGCGCACCGCCAGCTCCATGTACTTCTCGTCGATGACGACGCTGGTCTTGATCTCGCTGGTGCTGATCATCTGGATGTTGATGCCCTCTTCGCTGAGCGTGCGGAACATCTTGCTGGCCACGCCGACGTGGCTGCGCATGCCGATGCCGACGATGGACACCTTGCAGATCTTCGGGTCGCCCAGCACCTGGGCGGCATTCGTCGCCGGCGCCACCTTGCTCTTCAGCAGCTCCATCGTCTTCGCGTAGTCGTTGCGGTGCACCGTGAACGAGAAGTCGGTCTTGCCGTCGTGCGAGACGTTCTGGATGATGACGTCGATGTCGATGTTGGCATCGGCCACCGGGCCGAGGATCTGGTACGCGATGCCCGGCTTGTCGGGCACGCCCATGACGGTGATCTTGGCTTCGTCGCGGTTGAACGCGATGCCGGACACGACGGCTTGTTCCATCTTTTCATCTTCCTCGAAAGTGATCAGCGTTCCCGAACGGGCTTCTTCGTCGATATCAATGTCCCACGGCGTGAAGCTCGACAGCACGCGCAGCGGCACGCGGTACTTGCCCGCGAACTCGACCGAGCGGATCTGCAGCACCTTGGAGCCGAGGCTGGCCATCTCCAGCATCTCTTCGAAGCTGATGGTGTGCAGGCGCCGCGCCTCGGGCACGATGCGCGGATCGGTGGTGTAGACACCGTCGACGTCGGTGTAGATCAGGCATTCGTCGGCCTTCATCGCCGCGGCGATGGCCACCGCCGACGTGTCGCTGCCGCCGCGACCCAGCGTGGTGACGTTGCCGACGCCGTCGATGCCCTGGAAGCCGGTGATGACGACCACCTTGCCGGCGGCCAGGTCGGCGCGCACGCGGCTGTCGTCGATGCTTTCGATGCGTGCCTTGGTGTGCGACGAGTCGGTGGCGATCGGCACCTGCCAGCCCGAATAGCTGACCGACTGCAGCCCCTGCGCCTGCAGCGCCAGCGCCAGCAGGCCGACCGACACCTGCTCGCCGGTGGCGGCGATGGCGTCGAGTTCACGCTCGGCGGCGGACGTCATCGGTGCCGGCGACAGCTCCTTGGCCAGGCCGAGCAGGCGGTTCGTCTCGCCGCTCATCGCCGACGGAACCACCACCAGCTGGTGGCCGGCGCGCACCCATTTGGCGACGCGCATCGCAACGCTGCGGATGCGTTCGGTCGACCCCATCGAGGTGCCGCCGTACTTGTGAACGATCAATGCCATGGCTGACGAACGAGCGAAAACCCTCGATTTTAGCCCGGCAACCAGGCGACCGAAACTTGCGCCGTTCGCTCCGGCGCAATGCAGCGGGCGTCGAGCCCGAGGCCGGGCACGTAGAGCAGCGCGGCGCCGTCGAAAAGCAGCGGGCCCAGGCGTTGCCAGGCCGGCACGCGCAGCGCCTGGAACTGCTTCTTCAGGCTGCGCGGCGTGGCACCGGGTTTGAGCTGGAAATCTTCGCCGCCGCTGCGTGCGCGCAGGCTGGCCTGGCGCAGGCGCGATGCGGCAACGCCGCCGGCGGTGACGCGCTCGATGATGAAGCGGCCGCCCCACTGCGGCAGTGCGTGCTGCCCCGGACGACTCAGGTCCAGCGTCTCGGCGGCGGGCGCGGCGGGCGTTGCTGGGGCGGTGTCGTGGCGCAGACGCCCGTCGTACAGGCGCAATTCGCCGCCCGGCGCCGGCCAGCGGCCCTGGCGCAAGCGCGGCAGTTCGTCCGCCAGGCGCTGCACCAGCGATTCCGGCGCGCCGCGCTGCCAGCTGCGCAGCAGCTGCGCGCGTCGGGCGGGGCTCAAGACCAGCCAGCGCGCGACATCCAGGTCGCCATCATCATCGAGCGTGGCCGCCCGATCGGCGGCCGCCTGCTCGGCCAGGCAGGCAATCGCTTCCTGCGCCCGCGACGCCGCGGCCTGCAACTGCGCTTCGGCGTCCGGGAAGGCCGCGGCCAGCGCCGGCCAGACCGCCAGCCGCAGCCGGTTGCGCGCGAAACGCGGGTCGGCGTTGCTGGCATCGTCGACATAGCTCAGCCGGTGCCGGCGCACGTAGTCCTCGATCGCCTCGCGCGGCAGCGCGAGCCAGGGCCGGGCCCAGGTGATGCCGTCGCGCACGGCCTGCCGCGGCATCGCCGCCAGGCCGGCCGGGCCGCCGCCGCGCAAGGCCTGCAGCAGCAGCGTCTCGGCCTGGTCGCGCCGGTGATGGGCCAGCAGCACCAGCTGGCAGCCGTTTTGCTGCGCCATCTCGGCCAGCGCGCGGTAGCGCTGGCGGCGCGCCCAGGCTTCGATGCTGTCGCCGGCACCCGGCGATTCGCTCAGCCGCCGCGCGTGGAACGACAGCGGCAGCCCGCTGCGCGCCCAGCGCGTGCATTGCGCCTGCAGCTGGCGTTGCCAGTCGTCGGCCGCCGCCACCAACCCGTGGTGCACATGCAGCGCGTGGACCTGCAAACCCAGCGCGGCGGCGGCCCGTGCCGTCGCATGCAACAGCGCGGTGGAATCGCGGCCGCCGCTGACGGCCACCGCCACCGCGTCGGGCAATCAATGCTCCTTCGTGTCGCCGAAGCGCCCGTAGGACTGCAGCCGTTCGTAGCGGCGCTGCAGCAGCTCCTTGGGCTTCAGGTCGACGACCTGGCGCAAGGCGTCGTTGAGCGCGCGCTTCAGGTGCGCGGCCATCCACTTCGGGTCGCGGTGCGCACCGCCGACGGGTTCGTTGACGATCTTGTCGATGACACCCAGCGCCTTCAGCCGGTGCGCGGTGATGCCCAGGGCCTCGGCGGCGTCGGACGCGCGCTCGGCCGTCTTCCACAGGATGGACGCACAGCCTTCGGGCGAGATCACCGAATAGACCGAGAACTGCAGCATCAGCACCTGGTCGCCGACGCTGATGGCCAGCGCGCCGCCGGAGCCGCCTTCGCCGATGATGGTGGTGATGATAGGCACCTCGAGCTGCGCCATCTCGAAGATGTTGCGGCCGATGGCTTCGGACTGGCCGCGCTCTTCGGCGCCGATGCCGGGATACGCCCCAGGCGTGTCGACGAAGGTGAACACCGGCAGGCCGAACTTCTCGGCCACCTTCATCAGCCGCAGCGCCTTGCGGTAGCCCTCGGGCCGCGACATGCCGAAGTTGCGCGCCGTGCGCTCCTTCGTGTCGCGCCCTTTCTGGTGGCCGATGACCATGCAGGCCTGGCCGTTGAAGCGCGCCAGGCCGCCAACGATGGACTGGTCGTCAGCGTAGTGGCGGTCGCCGTGCAGTTCCTGGAAGTCGGTGAAGACCTCGTTCACGTAGTCCAGCGTGTACGGCCGCTGCGGGTGGCGCGCGATCTGCGTCACCTGCCACGGCGTCAGGTTCGAATAGATGTCCTTCGTGAGCTGGACGCTCTTGCCGGCCAGGCGCTCGATCTCGTCGGAGATGTCGACAGCCGATTCGTTCTGCACGTAGCGCAGTTCGTCGATCTTCGATTCGAGTTCGGCGATGGGCTGCTCGAACTCCAGGAAATGACGTTTGTTCATCAATACTCCACCGGCAGCGGGTCGAGGCTGCGCCAAATATACCAAGTGGCGACCGAGCGGAACGGCGCCCAGGCTTCGCCGACTTCGCGCGCCTCGGCGCGCGAGACGGGTTCGCCGCTGAAATAGTTGACGCTGATGCCCTTCAGCAGGCCCAGATCGTCCAGCGGCATGACGTTCGGGCGCATCAGGTGGAAGATCAGGAACATCTCGGCCGTCCACGCGCCGATGCCGCGGATGGCCACCAGCTCGGCGATGATCGCAACATCGTCCATGCGGTCCCACTGGCCGACGTGCACCGAGCCGTCGGTGAAGCGCCGCGCCAGGTCGAGCAGGTATTCCGACTTGCGCGCCGACAGGCCGGCGGTGCGCAGCGTTTCGACCGGCAGCGCCAGCACCGACTGCGGCGGCAGGTGCGTGACCGGGCCGCCGACGAGCACGGCGAAGCGGTCCCAGACCGACTGCGCTGCCTTCACCGAGATCTGCTGCCCGACGATGGAACGCGCCAGCGTCGTGAAAGCGTCGCCGCGACTTTGCAGCCGTGCTTCGCCGAACTTCGGGATCAGCTTCTTCATCACCCGGTCGCGCCGCGACAGGTGGCGGCAGGCGTCGTCCCAATAATCGGGCGTGTAGCCCTGCGGCTGCGGCTTCAAGCCTTGACCCAGGTCGTGCCTTGCGGCGAGTCTTTCAGCAGCACGCCTTGCGCCGCAAGATCGTCGCGGATGCGGTCGGCGTCGGCGAAGTTGCGCGCCTGCTTGGCCGCGGCACGCGCTTCGATGAGGTGCTGGATCGCCGCTTCGTCGAGCGCGGCGCCGCCTTGCAGATAGGCCCGCGGCGCCTGCTGCAGGATGCCCAGCACGCCGGCCAGCCGCTTCAGCAGCGAGGCCGTGGCGGCGTCGCGGGTGCGGTTCAGCTCGCCCGCCAGTTCGAACAGCATGGCCAGCGCGCCGGGCGTGTTGAAGTCGTCGTCCATCGCGGCGCGGAAGGCGGCGGCACGCGGCTCGGACCAGTCGATCTCGCCGCCCTGCGCAGCCACGCCGCTCACGCCATCCAGCGCCGTGTACAGCCGCTTCAGCGCGGTGCGCGCTTCTTCGAGCAGCGAGTCGGCGAAGTTGAACGGGCTGCGGTAGTGCGTGCGCAGCATGAAGAAACGGATCGTCTCGCCGTCGAACTTCTTCAGCACCTCGGCGATGGTGAAGAAGTTGCCGAGCGACTTCGACATCTTCGTGTCGTCGACGTTCAGGAAGCCGTTGTGCAGCCAGTAATTGACGAACGGATGGCCGAGCGCCCCTTCGCTCTGCGCGATCTCGTTTTCGTGGTGTGGGAACTGCAGGTCCATGCCGCCGCCGTGGATGTCGAAGCGCTCGCCAAGCAGAGCGCAGCTCATCGCAGAGCATTCAATGTGCCAGCCCGGCCGGCCGGGGCCGTAGTTGCTGGGCCACTTGGCGTCGTCGGGCTCTTCCGGCTTGGCCGACTTCCAGAGCACGAAGTCGAGCGGGTCTTCCTTGTCGCCGAGCACGGCCACGCGTTCGCCGGCGCGCAGCTCGTCGAGCGACTTGCCCGACAGCTTGCCGTAGCCTTCGAAGCGGCGCACCGCGAAGTTCACGTCGCCGCCGCTGGCCTGGTAGGCCAGGCCCTTGGCCTGCAGCTGGCCGATGATGTCCAGCATCTGCGGCACGTAGTCGGTGGCACGCGGCTCGACGGTCGGCAATTCCAGGCCGAGCGCTGCAAAGTCCTTGTGCATCGCGGCGATCATCTCGTCGGTGAGCTGGCGGATCGTGATGCCGCGCTCCAGCGCGCGCCGGATGATCTTGTCTTCGATGTCGGTGATGTTGCGTGCGTAGGTCACGCGCCAGCCGCTGGCGCGCAGCCAGCGGTAGACCACGTCGAAAGCCATGTTCATGCGGGCATGGCCCATGTGGCACAGGTCGTAGACCGTGATGCCGCAGACGTACATGCGCACGTGGCCGGGCTCGATCGGCACGAAGGCTTCCAGGCGGCGCGTCAGGGTGTTGTAGATGCGGAGACTCATGCTGCAGGCAGGCGGTTCTTCGGTGGGCGCGCCGATAGAATCGACCAGTATAGCGGGCCGCTTTTCGGCGCCCAGCACCTACCTTGTCCCCTGCCCCGATGCCATTTCGCCGCCTGATCACCGTGCTCGTGCTGATGCTCTGCGGTGCGGCGTTTGCCGACGAGGCCACCGAGGTGCAGCGCCTGATGCGCAGCGGCGACCTGGCCGCGGCGCTGCAGCGCGCCGAGCGCGCGGCGCAGGCCGATCCACGCGACGCCAAGGTGCGCTTCCTGCAAGGCGTGGTGCTGCTCGACCTGAAGCGCGACGCCGACGCGATGGCCGCCTTCCAGCGCCTGACCGAAGACTTCCCCGAGCTGTCCGAGCCCTACAACAACATCGCGCTGCTGCACGCGCGCGCCGGGCGGCTGGAACAAGCCCGCGCCGCGCTGGAAATCGCGCTGCGCAACGACCCGACGCAACTGGCCGCAAGGCAGAACCTGGGCGACATCCACCTGCGGCTGGCGCTGCAGGCCTGGGAGACCGCCGCCAGCGCGACGCCGGCCGATGCCGGGCTGCAGCGCAAGCTGCGGCTGGCGCGTGAACTGGCGGCCGCGCCAGCGGCGCGCTGAGCCCGGAACACTGCACTAGACTGGCGACCCTTTCCGATGCCAGGAGACCGGCTTTTGAAGAAGACCCTCGTATCGACCTTGCTGCTGGCCGCGGCGCTGGCGGCTGCGCCGGCCTGGGCCGACAAGGTGCGCCTGGCCACCAGCGCCGGCGACATCGTGCTCGACCTGGACCGCGAGAAGGCGCCGAAGACCGTGGACAACTTCGTCCAGTACGTGAAGGCCGGCCACTACAACGGCACCGTCTTCCACCGCGTCATCGACAACTTCATGATCCAGGGCGGCGGCATGAAGCCCGACCTGAGCGAGAAGCCGACGCGCCCGCCGATCGCGCTGGAAAGCCGCAACGGCCTGCAGAACCTGCGCGGCACGGTGGCCATGGCGCGCACCAACGTGCCCGACTCGGCGACCTCGCAGTTCTTCATCAATCTCGTCGACAACGCCTTCCTCGACCAGGCCAACTCGCGCGACGGCAATGGCTACGCGGTGTTCGGCAAGGTGGTCGAGGGGATGGACGTCGTCGACAAGATCAAAGGGGTGCCGGTGGCTTCGGCCGGCCCGCACCAGAACGTGCCGGTGACGCCGGTGATCATCCGCAAAGCGACCCTGGAGAAATGACATGAGCAAGACCGTGCAACTCGAAACCTCGGCGGGCACGATCCGCATCGAACTCGACGACGAAAAGGCGCCGCTGTCGGCGGCCAACTTCCTGGACTACGTGAAGAAGGGCCACTACGACGGCACCGTCTTCCACCGCGTCATCAAGGGCTTCATGGTGCAAGGCGGCGGCTTCGAGCCGGGCATGAAGCAGAAGGCCGTCGGCGCGCCGATCGCCAACGAAGCCAAGAACGGCCTGAAGAACGCGCACTACACGCTGGCGATGGCGCGCACGTCGGACCCGCATTCGGCCACCGCGCAGTTCTTCATCAACACCACCGACAACACCTTCCTCGACAACGACCGTGCGCAGGACGGCTGGGGCTATGCGGTGTTCGGCCGCGTCGTCGCGGGTACCGAAGTCGTCGATGCGATCGAGAAGGTGCGCACCGGCCGCAAGGGCTTCCACGACGACGTACCGGTCGAAGACGTGCAGATCCTGAGCGCCACCGAGGTGGTGTGATGCCGGCCGGCGGCGCCGCGCCGGGCGTGGCGCTGCCGGCGTTCCATGAGCTGGCCGCACCCAAGGCCTGGCGCACGATCGATTTCATCTCCGACCTGCACCTGTCGCCGGCGCTGCCGCGCACGCTGCAGGCCTGGGCGGCCTACCTGCGCGAGACGCCGGCCGACGCGGTGTTCATGCTCGGCGACCTGTTCGAGGTCTGGGTCGGCGACGACGCGCGCAGCCTGCCGTTCGAACACCATTGCGTCGACCTGATCGCTGAAGCCGCCAGCCGGCGCAGTGTGGCCTTCATGGCCGGCAACCGAGACTTCCTGCTCGGCGCGGCAATGCTGCAAGACTGCGGCCTGATGGGCCTGCCCGACCCGACCGTGCTCGACGCCTGGGGCCAGCGTGTGCTGCTGACGCACGGCGACGCGCTATGTCTGGCCGACACCGATTACCAGGCCTTCCGGCGCGAAGTGCGATCCGACGCCTGGCAGCGCGAGTTCCTGGCCAAGCCGCTGGCCGAGCGGCTGCAGATCGCCGCCGAGATCCGGCGCCAGAGCCAGTCTCGCCAGCGCTTCGACGGCATGCGCGATGCCGATGTCGACACCGGCACGGCCGTCGCCTGGATGCACGCGATGGGCACCGCCGAGATGGTGCACGGCCACACCCACCGGCCCGGCAGCCAGCTGCTGGCGCCCGGCTTCAAGCGCCACGTGCTCAGCGACTGGGATCTCGATGATGCCGAGCGCCCGCGCGCCGAAGTGCTGCGCCTGAGCCGCGACGGCTTCGAGCGCCTGGCGCCGGGCCTGCGCTGATGTGGCGGCCGCTGAAGCAGCGCTGGCAGGCCTGGCGCGAAGCGGCTGCCGTGGCGCGCAAGCCGATCCCCGACGACCTGTGGAAGCGCACGCTGGTGCGCTACCCGTTCCTGCGCCGCCGCACGGCTGAAGACACGGCGGCCTTGCGCCGCATGACCAGCCTGTTTCTCGACCGCAAGGAGTTCAACGCCGCGCCCGGCGTGCGCCTGACCGATGACGTGGCCGTGGCCGTCGCCGCGCAGGCCTGCCTGCCGGTGCTGCGCCTGGGCTTGTCGGCCTACGACGGCTTCGTCGGCATCGTGCTGCACCCGGACCAGGTGCTGGCCAAGCGGGCCGTCACCGACGACGACGGCGTCGTGCACGAATACGACGAATTGCTCGCCGGCGAAGCCATGGAAGGCGGCCCGGTGATGCTGTCGTGGCGCGACGTGCGCAGCGCCGGCCGCAGCGCCGCCGAGGCCTACAACGTTGTGATCCACGAGTTCGCGCATGTGCTGGACATGGCCGACGGTGCCGCCAACGGTGTGCCGCGGCTGCCGCCCGAGCTCCCCGCCGCCGAATGGCGTGGCGTTCTCAACGCCGAGTACGAAGCCTTCTGCGCCCGCGTCGATGCCGAAGAAGACACCGCCCTGGACCCGTATGGCGCCGAAGCGCCGGAAGAGTTCTTCGCCGTTGCCAGCGAGGCCTTCTTCGTCTCGCCGCAGGCGATGAAAGTAGAACACCCCGCTTTGTACGGGGTGCTCGTTCGCTTCTACCGGCAGAACCCGGCTGAAGAGACAGCTTAGACGGCCGTCGTCTCCGCCTTCGGCTTGTCGCTCTTGCGCGGCGGCTGGATGTCGAGCTGGACTTCGTCCTTGTCGTCCAGGTCCACCGTCAGGCGCCCGCCGTCGACCAGGCGGCCGAACAGCAGTTCGTCGGCGAGCGCGCGGCGGATCATGTCCTGGATCAGCCGCTGCATCGGGCGCGCGCCCATCAGCGGGTCGAAGCCCTTCTTCGCCAGGTGCTTGCGCAGGTTGTCGGTGAACGTGACCTCGACCTTCTTCTCGGCAAGCTGGCCTTCGAGCTGCAGCAGGAACTTGTCGACCACGCGCATGATGATTTCTTCATCGAGCGCGCGGAAGGACACGATCGCGTCCAGCCGGTTGCGGAACTCGGGCGTGAACAGGCGCTTGATGTCGGCCATCTCGTCGCCGCGTTCGCGCGAGTTGGTGAAGCCGATCGTCGACTTGTTCATCGTCTCGGCACCGGCATTGGTGGTCATGACGATGATGACGCTGCGGAAGTCGGCCTTGCGCCCGTTGTTGTCGGTCAGCGTGCCGTGGTCCATCACCTGCAGCAGCACGTTGAAGACATCCGGGTGCGCTTTCTCGATCTCGTCGAGCAGCAGCACCGCGTGCGGCTTCTTCGTCACCGCTTCGGTGAGCAGGCCACCCTGGTCGAAGCCGACGTAGCCCGGCGGCGCGCCGATCAGCCGGCTGACCGCGTGGCGCTCCATGTACTCCGACATGTCGAAGCGGATCAGCTCGATGCCCAGGATGTAGGCCAGCTGCTTGGCGACCTCGGTCTTGCCGACGCCGGTGGGGCCGCTGAACAGGAAGCTGCCGATCGGCTTTTCCGGCTTGCCCAGGCCCGAGCGCGCCATCTTGATGGCGGCAGCCAGCGCCTCGATGGCCGGCTCCTGGCCGAAGACGACGCTCTTCAGGTCGCGCTCCAGCGTCTTCAGCTTGTCGCGGTCGTCGCTGGACACGCTGGCCGGCGGGATGCGCGCGATCTTGGCCACGATCTCTTCGACCTCGGCGCGCGTGATGGTCTTCTTCTGCTTGTTCTTCGGCAGGATGCGCTGCGCGGCACCGGCTTCGTCGATGACGTCGATCGCCTTGTCGGGCAGATGCCGGTCGTTGATGTACTTCGCCGACAGCTCGGCCGCCGCCTGCAGCGCCGTCAAAGCGTACTTGACGTTGTGGTGGTCTTCGAAGCGTGACTTCAGGCCCTTCAGGATCTCGATCGTCTGTTCGACCGACGGCTCGACGACGTCGACCTTCTGGAAGCGACGCGACAGCGCCGCGTCTTTCTCGAAGATGCCGCGGTATTCGTTGAAGGTGGTCGCGCCGATGCACTTCATCGCGCCGCTGGACAGCGCGGGCTTGAGCAGGTTGCTGGCGTCCAGCGTGCCGCCCGACGCCGCGCCGGCGCCGATCAGCGTGTGGATCTCGTCGATGAAGAGGATCGCGTTCGGCTGGTCCTTCAGCTGCTTCAGCACGCCTTTCAGGCGCTGCTCGAAGTCGCCGCGGTACTTGGTGCCGGCGAGCAGCGCGCCCATGTCGAGCGAGTACACGGTGGCGTCGGCCAGCACTTCAGGCACGTCCTTTTCGGTGATGCGCCAGGCCAGGCCTTCGGCGATGGCCGTCTTGCCGACGCCCGCCTCGCCGACCAGCAGCGGGTTGTTCTTGCGCCGGCGGCACAGGATCTGGATCACGCGCTCGACCTCGTGCTCGCGGCCGATCAGCGGGTCGATCTTGCCCGACAGCGCCAGCGCGTTCAGGTTCTGCGTGAACTGGTCCAGCGGCGAGCCCTTGCCTTCGGTGCTGGCTTCTTCCTTCTCGCTCTCGTTGCCGCTGCTTTCGTTGCTCTTGGTCGGCTCCGGTGGGTCGCTCTTCTTGATGCCGTGGGCGATGAAGTTGACGACGTCCAGCCGCGTCACGCCTTGCTGATGCAGGTAGTAGACGGCATGCGAATCCTTTTCGCCGAAGATGGCGACGAGAACGTTGGCCCCGGTGACTTCCTTCTTGCCGCTGCCGGTGCTTTGCACATGCATGATGGCGCGCTGGATCACGCGCTGGAAGCCCAAAGTCGGCTGCGTGTCGACCTCTTCGCTGCCGCTGACCGTGGGCGTGTTCTCCTTGATGAAGGTCGCCAGGCTCTTGCGCAGGTCTTCGATGTTGGCCGCGCAGGCGCGCAGCACCTCGGCGGCCGACGGGTTGTCCAGCAGCGCCATCAGCAAGTGCTCGACGGTGATGAACTCGTGCCGCTGTTGGCGCGCTTCCACGAACGCCATGTGCAGGCTGACTTCCAGTTCTTGCGCAATCATGCGGCCTCCATAATGCACTGCAGCGGGTGGCCGTCGCGGCGGGCGGCGGCCAACACAAGTTCGACTTTCGTCGCGGCAACGTCTTTCGGGTAGACGCCGCACACGGCGCGTCCTTCGTGGTGAATCTTCAGCATGATGTGCGTGGCCGTTTCCAGATCACGCTGAAAATAGTGCTGCAAGACCATCACGACGAATTCCATCGGCGTGTAGTCGTCATTGAGCATCACCACCTGGTACAGGCTCGGCGGCTTGGTGCGCGCCGCCTTGCGCTCGGCGACAACGGCACCCTGCCCGCCTTCCCGCGGTGGCGACACCGGGGGCTGGATCGGGGGGGACGGGGGCGATTCGTCGGGCATGAAACATTCTATCGACCTTGGCCGGAAATGCTCGCGGCAATGTTTCATGACCGCGGGGCTGTCGTTCCCATGTTGGCACCACCGCGGCGGCTTCAAGGGCCGAACAACGGCATTTCTCGCGCCCTGAACCGTTGCCTTGACACCGGCAGACGCCGCAGCGCAGAATTTCCGACGCTCCAGCTGGGAAGAGGTGCACCATGGCGCTCGGTACGGTCAAATGGTTCAACGACGCCAAGGGCTTCGGCTTCATCGAACCGGAAGGCGGCGGGCCCGACGTCTTCGCGCACTTCTCGGCCGTCAAGATGGACGGCTTTCGCACCCTCAAGCAAGGCGGCCGCGTCAGCTACGAACTGGTGCAGGGGCCCAAGGGCAACCTGGCGCAGAACATCGAGCCCGTCGACGCGCTACCTGCCGCCGTGGCGAGCCCGCTGCAGCAGAGCACCGCCGCCTGAACCACAGCCGCCTTGCGGCGGATTTTCCGAGGCGCACGATGGCATTGCCCAGACCCTGGGCCCTCTGGGCCGGTGCCAGCGGCTACGCCTTCAAGGAATGGAAGGGCAACTTCTACCCGGAGAAGATCCAGCCCGAAGCCATGCTCGCCTGGTACGCCGAGCGGCTGCCGTCGGTGGAAATCAACAACACCTTCTACCAGATGCCCAAGGTCGCGGTGCTGGAGCATTGGGCCCAGGCCACGCCGGAAACCTTTCGCTTCGCGATCAAGGCGTCGCGCCGCATCACGCATGACGCGCGCCTGGCGGCCGACGCCGCGGCCGATTCCGTCGCCTATCTTTACAAGAACCTGGCGACACTCGGCGCCAAGCGCGGGCCGGTGCTGTTCCAGCTGCCACCGTTCCTGAAGAAGGACCTGGCGCGCCTGGGCGAGTTTCTGAAGCTGCTGCCCGAAGGCCACCGCGCGGCCTTCGAGTTCCGCCACGACAGCTGGTTCGACGACGAGGTCTATGCGCTGCTGCAGGCCGCCGGCGCGTCGCTGTGCCTGTCGGAGCGAGAAGACCAGTCGCCGCCGCCGCTGGTCGAGACGGCGCCGTGGGGCTACGTGCGGCTGCGCCTGGAAAGCTATTCAGAGGCCGATCTGGCAGCCTGGCTGCAGCGCCTGGCGGCGACGCGGTGGCAAGAGGTCCACGTCTACTTCATGCACGAGCCGACCGCGCCGGGCTACGCGAAGACGCTGCTCGATCTGGCGGCGGCAGTCCCAGCGCCTTGATGCCGGCCGCCAACGTCTGCTTGTGCGTCCAGTAGTCCTGCCATGGGTCGACCGCCTGGAATGACAGGTGCTCGCGCGCCGTGCGCACGGTCCACTGGTCGCTGCGCTTGAGCGCGTTCAGATCGTCCCAGGCCAGCGGCATCGAAACCCCCATCCCGGGCCGCGCGCGCGCCGAGAACGCCGCCGCCGTCGTGGCGCCGTGGTTGTTGCGCAGGTAGTCGACGAAGATCTTGCCGACGCGGTTGCCAGCGCCGGTCTTGGCGACGAAGCGCTGCGGGATCACGCGCGCCAGGTGCTGCACGACGGCCTGCGCAAAGCCCTTCACGGTGTCCCAGTCGTCGCGCGGCGTCAGCGGCACCACCACGTGCAGCCCCTTGCCGCCGCTGGTCTTCAGCCAGCTTTCGAGCGCCAGTTCCTGCAGCATGCCACGCACCAGCGTCGCGGCCTCCTGCACACGCTCCCAGCGTTCGCCCTCGCCGGGGTCCAGGTCGAATATCACGCGGTCGGGCAGATCGATCTGGCGCACAAGCTTGGGTACGCGGGCGTTCCAGGTGTGGAACTCGATCACGTTCATCTGCGCCGATGCGATCAGCGCCTTCTTCGAAGACACCTCCAGCAGCGGCGCATGCTCCGGCCACAGCGCCGCGTCGAGTTCCTTGATGTCGGCGATCTGCAGCGGCTCCACGTGCTTCTGGAAGAACAGCTCGCCGCCAACGCCGGTAGGCCCGCGCACCAGCGAACACGGCCGGCCCTTCAGGTGCGGCAGCATCCATTCGGCCACCGACTCGTAGTAGCGCACCAGTTCGAGCTTGGTGATGCCGGTGCTGGCGTCGATCACGCGCTCGGCATGCGACACCTTGATGCCGCCGACGACGCTGCTGCCCGCCTGCACGATGGCGGGGCCCGCCGGCATCACGGCGCTCTCGCGCTTGACGCTCTTGGCATCCTTGTCGATGCGCAGGCCCAGGAACTTGGCATGCCGGATCTGGCTGTCCGGCGTCCAGTCCGAGAACTCGACCTCGGCCACCAGCGTGGGCTTCACGAAGTGCTGCGCCGCCGGGTCGCGCACCGCCCAGCGGTGCTGGTGCAGCGGTTTCGATCCGAACGGCGACTCGGCAACCTCGATCTTCTTCAGCCGCGTCTTCAGCTTGGCGGCGGTCTGCGCGTCCCAACCGGTGCCGACGTTGCCGACATAGACGAGCCGCCGGCTGTCGTCGTGCACACCCAGCAGCAGGCTGCCGATCTCGGCCTCGCCGCTGGAGCGGTCGGTGTAGCCGGCCACGACGAATTCCTGCCGCAGCTTGTTCTTCAGCTTCAACCAGGTCTCCGTGCGTCGCGACTCGTAGGGCGCGTCCTTGCGCTTGGCTATCACGCCTTCCAGCCCCATGCGCCGCGCCGACTCGAGGATGGCCGCCGCGTCGGCGTCGAAATCGGCGCTGAAGCGCAGGTGCTCGTTTGGGTGCTCGTCGAGCACCTGCCTGAGCAACTGCCGCCGCGACACCAGCGGCACCGCGCGCAGGTCGTGCCCTTCGAAATATGGCACGTCGAACAGGAAGTAGACGATGGCGTCGGTGCGCGAGCGGTCGAAGGCGTTCTGCAGCGCGTTGAAGTCCGGCGTGCCCGCAGCGCCGAGCACGACGATCTCGCCGTCCAGCCAGGCGCTGCCCAGGCCGAGCCCGGCCAAGGCCTTCACGAGCGCCGGCATCTTCGATGACCAGTCGTGGCCGCCGCGCGTGATCAGCCGTGCTTGGCCCTTTTCGATGCGGGCCATCAGGCGGTAGCCGTCGAGCTTGATCTCCCAGCTCCAGTCGCCCGAGGTCGGCGCGGCGCTGGCCAGGCTGGCGAGTTGCGGCGCCAGCGTCGCCGGCATCGGCGCCTTCACCGCGCCGGTGGGGCCGGCTGACGTGGCCGGTGGCGCCTTCAGCGGCTTGGCGATCACGCTGTCTGGGAGCGCGCTGACCACGTCGTACTCGGCATGCGGCCTGGCGTAGCGGTCGCGCTTCTTGAACAGCAGCCAGGGGTCCTGGCGGTCGCCGGGCTTGGCGATGCGTACCAGCTCCCACAGCCCGAACAGCTTGTGGCCGTGCAGCGTGAACACCAGCTTGCCGTCCTTCAGGCCCTGCTGCGGGTCGACCGCGGGCTCCCAGCTGCCGTTGTCCCAGACGATGACCGTACCGGCGCCGTACTGCCCGCGCGGAATCGTGCCTTCGAAGCTGTTGTACGACAGCGGATGGTCCTCGACATGGACCGCCATGCGCATGTCCTTGGGGTCGTAGCTCGGTCCCTTGGGCACCGCCCACGACAGCATCACGCCGCCGAGTTCGAGCCGGAAGTCGTAGTGCAGCCGGCTCGCGTGGTGCTTCTGGACCACGAACGCCAGCTCGGGCCCCGACGCGGCAACGTCGCCGCGCGGCTCGCTGGTGACGGCGAAGTTGCGCTTGGACCAGTAGCGCGCCAGCGGGTCGGGCTGGGACTTCTCCGCCATGGCGCTAGGGCTACTGCTGCAGCCGGCGGTAGGCGCTGAAGTGGCGCAGCGCACCGCGCTTGTCGCCCAATTGCTCGCGCAGCCGGCCCAGGTTGTAGTGCGCATCGGCCAGCGTCGGGTCGAGCAGCAGACTCTGTTCGTAGCTGTCCACCGCTTCGGGCAGGCGCTCCAGGTGGTCGAGCGCGACGCCGCGGTTGAAGTGGATCAGCGGCGACGCCGGACAGTGCCGCACGGCGTCATCGGACAGCGCGGCCAGCTCGGCGAAACGGCTGGCGTCGCTGAACATCGCGCCGAGGTTCAGGTAGGCCGCTTCAAGATCGGGTGCCAGCACCAGCGCCTGCCGGTACGCCGCCTCGGCCGCCGGCGGGTCGGTGGCTTCCAGGGCCAGGCCGCGTTCGAACCAGGCCGGCGCGCCGGGGCCGGCGGCCGAACTGCCGTCGCGCGCAAGGAAGGCCACGCTGCCGGCCACGGGCGCGACGTCGAAGTCCATCAGCAGCTGGCCGCTGTCGGCCTGCCAGTGACCTTGCGGCGAGCGCACCGCCACGTCGGCGCCGATGGCGGTGATGCGCAGGCCCGTCAGCGGCAGCTCCTGCGGCAGCGTGGCCTTCAGCCGCGCCAGCGAGCGCAGGATCCTGCGCGGCGGGATCTTCGACGCCTGCAGCGCATGCGCCGTGCGCAGCAGCATCAGGTCCTGGAACGTGAAGCGCCACTCGTTGCGCTTGCCGCGCGTCGGCGCGACGAAGCCTTCGGCGATCAAGCCGGTGACGATGGTGCGCGACAAGCCCAGCATCGCCTGAACGCGGCGCAGGGAGTATGTCGACGCGCCGTCGTCGCCGGCGCGCGTCACTTCCTGGCGCGGCGCGCCGGGGCCGGCGCGGCTTCTTCGGCCTTCGGCGCCGCTGTTGCCGTTGCCGTTGCCGCTGAGGCGCGCTTGGCGCCCTTGCGTTCCTTCGGCGCTTCAGCCGGCTCCACGACCACCGGTGCAGCCGCGGCCGACTTCTTGCCCAGACTGGCGCGCAGCGCTTCCATCAGGTCGATGACCTGGGCCGTGCTCGGCGCTTCATCATGGGCCGAGGCCACCACCTGCTTGCCGGTGATCTTCTCGTCGATCGCAGCCAGGATGCGCTTGCGCTCTTCGTCGACGTACTGCGCAGGGTCGTAGGCGTCCTGCGAGATCTGGTCGATCAATTGCAGCGCCAGCTGCAGTTCGCCGGCGGTCACCGACACCGGCTCGATGCCCAGATCCTTCAGCGAACGCACCTCGTCGGCATACAGCAGCTGCTGCAGCACCAGGCCGTCTTCGACCGGCCGCACCTGCACGACGTACTGCTTGCTCTTCCAGGCCCACTTGGCCAGCGCGCAACGGCCGCTCTTGCGCATCGCTTCGGCGAGCAGCGCATACGGCTTGCCGCCGCGTTTGTCGGGCGCGATCAGGTAGGCCTTGTCGTAGAACAGCGGGTCGACCGACTGCTCGGGGATGAAGGCCATGATCTCGATCGCCGGGCTGCTGGCTTCTTCCAGTGCCTTCAGCTCTTCGGCGGAGAACAGCACGAAGCGGTCCTTCTCGAACTCGTAGCCCTTCACCATGTCGGCGCGCGGGACGACGGCCTGGTCCTTCTCGGACACGTACTGCTGCTTCAGGCGCGAGCCGTCCTTCGCCAGCAGGTTGAACTTGACCGCGCTCGACGACTCGGTCGCGGAGTACAGCTTCACCGGGATCGACACCAGGCCGAAGCTGAGGGTCAGGGAAGCGATCGAACGGGCGGCCATCGGCTTGTCTCCTGTACGAAGAGCGAATGCGCATGGTATTCCGTTGTGCGGCGCAGAGCAGCCCCACCCGGCTGCCGCAGCGCTGGAACGCGCTCGGTGAAGGCCCGTTTGTGGGGTCGGCGCGACGCTGGCATGCTCCGCAGCGATGGAACACCCTTCGACCCAGCCTTTGCGCATCGCCATCGACGGCACGCAGTCGGTGTCGGCCCTGCTGCGCGTGCCCGCCGACGCCTGGGCCGGCTACGTCTTCGCGCATGGCGCCGGCGCCGGCATGGCGCACGCGTTCATGGCCGCCTTCGCCAACGGCCTGGCCGAACGCGGCATCGCGACGCTGCGCTACCAGTTCCCGTACATGGAACAAGGCTCGAAGCGGCCGGACGTGCCGAAGGTCGCCCACGCCGCCGTGCGCGCCGCGGTGGCCGAAGCCGCGCAGCGGCTCGCCGGCTTGCCGCTGTTCGCCGGCGGCAAGTCGTTCGGCGGCCGCATGAGCTCGCAGGCCCAGGCACTGTCGCCGCTGCCGGGGGTTCTGGGGCTGGTGTTCGTCGGCTTCCCGCTGCACGCCGCCGGCAAGCCGTCGGACGAGCGCGCCGCCCATCTGTTCGACGTGCAGCGGCCGATGCTGTTCCTGCAAGGCACGCGCGACGAACTGGCGGGGCTGGACCTGCTGCAGCCGCTGCTGCAACGGCTGGGCGAGCGGGCCACGCTGGCGCTGTTCGACGACGCCGACCATTCGTTCCACGTCAGGGCCCGCAGCGGCCGCACCGATGCGCAGACGCTGGACGCGATGCTCGAAACCACCGCGACCTGGATGCATGCGAAGGCTCGACAGCCGGCTCAAACCTAGACGTCAGTGCACCGTCCGTTCGTTCGCCGGCAAGCCTTGCGCCGACAAGCGGCCCACCCGCTCGAGTGCCTGATCCAGCGCGTCGCGCACCGCCGTCGCGATGGCCGCCGGGTTGCCGGCTGCCGGTGTCGCGAGTTCCTGCTCGAACTGTCGCGCCGCGAACGCGATGTCCATGATGCCGAGCATGCCGGCCGAGCCCGCCAGCGAATGCACCAGGCGCGCCAGTTCCGCCATGTCGCCCGCTGCCAGCAGCGACTTGATGCGCTGGCTGTCGGTGCGGTGCTGCAGCGCATAGGCCTGCAGCAGCTTGCGGTACATGCGCGTGTCGCCGGCCAGGCGCTCCAGGGCCGCCGGGACCGCGATGCCCGGCAGCAGGCTTTCCAGCACGGCGGCGTCGTTCGCGATGTCCGGCTGCGTGGTGCCGGCGGCCGCGCGGTCGGCCGGCTGGATCCAGGCCAGCAAGGTGGCGACCAGTTCCTTGGGATCGATCGGCTTGGCCACGTGCGCGTCCATGCCGGCGGCCAGGCAGTCCTGCCGGTCCTGCGCCAGCGCCGATGCCGTCATGGCCACGATGGGCAGCCCTTTGCCTTGCGGCAGGCCGCGGATCAGCCGGGTGGCCTGCAGGCCGTCCATTTCGGGCATCTGCACATCCATCAGCACCAGGTCGAACGGACCGGCCTTGATCTGGTCGACCGCTTCGATGCCGTTGTTGGCGATGGTGACCTTCATGCCCGTCCGGGCGAGAAACTCGCCCGCGACCTGCTGGTTGATGGCGTTGTCTTCGGCCAGCAGCACGCGCGCGCCGTGGATCGCCCGCGTCGCCTCGTGGTAGTCGAACTTGCGCGCCGGCGACGGCTTTGGCGCTGCGCGCACGCTGCGGTTCTGCAGCCGCACGACGGCATCGAACAGCCGCGAAGGCGTGATCGGCTTCGTCAGCACCACGTCGGCCGGCACCGCCGTCGCCAGGCTCAGCACACGCTCCTTGGCCGAGACGGCCACCAGCACCATCACCGCCAGCGGCTTGGCGGCCATCCGGTCGGCGCTGCGGCGCAGCTTGATGGCCAGCGGGCTGTACTCGTCGATGGCACGGGTCTTCTCGTCGAGCAGCACCAGCTCGAAGGGCTGCCCGGCGGCTTCAGCCGCCCTCAACTTGTCGAGCGCCTGCTCCGCCGTGGCCGCAGCGCCGACCTTGAATCCCCATGATTGCAGCACCTCGCGCAGGATCTGCAGCGACGTCTCCTGCGGGTCGATCAGCAGCGTGCGCATGCCGTGGATGCGGTGCAGGTCCAGCTGCGGGCTCTGCACCGGCGCGAGCGCGAAGCGCGCGCTGAAGCGAAAGACGCTGCCTTGTCCCGGCTCGCTGGCAACGCCGATCTCGCCGCCCATCAGCTCGACGAGCCGCTTGCAGATCGCCAGCCCCAGGCCGGTACCGCCGAAGTGGCGTGCCGTGGCCTTGTCGGCCTGCGAGAAAGGCCGGAACAGCCGGGCCATCTGCTCTGCCGTCAGGCCGATGCCGCTGTCCCTGACTTCGAACCGCAGCCGCGCCTCGGCGTCCGTCGGGCGGCCGCCTTCCACCAGCGCCACTGCGATGACGATCTCACCTTGCCGGGTGAACTTGACGGCATTGCCGACCAGGTTGCTCAGCACCTGGCTCAGGCGCAGCGCATCGCCCATCAGCCGCTGCGGCACGTCGCGGCCGATCTCGAAGAACAGGTCCAGCCCGGCCTCGTCGACACGCGCGGCGAACAGGCTGCCTACGTTGTCGACCACCTCCTCGGGGCTGAACGCCTCGTGTTCGAGCGTCAGCTTGCCGGCTTCGATCTTCGAATAGTCGAGGATGTCGTCGAGCAGGCGCATCAGCGACTTGGCGGCGCTGTGCACCTTGCTCAGATAGTCGCGCTGCCGATCATCGAGTTCGGTGTCGAGCGCGAGGTGGGTGAGCCCGATGACGGCATTCATCGGCGTGCGGATCTCGTGGCTCATGTTGGCCAGAAACTGGCCCTTGGCCTGGTCGGCGGCCTGGGCCTGGTCGCGCGCGGCGGCCAGTGCGATGGCTTGCTCGTGTTCGCTGCGGTGCAGGTCCACCAGCCTGGCGTAGAGGCGGCCGTTCTCGACCAACAGTTCCAGCAGCACATAGGTCGCGGCCAGCAGGCCGTAGATGCGGCCGGCGTAGAAACCGAGGTCGAAGCGCGCGGCATTGAACACGGCCGACAGCGCGATGTCGAACAGCCAGGCGCACAGCACGACGGCCAGCCAGAGGTCCAGCACCGTGTGCGGCCGGCGCCGCCACAGCAGGCCCAGCGCCAGCAGCGAAGTCACCCACACGGCGCCGACGACCGGCAGCATCGCCGGGCTCTTGCGGCCGCCTTGCATGATGGCCGGCAGCAGCCACTCGCCCGACGTGGCCAGCGCGCCCAGGGCGAACGCCGACACGACCACGGCCAGCGCGCCGGACGCCGTTGCCCAGCGCATGCGGCGCGCGCCGGCGCGGCTGGCATCGCCGCGGCCGGCCAGCGCGACATAGGCCACGACGAAGAGCGGAAACCCGCCGTGCCAGAACATGTAGAGCCAGGCCGTGCTTTGCGCCCCGGCGCCAAGCCAGCCGGTCGGCGAGAACAGCCCCGGGAAGCTCAGCGCGTGGAGCGTGGCCATCAGCGCGGTGAACAGGTAGCCGCCCGCCAGCACGCCCAAAGCGTAGCGGCCGAGGATGCGGAACTGCCAGAACAGCAGCACGGCCGTAATCAGGTCGCTGACGACCAGTGCCGACTGGTAGCCCGGAATGAAGGCCGGCACCGGCAGCAGCGGCTGCGTGGCAAACGGCAGCAGCGCCATGAACAGCAGCGCCGACACCAGCACCACGGCCAGCGCGCGCCGGCGCTGGGCACGGCTGGCCGCTGCGGTGGCCAGGAACACCGCGCCTTCGTCCGAGGCCATGCCGTCGCGCGGCGACGCAGCGACGGATGGCGACAGCGATCGTGACAGGCAGGCAAACGGCCGCATCGATACTGCACGCGATGGACCCGTTCGACGTCATGGCGCCGACGATCCTCGCGACTCCCTTACGACAACGCTGCGAGCCTACTCCACTGCGCCGGCGTTGTGGCGAAACGGACGCAACTACTCCACGAACAACAACGCCGGTTGTTCGAGCCGTTCGCGCAGGCCTTGCACGAAGGCGGCCGCGAGCGCGCCGTCGACGATGCGGTGGTCGAACGACGACGACAGGTTCATCATCGGCCGGGCGACGATGGCGCCGTCATGCATGACCGGCCGCGTCACGATGCGGTTGACGCCGACGATCGCCACCTCGGGGTGGTTGATGACCGGCGTCGACACGATGCCGCCGAGCCGGCCCAGGCTGGTCAGCGTGATCGTCGAGCCGGTGAGCTGCTCGCGCGTCACCTTGCCGGTGCGCGCGGCTTCGGCCAGCTGCGCAACCTGCAGCGCTATCGACCACAGGTCGTGCACAGCGGCGTCGCGCAGCACCGGCACCATCAGGCCGGCATCGGTCTGCGTCGCGATGCCCAGATGAACGGCATCGTGGCGCGTCAGCACGCCGGCTTCGTCGTCGAAGCGCGCGTTGACCTGCGGAAACTCGCGTACCGCCAATACGATGGCTCGGGCCAGGAACGGCAGCAGCGTCAGGTGGCCGCGTTGCTCGCCCCACTTCGCGTTCAGCCGCGCACGCAAGGCCTCCAGCTCGCCGACATCGACCTCCTCGACATAGGTGAAATGCGGGATGCGGCGTTTCGCTTCCTGCATCTTCTGCGCGATCTTGCGCCGCAGGCCGACGATCTTGATCTGCTGCGTGGTGTCGGGCGTTGCCGCACCGGGCGCGGCGCGAGGCGGCAGGGTACGAGCCGCACCGCGCGCGATGTGCGCGTCGAGATCCGCCTGCATGACCCGGCCGGCGGTGCCGGTGGCGGCCACGTCGGCCAGCTCGATGCCCAGCTCCCAGGCGCGTGCACGCAGCGCGGGCGACGCGATCGGCCGCGCCGCGCGCAGCGGTGCCGTTGGCGGCGCAGCGGCGGCACGGGGTGCGGCTGCCGTTGTACTTGTTGCGGTTGCAGGCGCAACTGCGGGCGCCGCGGCCACGCGCGGCGCTGTCTTCGCCGGCGCCGGGTCGCCAGCGCCCGTGCCCACCCGCCCGATGCGCAGCAACTCGGCGCCCACGGCCAACGTCTGGCCGACCTCGCCGCCGAGCGCCAGCACCGGCCCGGCCACCGACGACGGAATCTCGACCGTCGCCTTGTCCGTCATCACGTCGGCCAGCGCCTGGTCCTCGGCCACGACATCGCCGACCTGGACATGCCAGGCCACCAGCTCGACTTCGGTGATGCCTTCGCCGAGGTCAGGCACCTTGATGACGTGCGCGTCCATCGTCAGTGACTCCACCGCGCTTCGCGCGAACGCCGACGCATGAAGTGCCTGGCGTGTTCGAACGACGGCTTGCGGCCCGAAGCAGCCGGAACAGCCTTCACCGCAGAGGGGCGGAGAGCGCGGAGGAAACGCAGAGGAAGACCTTGAAGTTCTCTGCGGAAACTCCGCGCCCTCCGCACCTCTGCGGTGAATGACTTCAAAGGGCCGACAGCCGACAGTCGATCCCACGTGCGCTTCATTTCAGACCTCCACCGCGCGCCGCATGGCCGCCGCCACGCGCGCCGGGCCGGGGAAGTAGGCCCATTCCAGCGCGTGCGGATAAGGCGTGTCCCAGCCGGCGACGCGCTCGATCGGCGATTCGAGCTGGTAGAAGCAGTGCTCCACCACCAGCGCCGCCAGCTCGGCGCCGAAGCCGCTGGTGCGCGTGGCCTCGTGCACGATGACGCAGCGGCCGGTCTTCTTCACCGACTCGACGAGCAGCGCCAAATCCAGCGGCCACAGGCTGCGCAGGTCGATGATCTCGGCGTCGACGCCGCATTCTTGCGCGGCCGCCTCGCAGACGTAGACCATCGTGCCGTAGGTCAGCACCGTCAGATCGGCGCCGCGGCGGAACACCGTGGCCGAATCGAGCGGCACCGTGTAGTGCCCTTCCGGCACCTCGCTCGTCGGGTGCGCCGACCACGGCACGAGCGGCCGGTCCGGGTAGCCGTCGAAGGGCCCGTTGTACAGCCGCTTCGGCTCGAGAAAGATCACCGGGTCGTTGCACTCGATGGCCGCGATCAGCAGCCCTTTCGCGTCGTACGGGTTGCTCGGCATCACCGTGCGCAGGCCGCAGACATGCGTGAACAGCGCTTCCGGGCTCTGGCTGTGCGTCTGGCCGCCGTAGATGCCGCCGCCGCAAGGCATGCGGATCGTGATCGGCGCGGTGAAGTCGCCCGCCGAGCGGTAGCGCAGCCGGGCAGCCTCGGAGACGATCTGGTCCGACGCCGGGTAGAAGTAGTCGGCGAACTGCACCTCGACCACCGGCCGCAGCCCGTAGGCCGCCATGCCGATGGCCGAGCCGACGATGCCGCCTTCGGAGATCGGGGCGTCGAAGACGCGCGTCTTGCCGTACTTGGCCTGCAGGCCTTCGGTGCAGCGGAACACGCCGCCGAAGTAGCCGACGTCCTGGCCATAGACAATGACGTTGTCGTCGCGCGCGAGCATCACGTCCATCGCCGAACGCAAGGCCTGGATCATGGTCATCGTGGCCATGATCAGGCTCCGTCCGCGCCGGCGCTGGCCTGGCCAAACTGCTCGCGCAAGTGCGCCGGCATGACCTCGTAGACATCCTCGAACATCGACGCCAGGGTCGGGATGTGGCCGTCCTGCAACGTGCCGTGCGACTCGGCCTGCTTCAGCGCCGCGCCGACCTGGGCTTCGAGTTCCTTCTGCGTCGCCGCATGCTCGTCATCGGACCAGGCGCCAAGGCCGATCAGATGCCGCTTCAGCCGCGTGATCGGGTCGCCGAGCGGGAAGTGCAGCCAGTCGTCGGCCGGCCGGTAGCGCGACGGGTCGTCGGACGTCGAGTGCGCGCCGGCGCGGTAGGTCAGCCATTCGATCAGCGTCGGCCCGAGGTTGCTGCGCGCGCGTTCGGCGGCCCAGCGAGACGCGGCGTAGACGGCCAGGAAGTCGTTGCCGTCGACCCGCAGCGAGGCGATGCCGCAGCCCACGCCGCGCGCCGCGAATGTGGTGGCTTCGCCGCCGGCGATCGCCTGGAAGGTGGAGATCGCCCACTGGTTGTTGACGACGTTCAGGATGACCGGCGCGCGGTACACGTGGGCGAAGGTCAGCGCGGTGTGGAAGTCCGACTCGGCGGTGGCGCCGTCGCCGATCCAGGCCGACGCGATCTTCGTGTCGCCGCGGATCGCCGACGCCATGCCCCAGCCGACCGCCTGGATGAACTGCGTCGCCAGGTTGCCCGACACCGTGAAGAAGCCGGCGCGCTTGTACGAATGCAGCACCGGCAGCTGGCGGCCCTTCAGCGGATCGGCTTCGTTGGACATCGCCTGGCACATCATCTCGACCATGTCGATGTCGTCGCGCGCCAGCAGCAGCCCCTGCTGCCGGTAGGTCGGGAAGCACATGTCGCCGTCCTGCAGCGCCAGCGCATGCGCGGTGGCGATCGCCTCCTCGCCCAGGCACTGGATGTAGAACGAGATCTTCTTCTGCCGCTGCGCGATCAGCATGCGCGCGTCGTAGGCCCGCGTCTTCATCATCGCGCGCAGGCCGCGGCGCAGCTGCTGCGTATCGAGCTCCGGCGCCCACGGGCCGACGGCGCGGCCGTCGTCGTCGAGCACCCGCACCAGCGTGTTCGCCAGGCCGCCGGTGTCGGCCGGCGCCACGTCGATCGGCGGCCGGCCCACCGCGCCGGCGGCCGACAGCCGCAGGTACGAAAAGTCGGTGCCGTGCCCGGGGCGCCCGCTCGGCTCGGGCACGTGCAGGTGCAGTGGCGTGGCCGCAGCCATCAGTGCCTGCTCTGGGTGCCGCAGGGGCCGTGCCGCGCCGGCAGCATCGGCTCGGCCTTGCAGGGGACGGACATGATGGCCTCCGTTGTCGGATCGACCGGTGCGGCACCGAAGCCACCGGCACCGCCGACGCCAGTGTGCTCCGCCGCGAGCCGTTGCACCAGTCTGGGTCTTCTACCGACGCGGTCAGCCGGAAGGCCGCGCTGGAACGCTGAGCAGGGCTTCGGCGGCGCGCTGCTCGGCGCGCTCGACGTCGGTGCTCAGCCGCGTGGCCAGCAGTTCGATGAGATGGAAGCCGAACGCCGGGTTCTGGAAGTAGAGCTGGCGCACCGTCGTTTCGTGGATCGACAGCACCGTGCAGGCGGTGCGGCAGCGTGCGGTGCAGGTGCGCACGCGGTTCGGCGAGAACAGCGCGATCTCGCCGAAGATGCGGCCCGGCTCGAGCCGCCGGTCGATCTCGACGAGGTCGACCTCGCCGGCGGTCAGCAGGAACAGCCGGTCGGCGCGGTCGCCCTTGCGGAACAGCTCGCGGCCGGCGCGCAGGCGCTTGGGCTTCATGTAGGGCTTGAGCCAGAGCGTGGCGAGGTCGCTGCCTTCGGTGGCCTGCCGCACGCGCCGCGACAACCGCATGATTTCCACCGCGCGGTAGATGTTGATCGGCAGCAGCAGCGCGGCCACGGCCATCGTCGTCGGCGACGGATGCAGCGCGCCGAACAGCAGCAGCCCGAAGTTGCTGCCCACAGCCAGCCAGCGCAGCGGGATCATCGTGCGCACCAGCGCCGCCACGGCCGCCAGCGTGACGCCGACGATCGCCGCCGCGTGGGCCACGATCTGCTGCGGCGACTCGAGCACATGCGCGGCATAGGCCACGAGCCACTGCGCCAGCAGCGCCGACTGCTGCGCTGCGGCCGCGAGCAGATCGCTCATGGCCGCGCCCTCTGCAGCTGAATCCTGGCTGTCCGCATCCCTCCGCCCCTGGCCATTCCTTCGGTCACGAGGATAACCGCCGCCAGTCCCTGCGGCAGGAGCTTCAGCGCTGGCCATTCGCACGCCATGCGCGTAGGATGTGCGTTCGATGTAATTCACAGAATCGAAAGCCGCCTGCATCATGGAGATCAAGACTGCTCGGCTGACGCTGCTGATCGACCCGAACAAGAAGGCGGCGTTCGAGAACCTCTGCGCGCGCCAGGACCGCACCGCGTCGCAAGTCGTCCGGCAGCTGATCCGGGAGTACCTGGCGCTGCACGGCGTCGAATACACCGCCGCCGGCACCGAGGAAGAGCCGCCGCAGGCCGCCGAACGACCGGCCACCAGAGTGGCGCGGAAGTCCACGCCTGCCGCCGCGCCGGCGCCCGCCTCGCGCAAAGGTCAGCGGCGCCGCTAGCGCCCGGCACGCCGGCCGCATGCCACTCATGACGCACTGGCTGCTCATCGACGGGATGCTCGTGGTCCTGGCGGGCTGGCTGCTCGTCGGCGTGGCCGGCGTCTTGGCGCTGCGGCGGCTGGACCTCGTCTCGCATGTGCTGTTCCCGCTCGGCGGGCTGCTCGGGCTGCTGCTATGCGGCCTGGCGCTCGCGGCGCTGACAAGCACGCCCGAGGTGGCGGTGCTGCCGATCGGGCTGCCGTCCCTGCCCTTCCACCTGCGGCTGGACAGCCTGTCGGCCTACTTCCTGATGGTCATCGGCGCGGCATCGGCCGGCGTCTCGGCCTTCGCGGCCGGCTACTTCCGCAAGGGCGAGGGCACGCCGCCCGGCTTGTTGTGCCTGGAGTACCACGCCTTCCTGGCCAGCATGGTGGGCGTGGTGCTGGCCGACGACGCCTACGCGTTCATGGTGCTGTGGGAGACGATGGCGCTGTCGTCATTCTTCCTGGTCACGGCCAACCACCGCATCCCGGACGTGCGCAGCGCCGGCTACCTTTACATCACGATGGCGCACATCGGCGCCATCACCCTGCTGCTGTGTTTCGGCGTGCTGCAGGCGGGCACCGGCGACTACACCTTCGCCAACATGCGGGCCCAGGCGCTGGGCCCGTTCTGGGCCTCCGTCGCCTTCGTGCTGGCGGTGTGCGGCTTCGGCGCCAAGGCCGGCGTGCTGCCGCTGCACGTCTGGCTGCCCGAGGCGCACCCGGCGGCGCCGTCGCCGGTGTCGGCGCTGATGAGCGGCGTCATGCTGAACACCGCCATCTACGGCATCCTGCGCGTCTGCCTCGACCTGCTGCAGCTGCGGCTGTGGTGGTGGGGCGGCCTGCTGCTGGCCATCGGCCTGACCACGGCCCTGTTCGGCGTCGTGTTCGCGTCAGTGCAGACCGACATGAAGCGCCTGCTCGCCTACTCGTCGATCGAGAACATGGGCCTGCTGTTCGTCGGCATGGGGCTGACGCTGATCTTCGCCGGCTACGACATGCTGCCGATGGCCGCGCTGGCCCTGACCGCCACGCTGTACCACGTGGCCAGCCACGCCTGCTTCAAGAGCCTGCTCTTCCTGGGCACCGGCAGCGTGCTGCACGCCACGTCAGAGCGCAACCTCGGCCGGCTCGGCGGGCTCATCCGCACCATGCCCTGGGTCGGCTGGCTCACGCTGCTGGGCGTGCTGGCCAGTGCCGGGCTGCCGCCGATGGGCGGCTTCGTCTCCGAGTGGCTGCTGTTGCAGAGCTTCCTGTTCGCGCCGGGCTTGCCGGTGCCGCTGCTGACGATGCTGATCCCGGTCGTCGCGGCCGTCATCGCGCTGGTGTCCGCGCTGGCCGGCTACACCATGGTCAAGTTCTTCGGCGTGATCTTCCTCGGCCAGCCGCGCGAAGACAAGCTCGCGCAGGCCCACGACGCCGGCCTCTGGGAACGGACCGGCATGGTGTGGCTGGCCATGGGCTGCGTGGCGCTCGGCCTGCTGCCGACGCAGTTCATCCAGTTGATCGACCCCGTCACGCAGCAGCTGGTGCATGCCGGTCTGGGCGCCCGGGTGGCGAAGAGCGGCTGGCTGCTGGCGCCGAACAGCCTGGAGCAGGCCAGCTACGGCCCGGTCATCTTCCTGCTCGGCATCCTGGGCTGCTTCGCGCTGGCCTTCCTGATGGTGCGCTGGCTGTACCACGGCCGCATGCGCCGCGGCCCGCCCTGGGCCTGCGGCTTCCCGTGGGGCACCGCGCGCATGCAGGACACGGCCGAAGGCTTCGGCCAGCCCATCCGCCAGATCTTCGAGCCCTTCTTCGTGATGCGGCGCGAACTGCCCACGCCCTTCGACGACCAGCCAAAGTACCGCGTCGTCGTCGAAGACCACTTCTGGCGCTGGCTCTACGTGCCCATCATCGATCTGGCCAACTACCTGGCGCGGCTGATGAGCCGGATGCAGCAGGGGCGCATCTCCGTGTACCTGATGTACAGCTTCCTGACGCTGGTGGCCACCTTGCTGGCGGTGCTGCGATGAGCTTCAGCGGCCTGCTCTCGCAAGGGCTTGAGATCGTGATCGCGATCGCGCTGGCGCCGCTGCTGACCGGCTGGGTCAACCAGTGGCGCGCCTGGCTGCAGAACCGGTCGGCACCCAGCCTGCTGCAGCCCTACCGCATGCTGCACAAGCTGTTCAACAAGGAGTCGATGGTCGCCGACCATGCGTCGCGCCTGTTCCGCAGCGCGCCCTACGTGAAGTTCGGCTGCATGGTGCTGGCCTGCGCGATCATCCCCACGCTGTCGACCGACCTGCCGCTGGCGCCGGCGGCCGACGCCATCGCGCTGGTCGGCCTGTTCGCGCTGGCCCGGGTCTTCATTTCGCTGGCCGCGATGGACATCGGCACGGCCTTCGGCACGATGGGGGCGCGCCGCGAGATGCTGGTCGGCTTCCTGGCCGAACCGGCGCTGCTGATGGTGCTGTTCTCGGCCTCGCTGATCTCCCATTCGACGTCGCTGACCACCATCGTCGAGACGCTGGCGCATCGCGAGATCGCCATCTACCCGGGGCTGCCCTTCGCCGGGGTTGCGTTCGTGATGGTTTCGCTGGCCGAGAACGCCCGTGTGCCGGTCGACAACCCGGCCACGCACCTCGAACTGACGATGCTGCACGAGGCGCTGATCCTGGAATATTCGGGCCGGCACCTGGCGCTGCTGGAGTGGGCGGCGAGCCTGAAGCTGTTTGCCTACTCCTGCATCGGGCTGGCCTTGTTCTTCCCCTGGGGCGTGGCCGAGGCGCAGGCGCCGCAGGCCATGCTGCTGGCCCTGCCCGCACTCGTCTTGAAGCTCGCCATCGGCGGCTTCCTGCTGGCGCTGCTGGAAACGCTGAGCGCCAAGATGCGCATCTTCCGCGTACCCGAATTCCTGGCCACGGCCTTCCTGCTGGCGGTGATCGGCATGCTGGTCCACCTGCTGCTGGCGCGTTGACATGAAACGCCTGGTGCTTGCATCTGCTTGCCCCTTGAAGTCATTCACCGCAGAGGTGCTGAGGGCGCGGAGTCTCCGAAGAGAACGTCAAGGTCTTCCTCTGCGCTTCCTCTGCGCTCTCCGCACCTCTGCGGTGAAGGCTGTTCCGGCTGTTCCGGGCCGCAAGTGGAGCCGCTGACATGAGCGCCTTGCTGCCCCAGTTCGTGAACCTGCTCGGCGCGCTGCTGCTGATGCTGGCGTTCGCGATGATCTCGCAGCGCCGGATCCTGTCGCTGATCTACCTGTTCACGATGCAGGGCGCGACGCTGGCCCTGGCCACGGCCGCGGTCGGGTACGTCACCGACCAGCATCACCTCTACCTGTCGGCCGGCCTCACCGTGCTGCTGAAGGTGCTGCTGATCCCGTACCTGCTGCACCGGGTGATCGACCGGCTGGGCATCCGCTGGGATGTCGAAACGCTGATCAACATCCCGACCACCATGCTGATCGGCATCGGCGTCGTGATCTTCTCGTTCAACCTGGCGCTGCCGATCTCGCGCCTGTCTTCGGCGCTGGCCAGCGGCACGCTGGGCATCGCGCTGGCCTGCGTGCTGCTGTCGTTCCTGATGATGATCACGCGCGCCAAGGCGGTGCCGCAGGTCATCGGCTTCCTGGCGATGGAAAACGGCCTCTTCTTCGCGGCCACCGCCGCCACCTACGGCATGCCGATGGTGGTCGAGCTGGGCATTGCGCTGGACGTGCTGGTCGGCGTGCTGATCCTGGGTGTGTTCATGTTCCAGATCCGCGAGCAGTTCGACAGCCTGGATATCCGCAACCTCGAAAAACTGAAGGAAGACTGAGTGAACGTCGAGCTGAACGCGCTGGCCTTCCTGCTCGCCTGCCCACTGGCCGGCGCGGCGGTGCTGGCGTTTTTCGGCCATCGCGACAACGCGCGCGACATCAATGTCGCCTTCAGTTTCGGCACCTTCATCGCAGCCTGTGCGCTGACGGCGACGGTCATCGAAAGCGGTCCGATGCTGGTGTGGAGCCGCGAGTTCTACATCGACGCGTTGAACGTCTTCCTCGTCACGCTGACCGCCTTCGTCGGGCTGACGACGTCGATCTTCTCGCGGCCCTACATGCGCGTCGAGCGCGACCACGGCAAGATGACGCCGCCGCGGATGCGCCTGTATCACGGCATGTACCAGCTGTTCAGCTTCACGATGCTGCTGGCGCTGACGACAAACAACATGGGGATCGTCTGGGTGGCCATGGAAGCGGCCACGCTGACGACCGTGCTGCTGGTCAGCGTCTACCGCACGGCGGCCAGCCTGGAGGCGGCCTGGAAGTACTTCATCCTGTGCGGCGTGGGCATCGCCCAGGCGCTGTTCGGCACGGTACTGCTGTACATGGCGGCGGCCCAGGTCATCGGCCCTGAAATGGGCAGTGCCGGCGGCGCGCTGCTGTGGACGAACCTGGACGCGGTGAAGGCGCAGCTCGACCCGGACATCATCACGCTGGCATTCGCCTTCCTGTTCATCGGCTACGGCACCAAGGTCGGCCTGGTGCCGGTGCACAACTGGTTGCCCGACGCGCATGCCGAAGGCCCGACGCCGGTGTCGGCGGTGCTGTCGGGCCTGCTGCTGAACGTGGCGCTGTACGCGGTGCTGCGCTGCAAGGTGCTGACCGACGGCGCCTTGCACGGCAGCGCGCTGTCGGGCCGGCTGATGATGGGCTTCGGGCTGCTGTCGGTGGTGGCCGCGGTGTTCTTCCTGATCCGGCAGAAGGACGTGAAGCGCATGTTCGCGTACTCGTCGATCGAGCACATGGGCATGATGACCTTCGCCTTCGGCATGGGCGGGCCGATTGCCAGCTACGCCGGGCTGCTGCACATGACGGTGCACTCGCTGATCAAGTCGGCGATCTTCTTCGCCGTCGGCCATGCCACGCAGAAGGCCGGCACGCAGATCATGGAACACATCCGCGGGCTGATCAGCGTCAGCCCGACCGTGGCCTGGGGCCTGATGCTGGGCACGCTGGCCATCCTGGGCATGCCGCCGTTCGGCGTCTTCGCCAGCGAGTTCCTGATCGTCACCACCGCGATGCGCGAGCAAGCCTGGGCGACGCCGTTCCTGCTGATCGCGCTCGGCCTGGCCTTCGCGACCGTCTTCAGCCGGGTGCAGCCCATGGTGTTCGGCGACACCAGCGTCAAGCCGCTGGCGCATCCGCCGGCGCTGATACCCGTGTTCGTGCACCTGGCGCTCGGCCTCATGCTGGGCTTGTACATCCCGCCGTACCTGGACGCCTGGTACCGCCAGGCGGCGGCGATGCTGGGGAACTGACGCCATGGTATCGGCCGACCTCGGACTCGACCTTCGGCGGCTGCCGGCGCCGCTGCCGATCCGGCACGGGCGGGTGGATCAGGATGCCTGGCGGGCCGCCGCCCGCAGCGTGGCCGCGCAGGACGGGCGCCTGGTCTCGATGTGGGGCGCCGAACGACTGCCGCCGACCGTCGGGAACAAGGCCGGGAACGAAGCCGCGAACGTGGCCTGCGCGGCCTTCGCGTTGCCCGATGGCCTGGTCTGGCTCGAACTGCCGGCTGACGACACGGGCTTTCCGGACCTGGCGCCGCTGTTTCCTTGCGCGGCGCGCATGCAGCGCGCCATGGCCGACCTGTCGGGGCTGCGCGCCCAGGGCAGCGGGGATCAGCGGCCGTGGCTCGACCATGGCTTGTGGTCCGCGACGCGGGCGCCGCTGCAGTCCGGCGGCGGCGCCGTCCCGGCGAACAGCGGTGCCCTGCCCGCGGACTATCGCTTCGTGCGCGTCGAAGGCGACGGCGTGCACGAGATCGCCGTCGGCCCGGTGCACGCCGGCATCATCGAACCGGGCCACTTCCGCTTCTCGGTGGTCGGCGAAAAGGTGCTGCGGCTGGAAGAGCATCTGGGCTACGTGCACAAAGGCATCGAACGGCGCTTCACCGAGCTGGCAGCGCTGCAGGCGCACCGGCTCGCCGGCCGCGTGTCGGGCGATTCGACCGTCGCCTACGCCTGGGCCTATTGCATGGCGCTGGAGTCGGCCTGGCAAGGCGACGTTCCGCCGCGCGCGCTGTGGTTGCGCGCGCTGATGCTCGAACGCGAACGCATCGCCAACCACCTCGGCGACCTGGGCGCCCTGGGCAACGATGCGGCCTTGTCGTTCGGCCTGGCGCAGTTCTCGCGCCTGCGCGAAGACTGGCAGCGGCTTTCGAGCGAGGCCTTCGGCCACCGCCTCATGATGGACGTGGTAGTGCCCGGCGGCGTCGCGCTCGACCTGTCGCTGCCGATGCGCGACCGGCTGCGCCAGCAGTGCGACGCCATCGAGCGCGAGGTGCGGGCGCTACGCACGGTCTACGACGAACACGCCGGCCTGCAAGACCGCTTCCTCGGCACCGGGCGCGTGACGCCGGAACTGGCGGCCCGGCTCGGCCTCACGGGCCTGGCCGGCCGCGCCAGCGGCCAGGCCTTCGATCTGCGCTGCGACCAGCCATGGGCCCCGTTCGACCGGCTCGAGGTCGCGATGGCCACGCAGCGCAATGGCGACGTGGCGGCGCGCGTGTCGGTGCGCTTCGACGAGGTGTTCGAGTCGCTGCGCCTCATCCGGGCGCTGTGCGCCGGCCTGCCGCCGGGCGACATTCGCGTCGACCTGCAAGCGCCCGCTGAACCATCGATCGGCGCCGGCTGGGTCGAAGCCTGGCGCGGTGAAGTGTTCGTCGCACTGGAGACGGCCGCCGACAGCCGCATCACGCGCTGCCATTGTCACGACCCTTCGTGGCAGAACTGGCCCGTGCTCGAGCATGCCGTCATCGGCAACATCGTTCCGGACTTCCCGCTGATCAACAAGTCCTTCAACCTCAGCTACGCCGGGCACGACCTCTGATGTGGCACGTCCTCAAGCAAATCGTCCGCACCGGCATCGTCACCGAGCCGGCGCCGCAGGTACCTGATGCCGACGCCGAGGCCGCGGCGGTCGGGCGCATCCACCAGGACATCCTTGACATCCTGGGCCAGGCGCTGACGATCCGCCAGGTCGACGCCGGCTCGTGCAACGGTTGCGAGCTGGAGATCCATGCGCTGAACAACCCGTACTACAACATCGAGGGGCTGGGCATCAAGTTCGTCGCCAGCCCGCGCCACGCCGACATGCTGCTGGTGACCGGGCCGGTGTCGCGTCACATGGAAGAAGCCTTGCGCCGCACCTACGACGCCACGCCCGAGCCCAAGCTCGTGCTGGCCGTCGGCGACTGCGGCTGCACCGGCGGCATCTTCGGCGAGAGCTATGCCAGCTGCGGCAAGGTGGCCAATGTCATTCCGGTCGATGCCATGGTGCCCGGCTGCCCGCCGCCGCCGCTGGAGATCCTGCGCGCGATCCTGGGCGCCCTGCGCAAGCGGCGCTGACGATGAAGGCTGAAGTCCCGGCAGGCGCGGCTTGCCGACTCCGCTGCTCGCTTCTATACTAAGCCTAATGGATAACCAAACAGCGCAGCTGACTGACATCTTCTACGCGCTGGCCGATCCCACGCGGCGCTCGATCGTCGCCGTGCTGGGGCGCGGGCCGGCGTCGGTCTCGGCGCTGGCCGCACCGTTTGCGATGGCGTTGCCGTCGTTCATGAAGCACTTGTCCGTGCTCGAACGCAGCGGCGTCATCCGCTCCAGCAAGATCGGGCGCGTGCGCACCTGCGAGCTCCGGCCCAAGGCGCTGTCCCCGGCCGAACAGTGGATGGCCGACCAGCGCACCTTGTGGCTGGCGCGCACCGACCGCATGGCCGCCTTTGCCGAAAACCTTCACCAGGAGGACCTGTCCCATGACAAACCCAAGCGCCGTTGACCTTGACCCGCAAGCCCTCGTCATCTCCCGTCTCGTCCGCGCCCCGCGCGCCACGCTGTGGAAGGCGTGGACCGACCCGCAGCTGCTGAAGGAATGGTGGTGCCCCAAGCCGTGGACCACGGAGGTGCGGGCCTTCGACCTGCGCCCCGGCGGCGCGTTCTACACCTTCATGCGCGGTCCCGACGGCAACACCAGCGACAACCCCGGTTGCTTCCTGGAAATCATGCCGCAAACCCGCATCGTCTTCACGTCCATGCTCACCGGCGGCTGGCGGCCCGGCACGCCGTGGCTGGGCTTCACCGCCGTCATCTCGATGGCCGACGAAGGTGCCGGCACGCGCTATGTCGCCACCGTGATGCACCCCGACAAGGCCACGAAGGACCGCCACGACGAGATGGGCTTCTTCGACGGCTGGAACACCTGCATCGACCAGCTCGAAACGTTCGCCCAGCAGCTGACACGCTGAGCCGGCGTCAACGCGTCAGCAGCTCCAGCAGCACGTTGGCGACCACCTGCGTGGCCTGCTTCAGCTCGGCCAGCGGCACGCGCTCGTCGGCGCGGTGGCCGTTGGCTTCCAGCAGCGTGGCCGGCCCGGCGCCGTACATCACCGTCGGGATGCCGGCTTCGCTATACAGGCGGGCGTCGGTGTACAGCGGCACGCCGATGGTCGTGACGGCCTTGCCCATCACCGCGCTGGCTTCGCGGCACACCAGCTCGGTGAAGGCAGCCGCGCCGGCGACCGGCTTGAACGGCCGCGCCAGCAGAATCTGCGTGACCTCGGCGCGGATGCCCGGCAGCCCGCGCACCGCGTCGGCGATGACGCCGTGCAACTCGGCCTCGACCTGCTCGGGGTTCTCTTCGGGCACGATGCGGCGGTCCAGCCGCAAGGTCACGGCGTCGGGGACCACGTTCGTATTGATGCCACCCTTGATCAGCCCGACCACCATCGTCGGGTGGCTGATGCCGGGCGTCGACGACGGCCGCGAAGCCAGCGTGTCGCGGTAGCGGTACAGCGCCGTCAGCAGCGGCACGGCGGCCTCGATCGCATCGTGGCCGGTGTCGGGCCGCGCCGCATGGGCCGACAGGCCGCGCAGCGTGACCTCCAGGTGCAGGCAGCCGTTGTGCGCGCTGACCACGTGGTGCGAAAACGCCGCCGACAGCACGAAGTCGGGCCGCGACAGCTGCTGCGACAGGATCCAGTGCGGGCCGGTCATGCCGCCGGTTTCCTCGTCGTAGGTGAAGTGCAGCTCGACGCTGCCGCGCAGCTGCGGCGCCGCCAGCGCCTTCAACGCGCGCAAGGCGTAGGCATAGGTCGTGAAGTCGGACTTCGACACCGCGGCGCCGCGGCCGTACATCCAGCCGTCGCGGATCTCGCCGCTGTACGGGCTGCCGCTCCAGCCTTCGCCCGGCGGTACCACGTCGCCATGGGCGTTCATCGCGACCACCGGACCGCCGTCGCCGAAGCGCTCGCGCACGATCAGGTTCGTGACGCTCGTCATGCCATGGCGGCGGGCCAGCTCGGCCGGCACTTCATGGCGTTCGACGACGAAGCCCATGTCGGCCAGCAAGCCGGCGGCGAGCAGCGCATGCGGCGTGCAGTCGCCGGGCGGGTTGTCAGACGGGCATTGCACCAGGCGGGCGAGCACGCCGACCTGTTCGTCGAAGTGGGCGTCGATGAAGGCGCTCATAGTGGCCTTCGTGGCCTTGGCGGAAGTCTTGTCTTGGGTGTTCATGGCGGTGGGTTGTGAATCAGCCGAAACGCTCGATGCGGTACGGCGAGATGTCGATGCCGGTGCGCCGCTGCAGCAGCAGCTCGGTCACCAGGCTGGCGACGATGGGCGCCAGCGTGTAGCCGTTGGACGTGACGGCGTTGAAGAAGCCCGGCACGCCCGGCACTTCACCGAGGATCGGCGCGCCGTCGATGTTGACGTTCATGCCGGCCCAGCAGCGCAGCACATGCAGGCCGGCCAGCGCCGGCAGCACATGCCGGGCCACCCACAGGTTGCCTTCGATGCTGGCGCGCTCGGCGCGGTTCAGGCGCATGCCTTCGTCGAAGGCCGCCGTCCAGCCGCCACCGATGATCAGGCCGCCCGTGGCCGCCTGCTTGAGGCTCAGGTGCCGGTCGGCATGCGCGATCAGGTGGCTGACCAGCGGCGGCGCGCTCTCGGTCACGATCATCTGCAGCGGCGCGCCCTTGACAGGAATCGTCACGCCGAGCAGGCCGCCAACCTGGCTGGACCAGGCGCCGCTGGCGTTGACGATGCGGCCGGCGCGGACAACCCCGCGCGACGTGTGCACGGTGAAGCCCGCACCGTTGCCAGCGTGGCGCTCGATGCGCTCGACGTTGCAGCCGCGCACGAAGCGCGCGCCGCGTTCGCGTGCTTTCGATGCCAGCGCGTAGGTCGCGCGCAGCGGGTTGATCTTGCCTTCCATCGGGCACCACTCGGCGCCGAGCAGCGCAGGTGACAGGGCCGGCGACAGGCGGCGCAGTTCCACGCCGTCGATCACGTGCGCCTCAATGCCGTGGCGGCGTTCGAGTTCGGCCTTGGCCTGCAGGAAGGCCATGCCCGCGGCGCTGTCGGCCACCATCAGGCCGCCGGTGATCTTCAGCTCGAAGTCTTCGCCGCAGTCGGCCTGGATCTGCTGCCACAGCTGCACCGACAGCAGCCCCAGCGGCAGCGTGGCAGCGGCCGGGCCGCCGCCGTCCTGTGCCTTGCTGCCGAAGTCGAACGACAGCAGCTGCACGTGCAGGCTGCCGGCGTTGGCACCGGAGGCTTGCAGGTTGATGTCGTCGCGGTCCACGACCATCACGTCCTGCCCTTCCCGGCTCAGGAAGTAGGCCAGGCTGGCGCCGAGCACGCCGGCGCCGATGACCAGCACATCGGTCTTCTGCTCGGCCAGCGGCGCGTCTTCGACCGGCCGCGCCAGGTTCGGCGTGATCGCCGGCCGGTGGCCGCCCCATTCGGGTTTCTCGAAACCCAAGGCGCCGGCCGGCACGGGCCTGGCCGGCGGGCGCGGCGCGAAGTACTGGTCGACGCTGTCGGCACGGCCGGTGATGCCGTTGACCAGCCGCGCCGCCGTCACCGCGCAGTAGCGGCCCTGGCAGCGCCCCATGCCGAGCCGCGTGCAGCGCTTCAGCGCGGCCAGCGTGTCGCAGCCGGCGGCGACTTGCGCGCGCAGGCTGCCGAAGCGGATGTCTTCGCAGCGGCACAGCACGGTGTCGTCGGGCACTTCGTCCAGGTTGACCGGCGGCGCCTGGTAGATCGTCCACAGCGCACGCTGAAAGGCCTGGGCGCGGCGCAGCTGGCTGACAAGCGACGCGGGCGCCGGCGCCTGCAGGCCCAGGCTGCGCGCGGCCGCCGCACCGGCCAGGCTGCCGCGCGCGAGCGCGACACGCGAGCCGCCGAGATCGGCGCCATCGCCGACGACGAAGACCCCAGGCACGCTGCTCAGCCCGTCTTCGTCGGTCTCGATCGCCAGGTAGCCGAGATGGCGCGCCACGAAGGTCGACCGGCAGCCCAGCATTCGCGGCAGCTCGGTGGCCGGGATGAAGCCGTAGCCGACGCACAAGGTGTCGGCTTCGTAGCGCTGCTCGCTGCCGGGGACGGGCTTGCCGTGTTCGTCCAGCTTTGCGGTGCGAACGGCTTGCAGGCGGTCCTCACCGTCGGCGGCTACGACTGCCTGGCCCCACATCAACGGCACGCGGTGGCGGCGCAGCGTGGCCCAGTACTTGGCGGCGTCGGCCAGCAGATCCGGCGCCATGCGGCCGGCTTGCAGGATCTCGCGCCAGCGCCTGAACCCGGGCCACGGCGCGCTTTCCAGCACCGCCACGACCTGGGCGCCACCGGCAAGCAGCTCGGCCGCGAGCTGCAGGTTCAGCGGGCCGTTGCCGGCGATGACGATGCGCTGCCCGGGCGACACGCGGTAGGCGCGTGCCAGGGTCTGCGCCGCGCCGGTGGTCATCACGCCCGGCAAGGTCCAGCCCGGAAACGGCGTCGGCCGCTCGTAGGCGCCGGTGGCGATCACCAGCTGCCGGCCGTGGAAGACCGTGGCCCGGCCGTCGACGATCGCGCCGACCTCGTTCGGCGACAACGCAGCCCAGACCTGCGCCCCCTGGCAGATGTCGACACCGGCGGCGGCAACCTGCGCCGTCAGTTCCAGCCCGCGCGCGAATTGTTCGTCCGTGGGCACTGCCGACTCATGCGTCGGCGCCAGCGGCTTGTAGAACTGGCCACCGGGCTGCAGGCGTTCGTCCAACACGGTCACGCTGGCACCGGCCTGGCGCGCGGCCAGCGCTGCCGACAGGCCGGCCGGCCCCGCGCCGACCACCAGCACATCGGTGTGCACCTGCGCCGGCGCGTCCAGCGGCGCCGGCGTCAGCGGGGCCAGTGGATCGTCGGCCGCGCCGCTGGGCATCTGCGAACGCACGACCTGGCCGCTCCGCACCTTGGTCATGCAAGCGCGCTGGCTCGCCTGGCCATCCACCGTGACCAGGCATTCCTGACACGCCCCCATGCCGCAATACAGGCCGCGGCGCTGCCCGGCGCGCGTGTGGCGCAGCGCTTGCATGCCGTTCGCGATGAGGGCGGCGGCAATCGTCTCGCCGTCCAGCGCCGGCACCGGCTGGCCGTCATAGGAAATGACGAGCGCCCGGCCGCTGCAGGCGATGCGCGGGTGGGTCAAACGCCCTGTTATGGCGGGGTTTCCGGGCGAGCCCGGATCACGGAAGAGCATCCTTGACACCATCGAATGTATACGTATAGTACACGTATACGTTCAAACGACAACCCCTGCTCATGAACCCAGCGCGCGCCACGACCCCCTTCCGCGGAACGTACACGGTCCTCATCACGCCCTTCACCGCCGATGGCCGGAACGTCGACGTCCCGGCCCTGAAGAAGCTGGTCAACTGGCAGATCGAAGAAGGCATCCACGGCCTGATTCCACTCGGCAGCACCGGCGAATTCCTGTCGATGACGCGCGAAGAGCGGCAGCTGGTCACCGAGACCTGCGTCAAGACCGCCGCCGGGCGCGTGCCGGTGCTCATCGGCACCGGCGCCGAATGGACCGACGAATGCGTGGCGCTGAGCAAGGAAGCGCAGGAACTCGGCGCCGACGGCGTGATGATCATCCCGCCGTACTACTCGAGCCCGACCGAAGACGAACTGTTCGAACACTACCGGCGCGTCGGCGAAGCCATCAGCGTGCCGATCATGGTCTACAACAACCCGGCCACGGCCAACGTCGACCTCACGCCCGCCATCGTGGCGCGCTTGTCGCGCATCGACAACTGCCGCTACATCAAGGAGTCCACGCTCGAAGTCACGCGGGTGCGCGACATCATCGAGCTGTGCGGCGAGCGCATGACGGTGTTCGCCGGCATCCTGGGCTACGAGTCCTTCTGGCTCGGCGCGCAAGGCTGGGTGGCCGTGTGCTCGAACCTGATCCCCGCGATGTCGGCGCAGCTGTTCGAGCTGGCCGCCGACCGGAAAGACGTCGACCAGGCCCTGGCCTTGTACCGCCAGATGCTGCCGATCGTGAAGTGGGTCGGCGGCCACCGCTACGTAGCCGCGTCGAAAGACGCGCTGGCGATGATGGGCCTGCCGGTCGGCACGCCGCGCCCGCCGCGCCTGCCGCTGCCCGATGCCGACGCCGCCGCCTTGCGCGTCGAACTCGATCGCTTGGGCCTGCTGGATTCGATAGCCGCCTGATCCCTTCCCTGCCCTTTCCCATCTCCACCTGCTCTGAAGGACTCTGCCCCATGAAGCTCCAGCCCGCCCTCGCCTCGATCGCAGCCGCCTTGTGCGCCACCGGCGCCCTGGCGCAGCCGTGCAAGTACACCGTGCCGGAATCGCAGCTGGTGCAGAAAGGCACGCTGACGATGTCGGTCAACCCGACCTTGCCGCCGGTGCAGTACGTGGACCAGACCGGCGCGCTCAAAGGCATGCGGGTCGAGCTGGGCGAAGAGATCGCCAAGCGCCTGTGCCTGAAGGCCGAGTACGTGCGCATCGAGTTCTCGGCCATGATCCCCGGCCTGCAGGCCGGCCGCTGGGACATGATCAACACCGGCATCTTTTTCACCGAAGAGCGCGCCAAGCTGATGCAGATGCTGCCCTACGAAGACCAGGCCATCAGCATCTCCACCACCAAGGGCAACCCCGGCAAGATCACGAAGCCGGATGACCTGGCGGGCAAGACCATCGGCGTGGAGATCGGCGGCTTCGAAGAGCGCAAGACGCGCGAACTCGACAAGCAGCTCACCGACAAGGGCATGAAGGGCATGAACATCCGCACCTTCGAGAACTTCGCGATGGCCTTCCAGTCGCTGCGCGCCGGCCAGGTGGAGGTGGCCTTGTCGATCGACTCCACCGGCGCCGAATACCAGAAGCGCGGCGACTTCGACCGCGTGCTGTCGGGCCTGTTCCCGACCCCGGTGGCACTGGCGCTGAAGAACAAGCCGCTGGCCGAGACCGTGGCCAAGGTACTCAACGACATGAAGGCCGACGGCAGCTTCCAGAAGCTGTTCGCGTCTTATGGCGTGAAGGCGATCGACGGCGCCGTGCTCGTCAAGGGCCCGGCCAACTAGAAGGAATCGAATCATGGGACAAGGCTGGAGCTGGCCGGGCTTCACCGCCTACCTGTTCAACCCGTACATCCTGGGCGGGGCCGTCACCACCGTCTGGCTGACGCTGGCGGCCATCGCCGGCGGCCTGGTGCTCGGCTTCGGCCTGGCGCTGGCCCGCCTGTCGCCGCGCGGCTGGTTCAGCGGGCCGGCGCACTTCTACATCTGGCTGTTCCGCGGCACGCCGCTGCTGGTGCAGCTGATCATCATCTACACCGGGCTGCCGCAAGTCGGGCTGAAGCTGTCGGTGATCGAATCGGCCCTGCTCGGGCTGGTGCTGAACGAAGCCGCGTACCTGGCCGAGATCATCCGCGGCGGCATCCAGTCGATTCCTGCCGGCCAGGTGAACGCGGCGCGCGCGATGGGCTTCACCAACGCGCAGACGATGCGCTACATCGTCATGCCGCAGGCCATGCGCCTGATCGTGCCGACGCTGGGCAACAGCATCAACGGCTTGCTGAAGACCACGTCGGTGACATCGGTCATCTCGATGGAAGAGCTGCTGCGGCGCACGCAGGTGCTGATCCAGGAGAAGTTCATGGTGCTGGAACTGTTTCTCGTGGCGGCGCTGTACTACCTGCTGCTGACGACGCTGTGGGACCTGGCCCAGCGCCGCATCGAACGCTACTACAGCCGCGGCTACCGCAGCATGACGCATGCGCCGGTGCATGCCGCCGAGCTGAGCGAACAACGTTGAACACCATGGAACGCTACGACCTCATCGTCAGGAACGCCGACATCGCCACCGCGGCCGATCGCTACCGCGCCGACATCGGCATCCGCGGCGGCCGCATCAGCGCCATCGCGCAAGCGCTGGCCGGCGAGGCCGATGAAGTCATCGACGCCGCCGGCCGGCTGGTCACGCCGGGCGGCGTCGACGGCCATGTGCACCTGGACCAGCCGACCAGCGACGGCTCGGTGTTCTCGGACGACTTCTTCACCGGCACGCGCTCGGCGGCCTGCGGCGGCACGACCACGGTGATTCCGTTCGCGGCGCAGCAGAAAGGCCATTCGCTGCAGGCCGCCGTGGACGACTACCACCGCCGCGCCGAAGGCAAGGCGGTGATCGACTACGCCTTTCACCTGATCGTGTCGGACGCCACGCGCGCCGTCGTGCAAGAGGAACTGCCGAGGCTCATCGAAGCCGGCTACACGTCGCTGAAGATCTACATGACCTACGACGATCTGAAGCTGGGCGACCGCCAGATCATCGAGGTGCTGGCCGCCGCGCGAAAGCACGGCGCGATGACGATGATCCATGCCGAGAACAGCGACTGCATCGGCTGGCTCACCGAGCAGCTGCTTGCCGCCGGGCTGGAGGCGCCCAGCTACCACGGCAGCTCGCGGCCGATGGTGGTAGAGCGCGAAGCCACGCACCGCGCCATCGCGCTGTCGGAGTTGCTCGACACGCCGATCCTCATCGTCCATGTCTCCGGCCGCGAAGCCGTCGAGCAGATCCACTGGGCGCGCGGCCGCGGCCTGCCCATCCACGCCGAGACCTGCCCGCAATACCTGTTCCTCAGTGCCGAAGACCTGGGCGTGGCGCCAGGCGACCCGGCGCACGGCATGCGCTGCATCTGCAGCCCGCCGCCGCGCGACAAGGGCAACCAGCAGGCCATCTGGGACGGCCTGGCCAGCGGCCTGTTCACCATCGTGTCGTCGGACCACGCGCCGTTCAACTACCACGGCGCGCAAGGCAAGCGCGTCGCCGGCGACCAGGCGCCGTTCAACCAGGTGCCGAACGGCATCCCCGGCGTCGAGACGCGGCTGCCGCTGCTGCTCAGCGAAGGCGTGCTCGGCGGGCGCATCGACATCCACCGCTTCGTCGAGCTCACGGCCACCAACCCGGCCCGGCTGTACGGCCTGTACCCGAAGAAGGGCACGGTCGCGGTCGGCAGCGATGCCGACCTGGTGATCTGGCAGATGTTCGAGCCCGGACAGGAGCGCGTGCTGAGCCATTCGATGCTGCACAGCGCCTGCGACTACACGCCGTACGAAGGCCGGCAACTGCGCTGCTGGCCGGCGCAGACGCTGTCGCGCGGCCGCACGGTGTGGCGCGACGGGCAGTTCACGGCCCGGGCCGGCGACGGCCAGTTCCTGCCTTGCCTGCGCCCGCGCGAGCCGCGCGCCGGCAGCCCGCTGGCGCAATGGCTGTGAGGCGATAATTCCGCCCCATGTCGAGCGTTGTTGAACCTGCCTCCATGCCCCAGCTGGGCACGCTGGAAGTGCGCTCGTCGAGCCTGTCTGAACAGGCTTACGTGCGCATGCGCGAGCTCATCCTGGATCGCAAGATCGCGGCCGGCAGCACCTTGCTCGAAGGCAAGATTGCCGACGAACTGGGCATCTCGCGCACCCCCATGCGCGAAGCGCTGGGGCGCCTGGCCGGCGAAGGCCTGCTGGTGCGACGCGACGCGCGCTCGTACTCGGTGCGCAGCGTCGGCACGAAGGAATACTTCGACGTCATGCGCACGCGCGAGCTGCTGGAATGCGAAGCCATCGCGCTGGCGGTCGAACGCATCGACGCCGGCGAACTGGCGGCCTTCACGGCCGAGGTCGACGCGCTGAACAGCGGCCAGCACGAGCAGACGGAGCACTGGCAGTTCGACGACCGCTTCCACCTGTTCATCGCCAACGCCAGCGGCAACGTCGTGCTGCCGCGGCTGATCCAGCTGCTGCGCGACGACGCCCGGCTGTTCCGCCTGCACAGCCCGCTGCACCGGCAGAAGGAAAACCAGCACGAGCACCTCGCGATCCTCGACGCGCTGCGCAAGAAGGACGTGGAAGGTGCCAAAGGCGCGATGCGCGCCCATCTGCGCAGCCTGCAGAACGACGTGCAGCGCGCGATCATGGGCTGAGCGGCGGCGCCAGGCGCAAGACCCAAGCTTCATTCATCCGATGGACAGCTTCGAGTCCGTCGGATTGATATCGATGTTGCAGCGCAGTATGTTTGGCCCGTTGGCCATATTGCGGTGCAGCATGAATCACAAGCTCCTCATTTCGATGCGCCGTCTGGCCGTCGCTCTGCTGCTGCTCGTCAGCCAGGCGGCGCAGGCCGGCACCACGACGTCGTTCACGCTCAGCGCACAGGCCTATTCCGGCTCGCGCGAGCGGCAGTACAAGGTCTACGTACCTGACGGGCTCAGCGGTCCGGCGCCGATGGTGATGGCGCTGCACGGCTGCGAGCAGACGAACGACGACGTGCTGCGCGACTGGGGTCTGGTGGCGGCCGCTGACCGCTACCGCTTCATCCTCGTCACGCCGTTCATCACCAGCTACGACGGCCTGCGCAACAAGAACTGCTGGGGCTTCTGGCTCGACCAGCACCGCCACCAGGGGCGCGGCGAGCCGGAAGACCTGCACCAGATCGGGCTCGATGTCGAAGCGCGCTTCAGCATCGACCCGCGCCGGCGCTACATCACCGGCCTGTCGTCGGGCGGCGCGATGGCGCTGATACTGTCGGTGACGCACAACGAGTACTTCGCCGCCGCGGCCAGCGCATCCGGCCTGCCGTATGGCGAAGATGCAGGCTCGGTATCGACGTCAGGATGCCCCGGCTCGGCCAGCTTCCACGCCGTCAGCCGCGTCGTGGCCGACATGCGCGCCGAGCGCAACGACAGCACCGCCATCCCGCTGATGGTGTTGCAGAACAACAAGGACTGCACCGTCGTCCAGCCGGCCGGTCGAAACTTGCGCGACGCACAGCTGCAGCTCAACGGCGACGCGGCGCACAACACACCGACCAAGGCCCAGGCCCGGCAGCGCGCCTGCACGCCGGTGTTCGGCTCGGCCTACGGCTGCCAGCAGACGATCTACACCACCGATGCTCAAGCCACCAGCCGCTCCCTGGTGGAGACCGTGTTTTACGACGGCCCGGCGGCCACGCCGGATACCAGCGACACCGACCACGGCCACTACTGGATCGGCGGCGCCGACGGCCGAGACGGCCGCTGGGCCTTGCAACACGGCCCGAGCTACCCGGACATCGTCTGGGAGTTCTTCTCGCGCCAGACGTCTGGCGACGCCACGCCGACGCCGGCTTGTAACAAGGCCAGCGGCGCACCGGGCGCGCACATCGCCGCCGGGCGCGCCGGCTACGGCGGCTTCTTCAACTCGCGGGCGCTGTCGCTCGGCGATCAGGTGGACATCGGCTTTGCGTTCGACTACTTTTTCGCGAAGGTGACGCTGTACCAGCGCGAAGGCGGCGCGTGGTTCGCGCAGCCGCCGGCAGGCTGCGCGGCGTAAGCAGCGAAGAGCGGACGAAGAGAGGACGGGCACCATGCCAGCATCGCTCGAACACATCGACGCGGCCACGCCGATGGGTGCCAACCTCGTCGGCGACGGCGCGACCTTCCGCGTCTGGGCGCCGCATGCACGCGCCGTCTACGCCATCGGCGACTTCAACGGCCGCCGCCACAGCGACGCGAGCCTGCTGGTGCGCGACGCCCACGGCCACTGGCGCGGCTTCATTGCCGGCGTGCGGGATCGGCAGCGCTACCTGTTCCACGTCGTCGGCGATGGCAGCGAAGGCCCCAAGCGCGACCCCTATGCGCGCGAACTCGACACGCCCTTCCCCGGCGACTGCATCGTGCGCCAGGCCGACTATCCCTGGCACGACAGCGGCTATGTCACGCCGCCGTTCCACGCGTTCGTCATCTACCAGCTGCACGTCGGCACCTTCTACACGCCGAACGGGCCGCCGCAAGGTGGCCGCTTTCTCGATGTCGCCCGCAAGCTGCCCTACCTGGCCGAGCTGGGCGTGACGGCGCTGCAGCTGATGCCGGTCCAGGAGTTCCAGACCCGCTTCAGCCTCGGCTACAACGGCACCGACTACTTTTCGCCGGAGATGAGCTACGGCGTCGGCGACGCCGACCTGGCACCGTATGTCGCCGAAGTCAACCGCCTGCTCGACGCGAAGCAGCAGCCGCGCTACGGCGCCGCAGACCTGCGCGGCGAGATGAACCAGCTGAAGGCGCTTGTGGACCTGTGTCACGTGCACGGCATCGCGCTGCTGCTGGACGTCGTCTACAACCACGCCGGCGGCGAGTTCGGCGACCAGAGCCTCTACTTCTTCGATCGGCAGCCGGCGCAAGGCGGGCAGCGCAACTCGCTGTATTTCAGCGACGTCGGCCACGCCGGCGGCCTGGTGTTCGACTTTGCGAAGCCCGAGGTGCGCAGCTTTCTCATCGACAACGCGCGCTACTTCCTTGACGAATACCGCGTCGATGGTTTCCGCTACGACCAGGTCAGCGTCATCGACCACGATGGCGCGCCGAACGGCTGGCGCTTCTGCCAGGACCTGACGGCCACGCTGCACCAGCACCGGCCACAGGCGCTGAACCATGCCGAGTACTGGGGCGTCAATCCATCCGTCGTGCAGCCGCTGCCCGACGGCGCCGGCTTCGACACGACGCTGACCGACGGCCTGCGCATCGCCGTGCGCGACGTCATCGCGCAAGCCAGCCGGCCCGACGACGGCCCCTTGCCGATGACGCGCCTGGCCGACAGCCTGTGGCCCGCCGGCTTCACCGAGGCCTGGCGCTTCGTGCAGGGGCCCGAGAACCACGACATCGTCTACGTCGGCCGCGAGCCGCGCATCGCCCGCCTCGGCCAACCCGACGACCCGCGCTCGTGGTACGGCCGCAGCCGCGCCCGCGTGGCCAGCGCCATCAGCCTGACGGCGCCGGGCACTCCCATGCTCTTCATGGGCCAGGAGTTCCTCGAAGACAAGCCGTGGTCCGATGACCTGGCCGGCAAGCCCGAGCTGCTGCTGTACTGGGCCGGCCTGGCGGGCGGCGACCGGCAGATGGTCGACCACCTGCGTTTCACGCGTGAACTGATCCATCTGCGGCGCCAGTACCCCGCCTTGCGCGGCCAGGGCTTTCGCGTCGTTCATGTGCACGACGGCAACCGCATGCTCGTGTTCCATCGCTGGGTCGAAGGCGAAGGCCGGGACGTGATCGTGGTCGTGCACCTGGCCAACTTCAACCGCAGCGGATATCGCGTCGGCTTCCCGGGCGGTGGGTCATGGCGCGAGGTGTTCAACAGCGACGTCTACGAGAACTGGGTCAATCCCGGCGTGACAGGGAACGCCGGCGCGGTGTTTGCCGACGCGCAAGCACTGCACGGGTTCGGGTTCTCGGCCGCACTCGTGGTGCCGGCCAACGGCCTGCTCGTGTTCGCGCGTTGAGACGCGTGCACCCCCACTGTGTTCGATTCCGCACAGAACGGCGGCGGAGAAGCGGCGACTATGCGGGCGGGCCTGTCTTTTGGGGGACCGCCATGCGCCATGAGCACATCGCCACTGCAACGTGGCCGAATGGCAACGCGGCAGCGTACGACGCCAGTCCCCTGCCCGCGCCGGCGCCACAGCCGGCCGAAGCCGCCACCGAGATCGGCGCCGATGGCTACTCCGCCGGCGGTTGGCCAGAAGGTGCGGCGTTCTGGGCCGTCACGGTGGCCGCGCCCTTGCTCGTCAGCGCCATCGTCTGCACGGCGCTGTTCCTGAGCGGGCCCTGAACGGCGCCTTCGCTGCGTGCGCCAGCGCACTGAAAGATCGGCGCCCGACGGGCACGCTGGCGGTCAACCCCATCCAGGAGCGACGATGTCCAAAGGCAAGCACGGCAACAAGGAAGCGAAGAAGCCGAAGAAGGCGCCCGCACCGGCCACACCGCTGGCCGCCGCCGTGGCGCCGGCGCCGGCGGAGCGGCAGAAGAAGCGCTAGCGATGCAGGGCGTCGCTCGCGACGCAGCACGCACGGTGGGCGACGCGCGAAAGCTGCTGCTGGGCGCAGTTCGCAAGGTTCAGACGGAGTACTTCAAGACGATCGAGGCGATCAAGACCGGAACCGACGACTGGGAGTCCTTCTGACCGACGACACTGCGGGTCGGGGTGCGTGCGCGAACGCACCCGGACCGGCGCTCATGCCGCCACGATGCCCGGAAGCAACCGGTCGTATTCCTTCTTCACCACGGCATAACACTCGCAGGTGCGCTGCTCCAGGCCCGGCCGGTCGAGCACGGTGATGCGGCCGCGCGCGTAGCGGATCAGCCCGTCCTTCTGCAGCTTCAATGCGCCTTCGGTGACGCCTTCGCGGCGCACGCCCAGCATGTTGGCGATCAGCTCCTGCGTCATCAGCAGTTCGCTGCCTTGCAGCCGGTCCAGGCTCAGCAGCAGCCAGCGGCACAGCTGCTGGTCCAGCGAATGGTGGCGGTTGCACACCGCCGTCTGCGCCATCTGCGTGATCAAGGCCTGCGTGTAGCGCAGCATCAGGTGCATCACCGGCCCGGAGCGGTTGAACTCGTCCTTGATCGCCTGCGCCTTCAGCCGCCAGCCCTGGCCGGCGCTCTGCACCACCGCCCGGCTCGGCGTCGAGCCGCCGCCCATGAACAGCGAGATGCCGACCACGCCTTCGTTGCCGACCACGGCGATCTCGGCCGACGCGCCGTTCTCCATAACGTACAGCAGCGACACGATGGCCGTGGTCGGAAAGTACACGTGGCTCAGCGTCGCGCCCGATTCGTACAACACCTTGCCCAGCGACAACTCCGTTGGTTCGAGCTGCGGCAGCAGGCGCTGCCATTCGGCCACAGGCACGGCGGCCAGCAGGTGGTTCTGCTTCGGCTCGGGGTTGGGGGTCATCGCAAGTGCGCAGTACCGACAGGCCGACAGGCCGACAGGCCGACAGGCCGACAGGCCGACAGGCCGAGCGTACACCTTAGGCAGCGCTCCGTTCGTGCGCTATCGAACATACAGTCGCCCCCGGCCATGGCAAGAAAAAGCGGCCCCGCAGGGCCGCCGGTCGAAACCGCCGGGCGGATTCAGGCGCGCGGCTCGCCTTCGCGATTCACGGTGACGGTCGGGCCCGGGGGCGCCGTCATCTGCACGCGGTGTTCCTGGCCGCGGAAGGTGTAGGTCACGTCCCAGAAGCTGGGCTTGGCCTGGCTCGGCACCGACTCGCAGCGCTGCACGTCCTGCGTTGCCGGCGCTTGCCGGTTGCCGACGCGCGAACCCACGGCCGCGCCGCCGACGACGCCGCCGATGGTTGCCACATCACGGCCGGTGCCGCCGCCGATCTGGTGGCCGATGATGCCGCCGAGCACCGCACCCGCCAGCGCGCCGCCGACGTTCGGGCTGCGTTCCTGCGACACCTGCTCGTGCTCGACCCAGCAGCGCTGTTCGGGCGGCCCGAGCACCGCGTGCACCGAGGTCACGTTGGCCTCGTACAGGCGCTCGTTGCCGCGCCGGCGGTAGTCGGTGGCCTGCACATCGGGCAGCGGTGCGTAGCGCTGGTCGTCGATGCGTGCGTTGCGGCTGATCACGCGCACCGACGAGATCTGGTCGTTCAGGCCCATCGCGACCAGCGACGGGTAGCGGCCCGGCCGCAGCACGACGCAGCGGCCGCGGAAGCCAGAGTTCTGGCAGACCTCGAAGCGCTCGCCGCTGACGACGATGGACGAGGCGCGGTTGTTGAAGGCGGTGTTCCTGAAGTTCTCGATCGTCTCCGCGGTGCTGAACGCGCGGCCCTGGAAGCCCTCTTCTTCGTAGAAGATGACCTGCGGCGCGGCCGGCACGGCGTCCTGGCGGTAGTCGGCCCGCGCGTCGGGCAGCGGCGCGTAGCGCTGGTCGTCGACACGCGCATTGCGGCCGACCGTGCGCACCGACGAGACCCGGTCGTTCAGGCCCATCGAGGCCAGCGACGGGTAGCGGCCCGGGCGCAGCACGACGCAGCGGCCGTTGAAGCCGGCGTCCTGGCAGACCTCCCAGCGATCGGTGGTGACGATGATCGACGACGCACGGTCGTTGAAGCCGTGGTTGGCGAAGCTGTCGACCGGTGCCGAGGTGCTGAACGTGCGCCCCTGGAAGTCGTCGTTTTCGTAGAAGGTGATCTGCGCTGCGGCCTGGGTGGCCAGCACGGCGCCGAAGGCTGCGGCGGCGAATCTCGAGATGCGGTTCATGGTGATCCTCGGTAGTGCGCGATCAGTGTCGGCCGCGCCGCCCGCCGCGGGCAGCGGACGGCACCGCCATCGGCCGTAGTCGCCCGCCTACGGTGCCGTGTGGCCGCGCTGTAGGCCCTGTCCCACAGGCGGTCGCACCGGTGGACGACGCCGTTGCCGATGCGCCGCGGCTACATTGGACCGAAGCATTCGGCCGCCATGCACCTCACCAAGACCTACATCGTCGAAGACAGTCCGGTGATCCGGGAGAACCTGATTGCCACGCTGGAGGAGCTGGCGTCGGTGCATGTCATCGGCACCGCCGAAGACGAGAAGACCGCGGTGCAATGGCTCAACGGCCCGCACCGCTGCGTCGACCTGATCATGGTCGACGTGTTCCTCAAAGGCGGCTCGGGCCTGGGCGTGTTGCGCGCCGCGCAAGGCGTGCCCGGCATGTGCAAGCTGATCGTGCTGAGCAACTTCGCCAGCCCGGACATGCGGCGCAAGTGCCTGGAGCTCGGCGCCGACCGTGTGTTCGACAAGTCCACCGACATCGAAGCGCTGATCCAGTACTGCACCGGCCTGGCCGGCGACACGCCCGACGACTGCCGCTGCGACGCCGCGGCCTGAGCGGCTTCCGCACCATGCACTTCCTCACCGTCGCCAGGCGCCACCCCTGGGTGCTGCCGCTGGCCGCTGCCGCGGCCGTGGCGATGATCACGATCAGCGAAACCTCGTATTGGCACTCGGTGGCCCGGCTCGACGAGTTGTCGGCGATGGGCCTGCTGCGGGTGCCGCGGCCGGGCCTGCCGGAAAACACCAGCGAAGCCACGATCCGCACCGACCTCTACCACTCGCTGACGCTGGGCCGCGTCGGCGTGGCGGCGCTGAGCGTGCTCAGCCTGATGGCCTTGTTCATGGTGCTGCGCCAGCACCAGCAGCTCGAAGCCGCGCAACACGAGCAGCAGCGGCTGGTGCAGGCCGAGCACGACCGGCTCGAGATCGAAGTCGTGCTGCGCACCGCGCAGCTGACCGAGCTGACGCACCATCTGCAGACCGCGCGCGAAGACGAACGCAACCGCCTCGCCCGCGACCTGCACGACGAGCTCGGCGCGCTGCTGACATCGGCCAAGCTCGATGCGGCGCGCATCAAGTCGCGCCTGGCCGGCACCGCGCCCGAGGCGCTGGAGCGGCTGGCGCACCTGGTCGACACGCTGAACGCCGTGATCGCGCTCAAGCGCAGCATCATCGAAGACCTGCGGCCGTCGGCGCTGAGCCACCTGGGCCTGGTGGCGACGCTGGAGATCCTGGCCGGCGAGTTCGCCGCCCGCTCGGGCGTGCAGGTCACCTGCCAGCTGGCGCCGGTGCGGCTGCCCGCAGCCGCCGAGCTGATGGTCTACCGGCTGGTGCAGGAGGCCGTCACCAACATCAGCAAGCATGCCAAGGCCGGCCGCGTCTGGATCGGGCTGGCGCCGACCGGCGACCAGGTCGACGTCTCGGTGCGCGACGACGGCGTCGGTTTCGACACCGGCCTGCCGCTGAAGTCGGCCTACGGCCTGGTCGGCATGCGCTACCGCGTCGAGGCCGAACGCGGCACGCTGACCCTGGTGTCGGCACCCGGCCGCGGCACGTCGATCCAGCTGCGGCTGCCGCAGGCCGCCGCGATGGCCTGAGAGCCTGACGGCCCAAGCGATGACTCTGTCGGCCACGTCCTACGCCCACGCGCTCGTTCGGCCTATCGCGTCGACATCGCCCGCGCACGAGACTCGGTACATCGCAAGGCGAACCCGCCTGCTCACACTGGAGCCGCCATGTTGCATTACGCCGTTGTCTTCCTGGTCATCGCGCTGATCGCCGCCTTGTTCGGCTTCGGCGGCATCGCCGCCGGCGCCGTGGGCATCGCCAAGATCCTGTTCATCGTCTTCATCGTGCTGGCCGTGGCCAGCCTGCTGGCCGGGCTGATCCGAAAAGGCTGACACGAGACGCCGCGCCCCTTCCCTCCACCCCTGCACGAAAGAAAGCGCCCCACCATGAATCCCAGCACCTCGACCGACCAAGCCAACCCGGCCCCCGACCTGACCGCTGCTGCGCCTTTGCTGGACCGCGCCGCCGAACAGGCCAACACCCTGGCCAAGCGCAGCATCGATGCGCTGCGCGAGAGTTCGACGCACCTGCTCAGCAAGGCGCAGCGCGCCTCCGACAGCACCGTCGGCTACATCAAGGACGAGCCGGTCAAGGCGATGCTCATCGCCGCGGCCACCGGCGCCGCGCTGATGGCGCTGGTGGCGCTGCTCAGCCGCTCGTCGCGCGACCGGTCCTGAGCGGGCCGCGGCCGGCCATGCTGCAGCGCGTGCTCCAGCTCGTCTCCACGCAGCCGCAGCTGCTGGCCGAGCATGCCGAGGCCTATGCCGAGCTGCTCGGCACCGAGCTGGGCGACGCCACCGATGGCTGGAAGCGCCAGGCCCTGCTGAATGCCGCCGCCTTGTGCGGCCTGGGCGTGGCCGCCGTGCTGGCCGGCGTGGCGCTGATGCTGTGGGCCGTGCTGCCGGCAGCCGGCATGCGCGCGCCCTGGGCGCTGGTCGTCGCACCCTTGCTGCCGGCGGCGGCTGCGCTGGCCTGCTTCGTGGCCGCGCACCGGCAGCGCGACACGGCTTTCGACAAGGTCCGCCAGCAGATCGCCGCCGACCTGGCCATGCTGCGCGAAGCGAGCGGTTCGTGAGCGCGGCACCGCCCGCGGCACCAGCGCCACTGCCAGTGCCGCTGGCGCCGGCGCAGCGCCTGGCCTTGTCGCGCGAGCGCCTGCGCCGCGCGCTGCAAGCCAGCGCGCCGGTGCGCAGCGATGCCGATCATGCGGCCGGCGAGAACCTGGCCGCAGCCTGGCGCGAGGGCCTGAAATCGATTCCCGGTGCCGGCGTCGTGGTCGACGCCGTGCGCGCCTGGTGGCTGCAGCATCCGCTGCGCATCGCCGTGCTGGTGGCCACCGATGCGGCCAAGGCCGTGCTCCAGCCGGTGGCGCAGCGCAGCCCCGTCACGCTGGTACTGCTGGCGGCGCTGGGCGGTGCGGCCATCGCCTGGGTCAGGCCTTGGCGATGGGTGAACCGCCCGGCGCTGTTTGCGGGCTTGTTGCCGCAGATCTTCAACAAGGCGCTGCAACAGGTGCCGCTGCAGTCGTGGCTGGCCGTGCTGACGACGCTGGCACAAGAGCGCCGGCCGGACGGCGTTGCGCCGGCCGCCGCGGCGGCTGAACCCAAGCCGGAGCCCAAGCCGGAGCCGGCTGCGGCGCCTTGACGCGCACCCGCAGCCGCCGGGGCTACATCAGGGCCGGGCCGGCCACTGGTTCAGCGCCGGCATGGGCAGGCGCCGGCCGGCGCGGACGTCGGCGAGTTCGGCCTGGGCTTGCACCAGCGCTGCCCGCGTTTCCGCGAGCTCAGATTCCAGTTGCGCCTGCCGGCCGAGTTCATAGGTCAGCGTCGCGTGCAGTTGGTCTAGCGCCGACACGCAGTCCAGCACCTCGGCGCGCGCGTTGCCGGCGCCGCGCTGCAGACGGTCCTGGACGGCGCGGAACAGCATGTTCCAGTCGCAGCGCGCAACCACGCCGGCCGGCCCCGCGCTCGGCAGCCTTTCGACGGCAGAGGTATCAAAGCGGATCATGCAAGTCCTCCTTCGTCAACGGCTACCCGGGGTGGGCCAGCGCTTGCGGCCCCGCGGGCCATGCACCGCGGGCACCGCCTTGGCGGGTACCGTCGCGGGCACGGCGGTGGCCACGCGGCCCGGTGGCGGCGCGCCTTCGGCGGTGAAATCGGCTTTCTCCTGTGCCAGGCTCAGGCTCTCTGGCGAGCGTGCGGAGCGAACCATGACCATCCTTTGCGGCGGGCGGAACAGCCGCCCCCAAGCAGCGTTGTAGCGAAAGTCGGGGCCGCCATCTGTGCGACAGCGCACGCAAGTGATCCGTCAGCCTTTCCGGGTCACAGCCAGTATTCCCAGATGCGGGCGAACAACTCCTTCGCCCGCTGGTCGATCGGGCGCTGCCGCCACCGATCGAGCGTGATTTCGTCGGACGCCGCCAGGTCCTTGTCGAACATGGCCTGCACCTGCTGGCCGAACTCGGCCCCCAGCACCACCGCGTCCAGCTCGTGGTTGTGCAGGAAGCTGCGCCAGTCGAGGTTGGTCGAGCCGATGGTGGCCCAGACGCCGTCGATCAGCGCCGTCTTCGAATGCAGGATCACGCCACGCCGCTCGAAGATCTTCACGCCATTGCTCAGCAGCCGGTCGTAGTGGCGGCGGCCGGCGTGGAACACCAGCCACGAGTCGCTCTGGCTCGGCAGGATCAACTTGACGTCGACACCGCGCCCGGCCGCGGCTTCCAGCGCCGCCAGCAGCTGCGGATCGGGCACGAAATACGCGTTGGTCAGGTGCACGCTCTTCTCGGCGCTGCCGATGGCCGACAGCAGCGTGGCGTAGATCAGGCTGAAGGCCTCGTCGGGCGAACTGCCGATGGCACGCACGACCTGGCGGCCGGCACTGACCGGCTGCGGGAAGTAGTTCTTCTCGGCCAGCGGCGCGCCCTTCTGGCTGGCCCAGGCGCCGATGAACAGCTTCTGCAGTTCGGCCACCACCGGCCCGCGCAGGCGCAGGTCGGTGTCGCGCCAGGCCAGTTTGCGGTCGGGCTTGTCCAGTGCCGCCGAGCCGAACGAGCCGCCCGAGTAGACGCTGCTGATGTTGATGCCGCCGAGGAAGGCGGTGCCGCCGTCGACGATCAGCAGCTTGCGGTGGTCGCGCTGGTTCAGCTCCCACTCCTTGCGCGCGGCCAGCGCCGCCAGCGGGTTCAGCGGGTTGAATTCGAGCACCTGGATGCCGCTGTCGGCCAGTTGCTGGAAGAAGGCCGGCGGCGTGGTTATGGTGCCGACGCCGTCGCGCAGCAGGTTCACCTGCACGCCCTGCTGCTGTTTGGCGATGAGCGCCTGCGCGAACAGCTGCCCGACCTCGTCGTCCTCGAGGATGTAGGTCTCCATGTTGATGTGGTCCTGCGCCGCCGCGATGGCCGCGAACATGGCCTGGTACGTGGCCGGGCCGTCCTGCAGCAAGGTCACCTCGTTGCCGGTGGTCAGCGGGCTGCCGACGATGGCTTCTTCCAGCGCCAGGTGGCGCTCCAGCACGTCGCTGCCGCCGCCGCGGCTCTTCAAGCCGTCGAGCACGGCCTTGCTCTGCGCTGCCGACAGCGGGCCGCCCGCGCCTTGCAGCTGCGGCGGCGGGCGCTGCGCCAGGTCGGGCACGATGCTCGGCAGGCTGCCGCAGCCGGCCAGCGCCAGCAGCAAGCAGCCGAGCGCGGCGCGCAGCATCAACGCCCCGCGCTGACGCGCCAGACCGTATTGCCCACGTCGTCGGCAACCAGCAACGCGCCCTTTGCGTCGAGCGCCACACCGACCGGCCGGCCATAGGCCTTGCCGCTGTCGCTGAGAAAGCCGGTCAGCACGTCCACCGGCGCGCCGCCGGCGGGCCGGCCGCCTTCGAAAGGCACGAAGATGACCTTGTAGCCGCTGTGCGGATCCCGGTTCCACGAGCCGTGCTGGCCGATGAACATGCCTTGCGCGAACGGCGGCGGCAGTTTGCTGCCGGCCGCCGAAGCCAGCCCCAGCGACGCCGTGTGCGGGCCTAAGGCGTAGTCCGGCACCAGCGCGCGCGCCACCAGCTCGGGCCGCTGCGGCGCCACGCGCGTGTCGACATGCTGGCCGTAGTAGCTGTACGGCCAGCCGTAGAAGCCACCGTCCTGCACCGCGGTCAGGTAGTCGGGCACGAGGTCGCTGCCGATCTCGTCGCGCTCGTTGACCACCGTCCACAAAGCGGAGCCGCCCGGGGCCCAGGCCAGCCCGTTCGGGTTGCGCAGCCCCGACGCGAAGACGCGGTGCGCACCGGTGGCCACGTCGACCTCCCAGACCGCCGCGCGTTCTTCTTCGGCCCCCATGCCGCGCTCGGCGACATTGCTGTTCGAGCCCACCGTGACGTACAGCTTGCGGCCGTCGGCGCTGGCGATGAGGTTCTTCGTCCAGTGGTGGTTGATCGGCCCGCCCGGCAGCGGCAGCAGCGTCGCGCCCGGTGCGCTGATGCGGGTGTCGCCGCGGCGGTACGGAAAGCGCAGCACGGCGTCGGTGTTGGCGACGTACAGGTCCTGGCCGACCAGCGCCATGCCGAACGGCGAATGCAGGCCTTCGAGCAGCACCGTGCGCAGCTCGGCGACGCCGTCGCCGTCACTGTCGCGCAGCAGCGTAATGCGGTCGGCACTCGGCGGCGCGGCGCCGGCGCGCTTCATCATCAAACCCATGACCCAGCCCTTGAACCCGCTGCTGTTCTCGGGCCGGACCGGCGCGTTGGTCTCGGCCACCAGCACGTCGCCGTTGGGCAGCACGAGCAGCCAGCGCGGATGGTCGAGCCCGCGCGCGAAGGCCGTCACGCGCGTGCCCGGCGCGCCTTGCGGCGCGGCGCCGGGTGGCCAGCCTTCGGCCGGCGCGACGTTCACGGTGGGCAGCAGCGTCGGCACCGGTGCCGGCAGCGTCGGCCGCGGCCCGGTGCCGGCCGAAACCGGCAGCTTGGCGGTTTCGCCGCAGGCCGCGAGAGCCAGCGCGGCGGCGACCATCGCCGCCGCGCTCCACCGCCCGTTCACAGCCGCCCCATCACCAGCAGCACGACCACGATGATCAGCACCAGCCCGAGGCCGCCGCTGGGGCCGTAGCCCCAAGCGCGGCTGTGCGGCCAGCTCGGAAAGGCGCCGATCAGCATCAACAGCAGCACGATCAACAGAATGGTTCCCAGACTCATGATCTTCTCCTGCTCAAGGCAGCCAGTTCAGCCGCCGGGTGCCGAAGCCGGCGGTTGCACGACGATCACCGTGGTGCCGGGCCCGGTCTTGCCGGTGTCGCCCTTGTTGCCGTCGTAGCCCTGGTAACCCTGCTTGCCCTGGGTGCCGGTATCGCCGGTGGCGCCGGTCGCGCCGGTGGACCCGGCAGTCCCCGTGGACCCGGTCGATCCGGTGGCACCCGTCGCCCCGGCAGGCCCGGGCACAGCGACCACGACCGGGGGGCTGGGCGCGGGCGCCGGCCTGTCGCAGGCAGCCAGGCTCAGCGCTGCCAGCAGCGCCGGCATCATCAACATCGAGCGGTTCATGAGAGTTCCTTTCGGGAAAGCTAGAGACACGGCACGGCGAAAACCGTGTCGCTTCAGCGTAGGGTGGCGCGCGGCCGGGTTCAGTTCGGTGGCGAACATAGTCAGCCCTTGCGCGGCGGCGGTGGCTTGGCAACCGCGGCGGCGGCACGGCGCTCTTGCAGGCTCTGGCAGCCGGTGGTGCCGCGCTGCGCGGCTTCGCTGTCACCGGGGTCGATCAACGGGATCAGCGCCGCCAGCGGGTTGATCAGCGCCAGCAGCACCGCCATCGCGGCCTTGCGCGCGGCCGGGCCTCTTTCGATCGACACCTCGGGCTTGGCGAAGCTGCCGCGCACGAGCAGCGGCGTGCGCAAGGTCAGCGGGCTGAAGTCCTTCGGCGCGACCACGGCGCGCAGGTCCATCGTCTCGCTGGCCAGCGACAGCGAGCCGTCGACCCAGACCGACGAGTCGCTGGTGTCCAGCACCATCACGCGCGGCCTGAAGACACCGCCGTCGGCCACCAGATCGGCCACCGCGCACGTCACCGGCAAGGCGTCGTCGCCCTTGATGAGGACGCCCAGGCCTTGCGCCAGGTCCAGGCCGGCGGCTTCGATGGCCAGGTGCGAGACGGCGCCGTCTCGCAGGTCGGTGCGGGCGCGGCCTTTCAGGCTGGACAGGATCTCGGCGGTCGAGCGGCCCTGCCCCTGCAGCTTGGCCGTGCCGTCCAGCCGGCCGGAGATGAAAGGCGGCGCGCCGTCGGCGCGCGCCTGGTGGATGAAGTGGTCCACGCGCACGCCCTGCCAGCGCAGGTTGGCATCCCACAGGGCCTGGCTCGTGCGGCCGTCCAGGCGCAATTCGCCCATCAGTTGGCCCAGGCCGGTGCGTGCGTCCAGCTCGCCCAGCGTCAGCACGCCGCCGGCCAGCAGCAGGTGGGCGCGCAGCGGGCGCAGCGGCTCCAGCAGCTGGCTGTGCAGGTCGACCTCGTCGATGGCGATCGTCACGTCGGCGTCCATCACGCGCAGCGCCGCCAGGTCGAAGGGACGGCTCGGCAGCACCTTGCCCGGCGCCTTGACGGGTGCCGCCGGCGCCGTGGCCACCGGCGTCGTGCCGACCACCGGGCCCAGGTCGACGATCAGCAGCCGGGTGCCGGCGAGCCGGCCCGACAGCAGCGGCACGCGGCGGCCGTGGTCGTAGTCGAAGACGCCGTTCAGGCGGCTGGCGCCGACGGTGGCGTCGTCGATGACGACATGCCAGCGCTCGCCCTGGCGCGCGATCTGGCCCTGGCTGCGGAAGGCGGCCGTGGTCGGCAGCGTCACGCCGACGGGGTCGCCGACGGCGGCCAGCGACGGCCCCGACAGATTGAAGTGGCCGGCCAGGCCGCGCAGGTGCTGCGCGTCGATGGCGCTGCCCTTGAAGCTCAGGCTGGCGCGGCCGATGCTGGCGTTCAGCGTCAGCGGCACGGCATTGGCCTGCACCTCTTCGGCCGACCAGGGCAGCCAGCCGAAGGCCACCAGTTCGCCCTTGGCCGGCAGGCCGCGGTAGCGGCCGTTCGCATCGACCTTCAGGTGCGGCCCGTCCGGCGTTCCAGCCAGTGCCAGCCGGGCTTCGAGTTCCAGCACCAGCAGCGCGTCGTTGAAGCGCAGGGTGCCGCTGACGACCTGCATGCGGCCGAACGACGGCGGCGCCGATGCCGGTTGCGGGCTCTTGCCGAACTGCCATGATGCGCGGCCATCGGCCAGCCGTTCGACATAGCCGTCGGCCGTGGCCGCGACCAGGCTGTGCACGTGCAGCCGCTGGCCGCGCCAGGCGCGCAGCAGGTCGCCGTAGTGCAGTTCGAGCGACACGTCGGTGGCCGACAGCAGGTGCGGCGACGAACTCCAGGCCGGCGCGCCGATCTCGAACTGCGGCGCGTCCAGCCGCAGACTGCCGAGGAAGTGCACGCGGACGCGGCTGGCTTCGCTGCCGCTGGCAAAGCGCACGCTGCGGTCCAGCGCGGCCGACAGCCGCTGCTCCAACGGCGCCGCCAGGAAGGGCCAGCCCAGCCATTCGCCGGTGGCCAGCGCGGCCGCCAACACCAGGAACAGCGCCGCACCGACAAACGGCCAGCGCGGCCGACGCCGGGGCGGTGCCGCGCTGTCGTTCACGCCGTGCTCGTGTCCGGCGAACGCGCCGACAAGCCGGTGAGCGTGTTGTGCTCCGTCGGCGCCAGGGTCTGGCCGGTGACGGCCGAAGCCGCCATCGCCAGCATGCGCACCATCTTGCTGTGCGGTGCGTCCCAGTACTCGGCCCGGTCAGGCACGAAGCGCAGCAGGCCGAGATGGCTGGACTCGGGCCCATCCGGGAACCAGGGCTTGGCCAGCACCGTCCACAGGCGCTGGATGTGTTCGCGGTTGGTGTCCACCTCGCCGCGCCCGGACACCGAGACGAAGCTCGACCGGTCCGGGTCGGCGAAGGCGATGTTGGCCGCACGCAGGTGCAGCACCTTGGACGAGCGCAGGTCGACGAAGAACCAGATCGCGCCCTGCGCGTCCATCTCCAGCGCCTGCATCGGCCGGCTGACCAGCGCGCCGTCGTCGTCGAGCGTGGTCAGCATCGCCACCGCTATCGGCTCGATCAGCTTGCACAGCTGCGTCAGCTCGATGCTGTGCTGGGGTTCGGTCTTCATGCGCGAACCTCAGCCCTTGTTGAAGCGCGCCTTGGCGGCAGCGATGCACGAGGCCTGCGCGTCGCCGGCGAGGCTGTCGCACTTCTCGCGCGCGACCTTGAAGTCGGCATCGGTCTTGTCGCTGACGGCGTCCTTCTTCGCGTCGTCGACCTTCTTCACCAGCTTGGCATCGGCCAGGCCCTTGGTGTGCGCGGCCTGGGCCTCGGTGACGCAGACGGACTTCGGATTGCCTGCCAGGTCGTCGCACTTTTCCTTGGCCACGTGGTACTCGGCATCGGCCTTGGCCACGGCCACCTTGTTGGCGTCCTTGTCCTTGCCCGAGTAGCTGTACTCCAACTCGGCGCGCGCGACCGCTTCCTTGCCCTTGGCCTGCTCGAGGCAGATGTCCTTGGCGTTGCCGCTGAGCTGCGTGCAGGTGGACTTGTCGGCCTTGTAGTCGGCGCTGATGCGGTCCTTGGCGGCGCTGTAGTCGGTCTTGCTCATCATTGCGGCCTGGCTGGCGGCAGCAGCGAACAGCGCGGCGATGGCGATGGTGGTCTTGCAGAAGCGAAGCGTATTCATGGGTGGTCCTTTCGGGGCCTTGAGCTCGGACGGCTCGGTGGCCCGAGTGTCGGTTCCGCCCCGCATGCCAGGCAGCGGACGGCACCGCGGCCGGTCGTAGTTCTTGTCCTACCGCAGCGGCTTGGCGTAGACCTGCTGCTCCGTGGCGTAGCAGCTGCACGCGGCGGCTTCGAGCCCGGGGCGGTCGAGCACGGTGATCTCGCCGCGGTGGTAGGCAATCAGCCCGGCCCGCTGCAAGCCGCCGGCGGCCATGGTGATGCCGACGCGGCGCACGCCGAGCATGTAGGCCAGGAACTCGTGCGTGACGTGGAAGCGATCGGCATGCGCGCGGTCCTGCGTCATCAGCAGCCAGCGCGCCAGCCGCGGGCCGATCAGGTGGAAGCGCAGGCAGGCCGCCGACGTCGCCAGCTGCGCCATCAGCACCGACAGGTACAGATCCATGTTCCGCCGCAGCGCCGCGCTGCGGGCCAGCTCACGCCGGAACGCGGCGCTGCCGACGCGCCAGGCCGCGCCCGGCCCCTGCACCAGCGCGCGCAGCGGCGACACCGCCACGCCCAGCGACAGCTGGGCGCCGACCATGCCTTCGCGGCCGACCATGCCGACTTCCAGCCCCGGATGGTCGTCGACCTGGGTCACCAGCGAGATGAAGCCGTCGACCGGAAAGTAGACATGGCGCGTCGTGTCGCCGCGCTCGCACAGCACCTCCGACAAGGTCAGCGTCACCGGTTCGCAGACGGCCAGCAGGCTGAGCCGGTCTTTGCGCGGCAGCAGTTCGATCAGATGGTTTTCGACGTTGGCCACGTGGCCTTCTCCGGTCAGTGGCGCACCCCGAAGGCGGGGAAGCGGGAGCTTTCGCCGCCGCTTGCGCGCGTGGTGACCGCTGCCGCTAGCCTGCACGAAGCCGCGCGCGGCGACTGTGCGGCAGCGCACTGAAGCGGGGCTACTCGGCCAGCCGGTCGGGCAGCAGCCGCTGGTACTCGCGCCTGACCACGTCGTAACACTCGCAGGTGCGCTGCTCCAGTCCGTGGCGGTCGAGCACCGAGATGTGGCCGCGCGTGTAGTGGATCAGGCCGAGCTTCTGCAGCTTCAGCGCCGCTTCGGTGACGCCTTCGCGGCGCACGCCCAGCATGTTGGCGATCAGCTCCTGCGTCATCAGCAGTTCGCTGCCTTGCAGCCGGTCCAGGCTCAGCAGCAGCCAGCGGCACAGCTGCTGGTCCAGCGAATGGTGGCGGTTGCACACCGCCGTCTGCGCCATCTGCGTGATCAAGGCCTGCGTGTAGCGCAGCATCAGGTGCATCACCGGCCCGGAGCGGTTGAACTCGTCCTTGATCGCCTGCGCCTTCAGCCGCCAGCCCTGGCCGGCGCTCTGCACCACCGCCCGGCTCGGCGTCGAGCCGCCGCCCATGAACAGCGAGATGCCGACCACGCCTTCGTTGCCGACCACGGCGATCTCGGCCGACGCGCCGTTCTCCATAACGTACAGCAGCGACACGATGGCCGTGGTCGGAAAGTACACGTGGCTCAGCGTCGCGCCCGATTCGTACAACACCTTGCCCAGCGACAACTCCGTTGGTTCGAGCTGCGGCAGCAGGCGCTGCCATTCGGCCACAGGCACGGCGGCCAGCAGGTGGTTGCTCTTCGGGTCCAAAGCGATGGCCACGACTGCTCTCCCGTGCAGTTCCGAACCAAGGTTACTCCATCGGTTCGACAGCGCACAGACTGCAACCCCGCCCTCGGGCTATGTTGTTGGACGTGCCGACGCGCAAGCCCCGAGCCCGGGGCCAGCCGGCACCTGCGCCAAGGGAGTCCATGGGCCTGTTTTCGTTGGAACACAGCCGCGCCGCCTACCGAGCCGACTTTGCCTTGCACGCCGCCGCGATGGTCCTGCTGGCGGCGCTGCTGGCCTGGGACGCACCGCAGGCCCGCTGGCTGCAGGCCTTGGCGCTGGTGCTGGCGGGGCTGGCCAGCTGGACGGCGATCGAATACGCGCTGCACCGCTTCGTGCTGCACGGCCTGCCACCGTTTCGGCGCTGGCACGCCGCGCACCACGCCCGCCCGACGGCGCTGATCTACGCCCCGACGATCCTGGTCGCCGCACTGCTGGCCGCGCTGGTCTTCCTGCCGACGCTGGCGCTCGGCGGCCTGTGGCGCGCCTGCGCGCTGACGCTGGGCGTGCAGGCCGGCTACCTGGCCTACGCCGTCACGCACCACGCCACCCACCACTGGCAGGCTGACAACGCCTGGCTGCGGCGGCGCAAGCGCTGGCACGCGCTGCACCACCGCCCTGCCGCAAGCCCGGCCTGCTACGGCGTGACGACGGGCTTCTGGGACCAGGTGTTCGGCAGCGGCCGAGAGGATCGCAAGGACCGCAAGAAGGCCTGGGCCACCGGAACGGCGCCCTGAGGCTCAGCCCCTGAACTCGTCGGCCGCGATGCCGAACTTGCGCAGCTTGTCGTACAGCGTCTGCCGTGCGATGCCCAGAGCGCCGGCCGTGGCCGGCTGGTCGCCCTTGTGCCGGCGCAGCTCTTCGACGATGACGGTGCGCTCGAAGTGCTCGACCTGGTGCGGCAGCCCATGCGGCAGACCGTTGCCGCCTTCGGAGCCGCCGCGCGCCTGCGTCAGGCGGTCGCCGAGCAGGCCCAGCACGAAGCGGTCGGCCACGTTGCGCAGCTCGCGCACGTTGCCCGGCCAGGCGTAGGCCATCAGGTCGGCGAGCTGGGCGCTGCTCAGCAAGGGCGCCGAGCGCTGGTAGCGGCTGGCCGCCAGCAGTGTGAAATGCTCGAACAGCAGCGGGATGTCTTCGCGGCGTTCGCGCAGCGGCGGCAGCTCGATGAAGGCCACACCGATGCGGTAGTACAGGTCGGCCCTGAACTTCTGCTGGTCGCTCAAAGCCTTGAGGTCGTCCTTGCTCGCCGCCACGACGCGGCAGTCGAAGGCGATCGCCTTGTTCGAGCCGATGCGCTCGATGCTGCGCTCTTGCAGCGCGCGCAGCAGCTTGATCTGCACGGCCATCGGCATGCTCTCGATCTCGTCGAGGAACAAGGTGCCGCCGTGCGCGTATTCGAACTTGCCGACGCGCAGCCGGTTGGCGCTGGTGAAGGCGCCGGCCTCGTGGCCGAAGAGCTCGCTTTCGGCGAGCGACTCGGGCAGGCCGCCGCAGTTCAGCGGCACGAAGTGCTGGCGCCGGCGCTCGCTGTTGTCGTGCAGGCAGCGTGCGACGAGTTCCTTGCCGGTGCCGGTTTCGCCGTAGATCAGCACGTCGGCCGAGGTCTCGGCCAGCGTCATCACGGTGCGGCGCACCTGCTGCATCTGCGCCGAGCGGCCGATCAGCACGGCCTGGATGCCATGCCAGTTGTCGAGCGCGTCGCGCAGCGTGCGCACCTGAAGCGTCAGCTGCCGCCGCTCCACCGCATGGCGGATCGTCGCCACCAGCCGCTCCGACGTGAACGGTTTCTCGATGAAGTCGTAGGCGCCTTCGCGCATCGCTTGCACGGCCATCGCGATGTGGCCGTGGCCGGTGACCAGCACGACCGGCATTTCGGCGTCGATGGTGCGGATCTCGGGCAGCCAGTCGGTGCCGCTCAGGCCCGGCAGGCGAACGTCGCAGACGACGACGATCGGCGCGCCAAAGCTCACCAGCGGGCGCGCCCGTTCGGCGCTGGCGCAGGCTTCGACCTCGAAGCCGGCCAAGGTCAGCGCCTGGGCGGTGCTCATGCGCACGTCGTCGTCGTCTTCGACGAGCAGCACCCGGATGGAAGGAACAGCGCTCACGGCGGGGACTCTCCAGACATCGGCAGATCGATCGTGAAACAAGCACCACCTTCGGCGCGGTTGCGTGCGCGCAGCGTGCCGCCGGCGCCGCGCACCAGCTGCGCCGAGATGACCAGCCCGAGCCCGAGGCCGGCACCGGCCGGCTTGCTGGTGACGAAGGGCTCGAACAGGCGCGGCAGGATGTCGGCGCGGATGCCCGGGCCGGTGTCGGCCACGCTCAGCACCACGCGGCCGTCGTGCAAGCGGGCCTGAACGTGCAGCATGCGCCGCGGCGCGGCCTGCATCGCGTCGATGGCGTTGCGCATCAGGTTGATCAGCACGCTGCCCAGCGCCGCTTCGTCGGTGATCAGGCTCAGCCCGGCCGGCTGCACGTCGGCTTCGAAGGCGATGTCGTGCGCTTTCAGCTCGGTGCCGACGATGGCTTGCGCGTCGGCGATGCAGCGCGCCAGCGGTACCGTCGTCGACGGCGCGTCGCTGACATCGCTCTTGTGCGCGAAGGTCTTCAACTGCGAAGTCAGCCGCGCCAGCCGGTCGACCATGCCGGTGATGCGCTGCAGGTTGCCACGCACATCTTCGGGCCGACCTTGCTCGAGCAGGATGCCGGCGCTGTCGGACAGGGTGCGCATCGCCGTCAGCGGCTGGTTCAGCTCGTGCACCATGCCGGCTGACATCTGGCCCAGCACCGCCATCTTGCCGGCATGCACCAGCTCGCCCTGCGCCGCGCGCAGCTGCGCGGTGCGCGCGACGACGGTGGATTCCAGGCTGTCGTGCGCCGCCTGCAGCGCCGCCTGGCTGGCCAGCTTGTGGCGCACGGCGCGCTGTCGCTGCCACAGCGTTACCGCCACCAGCAGCAGCACCGCCATCGCCAGGCTGGCGGTGACGGCGGCGTAGCGCGCCGCCAGGTGGATGGGCGCCAGGTCGTCCAGCGCCAGCAGCCGCCACGGGCTGCGCTGCAGCCGGCGCGTCGAGGCCAGATGCTCGCGCCCGTCCAGCGCCACCAGCTGGGCGTCGGCGGCCAGCGTCTGCCGCGGCGTCCAGTCCAGCGGCAACAAGGCCGCCTCGCCATAGGGGCGCGAAAGCTGCAGCTCGGCACGCTGGCCGGCGTCCAGCGGTGCCAGTGGCCGGTACTTGAGTTCTTCGCGCGTGGACAGGATCACCACGCCGCGTTCGTCGACCAGCAGCACGTCGCCGGGCAGCTGGCGCCAGGTTCGTTCGGCGTCTTCGATGTCGACCTTGACGGTGACGACGCCACGCAGCCGCTCGCCGCGGCGCAGCGCGTACGACAGGTAGTAGCCCGGTTTGCGGCTGGTGATGCCGACGCCGTAGAAACGGCCGCGGCCTTGTTTGATGGCGTCAACGACGTAGGGCCGGAACGACAAGTCCTGGCCGATGGTGGTGCCGGGCTGGTCCCAGTCGGACGCGGCGAGCGACGTGCCGCCGGCGTCCAGCACATACAGCATCTCGGCGCCGGCGGTGGCATTGACGCCGTTCAGGTAACGGTTGACGGCGCCGCGCAGCTCGGTGTCGGACGGGCTGTCCAGCAGCGCCGGCACCACCGGCGTCATCTCGAGCAGCGCCGGCAGGTAGTCGAAGCGCGCCAGGTCGGCGTCCAGCCCGGTGGCCAGCATGTCGAGCCGGTGCTCGGCCGCTTCGCGCAGGCGCGACAGGCCGGTCTGCAGCGCCACCTGGTGGCCGATGTAGGCAGCAGCCGCCACCAGCGCCAATGCGGCGCACCAGCGCGGCAGCCCGCGCCAGCGGCGGGCGCTGGGTGCAGGTGCATCGAGGCGCGTGGCCGGCTCCGCGGAGATCATGCCGCGGGTATCGCACAAGGCCCGCCGCGCCGCATCAGTAGGAGCACGGTGATGACGCAGCGCGCTCACGCGTACTTCAACTCGCCCGCCTTGCCGCGGAAGACGCGGTACGAGAAGACCGTGTAGCCGGCGATCGCAGGCACCGAGATGCAGACGCCGAACAGGATGACCTTCAGCGCGTCCGGGCTGCTGGCCGCCTGCCACAGCGTCAGCTGGTCCAGCACCACGTACGGATAGATGCTGTAGGCCAGGCCCAGGAAGCCGAGCACGAACACCAGCACCAGCAGCGCGAACGGCAGCCAGCACAGCGGCCCGCGCACGTGGCGCGTGTTGAGCAGGCCGCGCACGGCGAGCAGGCTGACGCCGGTCATCAGCGGTATCGCCAGCAGCGCGATGATCTCGGGCAGCACGAACCAGCGTTCGCGCACCGTCGGGCTGACCCACGGCGTGGCCATCGAGATCAGCAGCAGCCCGCCGACCATCGGCGCCCAGGCGATGCGCGCCCACTGCACGGCGCGCTCCTGCAGTTCGCCGTCGGTCTTCATGATCAGCCAGGCGGCGCCCATCAGCACGTAAGCCATCGGCAGCGCCACCGCGATCGCCGCGGCGAACAGCGGGTAGTTCCAGCCGCTGCCGAAGCCGCTGACGTAACGCCCCAGCATCCAGCCCTGCGCCACCGAAGCCAGCGTCGAGCCGGCGAAGAACAGCCGGTCCCAGGTCTGCTTGTGCGTGTCCTTGGCCTTGACGCGGAAGTCGAAGGCCACGCCGCGCAAGGTCAGCCCGATCAGCATCAGCGTCACCGGCAGGTACAGCTCGCCGAGCACCAGGCCATGCGCCTTCGGGAAGGCCACCAGCAGGATGCCGACGCCCAGCACGAGCCAGGTTTCGTTGGCGTCCCAGAACGGGCCGATGGACGCCACCATCACGTCTTTCTCGGCCGCCGTGGCGCGGTGCATCAGCATGCCGACGCCGAGGTCGTAGCCGTCGCTGATGACGTAGACCAGCATGGACAGGCCCATCAGCGCCATGAAGATCACCGGCAGCGCCGCGTCGAAGCTCATCCAGGTCATGTGTGCCCCCTACGGCCTTCGGCCGGTCCCCCCAAGGGGGATTCGCCCTTGGGGCGGCCCGGCGGGCTCATGCGCCGCTCCCCTGCAGCCCGGGCACGGCCACCTGTTCACCGGTGTCGGTCTGCAACACCTGCTCCGGCTTCTCGGCCATGTACTTCAGCACCGCGACATAGGCCACGATCAAGGCCAGGTACAGGGTCACGTACATGAACAGCGACAAGCCGATCATCGCCGACGGCACCTTGGACACCACGTCGGCCGTGCGCACCAGACCGTAGACGATGAAGGGCTGGCGGCCGATCTCGGTGACGTACCAGCCGGCCACCGTGGCCACCCAGCCGGAGAACGTCATGCCGGCAAACAGCCACAGCAGCAAGCGCGGCAGCCGCTCCGGCTGCCAGCCGGAACGCCGGTACAGCCACCAGCCGAGCCAGCTGGTGGCCAGCATCAGCACGCCCATGCCGACCATGACGCGAAAGCCGAAAAACATCGCCAGCGGCGGCGGGTGCGCGTCACCGAAGCTGTTCAGGCCCTTGATCTCGCCGTCAAGTTCGTGCGTGAGAATCAGGCTGGCCAGGCGGGGGATCTTGATCTCGAAGTGGTTCAAGCGCTGCACGGCGTCTGGGATGGCGAACAGCAGCAGCGGCGCGCCGCGTTCGGTCTCCCATACGCCTTCCATCGCCGCGATCTTGGCCGGCTGGTGGTGCAGCGTGTTCAGGCCGTGCAGGTCGCCGACGAAGATCTGCAGCGGCACCGCCAGCGCCGCCAGCGTCAGCCCGACGCGCATCACGCGCGGGGCCGAGCGCTGTGCCACGCCCTTCAGCACCTGCCAGGCCGACAGGCCGATCAGCAGGAAGGCGCAGGTCAGCGCCGAAGCCAGCATCATGTGCGTGAAGCGGTACGGAAACGACGGGTTGAAGATCACCGCCACCCAGCTCTGCACGTGATAGACGCCATCGCGGATTTCATGGCCGGCGGGCGTCTGCATCCAGGAGTTCAGCGCCAGGATCCAGAACGCCGACAAGCTGGTGCCGAAGGCGACGAAGAAGGTCGCCATCAGGTGCACGCGTTCGCTGACCCGCCCGTGGCCGAACAGCATGATGCCGAGGAAGCCGGCTTCGAGGAAGAACGCCGTCAGCACCTCATAGCCGAGCAGCGGGCCGGCGATGTTGCCGACGCGCTCCATGAAGCCGGGCCAGTTGGTGCCGAACTGGAAGCTCATCGTGATGCCGCTGACGACGCCCAGGGCGAAGGTCAGCGCGAACACCTTGGTCCAGAAGCGATAGGCATCGAGCCAGCCTTGCGCCAGCGCGCTGTCGCTGCCGCCCTCACCACGCTGGGTCTTCAGCCAGCGCCAGCGCAGGAACAGCAGCAGCCAGCCCATGCCGATGCTGATCGTCGGGAACAGGATGTGGAAGGTCATGTTGGCCGCAAACTGCATGCGGGCCAGGATCAGCGCATCCATCGTCCTCCCTTTCGATCAGCACCCCGGCGGGTCAGTGGTTGAGAAGAAATCGACAGCCTTCACCGCAGAGGCGCAGAGGCGCAGAGGCGCAGAGGCGCAGAGGCGCACGGAGAATATCTGTTTCCTCTGCGAAGCTCTGCGTCCTCCGCTCCTCTGCGGTGAATGACCTCTGAGTTTCCCTCATTGCATGTGCTGGCCACCGTTGATGGCGATGTTGGCACCGGTCACGAACGCGGCTTCTTCCGACGCCAGGTAGATGATCAGGCCGGCCACCTCTTCGGGCTTGCCCAGGCGGCCGACGGGGATGTGCGGCAGGATCTTGCTGTCCAGCACTTCCTTCGGAATCGCCATGACCATCTTGGTGCCGATGTAGCCCGGCGAGATGGTGTTGACGGTGACGTTCTTCTTCGCCACTTCCAGCGCCAGCGCCTTGGTGAAACCGTGCACGCCGGCCTTGGCCGCCGAGTAGTTGGTCTGGCCGAAAGCACCCTTCGAGCCGTTGACGGACGAGACGTTGATGATGCGGCCCCAGCCGCGCTCGACCATGCCGTCGGCGACCTGCTTGCTCATGTTGAACAAGCTGTCGAGGTTGGTGCGCAGCACGGCATCCCAGTTGATCTTGTCCATCTTCTTGAAGGTCATGTCGCGCGTGATGCCGGCGTTGTTGACCAGCACATCGATCGCGCCGAGCTTGGACTGCACCTCGGCCACGGCCTGGGCGCAGGACTCGAAGTCGGCCACGTCGCAAGGCACGGCCAGCAGGCTGTAGCCCTTGTCCTTCATCTGCGCCAGCCATTCGCCGTGCGTCTTGTTGCCCGGCGAATACGTCACCGCGACCTTGTAGCCGGCGTCCACCATCTTGGTGGAGATGGTCTCGCCGAGACCGCCCATGCCGCCCGTGACCAGGACCACGCGTTGTTGACTCATGACTCGTCTCCAGTAGGTTGATAGTGAAGTGTGTTCAGGCCAGCTCGACGGCCAGCGCCACGCCCATGCCACCGCCGATGCACAGCGACGCCAGGCCCTTGTTCGCGCCGCGGCGGCGCATCTCGTGCAGCAGCGTCACGAGCACGCGGCAGCCCGATGCGCCGATCGGGTGGCCGATGGCGATGGCGCCGCCGTTGACGTTGATCTTGCTGGTGTCCCAGCCCATTTCCTGGTTCACGGCGCAGGCCTGCGCGGCGAAGGCTTCGTTGATCTCCATCAGGTCCAGGTCCTGTGCCTTCCAGCCGGCCTTCTGCAGACACAGGCGCGAAGCCGGCACCGGGCCCATGCCCATGATGGTCGGGTCCAGGCCCGCGCTGGCGTAGCCGCGGATCACCGCCAGCGGCCGCAGCCCCAGCGCGGCCGCGCGCTGCGCCGACATCACCAGCACGGCAGCAGCGCCGTCGTTCAGGCCCGAGGCATTGCCGGCCGTCACCGAGCCGGTCTTGTCGAAGGCCGGGCGCAGGCCGGCCAGCGCGTCGGCACTGGTCTTGCGGTTGACGAACTCGTCGGCCGCGAAGACGATGGCGTCGCCCTTCTTCTGCGCAATGCTCAGCGGCAGGATCTCGTCGGCAAAGCGCCCTGCGTCCTGCGCCGCCACGGCCTTCTGCTGCGAGGCCAGCGCCAGCGCGTCCTGCATCTCGCGGCTGATGCCGTACTTCTTGGCCACGTTCTCGGCCGTGGTGCCCATGTGGTACTGGTTGTAGACGTCCCACAGGCCGTCGACGATCATCGAATCGGCCAGCTTCCACTCGCCCATGCGGTTGCCTTCGCGCGAGTTCAGCAGCACGTGCGGCGAAGCGCTCATGTTCTCCTGGCCGCCGGCGATCACGATCTCGGCATCGCCGCACTTCACCGCCTGCGCCGCCAGCATCACGGCCTTCAGGCCCGAGCCGCAGACCTTGTTGATCGTCATGCCCGGCACCGACTGCGGCAGCCCCGCCTTGATGACCGTCTGCCGCGCCGGGTTCTGGCCCGAGCCGGCCGCCAGCACCTGGCCCATGATCACTTCGGACACGGCGTCGCCCGGCACGCCGGCCTTGGCGAGCAGGCCCTTGACGACGTGGGCGCCGAGTTCGGGCGCGGGCGTCTTGGCGAGCGTGCCGCCGAACTTGCCTACGGCCGTGCGTTGCGCGGCCACGATCACGATGTCGGTCATCTCAATCTCCTCGGGGTTGACGGGTTGCGGCAGCTCAGGCTGCCGGGGTCTTGACATAGCGCCCGGGTGCGGGCTCGATGATGGGAAATTCGGCGTTGCCGGCCTTGCGCGGTGCCGCGACCAGCGCGCCGGCATGGCTGCCCAGCCAGTCGCTCCACGCCGGCCACCAGCTGCCTTCGGCCTGCTGCGCGCCATCGAGCCAGGCCGGTGCGTCTGGCGTCAGCGGGCCGGTCCAGTGGTGGCGTTTGCGCTTGGCGGGCGGGTTGATGACGCCGGCGATGTGGCCGCTGGCACCGAGCACGAAGCGGCTGTCGCCGCCGAGCAGCTGCGTGCTGGCGTAGGCCGTCTGCCAGGGCACGATGTGGTCTTCACGCGAGGCGTAGACGAAGGCCGGGATGTCGACGCGCGACAGGTCCACCGGCACGCCGCACTGCACCGTGCCGCCGGGTTCGCGCAGCCGGTTCTCCAGGTAGGTCTGGCGCAGGTACCAGCAGTACATCGGCCCCGGCAGGTTGGTGTCGTCGCCGTTCCAGAACAGCAGGTCGAAGGCCGGCGGCGCCTGCCCTTTCAGATAGCTGTTGACGACGTAGGGCCAGATCAGGTCGTTGGCGCGCAGCGCCGCGAACACCTGCGCCAGCTCGCGCCCGCGCAGCAGCCCGCCCTGGCCGATGCTGGCCTCGCGCTTGGCGACCATGGCTTCGTCGACCATCAGGCCAAGTTCACCGGTGTCTGAGAAATCGAGCATCGTCGTCAGCAAGGTGACGCTGGCCGCCGGCTGCTCGCCTCGCGCGGCCGCTACGGCCAGCGCGCTGGCCAGCAAGGTGCCGCCGATGCAGAAGCCCAGCGCGTTGACGCGGTCGGCGCGGCCGATGCGCCGCGCCACCGCAAGCGCCTGCAGCACGCCTTGCTCGAGGTAGTCGTCCCAGCCGAGCTGGCCTTGCTCGGCCGTGACGTTGCGCCACGACAGCAGGAAGACGGTGTGCCCCTGCGCCACCGCGTAGGCCACCAGCGAGTTGTCGGGTTGCAGGTCGAGGATGTAGAACTTGTTGATGCACGGCGGCACGATGAGCAGCGGGCGCTTGTGCACCTGGGCCGTCGTCGGCGTGTACTGGATGAGCTGCATCAGCTCGTTTTCGAACACCACGCTGCCCGGCGTGGTGGCCAGGTTGCGGCCGACCTCGAAGGCCTGGTCGTCGGACATCGAGATGCGGCCCTTGGCCATGTCGGCCATGAACAGCCGCGCGCCTTCCACCAGGCTGGCACCGCCGCTGTCCAGCGCGCTCTGCATCGCCTCGGGGTTGGTGGCCAGGCAGTTGGCCGGGCTCATCGCGTCGACCACCTGGCGCAGCGCAAAGCTCCACTGCCCCTTGCTGCGCTCATCCAGCGGCGCCGCATCCAAGGCCTTCTGCACCAGCGTCGTGAACTGCAGATAGCATTGAGCCAGCGGCGCGAAGCGCGGGTCCTGGCGCCAGGCTTCGGCGGCGAAGCGGCGGTCACTGGGCGTTTCGGCGCCGGGGCTCAGCGCGGCGGCCCAGAACGCGTTGATCTGCGCCAGGCCTTGCTGCCAGGCCTGCACGGCGGCATCGGCGCCGGGCCACACGGCGGCCGGCGTGCGCATCAGGTCGTCCAGCCAGCGGGCGGGGTCGGACTTGGGCGGTGGCGTGTTCATGGCTGGGTCCCGGTTCAATGCAGCTTCACGTGCGGTTCGGTCCGCCGCGTGATCAGCCGCGCCAGCGTGTCGAGCGTGACCTTGGCGAAGCCGTGCAGCGCCAGTTCATGCATCTTGTACAGCGACACGTACATCAGGCGCGCGAAGGCGCCTTCGATCATCAGGCTGCCGCCGATCAGCCCGCCCATCATGTTGCCCACGGTGCTGAACTCGCCCAGCGACACCAGCGAGCCGAAGTCGCGGTAGCGGTAGGCCTGCATCGGCCGGCCGGCCAGGCGGCGCTTGATCTGCTTGGTCACGTGCGTGGCCTGCTGGTGCGCGGCCTGCGCGCGCGGCGGCACCCAGCCGCCCTTGCCGCCGTTGGCCTGCGGCCAGGCGCAGGCGGCGCAGTCGCCGATGACGAAGACGTTGTCGTCGCGCGTCGTCTGCAGACTCTCTTTCACGACCAGCTGGTTGCTGCGCGTGGTTTCCAGGCCGGCGATGTCTTTCAGGAAGTCGGCCGCCTTGACGCCGGCCGCCCACACCACCAGTTCGGCGGGCACGGTGCGGCCGTCGGCCAGGCGCACGCCGTCGGGCAGCACCTCGGCCACCTTGGCCGACGTGTGGACCACGACGCCCAGCTTGGCGAGCAGCGCCTCGGTGGCCTTCGACAGCCGCTCCGGCAGCGCCGGCAGCACCCGTTCCGCGGCTTCGATCAGGTTGACCTGGATGTCCTTGTCGGCGTCGACACGGTCCAGCCCGTAGGCCACCACTTCGCGCGTCGTGCGGTGCAGCTCGGCCGCCAGCTCGACGCCGGTGGCACCGGCGCCGATGATCGCCACGTGCAGCTGCTCGGGCCGCAGCGGCGTGCTCTGCGCGTGGGCGCGGATGCAGGCGTTGACCATGCGCGCATGGAAGCGCTGCGCGTCGGC